>Ga0105239_10000218_pt1 | contig 84844 bp, 91 predicted proteins | sample KBSC44metaG_FD_92761 | JGI IMG/M metagenome (GOLD analysis project Ga0105239, IMG submission 92761) | Corn rhizosphere microbial communities from Kellogg Biological Station, Michigan, USA - KBS C4-4 metaG | ecosystem: Host-associated > Plants > Roots > Rhizosphere > Soil | place: Michigan, USA... | reverse complement strand
ATTGGTGCCGTGATCGTTCGACATAGGAGGCATTCTGGCCCGTACCGCACAGTTTTAGTACTCAGCGTTTAGCGCGTCACGTGTTTGCGTCTTTAGTACGCACTAGTCACATTGGCGCCAACATTAGCCATCATTCAAAGTGTCACCTCGATGCAGGACCTTGAGGTGATCGTCGCCACAGCCAAGTCCAATTACGATTCGTCACGCAGCGACCAGAAGTGTTCAAAATGGCTGGCGAAGATATCAGATCGGATCTGCTTCTATGGGAAGATCATGGACGTGTTATCTCAGCATCATCCCGAGTATGTGTCTTTGGCCTGGGGTGCGATGAAGTTGATGTTTATTGTGAGTCCCAATTAAGTTTCTGAGTGTTTTTCCAAGCTGATCTCCTTCTCATAGCTAGTGCAAAATCACAGCAAGCTTGTTGTGACTCTGGCCAAGGCGTTGGCTCGAATTGGTGGAAGTCTACCTCGCGTCCATATGGCAATGACTCTCTACCAAACGGTGGCCATGACACATGGCGTTGCGCAACTTTATGCACACATCATGGCATTCTTCGTGCGGGCCATCAAATGGTACTCAGCTAACAAGCTCCGGCATGTTTGGGACTCTCTAGTCATGCCCGTGGAGCTATCCTATGCAGATATCATTTCCAGTATCGAGGTCTGCACCAAAGATATAGAATCTTTGGCTATGGCTGCCTCCTGGGCTGAACAGCGGGATATGCATCTCCAGTTCATCAAACAGAGCTCTCGGCTTGAGCATCTCGAGGACATATTGCTAGAGATGCGCCAGAGCATGATCTGTGAGCCTAGCCCAGCTTAATCAAAGGAGGCCATTACTAACAAAGGCTGCCCAGCTCATCACACCATCAGCGCAGCTGCCCATCTCGACACCAATGTGCGTCTCATGGACCTTCAATTCGATAGTATCATGCGATGCGTGACCGAAGGGCAGAAATGTGATCCGATGCTGTCATATAGATTGGCCACGATTTCCACAAGATTGAAGTCTCGCAAGCAGGCAGCACCTCTTTCCTCTCGATTGTGGTCTCACCACAAATTCCAACGCTGGGGGTTGACCCCTGGTTCAGCCGTGTTGGCCTTGAAGGGCAGCTACTCGACACGCCTCCAACTCCAGGTCCTCTGCGTGAGTATGATCGATCTCCTCGAATCTGGTAACATTCCGGTAATATGGGCGCTGAAGCCAGTTGCCGGAGCAGATGGTTCGAGGATGTCTGCCATTGATTTACTCAAGGATCTCGTGGGTCAGGTCATGTGTCTTCAAGCCCAGGCAATTACGGAACGGTCGTTGAGCGTGACCTGTGCGCGCTTACGTGCTGCAGAAACAGAGCAGGAATGGCTCGATATCCTTGCATCCGTCCTGGCCAGTATGCCCAAGATAGTAACGATACTGGACTTAGCCGCGATCCACCCCCAAAGCGTCCAAGTCAATGAGAACTTCTTCTGGGTTGACCAATTCCAGAGAGCCTTTCAAGCACTCCGTGACAGAGGTGCCAGAACTACCTTCAAGGTCCTGATAGTTGGCTATGGCCACACACTCGCTAAACTGAGTAGAGATAGTAATTTGGATGACTGTATGATCAACATTGGCACCAGTGGGCTAAGCGCATTGTCGCGAAAGAAGCCCGCCAAATGGCAAAGGGCATCTTTAGGTCAGAGGACGGCTAGATTTTAGCCAGCGCGAATGAAATGATTGCGCTTGGTAAAAGTGTTCCACCATTCTATGCGGGTCATCATGATTCTGCTGGAACTGTAGAACAGCACTCCGGGAAAGCTCAGGTTAAAGCGTCCTTCGCTCGCCCTCTAGGACCAACCCGTAAATGGCAACTAGGTTTTTCTTTCTCGAGTAATATAGGTACTGATGTGAACCCGCGTGTTGTGAGTATTAAATCCCTAAGAGTAATGCTAAAAGTGGAAAGGAATCTAAGTTACTACCCAGCCACAACGAATAGATTAAAGTTTCTATGACGTCGTGAATATTTCACTCTAGTAGTCCTACCATTACTAGAGTTTGCTTTAACACACAGCCAGCTCTAGAGAGGCTTCGGAAGCTGCTTAGAAGCTTCACTAGTGTGACTGTCTCAAAGTTGATTTGAACTATAGAGAAGTTCCGTAGAGGTACATAAGTAAGCACCTAGTCAGCCTAGGCCCAGATACATTAGGTAGGTAGTGCCAGTGGGTGGTGGTGCGTGAAATGAATGCACAGTTCCAAGTACTACATTGCTTTCCAAGTTTCAATGGACGATTGTGCCTGACCACAAGGAGCAGTCAACTTGGGTCGCTGTACCGATAGCGAGCCCCACGCCATTGTTCCCAAAGAAAGCGGCTTGCGCACCGCTATCGCTGCAGAGATCGAAATTCACATTTGCACCGTACTGGTTGGTGCCAGTGAGGCCATTCTGGGAGCACAGCGGGTTTCCCTGCTTGGGGCACAGATTGTTGACCATGACGACAATGCTTGTTCCAGCATTGCTCAGCGGGTTGCCAGACGAGTCAGTCTGGCCGGTGATCTTCCAACAAGTGCCACAAGCAGGGCCGGCGCCGGCACCGGGACCCACGCCATAGAGGTTCTCACTCACGGCAGCACTGAAGCCTGGGTAGGTGTAGAAGGCGCAAGCAGCTGTGTTGGTGTTGCAGTTGGGTGACCCGAACGTGTCGCCTGCACCATAGTGTGTGATGGACGCTTTGTATGTGATTCCATTGCCTCCGGTGGCAGGGCTCGTCGAGGTCGAGGGCTTGCTTGAGCTGGTCTTGGTATTTGCGGGTGGAGGTGGACTGGAAGTGACTGGCTGGACTGGCGGTGAGGATGTGACTGGATTGGGAGGATTGTTGGTCTGAAGACATTGAGAATACCACGGGTTTTGGAAAGTGCAAACAAGCCCCTGTTGACATATAGTGCTACCGGTCCAGCTAAGGCCACCACCTGCACCAAGTTAAAGCTGGACGGGCATCAGGAGGGTTCCGATACATACACTGTTCCCAAGGACCCTGGCCTGCTGTCGTAGCCGCTGGGCAGGCAATAGCAGTTGTTGAAAGCAGGAGCAGCCAGGTCGAGCGGTGCATCTTGGGTGCTGTATGTTCAAGGAGAATTTATAAATTGGTGGTAGATAACGAACGTAAGGCTCGACAGAGCGCGGTAACGAATGACTGAGTGCAACAAACGATTCTCGATCGACGAGTGAAGGAATGACTGACTACGTGCACTTACAATTCTCGAGAGGTGGCTGAGGGAGATATATAATCCGCTCAATCCATCCACTGGACTGACAAACAAATATGCAGAACATCCTCCTCATTGGTGGCTATCTCCGAGATAGACATGCTTGACGAATCTGATGTCGCTTGCATCTAAGCGAAATCCAGATGGCGAGACGGGCACGGGTAAAGCTTGAACGGCCAGTCGCACCACCCGAGCATATTTGAATACAGCCCGCATGTGGTGACCCGTGGAGTGTTTGGTGCAAGTTATCCCGCCTTGCGCCGGCAGTTGTTGAGATTGAAGCGGTCACGTTTTCAAGGGTGAATGATATGATGATATGATCCTGAAATCTTGCGGTTGGGAAATATACTAGGATTGGCCCCTGTTGTGAAACGGTCCGCCAGAAAGCTTGACCCAGATTGACGAGCGAGATCTCGCTAATAATACAGTCGGCCGAGCGACCTTTTTGTGGGAAAGGGGAGCCCGTTGGAAATGCAGATGTATGAAACACCGACTAACCAATATCATAATCAAGGCAAGCATGGCCCTCTTTTCTCGCGATCTCACCCTGTAATTAATCATGGGTGGGAATCCAGTTCTGGGTTAAATGCTCATTCAGGCAGATATCATGTTAAGTGTCTAACGTGACACCGTCCTTCTTGATGGAAAACCCGATTGTATGGGGTTTCAGGCAATGTCTCTAAGAACTCGACTTGTTCGTCGCATCGATAGGGATCATGGTTTGTCCACGGGGCGCATGCTGGCTACTCTACCATGCCAACAGCTGCTCCTTATTCTAGGTCAGCCGATCCAACGTCTTCTTTGTATCGCTTCTGTCTCGCGGAAGCTGTCCACCACAAGTAACCCGAGGTCATCCAGGATCTCAGGAAGAAACTAAACCAACCACAATCCTTTTGTGTTTCCCAGCCCCATGCAGACTCGTCATATGCGGCGTCCATGCGTTCTCTTCGGTGCCTTTGATACACGTCGAGAGCAACATCCACGCCTTCTTGTTGATGCTTTTGCAGGATTCGGGCGAAAAGAATGGCATCCTCGAGCGCATATGCTGTGCTTTCACCCTGTGGAGGCATGGCGTGTGCAGCGTCCCCTAGGAGTATTGCTCGTTTCGACGCCCAGCTGCCCCTCGGTGCAAGTTTGTAGACAGGGTACAGCGTCCAGTGGTCAGTTGCTTCGATAAGAGGATCCAGGAACTTGATCGCACTGTTCCCAAATCGATTCCGGACGTTCTTCTTGATACTTTCTTGCTCTGTCCGTTGGACTTTCCAGCCCTCTCTTGAAACAACATCTTCGGTCTCCATGACTCCTGCTATAAATTGCTTTTTCCGCGTTGATTCGAAGTAGGAGGTCATCAGTGTCCCACGCTGCGACTGACAGAGTCCAGTGTCCTTCCAGGGCACCTCGGCCCCCTCGGCGAGATCTGCAAACCCGAAGACGGTTGCAATGCCAGTGTAGGTTGGCGCTCGCTCGGGGTCTACTACGGCTGACCTGACGAAGGAATGTACGCCATCGCAGCCTATCAGCAAATCACATTGTAGACTTCTTCCGTTGTCAAAGCTGACTGTTGTATCCCTGTCGTTTTCTTCGACGTGTGTTGCTTTCCACCCGTACTCGATCTTGATGCTGTGGAGGGATATTGCGGTTTTTAGCAATGCTTTCAGCAGGTCTGCCCGCATGATTCTTAGTCCTTTGAATTTTGGTGTGCCGACTCCATCGCCTTTTTCTCCAGTGAAGGTTATTTGTCCTAGTCGTGCTCCTGTGTAGATCGTGAAAAGTTCAATCTTGTCGATGTCGACCCCATATTGCTGTTGGCGAATATGTGACAAGACACCCAGATGATGGAGACATCGTAGTGCATTGGGTGTCAAGCCAACAGCACCTCCAATTGAGGATGGTTCCGACCGAACCTCAACGACTGTGATGTCTGGCAGCTCCCCGCTCCATTTTGACAGTGCAATCGCTGATGCGAGTCCCGCAACACCTGCTCCAAGTATTAATATTCTCGTCATTCAGTTCCCAGTCGGTTTACTTCCGGTATTTGCTCTGTTGAGCGGTTTACCCGTTGCGCCGTGTGCTAAGAATGTGCAATAGAATGTGGCAGTCATGGCGTCGATTAGCCATGTATTTATACGCCAGTGGTGATAGTTTAAGGTTGTGGTCGCATTCGTATTGAGTAGGCATCCCTCATTGACATGGTCAGTATTAGGAAGGTGGCCGTATTTGCGGTGTTGTAATTGGTGGGGTTGCCGGACAGAGTTCTGAAGTGAATAAAAATATTCAGTCGGAGATTCGATTGATGCTGTCTGCACCCTGCCGCAAGTGACTGCACCACAACAAAACTCCCAAGAACTCAACAACTCCCAAGAGAGGCAATGTGATGGAAACCGAGGGACACAAGAAGCACCAATACTATCGATTAATCAATATACAATTGTCCATCTCTGCGAAGACAGCCTGTAGAGGACTTGGCCCTTATCGACACATATCTGGATTGGAGCCTCATACAGCTGGCCACGAATGGAAGAGCGTCGATGGCATGTAACATGTGCCTCATAAACGTCTCGCAAACAGCAATGCCTACATCAACCGAGACCAGCCTTGGTCGTCTTGACGACGTGCTTGATGACATCAATACCTCCTTTGTTACCAATAGCCCCGATGCCCATACCACTCGACCAACCCATTCTCTCTAACATTGCTCGACCCTTGTTCTCCGAACCAATTTCTGGTGCAGATGCACCAACAACTTCACCATTCATGTAGGTCGCACCAGACATCACTCCACCCCCTCCCCTCCGTTCTCGTACCGCAAGAGCACGAGGTGCATTGGGTCCTCTATAAGAACCACCAATATGCTTCGGGAAGAACTTTCTTGTGTTTATCAAGGCATCCACCTCCCAGACGGTGTCGATGGTGTAGAGTGGGGTGTTGGGCGTTTTAGTCAACACTGGGAATCGCCCTGCACCATGGCCTTCTTTGCCCTCAGACCGAGACTGTAATTTGAGCGCCTTGGCTAGACGGTGCACCGAAGCTCGCAAAGCAGAGTCCATCGGAGCAAGCTTCAAAGTGTCAACCTCCTGGACCAGAAATTGTCTGATCTCTGCCTTAATGGCAGCGGGATTGCTGCGCTCCGCAGACTCGAATAAAAGCGCGTCTCGTGCTGCGATCTTTTCGCGTTTCCTAGACACCTTCTTTTCACGGTCCTTGTTCCAGGCGTTTCGAAGTTGTGCTGCCAATTCTGGATCATCTATGCCCAATTCGAATGGAAGATCCGCCTTGCGCCCCTTCTTCTTAGGCCGGAGACTGGGTCGGTCAAAGTCCATAATATCAAACGCACCATAAGGATCCTGCTCCAAAGCATCCGCGAACGCTTCAGCAGGAGGGAAGCTGTCCCGGCCCCTCCTATTGCGCTTCGTCTTTCCCCGATTTGAAACATGTTTCTTCAACGAGAATGGGATGAAGTCCACTTGGTCTGCGACTTCGTCATCATAATCATCATCACCTCCATCGACCTGGCCATTGAACAACAGGACCTCATCGCCACCCATACCCAACTCCTCCTGCTTTGCTAGAGCACGAGCGATTTGCTCGTCTGTCATGCGAGCGGTATGCTTCATGATACGGTCGTTTTCATCATCCTCGGAGTCGATATCGGCAATCAGATCATCAAGGTCATCAACAGCACTATCGTCGTCGTCGTCGTCATCATCATCATCATCGTCGTCCACGTCGGTGTCACCACTAGTTTCTTGTACTTTCATAGCACGTATTTGTTCATAAATGTGGATCTCAGCGAGAGCTGATTTGGAAGTCAGCTTCTGCCTCAGAACCCATTTCGCATCACTCGTACTGTGGCCAATCGCGGTCACGAGGTACTGTGAGCCGGCTGGGCGTGTTCTGTGGCGAAGGACTTGAGAGATCTCATTGACCTCGTCATCAGTTGTGCTCTGGTCATCAAAGTCTTCAAGGTCGGCCGAGTCCCAGTCGATGGCTTGGTCAATGCGATGAGATGAATGGGGCTTTGGTCTAGGCTTCGATGTTTGAACTTTCACATCTGCCTCTGGTGAGCCATCGTAGAATCTGTAATGCTCATTGACCATGCTGGTAGAACCAGGCTGATTATCGCCATCTTCATCGTCGTCGTCGACCGCCATATTTGCAATGTAGTCCTGCATGATGGCCTCTTCATCATCCAGGATAGGTTTTCGAATAAGCGGTCTACCCCGTCTGTCAACCGTACGCGTTGGCTTAGCATGCCCTACCACCGGTTCCGGCGGTGAAAAGACTTGGACCAACGGATGGGCAGGTTGTTGGGCAAGGGTTACTGTTGACTCCGGTACTCGCAAAGGAGAACGGCTGGGCACAGAAGAAGGTGTAGAAGGAATGTTAGGTGTTAAGTGGGATTTCAGACGTCCAGCGAATACGATCTCTTCTGAGGACTCCGAAGACAATGATCCCCTGCGCTTCGTGGCATCAGACGAAGGTTGTGGAATGGACTGGGCTTCGACTTCTTGCTTCATCGGGTCAGAAAGTCTTGCCTTCCCAAGGTGTTCGGTGATCTCTGAGGTGTCTTCCGCTTCGAGCATGGTTTCTCTATGGTTTGGTGGAGAGTCTTTCACAGCTTCATTTTCCACAACTTCTTGCCCCCCGTCATCAGCTGATTCAGGCTCTTGCCGTGTCAAGTTTCCTGCACTGACGAAGACGACTTTGTGATCCCTGAGTCTTGTGTTGCCCCAGTTATTGGCGTGACGCTCGGTGTTACGGGCCTCTTGAGACATGCTCAATCCATTGTGAGGGTGAGGAGAACTGGAGTCTGAATAGTCCTGCCACTCTGATAGAAACGTTCGATGGTGGAAATTGGGTTGCAGGTCGTGAACTGGAACTGGATCGGTCAGTGGCATGGCTTCAGCTCATGTCATGGCTCCAGCACGGAAAAGACGTACCTTTCTGAGAAGAGTTGGGTTTATTTTGAGACCATGGCGAGCCTTTCTGGCCGCCTCTTTTGCTGTGCCGAGCAGCAGCTCGCTGTCGTGCCCCCATTTTGGTGGGGTTGATTGGTCCTGGAAGTGGTGGTTCCGAGTCTGGATTTTTGCACAGAGTACTGAGAGCTCTTTTTATTAATCCGTAGGGAAATGAATGTCAATACAAAACCGAGACAGGTACTCAGTACTGATACAAGCCATTGAATATCTCCAGTTCTTCTTGCCACTGTGACTCAGAAGTCACATAGAGCTCGAGAATGAGGTGAATGCGCAGTGTACCTGGGTGTTTCAATGACGATCCAGTTGCCGGAACCGATGCTAGTCCTGGCCAAGTTAAACTACAGAGGACACTAAGCGCCGATTGCAGTGACTAGTACTATCTAGGTACTAGCTTTTACTAGTGCGGGCCATGTGAGTCCTCTGGATTAACCTGTTATTCCGTCAATAATTAGGCGTGTCCTTCCCCATCGACAACTGCAGGCCTCGCCGCCCGCCCGCAAGGCTGACGTCTTCCCATCATCAACCACCATCCAAACGGACCCAGCCCCTACCAGCACCATCAATCTCATTATATTATTCCAAGGCTGCAATCTACAAGCACCGAACCTGTACAATTGTCGATCTGCCACGGTTCTATCACTACTTATCACTGCACTCCCAACGAGTCTCCACCCTGGAAACCCTCCGAGCCCTAATATACCACCACCATCAACTGACCGCCCTGGGTTATCATCCTCCAAGCCTCGAAATCCAAGAGTCATCTAGTCTAACCGGAGAGAAAACTACGTACATCTTGGTGCAGAGCATCCCCTCCGATCGTAACCAGCAACAACTCAATCCCATCGACCTGCTGCATGCGTTGTCCACAACCTTGCAGACCCTCCCTGTCCAGGGCATCATGAATGGAGTTGATTACAAACGCTTCGTGCGTTATTTCTATGACCCTCCGCCAAAGTATGATGATATGTCAGGCACCCCAGTCTGGCTACTGGGAAAAGAATACAAGTCCACACCGCCGAAGCCAGTAAATACTACAGATCATGATGATGTGGTCGAGGTCGAGTCCTCCAACGACTCCCATGACCCTTCTGATGCGAGCGAGTCTACGGTAGCCGATATACAAACTCATCAGACTCAGAATACTAGCAGTGGCAGTTTTGATGATGCACAACATGTATCCGGTCATGATATACCATCACTATCAAATGATCCTACCGATGGTGGGTGGCCGCATGCCTTTTTAGACGACTTCGAGTCTCGGATATGGATGACATATCGCTCGAACTTCACTCCTATTCCACGTTCACAAGATCCTACTTCCAGTTCCTCTATGTCATTTTCCGTCCGACTTCGTAACTTGACTGAGCGGGAAGGGTTCAGCAGCGATACAGGTTGGGGATGCATGATTCGGTCAGGACAATCGCTCCTGGCAAACGCTCTGATTATGCTCCAGCTTGGTCGTGAATGGAGGCGAAGTCAAGCCTCCACCCCTCCAACGTCTACCACTTCCCTGTCCGCCTCCACGCAAACCGAAGCCCATATCCTCTCACTGTTTGCTGACTCCCCTGAAGCTCCGTTCTCCATCCATCGCTTTGTCCAACACGGTGCCTCTGCATGTGGAAAACACCCTGGCCAATGGTTTGGCCCATCAGCCACAGCTTCCTGCATCAAGGAGCTCTCTGCGGAATGTGCTGCAGCTGGCCTACGAGTGTATGTGACTCCTTCAGCATCGGAGGTTTATGAAGATCGATTCCGTACCATAGCAGCTACCAGTGCAACCGACGCAACTATCAAACCAACCCTTATCCTCTTAGGTATTAGACTTGGACTTGATAGAATCACGCCCGTCTATCATGAGGCCCTTAAGAGTGCGCTCACATACCCACAATCCATCGGCATTGCGGGTGGACGGCCCTCTTCGTCACATTACTTCATCGGCTGCCAAGGTGACATCTTTTTCTATCTTGACCCTCACGAAACCCGTCCATCTCTCCCTTTCCATCCCAATGCCTCAGATTACGCGGAAGAAGAAATAGCAACCTGTCACACACGCCGACTCCGTGGCCTACGAATCTCAGAGATGGATCCCAGCATGCTAATCGGGTTTCTGATAAGGGATGAGGCAGATTGGGAGGACTGGAAGAGAAGGCTGAAGGAAGTGAAGGGGAAAGCCATCGTTAATGTGTACGACAAGGAGCCACCTGTTCCTGGCGAGACGAAGGAACGAAAAGAGGCGATTGATGAGGTGGAAACATTCGACGACGACGAGGATGACGAGACGATCACGGTGACAGCTAAGGAAGACACAACAGTGGACTCGGTCAAGCCTCCCGAGGTACCTGCGACAGGCGATCCGCCTGCATCCGATCCTGCTCCAATAATGATAGGGCCGAGGACACAATGAATGCTATGGTTATGACAAGGGTTTGGGAATCACGTTTAGTTGTTTGGTTTCATGCCTTTTGTGGGATTCTCGACACCATACATTATACCTGTAGGCTAGTAGGGAACACTACATACGGTCTACGCCGTCTCGCAATATTACTTCAAAACAAGATATCCGCGTCTCTCCAAACCTATCACTTCATGGGAATTCTAAAACAACTTTCTGGAATCAACAATAATTTGAGGCAAAACACACAGTAGCAAGGTGGTGTTGGGGCTCACGTGCCTTCGCAACCACCTGGGTGGAATGCTCTTGGTGCCCACGGTCGTGGTGGACCTGCTTCGCGTCCCCAAGCCCAAGGTACCATCACTGTTAGCGTGCAATTTCAATGTCGACGCGTATCACAACAATGCGCTTGACTCTCGTACGGTATTCAAATACTGCTCGGGGGCTGTCATCGCAGCGATATACAATGATCGAGTTCGCACCTTTTTACAAGTTTCAGGTGCGAACAACATCAAGAATATGAACGGAAACAAGAAGAAACGGGGGAAAGTTTTGAATGTTTAGAGTCATTTGATTTCATGCTTTGGATTTCTGTGATATCCAGTCCTGAACTGGAGTATGCTTTGAATGCTGTCATGCTTTGAGCCTGGTGAATAATTGTACAATAGTTCCACCATTTTCAATGATGAAAAACAAAAGCTGTGAAAGCTGTGAAAAGCATGACCATTGATGATGATTTCAACGAGAAGGCAAGATCCATGTCCATGGATTGCGCTCGTCAAAATTGTAGTTCCCCATTCCCATGACGCATCATAAGTTAATTGTGTTCTTCAAAACCCATTTAGAACACCTGTGTCCGATTGTGCCTCAACCCCGTTGCATAATGAAATCACACACGCGAAAACCCAAGAACCCCGCAAGTAATCATCCCCATTTGGAACCCCGTCCGTGAAACTAGGTTACTTTACTTGCTTTGGGAAGAGTACTTGGTGACGGCCTTTGTGCCCTCAGAGACGGCGTGCTTGGCAAGCTCACCAGGCAGGATGAGTCTGACAGAGGTCTGGATTTCTCGGGAAGAGATGGTGGACTTCTTGTTGTATGCGGCAAGCTTGGAAGCCTCAGTGGCGACACGCTCAAAGATATCTGGAGATGAAAGTCAGAAGATGAAGGCATGGCGATATGATTTGATTCGACTTACCATTGACGAAGGAGTTCAGGATGGACATGGCACGGTTGGAGATACCAGTGTCGGGGTGGACTTGCTTGAGGACTGAAATAACGCGTTAGTCTGATGAATGCGAACAGGTGAACGCGACTTGAGGCTTACCCTTGTAGATGTATGAAGAGTAGGTCTCCTTTCTCGTCTTTCCACGCTTCTTCTTCTCGCCGGAGGGAGCTGCGGCAGTCTTCTTTCCGGCTTCCTTCTTCTCAGCGGGAGGAGCCTTGGCCGGGGCCTTGCCACCGGTGGTGGGTTTCTTCTCAGCAGCTTTTGGAGGCATTTTTGATGGATTGAGGTGCGAAAACGCGTAAGATTAGATGTAAGAGGGATGAAAAGTGGTTTGAGATGTAAGAGTGAATTGCGATGAAAGGTGACTGAATGTGGATGGATGAAGAGGAAAGAAAGAGGAAGTCGCGAAGTGCGGATGATGGATACTCTTATACCAGGCGCAAGTGGGAGATGGAGGTGTGGGTTGATCAGAGGGCGAGCGAGTGCAGGCAGCGCGGGCGGGTTGATCTGGGTAACGGGCTTGGATCAGTTTTGGGGTGTATTGTTATCGTGTCGTTTTTGAGCACTTTTAGTCCAGTAAAATTGAAGGATCACGTCTCTTGGCGGTAAGATACCGTCACGCTGCGTAATCAAGGGCGGTATTGTAAAACGCAACGGAAAGGTCAGTTTTGATCAATCACTAACGCGTGCTGTGATTGGCGGCCACCCACTCCATGGTCCAATGATCTGTGATTGTGGTGCTGATTGTGATTCTCCTTCCCGGCTCCTCTACTGCAAATGCAGGGTTGATCTGGAGGCGCGACTCTGCTCACCCACTGCCCGCATCGCCGCCCGCCCATGTTCTTATAACTTGCTTCCCTCCCACCCTTCGTCAACGCTTCCCCTTCTTTTTTCTTCTCATCCATTCTCAACCCAGCCTTCATACTACTCATCTCCTACGTCTTTCCGGACCCATCTTTCAATCTCAAATCCCACTTTCCAACCAAACCACTTTCAAAATGACTGGCGGAAAATCTGGCGGCAAAGCCTCTGGCTCCAAGAGCGCTCAATCGTAAGTTCTTCTGCAGTACACTCTTCAGAGTTTGACGTATGTTACCTGGGTCTTGGATTCAGATGACGCGTCTTTCATTTTGGAGATTTGTATCTCTGTTTCATGATCCATACTAATGCATAATCTAGACGATCCTCCAAGGCAGGTCTCGCATTCCCTGTCGGTCGTGTCCACCGTCTCCTGCGCAAGGGCAACTACGCTCAACGTGTCGGTGCTGGTGCTCCAGTTTACCTTGCTGCTGTCCTCGAGTATCTCGCAGCTGAAATCCTCGAACTTGCTGGCAATGCCGCCCGTGACAACAAGAAGACCCGTATCATCCCTCGTCATCTGCAACTCGCCATCCGAAACGATGAGGAATTGAACAAGCTTCTTGGACACGTCACAATCGCACAAGGTGGTGTTCTACCAAACATTCACCAAAGTGAGTACCACTTCCATGTACAATTTTAAATCACATCTCTAACATCTCCCCAGACCTGTTGCCCAAGAAGACTGCCAAGGGCAAGAACCCCAGCCAAGAGCTATAAGCTTGATTTGGTTTCTGGAGCGGGTTATTAGGGAGTTTTCATGACATGCAAATCGCACAATGGGGTTATGGGGTTGGGTTTGGTCCTGGCAAACATCGGGCCACTTCAGACTTTGCTTTACGGTTCAAGGGTTGTACATTACGTCCATGCTTAGTATCATTATGATCATGGATAACAGTGCAACACGGGGTATGAGGAAATGCGAACGTAAAGCCGACAGGCTTTGCAATCAGGATCATTAGAGGCAGTCTAGTCAATGATCCAATTCAATGGCATAAGAAATCAATCATCAAAAAGATTCTTCGTTTTCCATTCTGAGCGGTGTTTCATCCTTTTTGAACTGGCAAATTTCAATCAGATCGTGTTACATTCGCTCACCATTCCAAATCGATAGCTAGGTCGAAACGCGTTGATCGAACATGCGAGAGAATAGTCACTGAGCGACTTGTCCACAAATAATGGATGGTCAGCACGCGATTTGCCTGAGAGCGTGAGTCTACGGGCTGATATGATCTCTCTACTGTGGGACGCGTAGCACTGCGCATGGAATGACTCCGCAGCAATGATAGTCATGTGTAGAATGGAGCAAGGGCAGAGCAGTTAGCACAAGTATCTGAGACTGGAGTGCACGGAGGCCATGACAGCATATCAAGCTTTTGCATTTGTGCTTAGAACTGGCCAAAGGCTCTTATGGCCGTTCATTCTTTAGTTATATGTACAATCTCAGTGCAGCCCATTCTCCCCATGCTTTCTTCATAATCTCTTCACGAATTCTCTCGACGGTGGGGGCAAATCTGGAGCTGGGAGATTCCTTTCATATTTCGAACCTGGACAACAGCGGTCAATAAATCTTCATGACGAAGGGTCTCGAGTGGCTTTCAATGTACCTCCAGGAGCGCTTGGTGGCCTGTATGGATCCGGATGCTTCCACTTCTCTAATAGTTTTTCTGTTTCGTTGAATAATATCTGTTTGCAGCAACGCGTCAGAGAGACTCAACCACTGGAAGCGAACTTTGTTTACCCTCCGTTCTCGGGGATCATTGATGTGTCGTTTTGCATCGAACAGCTGTCGAATGTAAACTGCTTGACCTCGCCACAGATTCCGCTGCACGGCCCAGTCCAGGGCAAGCTTCAGGGACCGTCGGTAGAGGGAGCTGTAAAGGATGGTCAACAATCAACAGCTTCCGGGAGGATGGAAGAGCAGTACCGGACGGCTTTGACGTGAGGAGTGACGGTCGACATGGTGCCTGATCGCAGGCGCTCTCGCGCTCGATATCAGGGAGATAGTCGTCCTCAGCCGATGGAGAAGTTGACGGAGAAGTGCTCCGTCTTATTCGCAGGTGTTCAGATGTATAAGGTGGGAGGTTAGAAGCATGGGACGTGAATCTGTAATTCCTGCAAGTCAATTGGAAGTGAGGTTTGAGGAGGACAAGGCAGGCCTTGGCAGACGGAAGGAAGCTCTGGGAGCAGGACCGCGGGTACTCCGTGCCACTGCGATTCAAGACTACGGAGGAGTACTGAGTACTATTTAACTAGTAACACCAAAGCGAAGGAGGTTGTTCCCACACCATGTTCCGCAAATGCCTCCCTAAAGGTAAGTGGCTGTCGCTTCGGCTGCGCCTAAGTCTCTGCCCAGCCCCAAAGCTCTCCAGAGCTTGCTGTCTCCGCCGCTACCATCCATACAAAGTTACTAAGTTCTCTCTTTCCCTCTTATTCACATTGCAACTCACTCAAGGCGCGGCTCTTCTTCGTCTTTCCTTTGTTCTTTAAGCGGGCGGATCCACCGCCTCCTATGCCGGGAACACACTAAGCTCGCCATTATTGTCGAGCGTTGGCTGGTTGGTGGTACATAAACTCCTCTGCATCTTTGCGAGCTCCCTCACACACCTTCTCTCAGTATGGCGGCTCTTCGAGTACGACGTGGACCTACACTGGTCTCTGGGCTTGCGCTTCCGCGACGAGCCTCCTCACTAGATATTCGCTCGTTCTCTATCCTAAGATCCTCATCCTCACCCAGGCAAAAATGCCTCATCAGCTCTCAATACTCCCCTGCAACTACATACGCCTCTCTGTCCCGTTTCCAGCAGTTCAGCACCTCTCCAGCCAACTATGCCGAGACTATGGTCAAGGTTCCGCAGATGGCTGAGTCCATATCCGAAGGAACCTTGAGCAGCTTCTCGAAACAAGTCGGAGATTATGTGGAGCAGGATGAAGAAATCGCTTCTATCGAGACTGACAAGATTGATGTGTCTGTCAATGCCCCACAAGCAGGTACCATTAAAGAGCTTCTCGTTAGCGAGGGTGACACTGTGACGGTTGGTCAGGACATCGCGAAGCTTGAACCTGGTGAGGGCGGCGGAGGCGCTCAAGCCGCCAAGGAAGAGCCGAAAGCACCAGCTTCAGAAGAGAAACCAACGAGCTCAGACCCCGAACCAAAGAAGGATGACACTCCACCTCCACCGAAGAAAGAAGAGAAACCTGCACCTCCCAAGGAAGAAAAGAAGCCTGCCCCGCCCAAACAAGAGAAATCTACGGAAGAATCTAAAGCTAGTGTCGAGTCCCCCTTCGGTAGGGGCAACAGAAACGAGAACAAGGTGAGTTTTCCATAGGCTATTGCTTGCTAGGACTCGTGTTGAATGTATGCAGGTTAAAATGAACCGTATGCGACTGAGAATTGCAGAACGCCTGAAACAGTCTCAAAATACTGCCGCCTCACTTACAACCTTCAACGAAGTCGATATGTCGGCTCTGATGGAGTTCCGCAAGAAGTACAAGGACGAAATCCTGAAGAAAACCGGCATCAAGTTGGGTTTCATGAGTGCCTTCGCAAAAGCTAGCGTGTTGGCATTCAGAGACGTTCCTGCCGCTAATGCATCCATCGAGGGTCCTGGAGGTGGCGATACCATCGTGTACCGAGACTATGTCGACATCAGTGTGGCTGTCGCGACTCCTAAAGGTCTCGTAACTCCCGTCGTCCGAAATGCAGAAAGCCTAGAAATGGTTGAAATCGAGAAAGAAATTGCCGATCTTGGCAAGAAGGTAATATTGCAGCCCTACAAGTTGTCTTCTGCACAAGCAGCGGAGCTAACTTGACTGCTAGGCACGAGACGGTAAACTTACCATTGAAGATATGGCAGGTGGCACGTACACCATCAGCAATGGAGGCGTCTTTGGATCCATGATGGGAACCCCAATCATCAATCTACCACAGACAGCTGTCCTCGGCCTACACGCTATCAAAGACAGGGCTGTGGCTGTCAATGGCAAGGTCGAGATAAGACCTGTAAGTACTCGAACGACAGTGTTTGGTGTCAACTAATTATTGGTAGATGATGTATCTTGCTCTGACTTATGATCATCGTTTGCTTGACGGCAGGGAGGCTGTGACCTTCCTTGTTAAGATAAAGGTAAACACGACGCAATGCACTTTCTTTGTTCTTTTAATAACAGTGTCACCAGGAATACATAGAGGATCCCGCAAAGATGTTGCTGGCATGAAAATCCTCCTAGCCAGAATTCATCTGTACAGAACTTCCAAAACAATACATAACATGTATCAAATCACGGAGCATCCTTCCATGTTCAACATTTCCTGTGGTGCAAAGATTTTCCGTTACCCCTTCCAAACACATTCCGTTGCTTTTTATTATAACGTATTCCTTTGCCAATTTCGAGCACATTTTCTGCCTGCAATTTGCTAATTTAGGGATTGGGCACGTCACGGCTTTTTATTTCGGATGGCTCACCAACCGGGAGGGCGTGGGACAAATTCTTAGCACTGAGGTTACCACCATCTACAGTGAATCTACTGGTTTATTCAGGGCCGACTAGACCCCAAGATAGTGATTCCCACTGTTTCAAGTTCTTACTATGGTTGTCCTCTCATACTTCACTCAGGTGTTGTTCCGCGTGACTTAAGGCGATACAAATTCCCGAGAGCCCTTGACACTCGGACCCCAAGTGACTGGCCAACCACTTGCTAAGTGTACCTCTATGTAAGGGAATACCTTTGTCTCAAGAGTCAACACATCTGTAAGGAGGTTCATTTACAAAGGCCATTCTCTCAACATCTGGCAATGTTCCTCAGGCCCTGACATGCGTGTGATAATTCGGATCAGCTTCTTGCTGGCGCTTTTATTCATCTTGCTGATCATACATTCTTTCTATCAATTTGCAGTCGGCCCAAGCCCAGAGCACGATGTTACACATTTCGGCTACGTCTTCTATGCCACCAGTGATATCTATGCGTGCTCTGCCTTGGTCAATGTCCACCGGCTCCGTCATTTATTTCATACCAAATATCCCGTGTATCTGCTAGCCAGCTCAGCCGTCTCAGACACATACAAAGAGCGTTTCAGGGACGATTATAATGTGACGGTCATCGAACACGAACCGCCGGCATTGCATGCGGGAAGTTCACCTTACTACCGTGATGTCCTGCTCAAACTCGTCAGTTTCAACCTTCTCGAGTGGGCAGCACAGCTGCGAAGAATCCTCGTGCTGGACTCGGATCAGATCATTCTGAAATCGCTGGACGATGTTTTTACCTGTGTTCCATCTAACGTCGAGGTCGCAGCAGCTCATGCGTATTGGCTCCCGGGCGAGCCTAGCGCCACGACCGCGATGATGATGGTGTCTCTCTCGGTGGAATTGTGGGCTAGGATGAATACCTCCTTGGCGAGCATCGCAGAAGATATGTATGATATGGATCTCATAAATAAACTGTTCAAGGGTGAGCTAGCCCTGCTGCCTGGGAACTATCTCGCTCTTAACAGCCATTGGGAGAATAACGAGGTACCCGCGTGGGCGCAGTATCAGCCTTTGTTGCCAGGGCGGTTGACAAAGAATGAAACTACAAGCTTGCCGGTGGAAGACGTGCCACACATAGCACCAGAGCAGATACGACGTGATGACACTCAGAACGAGAGTCAGGAAGAGCCCACTTCCAGAAGCACCGCTACTTCAGCACCAAATGCCCTACTCGCGGAAGGCGGTTCAGGAGCTCCCACGATGTACGATCCCACGGTCATCGATCCTTTGACCTTGATTTTTGACAATGACGTTTACATCCTTCATTTCACCGCACTGGGCAAACCGTGGACATACACCATCGAGGGTGCTAATAAACTGCGGCCTCAAGCACACCCACTATTCACCCAACAGTTTCTGCTTTGGCGGCTGGCCGCGAAGCAAATCTGTCCAGTTGTGGGCATGGAGAACGCTGAGGGGCATACGGTGGGCGGGAAGAAGGGGTGGTCCGGATTGACCGATGGGAACGTCGAAATCAGTCAGTCATTTTTGGATGAGCTATGAGAGTTGAATATGTTGTCCTAGGAACTTCAAAGGCTAGCAAACTCACATTTAGGCATTTTTTGAGATAGAATGGCTTGGCCAACTGTGAAACCTTCGGTAGATTGGTGGTCGTTATTCTTGGATAGATATGACACCAGCTGGCACGAGCGAGTTGCTTTCGCGTTATGTACCCTAGTACGAAGAATAGTACTCCGTACCAAATTACCAACATGTACGGAGTATGTAGAACATCCCAGGCGATCGTGACGCCAAGAAAAACTGAGAGAGTTCGCGGTGCTTGCTGGTTGTACTTAGAATTGAATGCGATATTAGCAAAGAAGATGAGAACAACGATAATCCCATTTTATCTCCGCCTCTTCTGACGTGATACACCCCTGGTACTCAATACAGTTCATCAATATGTCTAAATACACATGTGGGTGCTTATAGTTTTGGGTGTGTTGTGTGTTTCACATAGTTTACATGCCACGGAATATATATCTGCATACCCAACTCAAGAGACTCCAGAAAACCCCCTTACCAATATAGATTTTCAACAACTGAAATTGTCATTTTCCTCGAAATAATTCACGCTAGAGAGATCGAGGGTCATCATCGCACTCGGCCCCTCGCGGATGCAAGCTTCGAGTACTCTTAGCCCCAACTCATCGGAAACAAATGAATGCCAGCAGAAATCGCCGAACTCTATATCCATAAATAAATATTGCAGCATAGAAAGCATGATATAGCCTAGGAATATTTGCATATATCAGTTTCAAGCAGTGGGCTTACCGTTGCGACGCGCGAGACTGTCGCCCCAGCTTCTCATCCTGGCGATTTCTGCACGGTATTTTGCAATTATCACAGCGTGTTCCACAGGGCTGCGGCACAGCGAACAGCCCAAGCGCGGGTCAGCTGGTGGGGGCTCCTCGGCTCGCGCTGCCTCGTCTCTCATCTCGTCCTGCTCTGCAAACCAAGAGAGAGCACAGTGACCGTGAACTGGTGTCCGGCAGGTCGCACAGACAAACCGAGTGACCTCAAGGACATCGTCGTCGATTGGGATGGGTTCTGCTTCGTCGTCAGCCTTGTTAGGGTCCACTAGAGATGGATCGAAAGTGAGTGCATCACGGCAAATCCCACAATCGGGACAATTGGCTCTCGCGATGGCCTCTACTGCTTGGTTATCCTCGGTTCGTTCAAGAAACGCACTCTCCGATGCCTCCCAGAGATAACCCTTAAAATACACCGCCGCCCATGGAATTTCAGCAATGATTTTACTGACGTCCCACAAGCGATCGCGTCGCCACCGAGCGTTGTACAAACACATATCGGCAGATTTGATTTGGTCGTTGAAGCAAAGGAATGCCCCCTCCACGAATTCCAAGACGGTCTCATCTGCCTTGTGTACCAGCTTCAAGCGCTGGACGAGGCCCTCGAGATATCTTACCTGTGTTTTGGGGTCCAGCTCAGCATTTCTACATCGGTTCGCCCACTCGACAAAATGAAGACGAATGTTCATGTGATATTGCCAAAGTACATCCCGTTGTCGAAACATTCTCGCCACCGCCTCTGGATTTACAGGGAGAGTATAGTCGAAGACATCTATGATCCTTCTCCGTTGTTTCTCCATAAATTGAGTCATCCACGCGCTTTGGTCCAGACCATTGAGGATCGGCAAAAGATGCTTCTTCCGATCTGCGTGTCCTGGAAGCTCCAGCCCCATCTGCTCGGCTAGTTCCTCCGTCTTATTTTCATCCATGTCTTGCTTCGGTTGTTTCCAGTGGCAACGATCTCTAGTTGTCCTGAAGTATTTGTTGGCAGATGGTTGCAGTGGTTGCTTTTGGGATGAATGCTGTCTACCACTCCGGCAGTCTGTTGCAGATGGCTATATACTCGGTCAGCATCCATGCTTGCCTCTATTTCCCCAGTGATGGCAACTGATCACAAAGGATTGCGATGACAAAGTTACAAAACAAAGCCAACAAAAGAAGAATCGAAGAGATTGTCGTCTTCACGCTCTAGCTGCTCTAACCTCGGGAGATCACAAAGCCCATTGAGGGTCGCCACAATGCTGTATGAGAAACATTAGTGAGGCAAAGGGAAATTTAGACAAGAGAATCCAAAACGCAAGGGACTAGCATAGCCGAAGGAAGTCTATCACAAGGGGGACAGCCTAGCGTTGAGTATGCAAATAGCAACTATACCAAGTGCAATAAGTCGTTGTCCATGCATGTGGCCCATGGGTGTAGGGACGAAGTATCTCATCTTCCGAAACTAGGTAGTCTGTTAAGCATTCAGCCTGGTATCTCTGTCGTTGTTTTGTGTCGCCGCATAACCAGTCATCATGCCCTGTGGTCCAATTTTGCTGTGGCCTGTCTCTGTTCTCGATTCCCGTGTGGATACTATTCTAAAGAACAATATGAGCAGGTGTGATAAGGTAGGCCTTCTTTTCTCCTGGTACTTGCCTGTTGGTTGAGGACAGCCCTCACCGCGGACTCTAGCGTCTGATTTTCATCTACGATGATATCCCTGAGCTTCTTCAAGACGTCAAGAAGCCTGCCCAGCTGTTCAATTGCGTTCGCAGCAGAAAGAATACCTCCAATGAAATGTGCATGCTGGACTCCAAGACCGTGATGGCTTCATCATTAGCTTGGTACCTTTCTCTGGAGATGTTACTTGTATTGCATCGGCGAATTCCAGTGGAAGAATAAAGTGGGGGATTTTGCCTCAGGCGAATGCAAACGGACACTCAACGCAACTTCCTCGATGGTGAACCTCCTGTTTAACCGGACTACCAATTCCCGTTCATTTACCGACACGGGGCACATCAAGTTGGACATGTCGTCTAACAAATCAAAGCCAATGGGAGCTCAAGGTATAGAACTCCACGAGCCGACATGGGGCGGCTGTGGCTTGAATCAGGACAAGAATCGGATCACCTACGACGGCATGAACGTTCTCTGGCCTCCGCCAGAACATCGACCTTCGTGTTCTGCCGTGTCTAGATCAACTATGGTAACTGGATGTTGCTCTCGTCGGGTTCTTGTCTTCCGTTTCTGAGGAGTTCCGCGGATGGATGAACAAAACTCAGCGTCTGGATTGTGATCCTCGAAAGGTTGATAGTCTGCTAGGTAGATTTGCGCGTCTTTGGCTACATATGTTCATAATGGGGTTTCCTACCACACTGGGTTCCTAATATATCCCCAGGGCGGTGGATAGTGAATACACATTATCAATTTTGAGTTGACTTGCCTACGCAATATTGAGGGCACTGGTGGTAGTTGGAACCAGTGCAGCCTTGCCGTCGTCGTCATCAGCCAATAGGGAGCAACAGTTAGGCCCCGTCCAAAACAAGCCCCTTTAGGCTTTCCAGCCTCGCCTCGACTTGGCAGAATTGCCCTCAAGGCCATGAACGGACGTTTACGCTTGGAGGTACTCAGCAACCAAGCTGTAGGAATGACCCAGTAGCGCTCCTAGGCCACAGCGCTACTCGTCCACCATCCTGCGTCCGGGTAGAGAGGCATATCTGCAGGGTTGCCTGAAGCACGAATTCCCTCAACCTCCGTTTCGGTCTGTACCTAAATAGAAAGCGGGGAAGTGGAACTGGGGATGGAAAAGGTGGGTTGGGTGGTTCCCCACCCAACCCGTCTCAGTGGAGCTGACTCGGACCGAGGTACCTCTTGTCGAGCCGTTTTGCGTGCGTTTATTCGGAATCGCACATCGAGAACCCCGAACGGAATCTCGCAAGCAGACAAATTGATAACCACAATGCCGCGGTTGATGCCGACCTACCCTGACCCTGCTGTCGAGGGGTTGTTAGAACTTGTTTGCCCGTCCCCTTTTTTGTTCCTTTTCTGCAGCGCATCCCTAGGGCTGGCTGATTTTGTGAACCCTTTCAGATTCTTGTCCTGAAGAGCGCTCATCTTCGTTTTCTCCGGGACCTTTCCATTTTGACGCCTTCAACCCCGACAACTCGAAAATAAAATGGCAGCTCTAGGAGTAGCCAAGATCATCGGCGGAGTAATCAAGCTACCTATCAGGGCCGTCACATATACTGCTGCCGAGCCGGCCCTCGCTGGCTCCCTCCTCTTCGTGCTCACTCGGGCGCCCATCGAGTACAGGCAGAAGCTTTTGAACCTGCTATATAGCAGCGGCCTCTCAGCCGTGCACATCGAGCGCCTGACCCGCACGCTTAAATATCTCCTCGTCATCGGGGTCCTGAGACGGGTCAACCAGACGCTCACGAGGCTCGCCCTCAATAACTGGAGCCTGACGAAGCGAGGAGCACCATTTGACTGGGATGGATCTAGGAAGACCGAGCTGGTTATCGTCACGGGCGGATGTAGCGGGTTCGGGTATGAGCTTGTGAAGGGATTTTCCAAGCATGCAAGAGTCGTGATCCTTGACATCAGCCCGGTGCCTGCTGAGCTTGAGGAATGTAAGTGTGTTTTGATGGATCGTCACTGGATTCTGGTACAGACAGTGTGACCCGTACTAAACTTGAGGATTCCACAGTGCCTGGAGTATACTATTATCAACTCGACGTGTCAGACTTCGCAGCGATCGAGTCAACCGCAGAGACCATCCGCCGACAGCACGGCGACCCTACCGTCCTTGTAAACAATGCCGGCGTCGGTGAGCATAAGATACCCCTAGAATTTACCATTCTCGAGCTAACTTTTCCCTTCCCTGTCTAGCAAACAGTAAGAGTATTATAGATAGTACAGCCAAAGGAATCGACCGGATCTTCAAAGTCAACATCGCATCCCACTTCATCCTGATCAAGGAATTCCTGCCTGGCATGCTGAAGGCCAAGAAGGGCCATATCGTGACAGTCGCATCGGTGGCGAGTTTCGTCGCTGCCCCAGGCTTGGTCGATTATTGCTGCACGAAAGTCGCGGCGCTTTATCTCAATGATGGTTCGTTCGAAGATTGAGGGCCCCTCTCCCCTCTCCCCTCTCCCCTGCCCTCGTCGTTCGAATTCTAGACAGCATCCCCCAATCGCCTCAATGACACACCCATACTAACTTCCTCGATAACTCGACAGGCCTCCGCCGAGAGCTCCTGAGCCGGTATCCGAACGGCAACTGCATCCAAACAACGTCGGTACACCCATCGTGGCATGAGACGGGGATCGTGAAGCAAAGTAAAGACAAGCTTGCCACCATGGGCATCCGCTTGGACCCGGCGTCGAATGTCAGCAACGCGATTATCGAGCAGGTGATGGCCGCACGCAGCGGCAAGATCTTCATGCCCCGTAGCGAAGAGGGACGGCACGGGCTGAGTCAGTGGCCGCTCTGGGCGTCGGATGCGGCGTTTGCGCTGCAGGAGAAGAAGGTTCGTCGGGTGCTTTAAGGCAGTTGGGTGTGTCGATAGGGGAGCATGGCGGTGTGATGGATGAGTGTTGGCAATGGCCTGCACCAAATGGTCGATCGTTTAGGGAGGATTGGGGGACTGCTGGGGTCGAGATATAGTGACGACCCTGGGACGGGTGCCCCGGTTATGTATTCACAGCCTGATATCAATATGCTCAATATGCCAGCATTTGATCTGGGCGCCCTTCGTCTACTCATACATTGGCTGGCCTAGGGAGACCCGAAGTGTCTCTCCTTCATGTGAAATTACAGGTGATATATCAGGCACCCTCAACGAGCACAACAGACCTCTTCACTAATTTCGGCCGCGTGCTGCAACTGCATGGAAGATCCATCCCCCCGAGCGTGACTACCACTAGACTGCTATGGGTGATTTCACCATCAGCACCACCGAGGCGACTCTAGCCGCAGACGTCGGAAAAATCCAGGTTGAAGAGAAAGCGGTTCTTGATTTGATGGCCGACATCGAGCGTATGGACTGGACACCATGTTCAAAGCGATGGAGGAGGAGATGAAGGGGCCAAGTACATACGGAAGAACAAGGGGCAAGTGCCTGTTCCTGCCCCGGCAGCGCCCGAAACACCGAGACGAAAGCAGGAAGAAGATCGCCCCGAGCAATCGAAGAAACCCTGCGTGCCTTCACTCTACCAGCACTTACCCACCGGGCTGTAATCAAGAAAGAATGCCTCATCCACCACTTTGGTTGATTGACAATATTTGAGTGTGCATAATTAGATTGCTGTTGTATAAACATCATCAGGCAAACATCCTAGTTGCAGCTGGGCGTCTCCGTAGCACAGCGCTGGATGCACAACGACATTGGTTTAGATATCGACCACAGTCCAGTGAACTACAACAACTGGTGGTGCCTTTATGTTGGCCTTCAGCATCCAAAGTCTCTCGAGATGGCATGAGACAAGCGGGCTCTTTTCTCCCCACGAAGAATGAATTCATGGTCCCCTTAAAGAAAATCAACTTACTCGCTGCCGCGGATGATTCATTGAAGCTGTAGATGAGCTATCTCGCTGCGGGCCAGTTTCCGTTATCCTGTCCCCTTTTTGAATGTCCTTAGTAGTCCAACAGGTAGGAACCTTTGGGGCTTAAAAAAAAATAAATCGATCGCGATTCCGTCGCGAACCTCATCCGCCTGTGACCCAACCTCTAGATTTTCCCTTGATCACGATTTTGTACAGCACTTAGTCGCATACCCACCGGAAAGCCATTCCTGCTATGCCCTGTCTCATCTCATCTGGTCTCTAAGTACACCGATGTGTAGACTTCTAGTATTCTCGATAAACCGCCCAATTGTAATTCTCACCAAACCAGGATCTTGCCAGACCGGCTCCGCTCTCTGTGGGCTGGCTAAAAGCAACCTCTGTTCGATCAATTGACATTCCGTAAATAAATTGGTTCATTACACATTCAAGAAGGTTGTTTGCAATGCCCTTGTGCCGGAATGCTCGGCTGGTCCAGATTCTGCTCACACCCACTACCGCAGGATAAGTTTCTTCCGTAATACTGATTGAGGAGTGGAATGAAGATGTAGGGCTGGCGACTGGTGTTGGAATTTGTGGTTTTGGTGGGAGAGTTGCGGTATGCTCTTCGCTTGGATCATTCGTTGCTGGCGTTGCTGGTCGAACTTGGCTGAAATGACCGTTCAGAGGGATGATTTCTCCTGATGCAGCATCCTTTGGTTTTACTTGATGTGCCTTTGTTATGCGCTCAGCTAGACACATGCCTACACATTTATCGTCGACGATGTGTAGAAAGACCTTGAATCTGTCGCACTTCTTGTTTAAAAGAGGTTCGGCTTCATTTTCGCCTTCAGGAAGGCGTTGGCTCCACAGGTCCTCCTCTTTAATATCCACGCTTCCAAGTTCTTTGTTGATGATCTCCAGGGCTTTCTGAACGGCTCGTCTCCCAGGAATGGCAATCTTTCGATCCACGACCACGACACTCCCTGGAATGTTGGGGACTTCATAACACCAACGCATGGCCGACTTCAAGAATGCCTTTCCGAGCTCAATGCCGCTGCTATCTCTGTTATGGTACATGTTGTGTAGTTGGGTGTCTTCGGCCACGGAAGGAGTATAGGACATTTGACATTGTGGACAAGTGATGGGAGTGAGGCTCTGCCCGAAATCGAGGACTGTCTGCGTGAGATTTGGCTTGGGAACTAGCAGCCTCGGTGGGTGAGGCGCTGAATGAGTAGGAACTGGGGTCTGATTTCGTTCTGTTGGTACCCACGCGTTTGTGGGAAGTGGTTGGGAGCTTTGCGCGCGTGAACTGGAGTTGAAGATCTCGGAAAGTGGTTCCGAGTCCTGACGCGTCGCAACAACATTGGCGAGTGCGGCCGGTGCCGCTTCACGCTTCCGTTTATTCTTTTGCTCCTTTTTGGATTTATCGAGGAAGGAAAAGGTAGGCTTGCGTGCCTTCACGTTTTGTGGCGTGAGTTGTAGTGTTGGTGGAGGGGATGATGGTGGGGTGATGGTGCTGGAGGCGACTTCATCCTCCTGTGACTCCGCTGAGAAAATTGTGCTGTTCTTGCGTGATGGCGAGGATGACATTGCAGCAACACTGGTCTCGCGTATGGCGCGCTCAAGATTATCTTCGACGTCGAGAAGAGTGAAGGTATTCTCATTGTAAGTTGAGCTCGAGGTGGCAGCGGGGACAGGCGCGTTCCAAGCATTTTCGAGGCGTTGTCGTTTTGGGGGTCGGTAGTCTTCGCCGTCCCAGGCGCGACGCACGTTGCGGCTGTATGTTCGCATGAAGAGACCCCTGATGTGTGAGACGTGTCAGCAGGATGCAACGGTTAGGTAGACAGGTGCGGGCAAGCTAAGGGGACATTGACCGGTACTTACCCTTTGTAGCTGTTGGTGACGGTGTAAGGATAGACGATAGATGGCATCGTCGCGTGTGTGCAGAAAATATGTAGTAGAGACAGAAGGTGAACGGAATAAGAGAATGAGTGAGAGAATAATGTACCGAGTACGTTGTCGTACTCCGTACCGGCAACCCACACGATGTAAGTGGCAGACAGGATGTTTGGATCTTGGGAACGCGTCTGGTTTAGGTGGGCAGCGGCGTGGGACGGTTAGATGCGAGCCGGGTTGTGTTGGGTACTTGAGACTGCTAACTTGTAGGGGAAGAGGATTGGATTGAGACGGCGTGCCGGGAGTTGAAGAAGCACTGGGGCACTGGAGCACCTGGAGCAGCCTGCAGTAGTGGTCAGTGGTCAGTGGTGGCCCTGACAGTGGTGCAGAGGCGAGTGCAGGGGCCAGTTGATGGTGCGTCCACTGCAGCCAAGAAGGATTTGCCCCCTTGACTTTCGGGAGATGCGGGACTCGACTCACTCGAGATGCTGCAGCCCTTTAGAATACTAGGTAATGATCATAGACCCAGCAGCTAAAATGCGTTAGGCTAGTCTGTGCCGTGGTGAATAGGAGGCACGGCGTCGTCGCTCACTCCTGACTGGGTCTTGAATGCCGGGTCAGCGTTGGAAAAGCGTTGAACGTTTGCTGACAGCCAGTACTCGCTATGTACCAGGCGGCTGTCTCGGGCTGAGGGCGTCACGAAGGTACCCCGTACTCGGGACGGAGTACGGTGGTAGCTGCTGGAGTTGGTGGTGGATAACTGGGCACCCTCTGGTCCGTATTCTTTCGGGTGTTGGACATCCAGGTACAGAGGAGAGATCAAGGTGGCAAAGTGATACTGGCTAGAGCTGATGAGAAGTATCCGGAATGTGCAAGGGATTGAGGATATCGAGGGAGGATCGGCTGATGATAACCTGATGGCGATGGTTCAACAATGAAATTGATGGTTGATGGTGCGAGGGCACATTATAGTATAGCAGTAAGTACTGGTTCAGTGCGTGAGCCCAACTGAGGGTGAAGGGCTTAGGCGGGGGCTCAGACACGAGATGTCATCCAACTGGAAAGGAAAGCAATATCAAGGTTGAATTGGAATTGATGAGAAGAAAGAAGAAAGGCAGGCGACTCATTCATGATTGACGACGTTGCTGCTCCTAGGTTGGGCGTCTTTGAGTCAACAACTCTTGTCCTTTGTTATCATCGAAGCCCCCAGGCTGGTGTTTTTTCTTTTATTCATGCTGCCCACACTGCCACCGCTCGAGTGCCTGGCGTTGTTTGTTTGCGCAGCTGGTGCCAGTTGGTGCCAGTCACGACTCACCAGTGCCAGCTCAAACCAAATCAACTGCCCGCAATAGCAATTCGATACACGATTTGCCTCGTAAATCAGGGGGGCTAGGCCAGATTGTTAGGGGGCTCTGATAGGCTCTCTGGGCATCTTATGGGCCTGCGATGGCCCCATCCGGCTGCCTAAATTGATCACAGCCAATGCCTCCCCCTGCCCAACCACAGAAGCTACACTTCGCCAATCAATTGTCGTTTAGCTCACGCGAAACAAGGATAGCGTGCCCTCCCAACGGCGAATTTGGAGGAGGTTTTGCCACTCGAAGAGTACCTTTACTCTGCCTGATGCTGGGGAGCTCGAGACCCTGACTTCGTGATCGTGATCGTGGGTAAATTAAACCATGATCGCCACGAATTTCTTCGGGGAGAGTCGTCTACGAGGACTCCACTGGCATGTGAGCCCGACTAGTCCTGCCCCAAGCATGACTTGCGCCAATGACTTGGGCCCCGAGGCATAATCCAGACCACGGTGTGATGGGAACTGCCCAGAAGCCTGCATACCTCGAGGTATGCCTCAGACTGGCTTCACCCAAGAGGAAAGGGGAGGGAGAAGCCAAACCGGGCGAAGGATTGGAATTATCAAGTCTCAATGGCCCCATTCTTCTCTGCTTCACCATTTGCTCGGGGATGGAGGAGCCCTCCCTTTCCTGTGCCGGGTTTGGCATCTTCGCTCATCCCGCCACTGGCATTGGTGGATTCAAAAGAAAAAGTCCTGTAAGCAAGGCATGCCAGGACCAATGAACCTAACCGGCGAAGGCACTGACTTGTTGCTCGGGCGCCTGTCCAGAAACACCATCCACTGCGCGACTTCGCTGTGGCCTGCTCGACCCAAGGCACGAATGGGAATAGACCATTTAATCGGCCACTTGTGGAGTTCTGTGACACGTCACTGGTTAACAATGAGGCAAACGCCAGCCACGACACCTACTGCTCTCGACCCGGCTGTGTTGGGCGGGCTACGGAGAATGATCATCCATCAACGGTTGTTGTTGATGACGGGATCGGGAATTACGTCCTATCCTCCTTTGTTATCCGCGGGCAGACGCCTTCACACAAAGGTGAGCTAATGACAAAATTGAACGAGAAGCTTGAGGTGGTGGTATGGTGTCGGCCACGACATACAATTTGCCTTTGCATCACTTCTAATGCTTAACCACCTCAGTGCTTTCGTAGCACCAACATCTTGAGGTGATTACACAGATTTGCCACTGGTTTCCCCCCCAAACTCATTCATCACCAGGATAATCAATTGCTTGCTTTATGGGTATGGCATGCTCGGTTTCTCCAGATGATTTGAATTTCCACGCACCCACAAGGCCCGTGGTCGAGGGGTTCTCCATGTGCTCACTCATCAGTACGTAAACTGGAACCGTGGATTCTCGTCGCCCATTTCCGCGATCTCTTCCTCCGTCTTACCGGCAATCTTTGCGTCTTGCTTTCCGGCACTGCGTTTTTTGTTTTCCGCATGGAAGTACACCCACATAATGGCATATATTATAGCTGCTGCTGCAACCATTGCCAAGGAGACCGCGTGACCCCGGATATATCGGGGTCCTTCGTTTGTTTTGTACAGCTGATTGGGGCGTCGTCAACAACCGTCGGTCTTGAAAAGTTTCAAGGGAGTAACTTACAAACGGTGCCATGATTCCCGCGCAATTACCTGGGTGGGAGAGTCTAGGTTAGTCGTTTGAAAGAACAACGTTCGAATCATCTTACCTATGGTTAGTTGCATCCCACTGGCAGTGGTTCGCTTGCCATACCGAGGCTGGTCTACCAAAATGTTAGCCTCAATACACCTCACATTGAACCAGGAGAGCGGCTTACTCGATGGAAGCCAAGCGAGCGGAATGCCCACCGAGACATATAGGCCCGTGGCGACCAAGAAAGTGCCAAAGTAATGAACCCCAGGCGCAACGTCGGCCATGAGAATGCCGTATCCAACAATGCTGATGATAGCGAACGGAGCGATTGCGAGGAACCGCTGTTGGTATCGATCCGAAAAGTACGCGACCGTCAGGTAAGTTATGGCGCCCAATGCATAGCAGGGGACAGTAAGTGCTTGAACTTGAGCTGTCGACCATGTTCCTAGGCCCCTAATGATCGTTGGAAGGAACGTGGAGTAACCGTATAAAAGTGTGTCGACACCAAATTGCCCCGCTGCGAACATCCAGATCTTCCAGTCTTTAAGCGCTTTGATCACGTCTTCCTTGTGTAGAAGATCTCCAGACGTAGTATGGCCAACTTGACGACGTTTTCTTACCAGCATTAGGTCCTTCTCCGCGGGACTTAGATAGTATGCGGTTTCAGGGGAGTCTGCGAGCCAGAAGTACACAATTATTCCCAGCACAACGCTTGGAATACCTTCGATAATCAGGATCCTATTTTTCATAGAGCACGTCAGTATAAGTGAGCCAAGTTCAAGGCAGGTGGGGGTCCAGCCTCGCCCAGTAGCATGGTGAAGTTCCCAACTGTCCTAGGCTTGATAGCTCCGGCCAGAGCTATAAATCAAAAGGGCAAACTCAGAAAATAGGAACTCACCATCTCCATCCCGACTCGCCAGCGACCCCGTCCATGAAACCAATACCATAGGCCAATAGGCCTCCGAGACTACCAGCTATCGCAGCAGACACGAAGAGATAACCCACGCGAAGAGCGAGTTCGCGTTTCGTGTAGAACATCGTGAGATAGATTGTCATGCCGGGAAACAAGCCTGCCTCTAGAGCTCCCAGAAGAAGACGGCAGGCGATTAAGCTTCCGAAATTCTGTACGAGGCCCGTGAGAGTCGCCACCAAGCCCCAGCCCACCGTTATAGCGGAGATAAAGCGAGAGGGCCGGAGCCTTTTGATGACGAGGTTGCAGGGAACTTCCAGTAACACATAAGTTACGAATAGGATCGAGACCGCGGTTCTGAGATTTGATATTTGTTAGCCGTCGGGTCAAATATGAATGAATCGGTTCAGCTGTATTCATTGTAAGTGGCAAGGCTGATTGATGTCCTTGACGACGTCCCCAAAAAGGTAGTTGACATAAGTTGCCACAAATTTGCTCTTTGCTAGTGTCCCCCCTGATTTCGGACATATTCATGAACAAGAAATAGAAAGCTGAGGCCGAGGGATTTGCTTGAAGCATAACAGGTAAATGCAAACTCACTGAAATTGAGACCCATGGAGTCCTAGATCAGCTTCCAGGCCATAAAGACGCGCGTTTCCAATGTTGACACGATCGAGAAAGCTGACTAGATACAGCAGCATAGTAGGCGGGATGATGTATCGGTCGAGCTTGCGGACCAGTTTTGCTTCGGCAGCATGGTCGATTTCTGGGATATTTTCGAGATCCTGCTGTGAGGCGATGATGATCTGAGGCCCGTCGTCAAGACTCGTCTCGGTATACTTCTCACTTGCGAGGACATCATCGGTGGGGGATGGGCTTGAGCGGTCACCTGCTGCCATGTTGCTTGATTTGAATGATTGGTTAGTGCCTGGTGGCCTTAGAAAGCTCCTCGACACAAGTTGAAAAATAGAATATTCGGCGACTGACCTACCATGCGTTCTCTTCTCCAGCAAACACAGCTAGTTAGACTTGGGAGGTGGGTGCGCGCCGCAAAGATATATATGGTGGTCCGGTGAAATTGCCCAGCGATTACAAACCGTCAAGAATGGGGGGAGTCGAGGTATTCCAAGACTCAAGTTCGCTTCCTTATCTCTTGTCCAAAGGAACGGCATATACATCCCATTAGCCGCAGGGTAGGTCCCCCGGGTATGATGGTAATGCTACATTGTTTAGTCGTCGACTAGGAGAAACGTGGAGTAAATGTTGTCAAGCAGCCGAATGACGCTCGTGGCTTGAAGGTGCCAATTAGGTGGCTGCTCTGGGCAGATCTTAACGGATGGAGAGCAAATGGGCGGGCTTCCTGGGCGGGCATCAAGCCTGGTTAAACCCCTAGAAGGCTTAGGCCAAAGGCAACCTCCTCCCGTCGCTGACGCCTAGAGAAACGCTAGGGTCGACCAGACCGACGACTAAACCTCTTTGGCGGCTTGTTAAGGGTATCTGGGTGAAGATTGATCGGGAGACAGGTCCCGACAGCTGCACCAACACAGAAAAGTGGAGTGATAGGCATGACCCAGCGATCCCTCGGCCGTTGGGAGGCTGATACGTCGGGAGGCGACTGGGAGTTTCTCTGAATTATAATCGTTGATAACCATCTCCTCCTCCCTGGTGATTAGCATCCTTGGTTCTGGTACTCCGTACCCTGACTACTGCATGCCTCGGTACCTGAATACCTCACCTCCTTGGTAAGTATACTGTACATCAAGGATGGAGTACGGAGTAGTGCGGTCTAGGTTCAGGGTACTCGAAAATCTAGACCAGTACGGAGTAGGGCGTGCTGTTAGGAAATAAATAATGGTGTCTCTTACTTCCATGCTCGTGTCTGACTCTTATCACACATCATTCCCGATCTGAACCTGTCTCATCATCACACCTGGGTGGTGAATGGGCTGTTTCAACCAGCCACAGTCTGCCGCCCCAGAATCCTGGTCCGCTGGTGTTCCGGATTCAGGGTTCCCCGTCAACGTCATCAGCAACCCAAGAATACTTTCGGCTGCCCTCCAGCTGCTTAGGCAGTCAAGTTTTCGGTCAGCGCAGCCTTGATTGCTTCGTGTCGATGTCCTCAACACGAGACGAGACACACTTTGGGCGTCTGTCTTGATAAATTTATATTGACAATGAAGCATCTCTTGCCATGCACAGTGAATCCATCTTTCTCACACACTGACACTGACGTGACCTGGAGATCCCATCGCACGTGAGCAGAACCAACTTGCATTAATTTCCGAAACTCGTGCCCAGCGCCATACTCCCCCACTTCTGTCATCAGTTCCTCGTCTGGAGATACTCCGTACCTCAATCGCGAATGTTTTCCGTTCGAAATCACACATGAACACCCCTATCCAAGCCCAGTCGATATCGTCGCTGACTGACCTGCTTGCGAATCCGCCTCGGTACCCGCGAAACCCCACTCATCAAGTTCACGACCGGCTAGTTCTCTATATCGTGCGGGTGCCGGGCAGCAGAGGTGAGAGCGTTGCGCAAGTGATGAGGTAAAGAGACATCCGTGTTAAGTCTTGGTAGATGTCTTCCTTACTCCCCTCAAGCCACCCACAAAGGCCTCCATTAGCATCGATGCAGTCCAGTCCAGTCTCTACTTCCTGCACGTGGAGAGGCCCGAGGACGACGAGCTGAGGAAATCATTCGAAGCCGCCCAAGCTGCAGAAAATCCCCCTCCTCTTGGTGCTGGAGGCGTTCAGCGCAAGCCTCTACCAAACACGCCATATGCCAATTATCCGGCTTCACGTCGACCTCCTACGCCTCCCAAAAGCTACCCACACTTTCAACCGCCGTCAGACGGGTCGCAAAATGAGACCCAAGCTGAAAAATACTCCAATCGGGGTAGTCATCTTCGACTCAATACCTCTGACCCATCTAGACTTCCTATAGCTCGGAAGCCTGTCGGTGCTCGGATCATGCCAGGGTATTCCACAAGTCCAGCCAGTTCGTATAATATGAATTCTGCCAGTCCACTAGACAATGGTCAGGGGAGAACTGAATTCCCAGATCAAAGTACCAATCGATGCTCTCCTGTACGCTCAAGCCCACACAGCGCCTTTCCGGAGGTGCCTCTTGATGCGTTGCGGATCACTTTGATACGCCGCGATCCTGCGTCAGGAAATCAATGGAATGTTGGAAACATCGTTATTCCTGGCGCACCTAATCGAGAAGCTTCACTGCAGCACTTTGAGATGGAGCTTACCACTCCAGGCTACGGACGGTTTGCCCAGAATGAAGGAGCAACTGGCCGACCATTCCAGAGGAAAACCGGATACATGCTGATCCCAAACTCGGAGCCAACACCTGGTGGGAATAAGAGAAGTAATTCTACAGAACTGCTCTCAACAGCGGCCAGTGCAACATCAAGAAAGCCACGTCAAGCATACTCATTCCTCTCTCCTTGGCAAGGCATGTGCTCCTTCAGCAACGCGATAGACGGTAGGAGTTTGAGATGCCGACACATGCTCCCAGCAGCGAATTCTAGCATGCCTGCCCTCTCCGCAGATATCGCCGAGCTCCGGTTCAATCTACCGTGGGCGAAGCTAACTCCAAGAGATACGAACAGGCAGCAAAATGATTCCCTGCACCTACCAAACAGTGGTCCTTCACGGCCTTCAATGTCCAAGGATCATCAGTGGCGGAAAAGTCTTTCAAATTTTACTCACAAGGCCCGGGAACAACTATCTAAGTATGATGGTCTCGATAGCAGGGCATCGCTCGACACGTTTACGAGAGGTTCTAACGATGTCCGTGGCAATAGCCAAGATGAGGAACGTATGAATCTTGATCTTGGACGAGAAAAGGCCGGTGGGGGTTTTAAGGGGCACAGTGCTAAACTGGGAAAGCTGATTATCGAAGATGAAGGGCTCAAAATGTGTGACCTGGTGGTTGCTGTGTGTATGGGGGTCTGGTGGCAACACTATTCTGGAGACATGGCAGGTTAAGTCAGCATTGTCATGATTACTTGGTTCCCTCGCAGGTTTGTCATTTAGCGATGAGCGTACTCGTAGTTGTTAAGCGCGAGACATTACATTTTCCACGTCTAATCTCTATAGTAGTCGACACATGCAGATTTGAACCTTATTGAACGAATACTCGTACTCGGGATCAAAATCTTATTCTGTAGAGTCTCCGTTCCTCGTAGGGAGACATCTACAAGCACTTTGAGATTCTGGGCCATGGGGGCTTGATGTGAGTTTCAGCCTCGTATCGAATGGGAAAGGGCAATCTCTCACGTGGAGAAGAGTGGGATTCAGGGTGGACGTGAGAGCCTTGGCGGGTGATGCGTTTCCCCTAAGCGGGTGGCTAAGGTAGCCCAAGGATTACGAGAAGGGGGTCCAGTATGTCGATTAAGCATGGTGCTCACCAAAGGCTAACCTAATATGCTACAAGTTCGTGCCTAGTCTCCCTCCGTATTCTGTACTGCGGCACCAAAATCCGTGACTAGCTTAGGTGCCCAAGTTAGTCTTCTTTAACCACCACGGGCAGCTCAGCAGGCGCTTCCCGCTCCAAGACTCGGCTGGCCGTGGCCAACACCTAGCCCGTGACTGCGCCTGTATCCTGTATGGTCATTACGGAGTCCTGCCGCCGCAGGGAGGACAACATCTGCCAACAAACTTGCTATACCGGAGTTCTGAGTACTCGCTGCACTTTCAAGGTTGCTTTTGAGAACAACCTGACCAATTCTCTCCATCGCAGTCCTCCGTACACTATACATTACTCACTTGAATAGTAGCATATTAATCTCTTCCCTGTCGACCTAGTTCTCCCCCTTCACCAAGTTTATTCTCAGCACAGAGTTTCCACGGTCCTTCTAACAAGTGATCGCTGCCTTTATTCCCTGACGTCCTCGGGCAGCCATAGCTCGTCTACCAACCCTTCGAACAAAGAGGTGGATGGAAAGAATAGGATAATGCTGGGAATTGCGTGTTGATAGCCGGTAGCCCCCACAACCACTCGCCTTGTGGTCTGCCGGCTCTGCTTGTGCAAGTCCCTGCTACTTGTATCAACTATGGCCAATATTACAGAGACAGCCCAATCCGATATAAATGGAATCATCGACCTCTCCCTTAATAAACGCGAATATGCTCCTTCACAGACCACCGTCCCCAGTATCAAGACCAACGGTGGTCCAGGACCTGCAGTTGAGACCAATGGCTCTACTGACGATGTGGTCATCAATGCAGCATCCCGCACTGTCACTACGGAGAGAGATCCCTCACCAGAGAATCTATCATCCTATCCTTCGTCTTCCAAGATAGCCGGTGTTTTAAAGAAGGGTTCTGCCCCCAGCCCACATCTGTCCATCGCAAGACTGAACGAGCAAGCGACCAATTCCTCAGAGAAAGACATCACTGATTCCGACACCGCCCTTCACATTAACGGAACTCCAACAGCTGGGAGAAAGAGCGTCCAGTTCTCTCGGGACACCCAAGAGATAGATGCACCCGATGCCGGCCAGAGTACACCCACGGTAGAACGAGGGGAAGGCACCGACCAGGACAAGCCTCAGTCCCTGATGGCGAGACTGAGAGCCCTTGCCATTCCTCAAAGTTTTGGTCATGTGAGAACTCCCAGTGGCATGTCCATCACTGGCCGTATGATGGACGGCAAGGATGCCGATGGATCAGCTTTCCCACAATCTGGGGCCCTCGCGGCGACCCTGGAAGAGGACAGTGGAGACGATGCCGATGCCGATGCCGATGCAGAGGAGAGCGCTGCGGAAAACAGACCACCTCTATCTATGCCACGCAAGCGCAGGAGAAAGACACACCGCAGTGATGACATCGAAACGGCTCCTTCGTCACCCCATAGCCCCATGCGATCTGGCACAGTCAGTACTCCCCTCGGTTCTGGTCCTGATAGACCTCGTGTCCTTGCTCGACGAGCCACAGATACCGACATGGGTCCAAGTCATGGCCACCAAGGCCTGTCAGAAGACGAAGGCCGCAAACAACTTTCTCGTGAAACCAGTGCCTGGACCCCTCGTCATCCATTACGTGGTCTGAGCTATGGTGGGCAGAGGAAACCCGGTGACGCGACTCCTGAAAGCCACAGAAGACCGTTGACACTATTGAATTTTGCCACCATCACCTCCTCTCGTGAGGGAGCACAGAGCGAATCCCAGACTCCCAAGACCCCATCACGTCGAAAAATGATGACTGAAAGGGGCACGACCTTGAGCGCTGCCAAGTGGAGACAGTTGAAGAACAGCTTGCGTCTCCTAGGTCAAAGCAAGAAAAAAGAGCGTACGCCAGACCATGAAAAGTCGGCTGAGCTTCTGGCTGAGCTTGCTGCGGGAACCCCAGCTGCTCTGATGCTGGCAAGCATGTTTCAACGGGATGAGCACGACAACCGGAGGATCCCAGTCCTCCTAGAACAGCTTAAGTTACAGATCACAGACTGCGAAGTGGACCCCAATGCGCCCAGCGATCGTCATCTTGTCTTCCGAATAGAATTAGAATATGGAAATGGTATCAACAGGATGAAATGGGTTGTCAAACGATCCGTGGGAGATTTTCTCAATCTTCATGCAAAGTATAAAGTGTTCTACAGCACTGAGAAGCTACGTGGTAGGGGAGACTCGGCAGATAAGTTCCCCAAATTTCCAAGAAGCGCTTTCCCATATGCGAAGACTTGGGGCTGGTTTGACGAGGAGAGTGAAGGCGACGATGATGATCTTGGAAATGATGCAGATGGTGGTAACGCCACTGATACCGAGCCGAGGACTCCGAGACTTCAACACCGTTCTTCCTTCATGCCTGGCCGACGGAAGTCCAGCATTGCAGGCCTTCCAGACCCAAGTACTCCTGGTGGAGCAAAACGAGATGGCCGTTTTAATGACAGGCAGCGGAAGCGGCTCGAACAATACCTACAGAAGATGATGAAATTTCTCTTATTCCGACCAGAAGGCAATCGTCTGTGTAAATTTCTGGAAGTGTCAGCCATGGGCATGCGCCTAGCAGCGGAGGGAAGTTATCACGGAAAAGAGGGCTACCTTCTCATTCGCTCAGCGAAAGGACTGGATTTTCGAAGAGCCCTGACTCCCACCAATGTCTCCAAACGACATACTCCGAAGTGGTTCCTGGTCAGGCATAGCTACGTCGTTTGTGTTGATTCTCCTGAAGAAATGCATATTTATGATGTATTTCTTTTTGACTCAGATTTTCAAATTCAGTCGACCAAACAGCGCCTCAAGAACCATCCGCGGGCCAAAGAATTGGCTGACGCTGCTAGAGAGTCCACAGGTCAGCATCATAGACTCAAACTTGTCAACTCCGAACGGAAGCTTAAATTATTGGCAAGAGGTGAACGACAGCTCCATCAATTCGAGGAATCTATTCGAATGATGACAGAAACATCACCATGGGTGAAGAAAAACAGATTCGACAGCTTCGCTCCAGTCCGGCCGAATTGTTTTGCCCAGTGGCTTGTAGACGGCAGAGATCATATGTGGGTTGTGTCTCGTGCTCTGAATCAAGCCAAAGATGTCATATACATTCATGACTGGTGGTTAAGTCCGGAGTTGTACATGAGGCGGCCTCCCGCCATCAGTCAAAAGTGGCGACTTGACAGATTGCTGAAAAGGAAAGCTGAAGAAGGTGTCAAGATTTTCGTGATCGTCTACCGGAATATTGAGTCCGCCATCCCGATCGACTCGCAGTACACAAAGTTCTCCTTGCTCGATCTTCATCCTAATATATTTGTCCAAAGGTCCCCGAATCAATTCCGCCAGAATACTTTTTTCTGGGCCCATCATGAGAAACTCTGCATCGTTGACCACACCCTGGCCTTCGTTGGTGGTATCGATCTATGTTTTGGCAGGTGGGATACGCCACAGCACACTCTTGTGGATGACAAGCCAACTGGATTTGAACCAAGTGAGCAGCCTAAAGACGCCGACCACTGTCAGCTGTGGCCAGGAAAGGATTATTCAAATCCGCGGATACAAGACTTCTATAACCTTAATAAGCCCTACGAAGAGATGTACAACCGCCATGAAGTAGCCCGGATGCCGTGGCATGATATTTCAATGCAAGTAGTTGGCCAACCGGCTCGCGACTTGACGAGACATTTTGTCCAGAGGTGGAATTACATTCTGAGACAACGTAAGCCTACTCGGCCAACGCCATTCCTTCTGCCGCCACCAGACTTCAATCCTGCGGATCTGGAGGCCCTTGGTCTAGATGGAACATGTGAGGTTCAAATGTTGCGCTCGGCAGGTCCTTGGTCAATCGGGACACCGGATAAAACAGAACACAGCATCATGAACGCCTATGTCAAACTCATTGAAGAATCCGATCATTTCGTTTATATGGAGAATCAATTCTTCATCACAAGTTGTGAGACCGAGGGTGCCACGGTTCACAACAAGATCGGCGATGCATTGGTCGAGCGAATCACTCGAGCTTCAAAGAACGACGAGTCTTGGCGAGCGGTAATTGTGATACCGTTGATCCCAGGCTTTCAAAATACGGTTGAGCAAGAAGGAGGAACTTCCGTTCGTTTGATCATGCAATACCAATATCGAAGTATTTGTCGAGGAGAATCCTCAATATTTGGCCGCCTGAAGAGTGTTGGCATCGAGCCTGAAGATTATATTCAGTTTTACAGTCTACGTCAGTGGGGTCGAATTGGTCCACGGCAAACACTTGTAACTGAGCAGCTCTACATTCATGCCAAATGCATGGTTGTAGATGACCGGATTGCCTTAATTGGTTCTGCCAATATCAATGAGCGTTCCATGCTGGGAAACCGTGATTCTGAATGTGCTGCCGTTGTACGGGATACAGATATGATCTGGTCAACGATGAATGGCAAGCCGTACCAGGTTGGACGTTTCCCTCATAGCCTTCGTATGCGTTTAATGCGAGAGCATCTAGGCCTCGATGTGGACAAGATCATGGAGGATGCTCAGGCCATGGAAGCTGAACATCGCAAGACTGAAATCGCCAGCGAGTCTTCCGGGAAACATCGGGATGATGGGTTCGGGAACCCACAATCAGAGGAGGATGATATAGTCAGTCCGCTTGATAGGCGGACTGCTGAACTGCGCGAAGAACTTCTGAAACGCTCAGAAGACCTGAAGAGTTTTAACCATGACGTAGATTGGGAGCAGCAAGACAATCCCAATCTCAAGAGCAACCGCAAACTCACCGAAGACTCTCGGGTCACAGGCAATGCAACCCACCGGCAAGATATTGAAGGCCATGGTTTTGATAACATGGCTATTGCAGAAATGTCGGGTTTTGGTGTAGGAAGAGACACAGTTGTGGTCAATGGGGCCAAAGAAGTTATTGTCTCCAACCTTGACACAGAGGGCAAAGCCGCGGTGCAGAATCCGAGAAAGCATGGCGAGGTCCCACGCCTACCGTCTTATGTGATTAGGCTCGAAACTCCCAATCCACCTCTACCCCCAAGGCCTTCAATCGGAGAACGCATGAATACAGAGCAGCTAGGACTGCCAATGCTTTCTCAATTGCCAGCCTTGCCTCAGGAAGATGACACTGACATTGGAGGACCCCCCCTTGCCAAGCTTGCTACTCGAGATTCGGTTCGTTCCCGACATCCTTTGATGAATGACCTGAGGCGACCACTCGTGGATCGAGATTGCATGACCGATCCTATCCATGACGCCTTCTTCTTTGATACCTGGCATGCGGTGGCAGAGAACAACACGAAGATTTTCCGTGCTATCTTTCGATGCATGCCAGACAATCAGGTTCGCACGTGGGATGATTACCAGCAGTACCAGCAGTATGAGTTGCGATTCAACCAAATGCAGGGCAATGACATTCCTAGCGACGACAAAATATCACATCCAGCAGGCGACACTAAGAGTGGACCACCAGGTGCTGGCTCCCGGGCTCCAGCGGCGCATATAAAGGCATTGAGTAAAGTGCCGTCTGATATAGAGAAGCGATCTGGCGACCTAAAAGATAAGGTGAAACAGACTTTGGGCGTTGAAACTAGCGCTGATCAGGAAAATAATGAGAAGGACAATCTACAACAATGGGCGGCCGAGGCGAATAGAGCTCAAGCCCAGCGCCATGGGATGCCTACACTTCACAGACAGGAGACTCTCACCGAAGAGAAAGCCGGACTACAGACTGTGCACGAAGGTCAGACTATCACCGAGGAGGGTAGCGGTGAGGAGGACGATGCCAGCACCGATCCACCTACAAGCAGCCCAAGCAACGACACTGCCGTCGAGCGAGAGAAACCAACAAACGGTACATCCCCGAGTATGGGTGGTAGCACATTCGTCGGCTATTCAGATGCTCTGAATCAGAATTTTGCCCAAGCGGCAAGCGCCACTGCCCCTAATAGCGGTAGTGCTAGACGCCGTAGGAGGGCAACGACACGGTCCAGTAGACGCGACTTCAGTGCCAGTGACGACCTTCCCAGTATTCAAGAGGCCGAAGAGCTACTTGGCTGCATTCAGGGCCATCTTATAGTTTGGCCTTATGACTGGTAAGTATTTTCGGCTAATTTTTTGGGACCATTACTAATGATTCTTCCAGGCTCGAAAAGGTTGAAGCCGGAAGCAATTGGCTATTCCCCTTCGATCAAATCAGTCCAATTGAAATATAGTAAGTTCTTCGCTGCTTCCGAGATGATTCGAACTGAGCTCTAACTACTTCTTCTTTTAGCATTTAATTGATGATTTTACGCATCTACAAGCGTAACACAGAAGCATAGCATGGTGTACTCAAAAGCATGATAAAGGGCTGGTCATTATCACGAGCGCATAATCTACTTTACAGACCTGCTCATGACGCTTTCTAACATTGCAGACAGAACAGATGAGAGGGTTTCAAGTATTTTTCTGATGGTGTAGCGCAGAAGCCATCTGAACGGAGAGGGAGGTTCATCACAAACGAACTGCATATATCACCGCGACTGCGAGGCATGTTCTCGTTTGCAATATTCGTAAAGCCGCTTCCTCCAAAAGTGCATATTACTCAAGCGAGAAAATAGTTTACATTATCGACCGGAAAGGGGCCCTTTTCCATATATAGGACCGACCCTGCACATGAAATTAGCCATGGCGTCTCTTGGAATTGATATCTTTCTGATGGCAGACCTGTAAGATTTTCCTAATGGGCCCTACGCGTGTAGATATGTGACATCTATTGATCGCTCCGACATCGACTATTCGTGGTGGAAGGAGAAAATCAGTATTAATATTATTAATTATTACATATTCCCAATGAAGTTAGCGCAGCTCGTAAATTTAAGGTTTCCCGCACTTGCCGTCAGGATGACAAGGCTACCCATCGCCAAGGAAGGCTCGGTCCTCATCCAAGCACATCTGTCCACCTGGACGTCTATCTACCTAGGTAGACAACATGGAACTTTGTAATCAGACTCACTCGTCTCTTGCTTGTAAATGTCCTGGCCATGCTGTTCTTCCGCTCTGGCTAGAACAACCTCTTAAAGCCTCGACTGAGGTTACCAAAATCGGAGTCCATTTTCTAAGCTAACGCCGACGACATGCCACTCGGGAGAACGAGCAAGCCCAAGGTGCGATCTGGCTGTTTCACGTGCAAGTAAGTGATGAATTCTTTTGGTCTGGCTAGAAGTGCCTTCTTCAAATCTGCACGATGTTAACGTTCAATCACATCCAGAGCCCGACGCGTGAAATGTGATGAATCTAGGCCGGTGTGTAATAGATGCGTCCGAGCGCGGAGGGAGTGCAAAGGATATCCGGATTTGGTTTCCTACCGATTACAGGTGTCAGACACGAGCAATTCAATAAGCACGTACAATATACCATTCAAAATCCCCGGAAGCCAAGTGGACCGGCAATTACTCCACTACTATTGCTCTCAAGTGGCGTTCAGGTTGGGCACTTCCTCCGACCGTGGGCTCTGGACAGAGCTGATTCTTCAACGGTGTCATCATCAGCCTGTTATTCGCTATGCATTGGTGGCACTGAGTTCTCTTCATAGGGATTTTCAGAGCGGAGGAGGGCCTTCTCCTCTCCATGGTCGCGGAAATGGACAACCTTGGACAGCTTCAACGGCAAGCTTGATGATGATTGCAAAGTCCCACCGACAACTTGCTCGATATCTTTCTCGCCCAGATGCCAGTGCCGATGTGGCTCTGATATGCAGTGTGATATATTTCATATGCGAATCCCTCCTTGGAGACGCAAAACAAGCCATATGGCATATCGATCGAGGCTTGGTCCTCCTAAAACGAAGCCAGCTGAGCAAGGCTTTTGACGCCAACTTTTCGAATGATCCGTTGGTCCCTAGACTGACCGCCTTGTTCGAGCGCCTAGACTGTCAAGCATGCACATTTGATGACCAACGTGCCCCAGTCCTTGTCCTCTCTTCACCACCGGAACTACGTGGCGCCGTTCCCACAGTGCCAGATCGAATACTTGATCTCGACCATGCCGAGTCCGTCCTGGTGAAGTTACAAAACCGAGTTTTTCATCACTTAGTGGCCAGTATACTTTTCAAAGGGAAACCAGTAGAGGAATTGCCACAGAGTCTAATACAGGAACGCTTTTTCGTGGTTTCTGATCTTGAAAAGTATGGTTCGCTCTTGGGGATCTTTGCAGACGACGCAGGCTTCGCAATCGACGAATCGCCCTTGCCTCCAGGTGAACTCGACGAGAATACGCGACAACGGTGGAAGCAATATCTTGTCCTTCGGATAAACTTCCACTCGTTCCATCATCTGATGAAGGATTATGCCGCGAAATTTGCGAGACTGTCTTCCTCAACCCAGTCAGTACAGACTGCTACGCTTAAGTCTGAATTGGAGGAGGATCTGGACATTGCAATTGATGCAGTCTCATCGATTCTACTGATCTGTGATTCCCCAGTAACCAAGCCACAAAGAACATATACACTTTCATCGCACATGATCGCCATTCTCTACTTCGTGGGTGCAAAGACGACCTCCCCGATCACTCGCCAGAAGACTGTTGAGCTCCTTTCTCACCCCTCACTCTCGAATTCTCGTGATGGACTGTGGGATGCTCAGACTGCGTCATCGTCCCTCAACAAGCTCATGAACAGACTCCGGAAAAGAGTGGCTACTGCCGCTTCGGTTCCACTGGTGAAAGAAGGTACCAATGTTGAAAGTTTGTCGCAAGGTCGAAAGGAGCTGCCAATCGCACGGTGTCAGGGTTGGTCCATCAACCTGGCTTCGTCTCGCCTATCTAGCCGAAAACCAAATTCGTCCATTCCTCGGGAGACTCTGATGGTGGTTTCCAGATACCAGGACAGCTGCGCGGGGGGTATGACCTACCCAACGAGTCAACGTCGTGACATCTAGTATCCATCTACTATGGCTTGTCAGACCACAGACACAGCCCTCAGGTTTTTGGGCCGAGCATAGGCATTCTCTCACTGGATCATGGGCCTCCTTCCACCGAGCACTCGCTTGAGCGGTTTCAGAAAGTACGAAGGATGGTGTGAAGTGTCCTTCTTGTGACTGGAGGCCTTGAGCACGACTCGCCAATGCCATATTCTCGGCCATGCGATACTTTAGACGAGGGCTCGCTGATTCACCTGACAGCACCTGCAAAGGAAGCAACGCTCCTGTTCCCGGGAAGGATACATCATGAACAAAAGTTCCTTGCTAAAACCCAAGAGGGCGAGAATGGAGTGGACTGAGAGACACTGACTTTTCTGGAAGCGGACGAACCACACAGATAACAAGACTTGCAAGATACCACCACAGCCGGGCTCAAGATACGCCACCATTACCAACCACGCCTCGTCTCCCAAGTTGTACCGTACCATAAACCGCAAAATTCGATGCAATGCAACGTCCACCCCCCAAACCAGGAGATATGGAGTCTTTGGTGGAGTCTCAAGTACCTAAAGTACCTAAGCTCCATGGGAAACGGAGGAGGGCCGCTCGGTCGCGGCTCGCCATGCCTACCGGGAGGCGGCACGACGCAACGGTGTCCACCCCCGACCCGGCTTTGGGAATTTAAGAAACTTAAAACTTGGGAACAAAACCACGGCCAAAGCAGCCGTGCCCGATCCATCAACGTGCATTCACTCGAGCCTCGCTTGAACCGTGTTGGGGCTGCCCCGGAGTGCTCCTTGTTGCTGCTAGCTCAATGTATGATGCCGAGATACGGAGGTCGCGGGAGCAAGGAGCCCATTTCACCCCCTTGGGCGATATAAACCAACTAATAAGTAGTGTCCGTCGGCTATATGCAGGAACGCACGCGCATTTATTTAAAGAATAAAGAATAAAGAATTGAGCCTTTGGGACCTCCCTACTGGGGATCTAATACCTATTACTAATATCGGCTTTCTTAGGTTGGGTTATTAGTTATTCGCATTTCTGAAATCCCAAAAGAAAATTCCGGGTGCCTTCTCCGTACGGAGTACATGCTCCCTTACCCTGGACGGAGTACTTGCGAAGCGAGGTTATATCAAGTATTTCAGAGAGTCTTCAGAAAAGGCACCGGTAGAAGGAGTTATGTAAGTAGGGCACGCACGTATGTATCTATGTATATAGGGGGCTTTGGAAAAAGGCATGGTTGGGTTGGTTTTTTTAAGTTTGGTTTGGTGTTTGGGTTTGGTACTCTGTAATAATACTTTTGCCGATTCGACTTGGTTTCGCTAGCTATGAATTATGCACGTACGTACGTCAAATACTGGTGGCCAGTCAGTCATCAGTCCTCTGTACCTGGGTCCCGGGTGGGCGGGCAGGCATTCAAGTCGTGAAAGTAAATAGGAACACCCCTGAAGGTAGCTACATAGCTACTCAGGAGTAAGTAGTAAGAACCCCAAGGCTGGAACGAAAAACATTGCGCTTGTGGAAAATTGTGTTTGTTTATTACATAGTATGATGATGTTAGGTTGGTAGGCTGGTATCTAGTAGGTGGCACGGTATATAGCCCTCGTCGAAAGAGGAAACAAAGGGAGGGACATCTTCCCTCCCTGCCTTGCCTGCTTTTAGTCCCCTGTTTGCCCACGGTGCGTACGAGGTACTAAGCCTGGTGGTTTCCTTGGATCGCTTTCCCGCCTCCATCAAGAACCCCAGAGTGTGTCAGAATATACACCCTGGGTAGGATGGCCCTTCCTCGCAAGTCGCTCCAATATAACACAGACAAAACCCACGCTTCCCATTCCTTCCCTTGAAAACCAGACTGGCTACCTCGTGTTGTAGTATATCACGAAACCCCGCGAGGGTTGAGGGCATGGTCTTATATAACAGGTCTCGCGACCAAAGAACCATCCCGTTTATAATATCTTTCATTCTTTCTCTCACTCGCTCTCTCCCCAGAACCCCATCTCTGAATGAGTCGTGCGACTTGGGTTAACCCCCGTCTTTCTTGGGCAGGCGTTGGCCCTGGCAAATATAGAAACACAATGTGAGTGAGGATAACAGCCCCGTTTTCAAGGTGGCGCGCCTGCAGAGGCTCATCATCTTTCCCCTGCAAAGTTCCGCGAACGATGATGTTCGTCGTTCTCTATACCTTTTCTTTCCTTGTATAGTTTTCAGGCGACCTAAAAAGGTGGACGCCTTTATTGTCCAGACAGATTTCCCATTATCTGAACTGGAGCTCTATGAGGCGGTGTTCAGGCGACTAGCGAGGATTGCGTGCCTGAAGAACACCTCGGTGTCTCGTATTGTCCTCTTGTTTTCAAGACAAAAATAGACAACCAAAGATGAGTTGGGAGAAAGGGTGGTCCTCTCACACCATATACTGACTGGCGAGTTGAGCGTTTTCTCAACTGTCTAGCAGACTTCTTCCAAACAGAGACTCACCCGGATATAGAGTAAAGGAGGTCACCAGTTGATCGGGTAATAATGTTAACAGTAAAGACACATCGAAGGGGGGGGAATCGCCGCCGTATTAGACACAAATTGTACACATAAACCAAGCAATTCTGGAAAGGGCCTGGTTCAACGACAGCAGAAGATTTTCTTCCACCAGGGTGTATTGGAGCCATCGTGTTCAAAGGCAGACTTTTCGTTTGATGGGAAGGGGTTGGGCGTTGTAGAAGGTTGATTAGGTTGCATGGAGGAAGGGGTTTGGTATGTTGACATTCCGGCGCCACTGACGTTGGGGGTGTGACCTTTGGATGCGAATGGAGTTGGATGGGGGACTGCACTAGCACCATCACCCTGTTGTCTTCTTGCCTCAACGACTCTGCGAACAATGACTGGAGGGAGAGATGTTAATCAGTTTGGTCGCAAGATATGGATGGTGAGTTGAGTGGGTATACTCACGGGCGAATGTCTCTTCAATGTTGACCATTTCTCTCGCACTGGTTTCCATGAAACCACAACCTTTGCTTTTGGCATATTCCCAACCAACCTTGCTGCTGACGACTCGAGCATCCTTCAAATCACACTTGTTTCCAGCGATAATTTTAATGGGAGGGAATTTCCAGCCTAGTTCTCTACGGCCTCGAACTTTGGCGCCCTTCTCTTTCAGTAATCGGCTGTTCTCCTCCTGTCTATTTTCGGCCTCGATGTCGATCATGTCCAGGAACCATTGAAGGCCTTCCAGAGAATTGTAGTTTGTGATGTCGTAGACCATTAGGAAAGCATCTGATTGGAGATTGGAGGCAGCCCATAGACTCCGGTACTCCTCCTGGCCAGCGGTATCGGTGAGTGAAAGGTAATAGTTGAGTCCATCTATGGTTCGGGTGACCGAATAAGAGTCCTCGATGGTGGGATCGTATCTAAGTGGACTCAGCAACGTTTATTGAGGGGGGGGGGGAAACATACTCTGAAGTCCATTGCGATCTGACGAGACGCAAAGTGATTGAAGATTTACCACAACCGCCGTCACCACAGATGGTGATTGAGATTTTGTCAGCCATATTTGCCGATGGGAGTTTATGTTGGGCGCTCGTCCTGCGCTTGGATGTGGTGAGGCCCGAGGTTGAGAATGAAGGGAGTGCAGGCAAGCGAGACGATATTTGACAGCAGACGGGAGATGGCAGTTTGTAGTCTGTGGTCTGCAATCTGCAGCGTGCAGCGGGGGCGGGAGGCGCAAGGCGCGACGGCTATGACGAGGGAGACACCGAGAGACCAAAAGTGAATCAGGAGCACAGACGCACTGCAGTGTCAAGAGGGTGTCAAGATTGTGGTTGACAGGAAGTCTATTTTCGCATGCAGGGTGGAAGTTTTGAACAGCGCCGAGGCGGTGATGGCAGATGGTGATTGTGGATGGTTGTCCTGGTGTCAGATGCAGAGGGCGAGGAGTGATTCTGAAGAATGTGGAGGACAGGCACCGATGTTTTATGCGAGGTACGAGTAGGAGGGTCGACTGTCGATCATGGATCAATTTAGCGAGAGGCGAGTACCAAGGATAGGGTTGAGTCGCGTGATTGAGGGCGGTGGTGGGTTGGGATTGCAACGAGAATTGGGAGTGTGCGACGATGCGAGTGCGATTGAGAGATTGTGATATTGGCAGAGGCAGAGGCAGTGGCAGTGGCAGCGGCAGTGGTTGAAGGAGACCAGCAGACAGAAATACAGAACCGTCGAGGAGAGAACTTGGAAGAAGGGGGAAAGGATGGTGTGGGATGAGGCAGAAAAGGTGGGAGAATGTATGCCGGGTGTAAGAGGACGGCTGGCAGGGGTGTCGGTACCTGGTCGGTACCTAAGTCGTGGTCTTGGTAGACCCAATACCGCCTAACAGCGCTAACAGACGACTACTCGCAGTAGTACTTAGTCCTCCGTACCTCCTCCGTTAATGGTTGATGAAGACGGGGCAATACTGATAGGGTACAGGGTACTCCGTACAGCTGATGGGTTGGCGGCGTCCAAGTGGAACAGAAGGGGGTCCCTCAGGTTGTCCCTTTATCTTCACCTGGCACAGAGGAACAGGGGTACAGGGTTGATGGAAGAAAAAGTCTAAACAGATGGTGTCAAGGTTCTCCGTACTTGCCAGGACAGCACCCGGTCCAGAGACCAGTCCAGCAAGAGGTCGAAGCTAGGATGAAGAAACAGGAGAGTGCAATTGATGACGATCAGGTAGCAATGCGTATCTATTTCAACATGGTACTATAGTTGAAAGTTCAAAGTGAGTGATGGGCCATGGGTGATGGGCAAACTGCCAACCACGAGGCGATCGACCCTGAGGCATGCTGGAGGGATGGGCATTGAAAGCGAGAACGAGGCTGGAAAAGCGTCACCTGTGGACCATCACTCATCATCACCCATCAATCACCCTTTACCCAGTAACCCGTTTTGAAGTTCATGCCCAATCCCAAGAGTGGAGAGTGGGTAAGTAGAGGATACCAGGGTACCAGGGTACCAGGGTAGAGTTGCATCCACCTTCCAACCGATGATCTGCAAGACTGTGACAAAGAGGGATTTTATCAGGAATTGGATTATGGTAATTCAGTGGTAGCCAGTCGGCTCAGAAAAGGACAGAAACAGAAGGTGGTTAACATTTTAGGGATCCTCTTGAAGCACGGAGGAGGAGGAGGAGTGGTTTGACATGAATTTGAATTTGATACGTAGTCCATGGGGAGGGCGCGAGGGTGCGAGGGGGAGTTGGTGCCGAGCCCAAATACTTACCAGGACGGAGGAGGTGAGTTAGACCTCTGTAAGTATTGTAATTACTTGCCACTCTACAAGGTACGGAGAACTAACTATATAGTTAGTTACCTAGGTAGGTACTTACAATAATACCGAGTAGGTGAGTTGCCTACCTGCGTAGGTAGACCTAGGTAAGTACTTACAATACCGAGTACAACTCTACAAGGTACTTCGTAATAATACCCACCACCACCACCACCACCACCACTACTACTCGAGTTTAGTTACCCAGGCACTCCCGTCCGAATGACAACTGGTCCCTCGTATTCCAGGATTTTCGGGGATGCAGGTTGGCAATCTGGGAAGCCAGGGTACCTTGCATCCCGGGCATCAGCCTAGGTGCGAACCGTTAAATCTTCTAGTGAAACACCCAATCACCAATGGCCTAAGGGGTGGGTTGAAGCATCAAAGGGTTTTCGGAAGCGCTCCGTACAGTAACAAACCATTGGACTGAACATTGCGTGGGAAAGAATCTTACTGGTACGTGTATGATGAGATATTATCATTTTCAGTCAGACTGACCTGTCAACCCTAGAGCTTAGTTAGCATCAAGAGAAACGAGCCCCTTCTCAACGGCATAAACCATAACAAGTCAATTGCATCGAGACCCTGGACTTTTACGTATACAGCTGCATTCTTCCTGGTTCAAACCAACCTGGCACTCTACTTCTATCACTACGCTGCGCAATGTACCCTTCCCCCCCTCCTCCGTACAGCTGAATCTTCCTTTTTAGTCTTCACCTTTACCTTTTCCTTTCGTGTTCCCATGTGACAAAATCACAATTGCCTCCCCGCGCCCCCCTCCTTCTTTTCGCCCCCTCGCATTCGTAACTCAGACCAAGCGTCTGACTGACCAACAAATCAACCAAGGCATTGCCGGCCTTACCAGAGACTACGCCTCGGGCCTTGATATGCATCCGAATGTCCTTATCGCTACAAATAGCACTCATTGGGTGGTGCCTGACAATAAGCCACACTCACGAGTAGTCAGTCACTTACTCTGTACGTCACTGACACAGGTTGCCTGGCATACTGCCTCGAATACCCCAGACCTTCATACTACCGAGTACTTCCAAATTCACTCATTATACCACCAGCCAATGGCCATTTCTACTTCCTACTCCTCCTAACTTCCCTCGGACAATATTGCGATGGTACCGAGAGCCCTGGTCATTCCGAGTATACAGAAAGTGGTAGGTTCTAACTCCCTAGGTGGCTGCTCTACGCTATCGTAAATGGCCCCAATGCATACATCCAATCGTTCACTCAGCCTTTCGCCTCTGTCCCTCAAGGCCCGTGAGACTTGACCAGGTAGGAATCCTATCTAGCTTGTCCAGCTTGCTATATTACCACTTGTACTTTTGTCATGAATCTACTGCCTATTGCCACCAGGTCATGTCCTCCCCCTTGCCCTAGAAAATGCCACCCGCTCATCAAACAGCGAGTGCACGACCCAATGTCCGCTATGCTAATGTTCCAGCGGAGCGACCCTCAACACCACCTTCATCGCCACTGCCTACACCAATCCCTCCAAGGCCTTCATGGTTGTCGAGGGTGGGTATAGACCATTGGGAATGGGAATTGACGGCAGCAGTCTTGTCTGTCTGTGCTCTTGCCGCCATTGTTGGTGTCTTGGTCGCCTTTGACCAACGCCCAGTTCCTGACCTGCCTAGTGGCTTGACGGTAACGGACATCTGCCCTGAACACATTCATTCTGCTTTTCTTTCTAACTTTGGTTTCTTGTGTCAGATCAACGCCATCATCTCATTTTTATCCACACTGGCAAAATCTTCCCTGACCCTGACCCTAGCGGCGGCTCTCAGACAAGAAAGGTGGCTCTGGTTCATCGATAGGCCCCGACCCCTCGGCAACATCGACGACTTCGAAGAGGCAAGCCGAGGACCATATGGTTCTTTAATTCTCCTGTTCAAATTGCGTGGAAGGTGAGCAATCTGCAAGCTGTAAGCTGCACCACTGACAAGCCTTGATTTCTCAGCCTCCGTGCTCTACTCCACGCAGCAATCCTCATTCTCGCTCTTGGCTTCGAGCCTTTCTTGCAACAACTGGTCGTTTTCTCCGCCCACGATGCCCCAATAAATGGCGCCACGGCATCGATTCTCACTCCCACCGTCTACGACGAACCCATCGTCGGGAATCTGGGCGGTAGCTCGCTCTCACTCAACGCCCAGATAGGAGCTTTCGGGGGTGCCAATGGCACCATTCCAACTCCGCAATGTCCGAGTGGGAATTGCACGTGGCCCGAATACAACACTCTGGCACTCTGCACCATTTGCAAAGATGTGACCACCGAGGTCAGGGTCACCGATCCCTTCGAACTGGACATGGATGCCTCCATAGCTGACTTCGAGCGTGGGAACCAATCTTCCCTCTATCGGGAATGGCGCTCCACCTACGCATTCCCCCGAGGCAACAATCTCACCGCAGACGTTGGCCTCACGTTCGAGAACGGATCGATGACCTTGTGGCAGCTCGACTACCCTCGCCGGCGCGTCTGGCCTCTCAACATCAACCCGGAACCCGACAGCTCCTGGAGCCTGACGTGGAATAACCAGACCTACGCCGACCATCCCTCCCCGCTCTTCGCGATGGGCTATCTCGACCTCAACTTGACAGACGACCATTCTGCCCTCCGCATCCAAAAAGCTACAGAATGCGTGTTCAACCCGTGTGTCCACACCGTATCAACACAAATGCTCAACGGCATCGTCAACTCAACCATCACGAACACCGACTACGGCGCGGTAACCCTCGGCTTCCAACAGTCAGATGGACGGTTACGTTCCGGCTGGACGGCCCGCGTCAACAACACCGATTTCTCGATCCTCGACAGCAGCACCCAGAACGACGTGCAAGGACGCGTCTACCTCCTCATCCAAGCCCTGCGCATCACGCTGGAAGGAAACACCAGCTACGCTATCTCGGGCTCACACGACCCGACCGGAGCAATCCAACTCCCCCCTTACGACTCCACCACCTTCCACCAAACCGGAGGCCCCTGGACCTCCGCGGGCCAACAAGCGATTGACGGCCGCGACAACTTCACGCTCGTAGCACACGACGTCGGGCGCGCACTGACGGGCCGTTTCCAACAACTCGCGACAACGTCCGCCTCCGGCACCGCGACACAAAGCTACGTCCTCGTCCAAGTGCGTTGGATCTGGCTGATCTACCCCTTGACACTGCTGGTGCTCAGCCTCGTGGCCCTGCTGGCGACGATCCTCGAGACGCATCTCCGCCACATGGCCGTGTGGAAGGAGAGCTCGCTGCCGCTGCTGTATCGCTACACCGGCACTCCGCCCGTCGGCCCCAATGGACCTGGACCGGGCCAACGGCAACCGACGAACTCCATATCCAATCGCGTAAGCCAGATCATCGAGGACGCAAGTGAGGAGTTTGTGCGCCTGAGGCGTCATCATGGGATCTGGACGCTCGACACGTACAGCGGACCCTTGCCCGAAAACGAGAAGAAAGCAAAAAGGTGCGCGAAAGCACAAGCGAAAACAAACCAATGGCGAAACCACCGGGAAAAACAAACAAGCAAACCTGCGACGCGAGAGAAAAACGATCATGCTCAACAACCGACGACGACGACGAGAACGCAGGAGCCCCTGGATAGACTGCCGTCTGGACAACGCTTCGCCTCGCCACCGACGGCGGACAGGGGACAATACGACGCCCCAGGATAGGACTCGGGGAAAACGCCAGGGTGATTTATTGGCCTTACGTTTTTTTGGCCCATGATGTTATTTACATGTTGAGATGTCCAATAGTAATCAGGCTATATATACACATACATACCTGTAAATACAGCATACCGGTACCCCATTCATCTCCAGACTCCCTTTCATCTCACTTCTTAAGGACATACATATGAATGCAACGGTGTACACTCCTTCCTTTGTTGGCCAGTCATAATTAAATTGGAGGATACTGTGCAAGTGTACACACACATGCATATATAGCTGCATTATAACTGACGTTTATCTCTAGACCTCATTCGCATTATATACTATAGTAGGCCGTCAATCTGTAGCGTTTCTAGTATAGTGGTATATATATGTAGTAAGCAACGCATGGGACCGCTATTTATATGTGATGCTATATGAACCAATTGTAGCCGCCCACCTAATTGGTCGTAATCATCGTTATGTGTTGGAGGGGAGGCTGCCTGTCCCATTCATTCTATATGCCAAAGGCAATGAGTTTTGATGCACCACCAACCTCATGGCCTCGAACGGAGACCGAAGGTGTGGTTTCCGATCACAGGATGTTTACCAGAGAAACTCCCAGCAGCAACATTCATCTGTGCTGTACGGAACCATGCCATCCTCGTCTCCGAGGCCGTGAGCTTCCTTGCCCAAGCTTGCTTGTCTGGCTGGCAATGCGCCTGTTCATGCATATCCATCGGAAAGAGTAATCCTCCTCTTTTGGTGGAAAGCAGGACTATGAGTGATCATTCCCGAACTTGAGACGGGATCGCACTCATGCGAAGCTCTAGGGCAAGGAGTGTGGTTCCAAACTCGGGTCCTGAAGAATTTATTCTCGTCCTGGGTCCTGGACATCCGAGGAATTATGAGACCAACTGGGAAGGTCGGGAAGCAAACTTTGCAAGTGAATGTGTGAAATGTTGCACTTTCAATGACAACCGTATCTGTGCGAAGGTGGCAGCGAAAGTCGTACATTCGCGTTGTTATGCAAGGCAGCATCATGCTACGTCGGCAACACATTTGCTTCATCAGGGGCCTCATCGATCTTGGGAGGGAGAGAACTTCGCCAGGACTCGTTACCGGTGTTGTTGCTGCCGGTACTGTGGTGCTTGAGGAGTGCCGGTGTAGTCTCTCCAGACACCTCCCCACTATTGGTAGTGGATTGGTTTCCGATTTGCTTGTCATCTTTGGTCGCAGCCGGTTGTGTGCCGAACGCTGGTGATGTGGACCCTTTATCGCTTGCACTCGAGTACTTTCTGGGCGAAACGCGGCCATTCTGCAAATAAACACTTTCGTCAGTCTTTCCTTCTCGATATGGCAGGGGCTTTTGCCTAGAGTAAGTAATTTTGAACGGTCCCACTTACCTGTTTTGCCCAGCGGAGTCCACAACTGTTGCACAGATCCCGATTCCCACTCGGCCCACGCCGCCATTCCGGCGTCACCCGTGTATGACAATTGGCACAGTCCTTTTCTAGCTGCCCCAGACCCTTTCTCCTTTTCCGTTTCTTCTTGCGACTCAGGAGTCCTTGTAACTCCTCAGCCAGCACTCGGTTTTGTCGTTCCATCTGCCTAAGCTCGAATTGCCAGCTCGTGCTCCGCGTGGTTTTCAATTCGTCGAAAATGTTATCCTCAGCTGCCAAGGCCTCGTCTTGATTACCAAGGCTGAGTCCGTAACTCCCAGGATTAGTGACAGTCAGGTTTGCGTTTGGAAAGCTTCGTCCGGTTGACATGGCAGTGGAGGAGGAGGTATTCGCTCTATTGAGAGATGTCTGTCCCGAGGCATGGGTCATCGGAGTACCAGATCCCACAGATGCATGATCCGTTCGTGGAGACGGGGCAGTTGAGGATGATGATGACTTCTGATTCAAAAGGGTAGCCCTTGTCATCTTTAACAGCCTCGTCTGGGCGAGGAGAAACGTTGGTTTGTATCCCGGTCGCGCATCACCCGGATAAATAGTCGTCTGTGCATGCAGAACTTGTCCGCGCCGATTTTGGAGATCGTGCTTGCAAACACCTTTTTGTCCAGACCGTGCGAGTTCCAGTAAATTCAAAAATGCCGGTCTCGAGTCTGGTCTCATCAAAGCTTGCATACTTGTGCCGACAAGATCTTCTGGTAGCCGATCCAACATGATTCGTGATGTTGATGAGACATGCAAGAACATCCCCGAAGTCGAAATCTTAGACCAGAGTTCGCTTTCGCCGAGACTTCCTTCCGATGCTAATTCTGCTCGGTCTAAAACATAGACTGGCCTCTCACGACCCACAAGGATCAGGCATTTTCGACCCTTTCCTTGTTCTGTATGCAGCGAGCCATGAGCCTCAAACCAAGTGTATCCACTGTGCTTTCTACGAATTCTGTACACGACATTGACCACAGCTGAACTCGAAGCGTCTTTCAATTCACGAGTGACGGGAACGATATCACTGGGGTGACAAACAGATGACAAAGCCATACCAACAAGCTCGTTCGCATCGTACTCGAGGATTTTGCGACAGGCAGGTGAGAGATATAGGAACAAGCCTTTGAGAGAGAGAACATGTACAACGTCATCAGTGTTCTCCAGGAGGATCTTGTCCCACAGGCGTCTAGAGAGCTCGGATTCTCCACGGCCAACCGTGGTCAAGACATGTGAAACTTCATCTCGTGGAATGGTCTGGCCCATATCTTGGGCTTGACTGGGATCAGGAGTTGGCGGAAGGGCATATGCGGGAAGAGAGCTGCGATTATAATTGATGGCATAAGTCCCATCTAAGAGTTTCAATTAGCAAGTTCCATCTCCGGGAAAAGGGGCAGCTTCTACGTACCTGGATTGCGTCCTGAGACCGAACTAGGCTGCTCGACCAAGTCAACCTGAAAGCCAACATAGAACTTGAAATTGTCCGAGTCGAACTGGATTGGTATCATTGTGAGCAGGTTCATGAATGGCTGACCGCCTTTGCGATAGTTGATGAGGCTTAGTTGCGCTTCTCGTCGTTTAGTGATCTGATTCTTCAAATAGAGAATGGAATGGTCGTCCACGTATTTTCGTTTCACTCCTTGTTGCACCTTGCCGTCAGGAGCTTGGAGAAAGCGACAATTTCGACCCAAAATCTCATGTTTAGTATAGCCCGTGAGACGTTCAAACATTTCAGAACAATACACGATAGGGAGATCGTATTTCTCAATATCACAGACAACAAAGGCACACGAAAGATCAACAGGACCAATGTTGATTTCGGGCTTTGGCCTTGTCGCGACCCGCATCTATAATCATCAGTGAGGAGTCGCACTATCCAGGGTCATACTTACGAGAACTCCAAGCATGTCAAATCCACTTGAAGAATACGCATTAGCGTATCTTGCAGGTGGTAAAGGAGGGCCATATATTGGAAGATTCGGCGCAACCGCCTGGGAGTTGGCCGGGTTGAGTTCTGGATGTATAGCTGACGTCTAGGTGAGCAGAAATACAGGTGGAGATTATTGCTTTGCTTACTACTTTGTGCTTGTATCTGAGCGCCCATGTCCATGGATTGCCCACTCGAGGTTGTCCTCTGCGGATGTAATGTTGGAGGTATTGTCGAAGTTGGTGCAGACGTGTTGGGTAAAGGATTGGGAATCGCGGTTGTTATCGAACCAACGCTTTGTAGGGGAGCAAAGGGCTGCGCCATGCTTGTAGCTACTATATCACTGGCACTCATGGTGGACATCTGGTTCTGTGGGTGAGGGCCAACATTCCGATTGATCGCCACATCGGGGTTTGCTGGGGAGTAAGGCATGGCAAAATTCTGGGCGACAGGCGAGGCTGAATACACAGGACCGGCCAGAGATGCAGCACCTGTCGTGACCGCGTTTGCGTTTTGTGACATAGAATCATAATTCATTCCAATGTCCATTGGTTGGGACATATATGCCGGGGAAGGCTCGAGTGCAGCGGTCTCATTAGGCATCATGGCAGGAGAGAAGTTGGAAACAGCGGACATGTTCCCAAAGCGAGTATTCATCTGAGAGAAGCGAGTGTCTAGTGAAAGGTCGTCACGAGACCGAACTCTGCGGGGATCAAGAGCTTTCGGGGGTTGTTGCATGCCTGTTGATGAGAGACCTGGCATGGCCATGGGTATAGAGTTGCCGGGGTCATTGGGATTTGGATCAAATTGAAAGTTGGCAATGTCGGTGTCAATAGAGGTACCGAAATCATGCATAGACGCTCTGCGAGTATGGTCGTGGGTATTCTGTGGATACTCGGACTGGAAGGCGCGCCTGCGCATCAACTGGGCGTTGTTCTGGCTGATTATCTCATGTAGACTCTGTGATTGTCCCACAACATCGGGTCCCATGGTCGCGGGATCAATTGCGTCCAGGCCACCTTGCTGACCGTAGCCATCCATGGACTGCGAGTCCATGATTGAGTAAGGCTGTCCATAGTAGTTTGGTAGGCCATTCATGATCGCGCTTCGTCACTTGGTCCACCTCTTCCACTCTCAGGCGCCCGGAAATAGATGCAGTGAGGGTGATTTGTGGACACAGCACAAACCAAGGGACTGGGATATATGGACAGTGATTAGCATTAGGTTGAAGGGTGTTGAGAAGGCGGAGGGAGTGTCCCTCTTTGCGGCATGCTGGCACAGTCGGCCCTCGAGTAGGAAACGAGATGGACGCAGAGATGAGACTGATGAGTGGGGAGATGAAGACAGTGAAATGAACAATGCAGCGGAGTCTTCGACGACGACGTTGAGGCTGAGAGTTATGGTGAGCTCCGTCGGCGCAGACTAGGATGCGGTTGCGAAGTTGGATGCCAGTTCAAGATGATACTACAGAACCGCAGATACGGATGGGGAATTATGCAGATGGGGATTTCGCAAGTTCCTTCCACTTGTTTCGGATGGGTGCTCGAGCCCAGCACGGTGCGGGCTTCTCCAGCCTATGGTCCTCACTAGAGATTTTAGGGATGTAATAGTCTTTGGGGCGTTAGTCTTAACTGGGCACGACTGGAAAGCCCCAGGCCAAGGGCCCGAGGCGCGATTGTCTGCTCGGGGTGGCTTGTCTAACCAGAGTCAAGTCCGCGTCCCTCCTGCAAGCACTCCCTGTAGGCCCCGGGCAGCAGCGTTTCGGGGGGTCATGCTAGTAATAGTGACAAGCCAGGCATGGCCGCATGGGCAATCCCACTTTTGCCGACTTACAGGGGTCTCGTGGCTTCCAGTCAACCATTCAACAAGCGGGTCCTGCCAACAAGAGTGGTATTATTTATCTCGTTAGAGTAGTCGATGGGAGTGGATGCGTGCATGTCATTCGTGCATGGATGAAGAACTTGACGGAAAGACGGCCGTGGTTCCTCTCTCATCCGTAGCTTGTAGCTGGTGACGGATTGTGGACTGGCTCTGGGTAGAAGTTGAGGTGGACGAGGCAAGCGAAGTGGCTGCCAAAAGACGAAACCTTAAAACAGTTGTGGCTTCAAGATGTCCCTAGTACTCCGTACTCCGTACCTACTGGCACCTGTCACCCCCACCTGGACTGCCAAATAAATGGGGGTTGCCCTCATGCCCTTTGCTCACGCTCCTTGTAAGAAGTTGTAGCTTTTCCAAGGGCACGCAGGTATCTCCTCGCCCGTATAGAGAGTGCCTATATCTTACTTGGACGGGTGGGCGCTGGCAAAGGCATTTTGGGCTGACAACCAGACTTTAGTATCATGCCTCTGCCTCTACGGAGTACAGTAGGTTGCCTCCTCCCCCTAATGTAATATGAGGTGGCTACTAAACTTCCCTAGCTATGTCCTTACATAGCCCAAGGGACTCTGTAACAAGGAATTTTCAGCTTGAAGACCTTGATCATACAGTAATGTTTACTCCACGTGCATATTATACCTAGGTAGTCCTCATTGTCCAGACATAGCACTCCCAGATATCTTTACTCTCGCCTCCTGCAAATCAAACTGGGTTCAATACCAGTGACCCATTCTGCTCGTACTGTTATTTCCATGTTGCCAAACTTACCGTAACGGCTTATTTGCTTTCGGGACATCTAGATGCCGACTTCCACACAAATGCAGCATCGAACACTTCTATCCTCGTCGAATCTTGCCAATTTTGTTCTTTGCAAGAATCACGGATAGCCTTCCTCGGTACCCGTGAAAGACCTCGTGATGTCGCCTCCACTCTGCACCATGACGTGGGTGGTTGCCTGCAAGCATCCCGCCAACTCAACAGCAAGCTTCCAGCTATTCTTTGGGCGCTAGTCCCCAAAGCATTATACAACGCGCTAATCTACTTACAACTTACAATGGTCTTCTTTCTGTAGTCAACAAGAGGTATTATGCATTTAGTGGTGGAATAATCATACATGGGATAAGTGTATGAGCCTCATGCTGTAAATGAAACTCCTGAATGCATAGTCCTCTCCATGCTATTACTACAAAACTCTCTCTGACCACTCAGCCTTCGGCCGATCTCAGGCACCAGCCATTTCGTTTCAAACACCGTGAGCATCTGGTCGTCAAAAGTCCTCACCCAAATCAGAGGCATATCTGCTTCTAGCTTGGGTATGCCGATGGCTTGGCTATAATAGGTGCCATCTTCTCTCTTGCAAGCTTTTCTTGCTCGCGCTGCGCACGTTCTGCCTTGGTGATGCGTGGTTTGCGTGTAGTGCCGCCCCCCCGGGATCCAACACCACCGCCTCGTCCAGAGCCCCCTTCAGCGGCAGCTGCGGCAGCTCGTCCGCCACGAGAACCAGGACCACCACCTCGGCCTCGGCCACGACCACGTTTGATAGTCCCGTCCGCCCTGTTTGGACCAAGTTAGCAGACTGATTAAATCTCCATAGGATGCTTCATCACTTACCTTTCCACAGCAGGCTTCTCTCCCTCGGGTACAAGTGGTCCACAGTAGACGAAAAACCCGTCCTTGCTTGCCGCAGCCTGTGCTTCCCAGAGTAACTCGCTATCGTCCACAAATGGATCGTCTTGGTCGTACTCTTCCTGCTTTCGTCTTCGCCTCCGTTTCGGTCCGGGTGCATCAGTGCCGCTGTTGTTCGCCTCGGGACCGCCGTTGATTCCCGACATGGCAACATCACCGTCATTGTCCGAGTCACGCTCAATGTCCACACTGAGATCCTCATCACCACTCTCGCCTGCTGATGTTCCCCCAAATTTACTTCCGGAAGCCGATCGATCCAATGCAGCGCCTGCCGCAGCGACCTTGGCCAATCGTTCTTTCTGGGCCGCTTGGCGCGGGTACAATGCTGCAAATCCATACTTTTCCTCCGCCAATCGGCCGAAACTAATCACTCGGTTGTTCGATTGCCTGAGGTCGACATGAAGGACGATGCTTGGTGCTTTCGCTCCGTCCTTGGTTGCAATGTCCATGGTAGAGTCGCCTCCAAATAAACTGGCAGACAAAAGTCCGGATCCCATTGGGGCAGGTGGAGGCTGCTCTTTAGCCCGTGTGGGCTTAGGCGAGCCGGCACGAGTTGGCACTTCGGAAGGGACCTTCTTGGTTACCTTTTTGGAAGCTTGCTCGATTGGCACCGAGTCAATGTCCATGGAAGAGGGTTGGCCATTCATGAGTGGGGAGTTACTGGCTTTCCCGTTGGTTTGAGGAGGTGCAAGCGCGGTCACGGGGGAGTGAGGGATGATTGTTGATTGAGCAAAAGCGGGTTGGGCGGGAGGATCGATGATACCAGAGATGGCAGGCGATGTGCTAGGGTTGTATGTCTGCCTGGGTGGTGTGTGAAGAGCTTGTGTGGATGAAGCGGGTGGCGTGGGATCAACTATCCGCGAAATGGTCATGGATCTGATAGGGTCGTACATGGCAGTTGAGCGGGGAGTGGTCGACGTGGGTGGTGGCGGCTTAGGAGCTTCCCGGCTGTAGTCATAGGGCTGGTTGGTGGGATGGTTGGTTCGTGACATCCCCGGATCCTGCATCGAGACGCCAGATTCGGCAATCTTGGCGGCTTCATTTCGGGGATCCGTAGAATTGAGATGTGGGGAGCTGGTGAAGGAGACAGGTTGGACTAGTGTCGAAGCTTGCAGGCCGGCACCTTTGGGCCGGGATAGACTAATAGTGCTGTGGTCGTCTAGCTGCTCGATCTTGGGCTTTTTGCGGGAGGATGTTGTTGCTGCACTCGCAGCACCTCGTGGTTTTCGAGGTGCACGCTCCTTTTTCTCTGATTCGGCGGTGGTGACAGTAGGCTCGCGTTTCTTTCTGGGTTTGCGCACCTTGAGGCCAGTGGCTGGGGGATGGTCTTGGCGCGTGCCTGCAGTTGTGGCTGGAGCGATGCTACCCGCGAGGGATGTTCGGGCAGTGGCATTACCTGCAACACCAAAATTGGCCGCCATGGTTGTATCCCGATGGCTCAGATGAGTTAGGGGTCCTGGCGTACTTTCGGTGTCGCTTGGTGGTGCACTTGACAAGTCGTTGGAGGAACTTCTGCCATCTCCCACCTCCATCTTCAGCCTGCAGCTATAGGCGGTCTGTAACCAATTGAGGACTAGGGGCCTGCGCAGCACATCGAAATAATGGTCCAAAAGGCTGAGAGCTGAGAAATGAGCTGTGATGCCAACAACACAGAGAGAAGAGATGATAAATCGAAGGGACTAAAGGTTGAAAATGGTGATGAAAGGGGCGAGTTGTTGGACGAGGCGGAGGGAGGATGTGGTTGTGGTAGAGGGATAATAGATTGTACAAGTCGAACGGAAGAAGGATATGACTGTACAGTTCAAAGTTGTCACCAAGGGAGAATTAATGACCAAGACGACTAGTGAGACGGCCAGAGACAGATTTTGTGATGATTGAGGGTGCAAGGACGCAGGAAGAACATCAAAACCGAGTCGGGCCTAGAACCGAGCAGAGAAGAGATGGAAAATGGTAAAGAAGAGAGATTGGGAGAGAAAGTAGAAGAAGTAGTAGTAGTAGTCGTGCTTGGGAGAGGGACAGATTATAAGTTTAAGTATCGGGAGAATCACACAATTGGGTTTAAGTGAATTGACAAAGGACGACGGAAGGACGGGGAAATGAAGAAAGTACTGGAGCAGAGAGTAGGAAGAGCAGGACGGAGGCAGCGAAACAGCGAAACACCAGAGTCGAATAATTGACAGACCAGACAAGACAGCAAAGTGGATAATCGTCGTGGTGGTGGAGGCCGTAGTGGCCGTGGCAATACGATGATGGAGTGGGAAATGGGAAACGGGAGAAGCGAAAGGGGAGGAGGAATCCAGGAATCCAAGCCGCGGAGGAGCAGGACTGGAACGTCAATAGGCGCAGCGAGGGTGACGAAGGGATGGGAGGGATGGGAGGGATGGGCAGGGAAATCATGAGAAGGAGGCAGACAAGGCATATGGTGAGCGCCCCGAATAGAAAACCTGTGATGGAGATGGGAGATGGTGACGGTGAAGGTGAAGGGAGGTGATGGAGATGGAGATGGAGATGGAGATGGGGGACAGGTGATGCGACATGGGACATGGCATGGACATGCAAGAAATCATGGACGAGGCGAGAGACAGACTCAAGGGGAACAAACACATCCACCAACTTGGAATGACAAAGACAAGTAAGCGGGCGGAAAAACCCTTCAGCCAAAGCAACACCGTAACCCAAAATCAGAGATTGAGGCGCGCAGAATCAAAAGACCAGAAGACCAGAAGACAAGGTTGCACCCAAGGCCCAAGGGCCAGAACCAACACCTGTGAGCAAGGCTCATACGTCGAGGCTTGGAGAGGGAGAGAGTAATAAGAGAGACTTCCGAGCAATCGAATTTAGTTAGTCATCCTCCCCATTTTTGGGTTGCCAGGCCTTGACACGTTTCAGACACACCTGGATACCTCCTCGTAGGTACCTACCTACCTCCCTACCTACCTACCTATGTAGCTAGCCACCTTACCTACCAGAAGCACCCATTTTCTTACGCGACCATATCCATGTGAATACCGTGGATTACATGCCACCATGGTACTATAATTCTCTTGTTCCATCTCGACTTGGGATCCGTGCAGTTGTCCTGTTTGTCAAGCCGGTCTGGTCATTCCCAACAGGACCTAGCTCCGACCCGCCGATCAGATCAGATACCCCTGCTTTGGTGGCTTGATGCCAGGTCCCGGAAATCCACTCTGCATGGGCACTAGGAGTCGTCTGCAGGCCCTGCACCGTTTCAAGAATTCCACCTTTGCATGCAAACCTGACTGTGTACCATTGGACGTGATGCAGTGTGGACACATCAAATTGTAACTTGATCGATAACTGTATACACTCGCGCAGCCTCTCAACCGCCCACGCCCACGTTATCAGGACCACTTGTCAATATAGAATTGTGAAACGGCTACCGAGGTATAGTATAGCCGGCTAAGAACAGCAGGCTAATCCAAATCTGGATAACCTTAATTGAAGGTCTTGGCGCCCTAACTGGCTTTTTCAGTTGCCTGCTGCAGCCATTCATTGATTGCTTGCATCAAGTAATTGTTCTGCTCCTCCCCCACCACAAATCTGTTTGTGAACCGTAAAACACAATGGCCATCCCTGGTCAGCGATTCGAATTAGATCTTGATGCTGATGACTTCACTGTAAGACCTCTGAGCGAGCATACTGGGTTGACAGACATCGTGAAGGACCTCCAAGAACATGACTCCAGTTCCCCTCCACCGCCGCCAGCCTTCAAATCTACCAAGTCAGGCTTTCCTGAGCATAAGTCTCGTTTCAATGCATCTGCTTTCAAGCAGAAACAGCAGGCTGCTAGGCAGACTGCACCCAATCCGACTGCTGCTCACTTAGAACCCTCGGATAGAGCCATCTTTCATCAAGTGGGCAAAAAGTATGGCGTCGATTTTGACCAACAGCAAAAGGCGGATATTGACGAAGAGAATAAGAGGCGTATTGCTGAAATGTCAACAGAGGATATCGAGGATGCACGTGCTGAACTCATGCGAAGCCTCAATCCCGCATTTCTGGAACGTCTCCTGAAGCGTGCCAATATCGACGAAGACTCGTTGGAGCAGGCCCAGTGGCCAGAAGAAGATACAGAACATAACTCAGAAGACCACACCTTGCAAGATAACCCTACTCTCAATCCTGTATCTCAGATTTCCGAGCAGGAATCGCCTGCTCCTGCAATCCATTTCCCTGCGCCCCCACGATCAAAGTCGGATTTCGTACCGCTAGATTCCAATGACCCTTCATTCCTTTCTGACCTAAAGTCCCAATACTTTCCGGAGTTATCCCATGACCCAAGCGCTCTTGGCTGGCTCCAAGATCCTACAGAGGAAGAAGAACAAGAATCATTATACAACCCTGAAAGAGACTCATTTGCCCCTTCGGCTCTGCGCTTCGGCTTCAATGGTCGCTTAATTCCACCAAAAGAAAGTCTAGAAATCGATGTGAAGCAAGGTCTCCATCACCACGGCGATGCACCCAGCAGTGCTGGGTACACAATACCTGAACTGTCGCTGCTTGCAAGATCTACTCTACCCAACCAGCGCTGTGTGGCATACCAAGTACTGGGACGGATCCTGTTCAGATTAGGGAGAGGCGATTTTGGAGCACGCGGGAGTGAATTGCAAGAGGCGTTGTGGTCACTCATTGAACACGAAAAACCACTGGAAATTATGATGAGTGAGGCCAATCGTCAATCTGGCCACATCAGCGCGAAAGCACACGCTACTGAGGCTCTGTGGCTTTGGCGTAAGGGAGGTGGTGGCGACCGAGGTGTTCTAAAGGCCGGGCAGAAGCTCGCCAAGTGAAGAGAAATCCCGAACTGCTTCCTACCATCACAGCACTTTGCGGCTCTTGTAGGAGGTTAAGAGAAGCCCGCAACCACCGAAACCTGGTCGCACGCATAGGCTACATCAACTAGCGCAGTTTAACCCGAGTTTTATTTTTCATCTTTGCCTTGTTCGGATACGTGGCGGGGAAAGACCGCGATAAATCCTTCAACAGTGATCCGTTGAACACTGTTTGACTGCGGAATGTGTTCCCTTTCATTTCTAGGGCCAACCAGAATAAATCACTTACTCAATACAACAGTCTATCCGTTGATCCAGACTGATCATATGTTGGGGACGGTACCGAGCGGTCATGGAAATCCGTGCTTATACACAAGCCCCCAAGCCTCCATTACGCGGTAGGCGGAATCCAAGGTTAATTCATACGAAATTTAACACCACCAGAAAGGGAATACGAAATCTGTCAAAATTCTCCACTTGCCTATTTGGTCTAGCTCCAGGCGTACCTCGTGGACTGAGAGAATTGTAAGCCTGCTATTGGTCTCCAATTCCCACCATAACGAGGCATGTTTCCTGCTCGGTCTAGAGACCCAATCGATACTGGGAATATGAAACTAAAATGACTTGACCTCAATCATTTCGGGGGCAGAACTATCCGTCTCCATATCCAGAGAGTACTCAAGGAGGCATCAATTCGTCCGGACACAGACCGCGTGAACGGTCCCCAGGGTGAGGGTCTTCTAGGGGCGGAAGCACCTCTTCTTTCATACAAATACTTGAATCCCCCCATGTCGAGGGTCAAATCATGAGTAGTTCATTCGACCCCGAACCTGCGCAGCGACATACAACCCCTCCATAACACCCCAGACTTCAACAACGCCTCATCTTGCCCGCTTCAAGCCTATCTTCAACAACCTTTCCCTACCCCGGATCCCAGGCATCATGCCAAAGTCTATCTTAATCACGGGTTGCTCGGACGGTGGCTTGGGTGCTGCACTAGCCCTAGCTTTTCACAGGCACGGTGATCGTGTGATAGCAACCGCACGGAATCCATCCAAAATGACACATCTCAAATCCCAAGGCATTGAAACACTGGCGTTAGATGTCGTTTCGGAGGAGTCACTCCAAGCCGCCGTGAAAGAGGTCACTGCCCTGACGAATGGCTCACTGGACATGCTGATCAACAACGCTGGCGCCGGGTACTCCATGCCAATGGCCGACGCAGACATGCGGGAGGTAGAGAAACTCTTCAAGCTCAACGTCTTCTCCATCATGCGCACCACCCAGGTATTCTTTCCCCTCCTCCGCAACGCCAAAGCCGGCGCAATCCTGGTCAACCACAGCTCGACGGCGTCCGTGGCCCCCATTCCCATGCAAGGGGCATACAACGCGTCGAAAGCCGCGGTCGCGATGATGTCGGAAAACTTGCGCTTAGAGCTCGAGCCCTTCGGCATCAAAGTCGTCGACTTGAGGACCGGCGGCGTCCAATCCAGATTCTTCGACAACACCCCGCAAGGCAGGACGGCCAAATTGCCTGAAAACACCCCCTATGAGCTCGCTCGAGACGAGATCGAGTCCGTCCTCCATGGAAACATTAGCATCAGCTTCATGGACGCCGATGTTTGGGCCAGTGGTGTTATGAAGGATCTGACGCGGAGCAAGCCCCCAGCCCATATCTGGCGCGGAAACGGTGCGACAAAGGGCTGGCTTGCAACTATGTTCCCTCATGGGTCTTTTGATGGCTTGCTCAGAAAGATGGGTGGGCTAGACGTCTTTGGGAAGAGGCTGAAGGAGACAGAGGCGAAGAAGACCCAGTAAACCATCGGTCTAGACTTGAACCCGCGTGTTTGCCTGTGCGTTCCTTCTTAAGTCGTGTCATATTCAAGAATGGGTGGGTGGTGCATTCCCGGTGCTGGGGTAACCTTGGTCCTGTACTTTTAAAATATTATATATATATATATTTAATTCATTCCAAATCGTGTTTTCTGGGTAAATTGAAAGTGCCGAGGCTACTCGACTCGTTAGATTCCACTGCCTACTAGTACTGTGGATTTTGTCCATGATACCCCCCCACAACCCCACCAAGACGTTACCAGGGATCCGCCTTGAAGCTCCTAGCCTTTCAGCCAGCGGGGCAGCAACGACTTCCACTCCAACTTCCTGACCTTCAAGCCAAGATACGCGAGCAACCTATAGCCCACCGAGACACCTAGCAGGGCGAGCGCAAACTTGGTCGTGTCGACGTTCAGGCGATACAGGTCGAGGACCTGCTCGCCCGTCTCGATGGGGCAGCGGCCATCGCCGAGCTGCTGCTCTGGCGTGCACGTGAACTCGATGCCGCGCAGACTGTAGCTGGACAGCGCACCGACCTGCCACTTCACGGGGCTGATGTGGTTGACGCCGGCGAGAAAGTGGTCGATGCCGATGCTCAGCACGCCGCCCAGGTGCACCGAGATGGACAGCACGACGGTCATGACGCTGACGGCGAGGCCGGTGTGCGAGAACATGGTGAAGAAGATCATGCCGAAGCTCTCGCCGCAGGACACGACGCAGAACGACGTGTACGCGGACAGGAAATACATGCTCGCCGTGCGCGGCAGCCCCGCCGCGAACACCGTCAGCAGGCTGAACATGCAGGACGCCACGAGCTCCATGGGCACCTCGATCGCCGAGTAGTACAGGAAGAACGCCTCGAGCGGGTACGTGCCGTCGCGGTCCTCGTGGTAGTAGATGTCGCGCTCGGCCGGGTACAGCGCGATGCTGTTCAGCATGCCGATGAAGAACATGCTGGACATGGACTGCACGTAGCCCACGCGCGTCTGCACCGAGTAGTAGTCTGTCTTCAAGGGTGCGAAAAACGCGGTCAGGACGACGCCGAGCCCGACGAGTTGGGAGATCCGGCCTAGCAGGAGGTTGGGTTGCCGCTTGAGGTTGAGGCTGCCGCGTTGGAGCAGGATCGGGAAGGCGTGGCTGAATGGAATTTGCGTGCGCATGTACGTCCCCAGGCTGGCAGTCAGGGTCAGGTGCGCTTCCTTGGGTGGAGTTGGTGAGACGGTCGGTCGGTCGGGTATTGCCATCACGACGTCTTGGAGCCCGTGATCGGGTGCTGTCTCTGCGTCCTTGTCCTGCAGTGGTAAAGATTGAGGACTGGTCTTGGAAACCATGTCCAGGGCGAAATCGGCCGGGTTGGCTGATTCAGGACATAGGTGGCCTTGCCTCGCGAAAGTGGAAATCATATCGGATGCTTGACCGTTATACATCACATCGCCTCCTTTGGCTAGGAGGAGGACTCCGCCGAATTGCTTGAACATGTCTGATCGTGGCTGATGGATGGAGAAGATGATGGTCCTCCCTTCGTTCGCGAGACTCTTTAGAACTTCGATGATGGAGAATGCGGTAAATGCATCAAGACCGGAAGTCGGCTCGTCGAGTAAAAGGACGCGCGGGTCGGTGAGGATCTGAACGGCAATCGAGACACGTCTTTTCTCACCGCCGCTGATGCCTTTGACCAGGTCGCTTCCAATGAGGGTATCCGCGCAGTCTTTGAGGCCAAGCTTGAGCAGGACAGACTCCGCACGTTCGATTTTCTGCTTGTGGCTCAGGAATGGAGGTAATCGCAGACCTGCCGCAAAGTGTAGTGTTTCTCGAACCGTTAGTGACGATAAGAGACCACCGTCATCTTGTGGGACATATGAGCAGATGGAAGTCACAACGTCGTCTGTCGCCGTGGAGCCGTTCAGAAGCATTCTCCCTGATGTCGAGTATCTGACCAGCGAAGAGTTGTACAGTCTTCTCGCCATTGCGTTCAAGCACGAGGACTTCCCCGAGCCCGACGGCCCCATGATGACGTTCAGTACGCCCGGCTCAAACGCCGTAGTTATATTCTTGAAGATGCATTTTGTAACCTTGCGTTTGAAAGGCCGCGCAGCGTCCACTTCTAGTCCAAAGTTTTCAAGGCTGACTCTAATACCATGTTCATCACCCAGCGGACGCCCGATCTGCACGCCCTCGGAGGAGTCTGGCGCCTCGCTCCCATGAATCTTCGCCATCTCGACTTCCGTCTTCTGCATGTGCAATATCAGTCCAGAAAGGATGAACAGGAAAACGATAAAGCCAAAGAGAACTATGATCGGTCGCCATAGCCAATTCGAGGGTAGATTAAGCGAAGCCAGGATATACGCTCCCGTATACTCCTTGCAAATCGGATCGAGGGGTCCGTCCTCGCTTGGACAATCGTACATTCTGCCGTAGAACTCATTCGTACAAAGGGCACCAAAGGCATAGAACTGTAAAGAGAGTCAGCTTCCTCTCGTTCATCATCGAGAGTAGAATGATATGTAACGCACAGTGTACGCCGTCCACTTTATCCAGCGCAGCCATATTGCGATCGAATGAGTGTTGGCAAAAAACCCACAAGCGGTACTCTGGAGTGTGAACGACAGATTTGCATAGAGCGACGCGATCATAAACTGCCGGCTCAGGGCGACACACACAGTCGCGAGGTTGACAGCAATGAGATGGAGCAGTAGCTGGATGGCAAAGAAAGTGAAGAATTGACTGGCCTCCGCGCGAAAGCCTGCCATGAAGTAGAAAATCACGGAGTAGAAGAATGGAACCGGGAGATCTTCTAGGATAAAGCGAGAGGCTCGTCTACTGATGATGAAGCTGATGGGTTTGACAACACCTTCGATTCGCTCACGGTCATAGGTGGTGATGTCGATCGTCAATCGATAGGTTTCGAACAGCAAGATAAGGTAGCCTTGAAGCGCACAGGCTGAGTACATGGCTCCTTGTCTCGATCTGATACCTGCTAGATCTTCGTTGAGCTGGTAGAAGATCCATCCGCTCATGATCCCCATGCTCAACGACTCGATCATACTGGCAAGCAGACCGAGACGATCTCTGCATGTCACGACGAATGTCCGTTTGGTATGTATGATTGTCTCTTGCCATATCCCATTCACCCTATTGGAGAGTCTCGTATCCGTTTTAACATCGAAACTCGAATGACTGGCAGTTGCCGGCAGCTGCTCAAGGACGTGAGGAGGGTTCGTTCTCCATGCTTCTTGGAGACGACGGACACGTTCGAGTGAAGTGTTTTCAGCCTGCTGAGACCGGAGATCCACAGCTGCAAGGTCAATGACGAAGTCGAATGGATTGTGGAAGGCTGGCATCCTGTAGTCAAGGGATTCGAAGTACGGTAGACATTCTGCCACTGGGCCCGAGTAGACTGTCTCCCCCTTGGAGAGGAGGATCAGGTGGTCGACGAGTCCCCAAATTTCAGACCTTGGCTGGTGGACTGATTTACTTAGTGATCCCGAGGTTTCATCGGTAGGCTGAGTACTTACTGGTCATGATAACGGTTCTGCCCCGTTGGGCAAGTGCCTTTAACGTCTCTACAACGTGAAGTGCAGATGCGGCATCGAGACCCGTTGTCGGTTCATCGAGAATAAGGACAGGTTGATCCGCCAAAAGCTGAACGCCAATGCTGGTACGTCTCTTCTCTCCACCACTGCAACCTTTATGGGCGTCATCGCCTATCCTCGTATCAGCACACGCACTCAGTCCGAGTTCCCGAATGACGTCTTCCACCATGCCTCTTCGTTCGGACATCGTTTTGATCGTGGAGAGGCGGAGATCGGCGGCAAATTGCAATGTCTCTCGCACCGTCAGGCTGGGGAGGAGTACGTCTTGCTGCATGACGTATGCCATTCCCGTGCTGGGACGAGCTTTGTCATTTTTCGCCGCTGGGGCCAAAGACTCGTAGTAAACAGTTCCTGACTTCTGAAAGGCTTTGTCTTTGACACGATGGGAAATGGCGTTGAGTAGGGACGTCTTCCCACTGCCACTGGCTCCAATAATCGCCGTCAAGCTGCAGCTGGGAAGATCTGCCGAGACATCTTGGAGAATCTGTTTAGGCGGGAACCTCGCACTTTGGTTGAAGATTCTTGATTGTAGGGCGTTCAGCGAAGCGAATGGCGACAGAGTTGTTGGATCGACCCTGAGGGATAGATCCCGCACCTTGACATTGACTTGGCTGACATCGCTACGGCGGGATGGCTCGACAAGAGGCGAGGAGTTGATATATGGCGAAGAAGTTGGCTGTTGAGATTTCTCGTCTGTTCCAGCATCATCCGAATCCGGACTTCCAGCCTTGTCGGCAGCCATTCTGAAATCGAGATAGGCGTTGAGCGTCTTACGACATCAAAGTCCTCATCATGGTGAGCTGCTAGCGAACTAGGGGAGCTGCCTCAGCCACGGAATTCTCCCAGTGGGGAACCTTTTCTATCGAGAAATTGTTGTTCAACAACGGCTAGGTAGAGGTCATGCTACCTCAGACGAGCAGAAGCCAGAGATATTTAACGACACGACTCAAGGTTCCCTAACCGTGCCGTGCCGCTTTCAGCATCCGGAACGCTGGGTTGATCATTATTGGAGTCGGTGTCTTGGGTATCTCTAAGCGATGTCACTCCAGCAGCTGGACGGCCATATAAGCGAGGTGGGTGTGTATTTGCGGAATTCTCTAATGGAAAGCCCCCTTGTGGGAATTCGCTTGGGCATGTGCACAAATCAAAGCTCGGCAAACCAGCAATCAGCGGGTTTACCCAAGCGAAGTTGATGAAGGCCTCCTTACCTCGTCGAGTGGGAGAAATGGCACCAAGAAACTTTTTGCTTCGCACGTGGCCCAACAGCTGTCGTGCCACATATAATGGAAGAGGTCCATAGGTACGTGCCATGTTCGAGAGACTTCCAACAACCAGGAAGGCGTCGTAGAGGGTCTGCGGGAGACGTAATCGAGTCAACTTGATTTTGTTGTAGCGATGTGGATATCCTCTGGAGAGTTCTGGAACAAGAGTTGCCTCACCTAGACCCTGAATCCCCAGGAGATTTGGGCCTCGGTTAAACACATGGCCAGTTGCTAACCGCTACACTCTGCGTAGTGCCCGAGGTGGCTGAGATTCTAACTTTGACGCAATGAATGAATGAATGAATGACAGGATGATGCACCTACAACTAAACAGGCTAAGTTTACGACACGCTCGAGATCACCCCCGTCTGTAGCATCGCGGGCATGTGAGTAGTAAGTACTCGTACTCGTATGCTCCACGAGGCACGAAATACTCCTTTTCAGGCATCGACTTTATCACGGCGACTTTATCAAGGCGCAGGGGCCAAAGGTTTACGACCACGACAACCAGTAGGGGTATGATTAATTAATAATATTCTGCCCTTGCAGAATGGACAGGGCTTTTTGGGTCACGTGCGGCCTGTGGTCATGTGACCACCTCAGTTGGGTTTTCTTCTCAAAGGAAACTTCTACTCCTGGCCCTCCTCCTACTCATTACCAGCTCGCGAAACTACTAAGCAATCGGAATTCCAAATGCGCTCCCTCAAGGACACTCGTGCCCTTTACGTGCCTGAGACATCAATCTCGACTGTGCAACAATACAATCAACTTACCACAGAGACGACTACTACATGGTATATCTCAGCAAAGCGTCACCATAGGTGCAACGTCGGCGAAAGGTAAATCCGAGAGCCTCAGGGAAACTTGAAGATGCAATTCGCCTTCTGTGTGTCCAAAGCAGCACTTCCACAGTCGATTAATTACTCTCTTGGTGCCCGGTACAGGCCAGACCGCCGGTTCTGGGCAGGTCTGACGTCACATCGTTCCAAGACACAACTCAAGCATGACCGCAGAATGCATTCAGCCTTGCTAGTGTGCTCTTTACCCAGCGCCTATAGGCGACCTATTGACAACGCTAGGTCCCCTTCGATATTATACCCTACGATGTCAACAATAACAAAAAGGCAAACCCCATCTCCTTCTGACCATCGGCCCGGATCTGTAGAGATCGAGTATCAGATCTGTGCCGACAGGCCCGACCACCAATGAACGATCATCTCAGACGTGCCGAATTCCGCGTCGGGCCCGAGTCGATGACCTTTTTTATTCTTGCCATTGGCTGTCGCTGCCATCAGGCTCTGCACTCTTCCTTGTCCAGCTACCAATTTATGCACAACATTTCTTCGTTCAGAATGATAAAACATTGCACCGTGCGGTTCTCGGAAACTATACTAATGCTAAATCCGGGGATTCGGAATCCCCGTAGACTGTCTGCCTATTCAAACATAGGACTTGCTTATTTCTTCTTGCCACTTCCTCGGTTTCGGGGACCCTTAATCTTTGCCTGAGATGTCCTTTCAACTTGGAGGATTTTACTACCGTTGAAGCAGATCTACCTTCACTCCGCGGTACAAGATGACTGCCGAACTCAATCGAACGCAGACGGCACCTGAAAAACGCCCACAACGTGCTCCAAATGACCAGCAATTGACCAAGACTAAATCTACCCCCGAAGATGAAACAAATAATCGATTGTACCCCCCTCAGTTTGTAGGTATCTCCCATAGCAGTCTATGGTCAGAATCGAGAGAGATATTCCAGTCAGATTGGCCCGGGTCGCTAACCCGTCTCAAACTCGCTTAGATGGACGACCATGGATCCCACCGCTATCATGTCGACACTGATGAGGAAGAAACCAGCGATTACGGGGACAGCACTTCTGCAGAAACCATCGAGGAAGTCAGATTCGGAATCAGGGACGGCCGAGACCTCGAAGCGAACCATCCACGAATAACAAGAGAAAAGTCAACGCGGTCCATCAAGGACCTAAACCTAGTAAGAAGAACCTCCCACCCACCCACTCAATCCACCCCAAGTACTCAAACAACGACTCTCAGGTCAGTTGGGACTCCAGCGACGACCCGCAAAACCCCAAGAACTGGACCTACCGGAAAAAATGGGCGGCGACGCTGATCGTCTCAGCATTCACCTTCATCTCGCCCGTCTCCTCGTCCATGGTCGCGCCAGCTCTCAACGCCATCGGCCAAGACCTTGGCGTCACCAACGACATCGAAAAGTCGTTGACACTGTCCATCTTCGTGCTCGCCTACGCGATCGGCCCGCTCTTCCTGGGCCCGCTGTCGGAGATCTTTGGGCGAGTGATCGTCCTGCAACTGTCGAACCTGTTCTTCCTCGCATTCAATGTTGGCTGTGGGTTTGCGCAGTCCAAGGGCCAGCTGATTGCGTTTCGCTTTCTGAGCGGGTTGGGTGGAAGTGCGCCGTTGAGTTTGGGCGGCGGTGTGCTCTCCGATGTTTGGCATGCCGACGAACGTGGGAAATCAATGAGCATATATTCACTTGCGCCGCTCCTTGGTCCTGCTGGTAAGGCTAGGAATCTGGCTCCAGTTCTGTCCATGACGTACACGTGAACTCTGACTGACACGCACGGTACTAGTGGGGCCAATTGCGGGCGGCTTTATCGCCGAGAGGGTGAGCATGTCCCAACACTCCCCCGCCATGAACATCACCCAACACTAACGAACCGAACAGACAACCTGGCGATGGTGCTTCTGGTCCACCTCGATAGCCGACGCGGGCATCCAATGCCTGGGTCTCCTGTACCTGCGCGAGACCTACACGCCCAAACTGCTCGCCCTTAAAGCAGCACGCCTTCGCAAGGAGACCGGCAACCCCAAACTCCACACTGAATGGGAACTCCCCGACCGCACGCTGGGCAAAGTGCTGAAAACAAGCTTGGTCCGCCCGTTCCGCCTGCTGGGCACCCAGGTCATCATCCAGGTCCTGGCGCTGTACATGGCATACCTGTATGGCCTGCTCTACCTCGTGCTGTCGACTTTCCCGTCCGTCTGGGAGGGTGTTTACCGTGAGTCTGTTGGGGTCGGTGGGCTCAACTATATCTCGCTGGGACTGGGCTGCTTCATTGGGGCGCAGACTTCAGCAAGAATGAGTGATAAGGTTTACATTTCGTTGAAACGGCGCAACAACGACGTCGGCAGGCCGGAGTTTCGCGTACCGCTGATGATTCCCGGTGCGCTGCTAGGTACGTTGCTATGAAAACTCGCCTTCCAAGCCTGTCTTTCCCCACATTATCTCCACCTATATATTCCAACCTCTAGGACCAATACTAAGTTGATACCTCCCCACAGTACCCATCGGACTCTTCATCTACGGTTGGACCGCGCGGGCCGACGTGCACTGGATCGCGCCAAACATCGGTGCGGCGATCTTCTCGGGTGGCGCGATCATGGGGTTTCAGTGCACACAGACCTACCTCGTGGACGCGTACCCGAGATTCGCCGCCTCGGCCGTTGCCTCCGCGGTGGTTCTGCGCTCGCTGGCGGGCTTCGGTTTCCCACTTTTCGCACCGTACCTATATTCCGCGCTGCACTTGGACTGGGGGAACTCACTGTTGGGTTTTCTGGGTATTGCGATTGGTATTCCCTCGCCATTCTTGCTCTGGAAATATGGGCAGACGCTCAGGGACAGGAGTACCTATGCTGCTGGCTAAAGTTAATTTTGTGGACCTGTTACTCAATATCGACTTATTGCGTTTCATGAAATCTATACTATACCTTCTTTCCTTGCCTGGAGCTATTATGTACCTTGCAATATGAGTAAATTAAACATGGTTCAGCTTTTGGGAGATGAATGCTCGCTGTGGAAATGTCGAAGGTGTCTATTATCACGTGATCGTATCCTCAGGCTGGAGGGAAAAGGGGGTTTGCTGGGGCTTGGCGAGTAGCATCCATGTTGGTCGCAGAAGGCTCCATGCGCCGGCATATCGTTCTTGACGCTATTGGCTCCATGTAATCTTCATGCTTTTGAGTTAAAATATATGCTACAGCGGGTCACAATCTCAAATTCCTCAGACCAGGGTCTGGCAACTGCTGATTGTTGATGGTCAGGTAGCAATGATCTGAGCTCCGGTTCCGATCATGTTGAATTCGAGTACCTTTCCACGCTGATCAACGAAGCAGAATGAAAGCAATGCAGATCTGCTGGTACGACTGCTGGTACGAATTGTTTCGGGTTCGGTGTAGCAATATCGTTGGAGCGACGTCGGAGGTATTGCTCGTGTTCAACAACCCACTGGAACGGGTGAAAGTGGATCATCTGGTCAGGTCGAAGACTCAGATGACCAGATCGTATTTCGGAGTGTATAGCAGGCTACCGTTTGATGATCGCCTTCTTTTACAAATTGCGAGAATTGTACACCGTCACCTCGAGAGCCAGACGTCTTATGGTCAATCTCGTTTCTTGGCAAGCCACTCGTTGGAATTTGGGATGACGAAAACCGGTGGAGGAGTTTACAACCTTTCATATCGGTGAATAAGGGTTTCCAGTATTATTGCACAAGAAGCGGCGTGATTGTGACCATGGGTTGACCTCAGAATGCTGTCGTCGTGGGCGATTATGAAGTCTCATAGATGTCCCATTTCCATGCCAGGGTGTACAGGTCATGCCGCGTCAGCATTGAGGCTGATGAGTACAGTGTTGTCCTCCTGATGGGAGAACCAAGGTGATGAGATTGCTGTAACATACAAACAGATTTGACTCAGTAAACGATTTGAGATATGTTTTATTCAAAATTGACATTTCCGAACTCAGGTGGAGACTGGAGTGATTTGTTCATCTCTTCCATGGGGATGCTGGGTCAATTTTTGCTAAGGTGACGCGGACCCGTTTTTTCAGGCACTGGGCGACCTTGGCTTAGGGTCAGATTATCAAAGGGATCGACAAATGCCACGGTTTCAAGGAGTATAAGGTTGGTCAAACTGAGATTTGAGCACGCGACTGTCCCTTCTAAAAATGATCAGCCGCCAGCTCATCTCCCAACTACCATGCGTGACCTGTGGGTTGAGCAGTCATTTGATGGGTTGCAGTTATACTCGAATAGAGCAAGATACTTTTTAATCAGGTTGGAAGTGCCTGGATAGAAAGTCGTATTCATTAACGTCATTCGGTCGTACAAAGAGTGCCCGGGGTAGGGAAGTTGTACGCAGGGATGGATCCAACTGGGAACAGTCGTCCCTTCTGGCGGGCAGGAAAGCTGTTCCCCACCGCCATATCAATGATACCTGCACGAGCGGTAAGGTTTTGTGTGTAGGATGCCAGATTAGGCTTGCACGGCTCCTTGCAGCATGATCAAGTAGTCGTGGCTTGGTGACCAGTGGATGAGCCCACTCAATACTCGAAATCAAGGGACATGCTTCAGTGTCAACCCTTAGCACGGCAATCATGTAAAGCAGATTGGCCTGATTAAGAGAAATCGCCCGTCGACATCGCGGTGACTGGAGGTAGTTCAAGATAATACGGCCTGGAGGTCGGGAAGATCGAATGTGTTCCTCCTGTACACCGTGGTTGTCTTATCCGCTTCCCCGGCCAATCATGGTCGCTGCGTTGTTTTAGGATCGACTTGTTGGTATGCATTTCTCTTGCGCAACCCGAGTGACGCATATCATCCATCTGATCTTCAGACCTCTCATCTACTTGCTTGTCCCTTGCATGTCACCGCGAGCCTTCATCCTCATGTACACCGGGTGCTTTATTCGGTTTGATTTGGAACGGATCCCCCTCTCCGTAGCTAGTGATTGAAATGTCATCCCCCACAGGTAGGACTGGATTAGTGCAATCATCATGCTCGAAGCTCTTGCGCACAGCTGAAAAGACGGCAGTCTACTATTCGAGTAAAAAAGCAGAATGACATCCAATCAAGAAACCCGTTTTCGAAATCGATCTCATTCAGCACGATGGAAGTCAAACAGATTCTCAGTACAGGAATCAATTTCGACCTTAAAGACTGCACCAATGACCCTGTATGAGAAAACAATGCTTATGGTGGGATGTCAAAACCAAGATCACAGTGAGTGTCGAAGAGCATGCAACAGCAGTCTTCAGATTTGAACCACATTTAACTGCATCGATATCCCCTCACTTGAGAACCAGCATGTTTAGGCCTTGTTGGAAGTTTTAATTGCATTTCCATGTCCTCCATGAGTACCAAATCCGGTGTTGCTCTTTGGGCCGGGTGGAGATGTTGACGGACCTCCACGGGGCTTCGGCAGGCACTGCTGGCAAGGCTTGATCAAGGCGCCCTTCCCATTGCATTGGAGGCATCTTTTGTTGTTTCTATCTCAGCCATTAGTACTGAAAAGGGTAATCAAAGGCCAAACTTCGGTGCCGGATGAAATGCGGTTTAATGAAGAAGTGAAATACGTACCTTGGAGGGTTGCCAGCACAGCCGGGGCAGCTTTCCAATAGTCTTTTATGTTCGCACATATTGAGAATATCACGTCTATGAATGACGGCCCGAAACGAGGTTGCGTATGAACGAAACAGAATGCCGAAATTTCAGGTTGAGGTAGTTCGTTGTCAAATGTGACTGAGGTTGAGAACTCAACCATTCACGCTGGGACTGTCAGGCTGACTGTATTTATGCCACCGCAGATGCCATGCATATGACATATGCCGTTCATCGGCTCTATCACTGCCCACCCGTAGCGTACCGTGTCAAATTCAAATTCAGGGAAAACTTGTGTGCCCCATTCAGCAAGGTGAGGAGTGTTATTGCGGTATGGAGTGTACTTTTGATCATTTCTCGGCTCATCATTCCGAGTTTTGTCCGCGATTTTGACCTCAAGCCTTTAGTGGTAAAGTCCCGTGTGCAACCGGTATCATTCTGACGTACAAGGTACACAAGAAGGCGTGACCTAGAACGTGTTGCTATTGAAAAGGTCTGCATGGGACTATATCCGGCCACGAGTGAGCAAAAGGAGCGACAGGGGAAGCTAGACTCCGATGAAAATTATGTGGGTGCCATCAAGAAAGTCGCATCGGGACAGGGTGTATGACAGGTCAAATTTGTGCTTGATATTGCAAGTGCATGCGAATGGGCAAGACAAGCCCCTTGTCTCACCGAGCAACAGGAGATGAAAGCCACCAGCGGCACGCGATATCGTGGTAGTTGAGCCATCGACTGTCTTTCTGTTCTGCTTCTTTTTTGCTTCGATACATCTCTTGAACAAGTCCACCACCCCGAAGTCGACTTTTGCTAAAAGGCTGTACCGTGACCTGTATAGGTAGCAAAGTGGTACAGGTCCCTGCTCGTATAGTTGATTTGTGGTCTTATTCGAGCCGTTCAGACTCAACTTTCGATACGCCGTGTGGCGGTAGGAGTTACTCGACAAACCCAAATGCGAGGCTGGCTAAGGAAGGAAAAAACCGGATCACGTCCATCTGGCCAAAGCCACTGTAGGTAGCACCGCCTAGACGAGGTACACCATGGTTTCCAATGATATGATCCTGTTCGTCGACTATTGTCTGGGATCTTATCTCTGCCGCATTTAGAAGGAACTATGAATGGATATTACACCTTCTTTCGATGAGATCATTCCAAGTTGGTAGTTCAGTGAACACCAAGATGTCGTGGTCTCCACATGAGCGATGGCAGAGGCGGTTCTACCGCCAATCAGTTCCAGCAGAGGACATGGATGCAGATGATGTTGATTGGCATGCATGTTTGTGGTGCTCCCTTGTGCTTGATGTCAGACTAGGAAGCTAGCTCGAGCAGGGACATTGGCACTGACGAAGATGTCTGTGGGGAAAAGAGGTGGGATAGTACAAGTTATGTTGTTCTATGTACTAGGCTGTGTAGATGCCGCGAGTCTGCGCCGAGGAAGATTTGGCTACTTAGGATCGTAGGCGTTCATGATGATGAGGCAGGATTGACCAGGGCTGTGCCTGAAACCGTAAACGGGATGGGCACGGGATCGTTGCGAGAGATCCATTCCAGCAAGGGGCCAGCTAGCTGCTGTGATACACGGGAGTTTGACATGCTTCTAATACTCACGGTGAAGTAGGCATCGCGACTGATCCTGGCAGGATGCCCGTGGAATAAACTGAGAGAATAATTTCAAGTCAAAGCAATAGCATCTCGAGTGAACCAGTAGATTGCTGCCCAACAGGACATGCTCCCTGCAACAAGCAAGGTCTGGCCGATAAGGCCCGGGATGTCATAATGAAGAGCCTGAAACTCGAGGAGGGTACCACAAAATCGATAGTGCCAATACGCACCTTATTGAACACCACCTGACGCAATGTCAAAGTCAGGCATATTCCATGATGGGAGCGTGGGTGGCATGGCCAGGATGAGACGTTGAGATGGAGGGCCAGGATCAAACACAGGTCATATGTATGCATGTTATTGCAATGCTTTGCCCATGATTCATCATTGTTCTCAGACCAGCTCGGGGGGTTCAAGATTTGCGGAGAATACGACACCACGTATGTACGTGGGTGGTACAGTGCGAGGTGCTCGTCCATCGTGAAGAACTTACTCGAGCGGGTGCAGTCAATAAAACTTGGAGGTGGCAAGGTGGCCGACAGGGGGACAGGGGAGGCACGGAGGCACGTGTGCCCACTTACGTTGAGCCGAGGTCCAGAGCAGCTCCTTCTCTACGGAGTACACGTACGGCCGTCGGCACGGCAAGCGCGTTGCCTCAGGGTAACAGCTGACTCTGTAATACTTGTACACTGCGATTCTTTTCCAGGCACGAAAGCGGCATTATCGTTTTAAAAGGTTGCCCATCGAGAGTCCTATGTTGTAAACAACTCTTCATCCACTAATTTCAAACCGCTACCACCACGTGTGCTGACGGACCCGCGCGACAATTGTGACGGCAATGGCGGTCAAAGCGATGTCAGATATCAAGTTCTTCAACGTAACCTTTCCAGCACCATTCGTGGTACACGTGGAAATCAATCGGCCACAAAAGCTCAATGCCTTTTATGAGCCGATGTGGCTTGAGCTCAAGACAATATTTGAGAAACTGTCTGTAGATCCAGACGTTCGATGCATTCTGATATCGGGTGCAGGCGATCGAGCATTTTCTGCTGGTGTGTAACGGCCTTACCGTCGAAGGCGGGCTACGTAACTATGCTGACGGCACCCTCCCCCAGGTCTTGATGTTCAAGAAGCATCGAAGTCTGGAAGTCCGCTCGGCGCAGGGCCATCAGCTGCTGATCCATCACGTGTTGCGACGAGCTTGAGAAGGCACATTTTCGAACTACAAGATGTTATTTCGGCGGTGGCACGTTGTGAAAAGCCGACAATTGCTCTTCTCCATGGTTATACGTTTGGCCTAGGGATTGATCTGTCTTCGGCTTGCGATATGCGCTTTGCTGAAACCGACACCAAATTCTCGGTCAAGGAAGTCGATATTGGACTGGCGGCTGATGTAGGCACGTTGAGCCGGCTCCCCAAAGTGGTGGGCGGAATTACCAGCTGGGTCAAAGAGGTCACACTTACCGCTCGGCCCTTCACATCCGAGGAGGCTCTGCAGAACGGATTTGTGAGCAGAGTGGTCAAGGGCAAGGCCAACCTTATCAGGGAAGGACTCGAATATGCCCAATTCGTAGCGAGCAAAAGTCCCGTGGCGGTGCAAGGAACCAAGAACATTCTGGATGCAGCTTGGGGAAGGACAGTGGAGGATAACCTCAACTACACAGCGGCATGGAATGCAGCTATGGTGCAAAGCTCGGATGTGTCGAGGGCAATGTTGAGTGGATTGCAGAAGCGAACACCAACATTCGAAAAACTATGAGCCTGACAGCTTATGAGTCTGGGAACCCAAAGCCCACAGGCAATTTCATGCCACAAATGGAAAAGTGTCCATGAGAATTGGGGTAGAGAGATGAGGTTCCTTGCATGCTGATCATGACACACTTTTTAATTGGCAAGGTGGAGAAAAGGTGTAAAGAGTGTTTGAGGCTCCCGAGTCCCGAGTCTGAGAGTCTTTGAAAACACCAGACTGGATTGGGTGACAAGTGATTTCAAGCGGTCAGTAGGAAGCTGGCTTAGTCTACCTAGTACCTAAGGGACCAAGGCATTACGAGTACTATATATAATTGTAGGGCGGATGATGAAACGGAAAGTTGGAAAACCGCGCGAGCTGGTTCTTGTTCTGGTTCTGGTTCTGGTTTGTTTCTATGCCAGCATACAGGCCACCATTGAGTGGATGTGGTGGTTTCTCTAGGCGACAGTGCAACAAGTCCAGCGTTGGGAAGGGGTGCCCGGATGTTGGCGGAGGCTCCAGGTACCCAGGAGTGAGCTGGTTGGGCGGTTGGACGGTTGGGCGGTTCTGCGGTTAGGCACGTGACTGGGCCCCTCGCCTGGGACCAAGCAGGCATCCAGCGGGGTTGCTGGGCCACGACCAGATGTCAACAAGTTTCTGCAGGGAGAGTGGCTCGTCTAGGAGGGCCGAGGGGCCCTATCCATGCCCAAGGAAGTGTACGGAGTACCTCCAGACTCGTGGGCATTGCTGTATCACGGGCTTCCTTGCTTTGACACTGACTGTGTGCCATCTTCTCGTTTGTTACCAGTGAGTACTCTTGTTCTCAACAATCCACTACTATGCTATATTCGCCAATGTCCAAGCTCTTCAAATATATCCAACACTGGAGCATTGGGAAGCGGCAAAAAGAGGTAGCTTGTTCATGAAATCGCTAAGGCTGAAGCCACAGCGGTCCACTGGCACCTGGAAGTGGGCACTAGGCAAAGGCCACTGGGCACCCAAATCCATCCTGATTCCTTATGTCCTCCGTAATCGTAATGCACTATCCACAATCTACAATCCACAATCGACAAGCCTGGTGCCACACCACCCGGCTCTTAGTGTTGCCCCCCTCCGAGAAAGTCACTAACGAGTATCGATCGAGTGACGTCGTTTTCCTTTGCCCGCCGCGTCAGTACTCTTGACTTTGGGAGCTGGGGTGTGCCTTCCCCGACAAGAGAGCTCTTGCATGCTCTTGCACAAAAAGAGCTCCGTCACCACTAATTAACATCATCATCATTCCACAGCCTTCCGCTCTCTCGTCTCTCTCCCTCCTCCTTCTTGACCTGCTACCATCTTCCATATAGTACTGCTCGTACGCACCCAGCACCCTAACCTTCCAAACCCTCCAACATCTTCTACACCAACATACACTTCCACACCTCAACCACTTACACCCTCACATCCTTCCACATCCTCTTTCTCGCATCACTACATCTCGTGCCAAAATGGTGTCTAGAGTAATAACTCTCGGCCTGCGAGGCTTTGAGGTAGCGTCCTCCGTTGTTACTTTCAACCTCATCAACATCTGACCAGGCTCTTCTAGTTTCTGTGCACTCTTCTGGTCATGGCCCTAGTGGGCAACATCATCGCCAGCGCTTTCGCCGGTAACCCGTCTCTGATCAACTACGATATGTTCGTAGCTGTCTTTGGCATGCTGTCCTTGTTCTATCTAATAGCAAGCGCCTGGAATGACTCTTTTACCGGGCATTCCATCATTCCCGTTGCTCTAGACACTCTCAACGTCATCTTCTTCTTCTGTGCTGCCGTCGCCATGGCTGCCGAGCTAGGTGTCCACTCCTGCAGCAATAGCGTATGCTCAAACCCATGAAAGCTTTCGTTCTAAAATCCCTTCTAACCGGTGAACAGGACTATACTAGATCCAATCATATCACCAATGGTTCTCACGATACCAAAGGTCGATGCCGAGAAGCTCAGGCTTCAACCGCATTCTTGTGGTTTGCTTGGGCTGCTTGGTCCGCCAGTCTCCTCTTCACCTTCCTTGGAGCTCGGAGTGGTGGTGTTGACTTGAGAGGTGGCTTTGGCAGAAGAGGTGCGCCTGCCATGTCTCAGGTGTAAGAAGTGAGCAGAGAGTTCAATGTCGGGAAATAAAGCATTCCAACTCCCAAGAGATCTGCATCACGTATGCTATGAGACAATTCCTCCATATGCGGGATGCATATACTAACATTTTACCAGGTTAGTCATTTACTCTTAGACCACCTCTGTTGTTTGCAATGTAAATACGCAAATGGTGTTGGGTCTGGAGTACCGTCCGCTGGTTGGACCTGAACTGCTCGAGGACACGAATAGTTTGACAATGCCTTAAGGAATGGCTTGCACCTGTCCGTATTTCAACCGCAGTGTACTCATGTTCACAATGTTTGGCCCGAAAAACCAAAAAACCACCAAGAAAAAAAAAATAACATCATGGATGAAGACAAATCTTATGATTTGAATGCATGCTCCGATCGCAACGCCAGAATACAGATAACCTTCAGGTTTGGTTAGTCTTAATGTGTATGACAAAAAGGGAAGGAAATGGTGACAAGGAGTTCTGGGGACACTGTTATGCCATTGATTTGGTTTTATGTTATGGATATGCTTTCATGGTCATGCAAGGAAGTATGGTATAGCTCTGGTCTTGTGCATTCAGAGTTCCGGGGATCCACCATTCCGGTTCACTGCTAGGTAGTACTCAATAGCAACAACACAGGAGCCCGCGTGGGATTCTCCTTGACAAATCTGCCCACTTTCCTCACCATCGAGGCTTCAGTAAGGCTCTTGATCATGGCGGGTGCCTTCAATGCATATTATGCGCAGAGTAGACTGTTTGCTTCAGATGCCTGGTACCCAAGTACATTCGCGTAATCGGGCTAAATCTGACCAGCAAGCTCCGTTGTCGAGCTTGGCAGTATGTGGCCCCTGGTCCATGGCTCATGGCATGAAGTATCCCCCATCCTCGACAAAATAAATGCAGGACATACAGCAATTCACCTCTACAGCGCCCACAGGTACGGTCCACGGGATGGCCAGTTGGCACTAGCCAGAAAGGAGGGGAAAGAAAGGGCTTGGCCGACAGACACACGCTCAGACAAACGTATTATATAATTTACATTTTTTTTTTGGTTCTCGGCGAAAGTCCCATTTCAACCTGACTTCCTTGGTGAGTTGGGGCACTTCTGAGCCTAACTCTGTCGTGATGCTCGTCCTTTCTGTCAACAAGCGGCGGGCACTGGACATACGTATATGGAGGCAAAGGAACAACTATCCATGATCCCGCCGCCAATCACGCAAACCATCGCAAATCACACAATGCACATGCTCCCCAGAATACTTGGTTAGTAGTGAATAGCCGACGAGTACGTGCTCATGGCGGCCTCCTTGAACGCCTCCGCCAGTGTTGGGTGAGCGTGGCAAGTCCTGGCCACATCCTCACTGCTGGCACCGTATTCCAGGGCCAAGGTTCCCTCGGCGATCATTTCGCCGGCGTTGGCTCCAATGATGT
>Ga0105239_10000217_pt1 | contig 85225 bp, 77 predicted proteins | sample KBSC44metaG_FD_92761 | JGI IMG/M metagenome (GOLD analysis project Ga0105239, IMG submission 92761) | Corn rhizosphere microbial communities from Kellogg Biological Station, Michigan, USA - KBS C4-4 metaG | ecosystem: Host-associated > Plants > Roots > Rhizosphere > Soil | place: Michigan, USA... | reverse complement strand
TGAATAAGGAAACGGTCAACAGATTGGCGGAGATGACAGCCATGTGAATACAAGTCTTCCGTAGGCTAGAGGGATGTGCAAGTTGGTTGGTTTGGTCAGTTGACTTCCTCGTACTTGGCCAGCCACATCGGTCCTCGTGGACTCCGTATAGTAGGCCGTATCTCGGACAGGTTTCGTTGATTGTGATTGTGTTGAACTTACTTTGGGTACGGAGTACGGAGTACGTGGATGAAGGGCAGGACAACGTCGTCCGGTTCCGAGATGGGATTCTTGGCGCCTCCATCTCGGATTTGAGGCTTCGTAGTATCCACGATTCATTGAACTTTGCGTGCGTTCTACCGACCCTAGCCACCTTTGGCCGTTTCTGGGTCCTTTTCCCCTCCGAGCTGGGGAGGTTCCATCCAATGGGCGGTGAAGCGATTCAAAAGGCAGGCGGGGGCTCTGGCTTTTGACGGGGAAGGTGAAGTCAGTGGCTGGACCCTTTGGTGTGAAGGGCAGCACTGGAACCTGCGAGGACAAGGGAGTCCGGAGATTGTGGCTTGCCCTGTGATTCCAGGGGTGCCCGGCTTGTGTAAGGTTTTTGTCGTCGCCAGCTTGTTAGCGAAGGGGAAGTGTGAGGTTGGATTGCCAGGTGTGAATGTGCAGCAACTCAAGTGCCCGTACTCACGGCCATTGACTAGAACGTCAATTGGATCGTGCTCTCGACCCAGAAAATAGTAACGATGGAGGTTGCGAGGCATCAAAAAGACAATCGAGAGGGTCAGCAACTGCTTCTAGGCTCGATTGGACAATAATACAAGCACCCGAATGTCCAAGACAGGGAAAAACTCAAAAGTCCAGGCAAAGCACGTACAAGTCGGTCATCGGGGGGTTGCCAAAATCAGAATTGCTCGCTGCAAAAGGGAGGCTGGCCAAGCAGCGAATCCTTCTCGCTACCTGCTAATATTACCCTGAATTCATTATCCCTGCGAGTAAAATGTGCGTTTCGTCGTCTACACAATCCAAGTGTCATTCTCTGCATGGATGACGATCACTCCGTTGTAAGCGAAGAGCGATGGCCACAGGCTGCATGTCGCTTGGATAAACAGCGGCTTGGTGTCATAGCGACGATGGTTTAGACCTTCAGACCTTCAGATATCATTGGCATCCGGGCGCCATGCATCCTGGAAACACGAACAGTGACACAGGGATAGGAAAGGCACCTTGTTGGCGGTACTCTCTTACATGACCACAGTGGAAATTGAGATAGCTGTCAAGCACCGTGATCGACAATCGCTTAAAATCTTGCGCGTTGAGATCCTGGATATCTCGTGCGCCGATTTTCCATGTTTGCACATGGTCAACGTGGTTGAAAGCCGCTGATCAGCAATGCCAACTGAGGGATGCACGCAGCACGAGGACGACACATACGCCACGTGCGTTGACAATAAACTGTATCGGTGGCCGAATACTACCATTGTCCTGTACTTTTCCTCCTAGCCAAGGTTGAGGAGCTGTCAACGACGTTGTTGACGTGAGGCTTGAATGCAATGTAAGGATCATTTGCATCATAGGTCTCGCAGTAAGGACTGGTGAGTGGACTAAAACTTGTGTCACTCGCTGATCTTGGGCTTTTTGGGGAGGCTTGGAGGTCAGCGACGGTTGGCGAGCAGGGAATTTCCCTGTGGCTTGACACCTGACAACAGCCACGCAACCCCTTTGGTCTAAATTCTCAATCCTGGGGGAGAACGAATCCTTGAATACGAAGGTGAGGAACGGAGAACGACCTGAAAGAAGACAGGCGTCGTGAAAAGGGTTAGGTTCGGCTGCTCCTCGTTCCACAAACGATGCCATCTCCGACATCATGAGATGAGCGTTGGTGGGCGGATGGTCGGTAGGTACCTTGTGCCTGGTACTCCGTAGGGATATCCGTAATAGACGTTAACTTCTGGGGAGTGTTCCTTGGTGGCGGTATAGCTTCTAATGGAGAATCAATGTATTGTCTCTGACCATGTTGGTGGGAGAGGAAGCTATCGGGCACGAAGTATTAGCCAACCCTAATTGCGGAGTACTCCCTATTCGTAAGGCCCTACAGGCAGCGAAAGCCGTGGCTTGCCTTTGTATGTACGGAGTACGGAGTACAAGATTCCAAGCAACCCCTCGCCGCAACACCAGCGGTCCAAGCCCGAAGGCGCCTTCGCATCTGTTTGCGGGTAGCAGGGCACCTGGGATCGATCGGGAGGGGTGAACTGACCGAGATGCTAGAACACTCATGTTTGGCTGTGTCACACATGTTGAATCAGGGATACGTTCTCGCTTAGCGAAATTTTTCAATTAGAAGAAAATGATCATCAACGCCCGAGGCATGGGGTTCTCAATCAGATGCAGGCTTACGATTAGAGTGGATTCGTGGAGCAGACCCCAACCACACAAACTGGTCAAATATCAATACGGTCTCCTGGTGACCATACAGGAGATGGCAATGACGCCACTGGAAGCCTTTGCTCCAATTGTGGCCAGCCGTCAGGTTTCAAACCTGCTCGCTCGTAGACCATTCCAATCTCGGCGCGAGCAGGGATCTTCATGCAGCCCCGGGCGATGGTGTGCTTAGGGTTCATGGGTAGATGCCAGGGTAGCTGCAAGTTGACGTAGTTTGGAAACTTTCTCAACTCAAATCAGAACGACTTGAAGAACCAAGCCTCCAAAAGAGTCAACCGTCACTCCACAGACCTCCCGTTCTGGATGAGGTGTGGTCCTCTTTTGTCTCCCGGCTGAGTTTTGAAGCGAAGCCGGTCAGTCACACCAGCTACCAGAACTAGCCAGAGTACGATGCTATCTCGTACCCTTAGATTTCAAGGGCACTGTCAAGTAGCCTAGAAAGGACATTCTCTGATATGATTGGAAAGACTCTCCAGAAATCGGGAACGTCGGCTGGCCTGTACGAACCGACTTCCTGGGCTTTTTGGAGAGCCATTTCAGTTTCCTCAAACCTTTTTGGCGGGTTCCTCTTCTGTCCTTTCCCAGCTTGGTCAGCGATCCATTCTCCCGTTTCCCGGAGTGCCCCTTTCGGAGAATTCCTGAAGGGGATTGCCGCTGCAGGAGAATCAGATTCTGCACTAGGAACCACCCGATACTGCTTTTATCCCAAGCTCGCCTTGTTTCCAAGGCAGCTCCCCAGGATCTGTGAATCTGATGGGGAAACTTCAAAAGCTGATTACTATGTAGGATAAGCGAAGCTGATGATATTGAGCGAGTGCGGAGCGAAGAAATACGCATGCCTCAATGTTGATTGTTGAAACAATTTACAAGTTTCCGTGCGGAAGCAGGAATGAGGTGGATACATAAAAAGCCAAGATAATCTTTCCGAGCTTGGGCCATGCGCTCATCGCACAGAAGCAATACGGCCTGGCGTTCTAACCAGGTGCAGTGAGTCGAACGGCGTAAACTGGTTAGAAATGCGTACGTGTAGTCCGTACTACGTACTAGAAAGGAAAGGGGCGATGAGAGAATATCATTTCGTTCAAGGTTCCTTTGTTGGGGCGCCTCGTCCATGCAATCTCTGCGAGTGGCTCATCAAGGATGATCGTACATACGTGTCGTCCTAACTTACCTGAAAGATCTTCACAACTATCGAGTTCAATATCAGGGCGGGCAATGAGAGATGCAGGCACCATCCGTAACCGAGCAGAATGGTCTATTTGTAAGTTGTGTTAGGAAATGAGCCTTGAACCAAAAACGGCCAGGATAGCAAGCTCCCAACTTCTTGTTGTTGCCCTCAACATCGCCAGTGAGAAAGTCTACCGGAAGATGAGAGAATAACCGGAGTAGTCATCATAGGAAAAGCTCGCCATCGGTCTGGACCCGTGCAGTTGAAGTGGATTGAAAGGAGGGCTGGCCCCCGCTTGCTGCCGTTGCTGTGAGAATGAATGCCAACGTTGGGCGAGTGCTTCTGCCCACCTTCAAAACTGAGTTTGACCGAGTCTCTAAAAAAGTTGAATCTGTGGACAAAAAAGAAGTGCTTGGGTCTGTGCAACGAGAACGCTTAATTTCCCTCCAAGTTGTTGGTGGCACTGGGCTGTACGGAGTTCTGCGAGGGGGGAGTTGGCGAGACATTGACTAGTTAGTGGATTATTTAGCGTATCCCACTTGCCTGGGATGCAACAATACGAACCAAGAGTGGCCCGGCAGCTAGGTTTGTGTGCCAACCAAGTCGAGAACTAGAGTGCCCACTATCGTCATCTGTTCGCTGTTGGCCGAGTGGCAAGCTGTCAACTGAGGGAAGGTCGGAAAAGCACTTTGTTCCCGACACCCAGCTGAGTTGGATAAAAAGGAATAACGATGGCAATGATAGTGACGATGCTGGTGATGAGCAGCGATGGCCAGCCATTACTGCTCAAGGGAAAGATCGGCAGGCAGTGGGGCGGTGACCGTCAGACAACGGCCGACGAGCTCGTGGCTCCCCTGCGTCACATGTGAGCGTGTACTCCGTACGAGTTCTGCCATGAGCTGCTTTGCCATGTGCCAGTGCCAGTGCCAGTGCCAGTGAACAGCGGGCACAACGTGTGAATTGACAAGGATCGGATGCGCGCGCCTCGGCTTCTGAGGGATCACCCAGAACAGCCGGGTGACCATGCCCTTAGGCATAAATGGAGTACTCAGCACCTAATCAGCCTGTTGAGCTGGATGATCATCACCCTGAAAAGCATGATAGGCAGTGGACGTGCCGCTTTGGGCGACTCCAGCGTGTGGTCTAGGGGAGCTTGCCCCCCGAATGGCTCGCTACTCTGCTAGGGCAGAGACTCCTCGTACAGGGCCCCGAAGACCAGGGACTTCAACGACGGGGCCGCGGACGGCGCCTGGGGAGTTTTCAGTGGATACCAGATTCCCTGCGATCTCAGATGCCCTGTTATCGGTGTCAGTTTGACGCCACAGTAACAAGCGCCATCGTCAAGCATGGATTCTGGCGTGGACTCGTGGCTCACCAGAGTCAGATGGTGCTGAACCTCCGAGAATTGCTCCAGCTAGGCTGCTGCACACGAGTAGGCTGCCAGCAGCTAAGTTCCTAACCGAGCGGGTGGCCAGGATGGCATTTTGACATTTTTTGCATTTTGGTCGTAATCTCCGCCTCTCGCTCGGTCTTGTGAAGAGCGGAAATGAAACACAAAATATGGGACAGGTACGGTCAATGTACTTACGCGCACCAGAATGGATCGCGGCTGAGAAAAGACGCTGCCGTGAACCGAGATAGATCTCGTTAGGCCACAGCAGAAAGCCTTCCGAGCGGGCAGCTCACCTGAGCCCAAGGACTGGGAACTAAGAAGTTGGAAGTGGCGGTCGTTAAGCTCCCAGTCCCTCAACAAACTCGCAATTCTAGTGGCATTGAGAAAAGAATCGGCCTAGCTTAGAAGGTAGGAGATGCTGCAGGGCGAGCAAGAAGCTCCCGAGAGCAAAGCCTTGGGTAGACGGAAAGGCACGCGAGTGGTAGCAAGAGGCCCATCGAGCCCCAGAAGCCCCGGGTGCCCAACTTGGTGCAGCTTAGGGAGAAGACTACTTAGCTGCTAAACCAACAGCTTACGGCTAAGATGCGAGGTGTGGCCAGGGTGACGAGTAGAGAGGACTTGGAATTTCCCACTTACTCGTCGATACATATACTCCGTAACGAGCACAGCGCACAGCGCACAACGCACAAGAGCACCCCGTATAGGACCGCCGAGGAATGAAACTATATAGCGTCAAAACTTATAGTAAGTATAATACAGATGAGCAAACCCCACCCACCAGCCAGTTGGGTAGGTGTGATGCATGGCAAACCTCTGGCCCCCATGAATCTGGCAACGTCACGTCACAACTGACGCCCATCTTGTTGCCTATGATGGGAATAGTCCTGAAGGGCTTCCAGTTTTAGTTCTGGGCTACGAGGTTTGGTTAGACCTGTTGGTTGCTGGGGGCCACCCCCCTTCCCATCGATGAGTCTAGTTCATGTAGTGACCCAGGGAGGTACATCTGGAGCTCGTACAGGACGGAGGACAGACCTGCCTCCCACTTAGCAGGAACTGGGTCTGTTGAGCCCTGGTCCTGGTCAGCCTGCTTGGGCGTTCGTTCTTGACTCTGAACGACTGACACCGCCTGGCCTGGGTTCGTTTGTTCCTTTGTCTTTACAATAGAGGTGTGCTATTTTGACGGGTCATTCGCGGTCAACTGTTTTCCATCTTCTCACCACGATACGATGAATATACATACCTTATTCTTGATGCCTGGTATCAGGGGCTACTACGAGTACTCCGTACATACTAGAAAGCACCCTACGTATCTAGGTAGCCCGTGGGTAGCTACGGTATACCTGTATGGCGTACTCATACAAGTACTCCGTGCAGGGACGAGCAACCGCGTTTGGTAGTGTCGGCTCGTACCAATCCAAGTGGCATAGACATTGACCAGTAGCAAAACTGCCACTGCACCACCACCTCAGCCACTCACTCCTTCGATACCTAAATGGTAGCTCCTCCTGGGTACGAGGCAGCCCTGTAGAGGCGGTAGAATTGCGACTCACGAGGCACGAGTAACTCGGTTGCTAAGCTCCTCTTTGTTGACCAGGGAGCTGAGCCACCCATCATCACATCACCGAGTTGCCGCATGGTCCATGGTCCATGGATTCATCTCCATTCCCTCGCTTCGCCTTTCTGGTCTCTTTTAGACGGACCAGGGTTTCGAGTTCGTCTCCCTCTGATCCATTCCGTCTTTGGTCTGCTCTCACGGACCGTCCTTTTCTGTAAGCCCCCCTCCAGGGTTCCTGGCCAGGATGTGCACCAACTAGGAAAATATACTCGCGCCGTCTATCCAGCGCCCAGTTGGCCTCCCTTACCCTGACTACCCTGCCGACCTTGGTACCGAGTAGTTCAGAATACTGCTTACAGGCTTTCAGTAGGATCCATTCCATTCGTGGTCCAATTCGTGGTCCCTGCTCCTCCTACCAAGTTTGATGTTGGGTATCTGTGTGTCATCTTGTCCAGTCTCTGTGCGTCCTCCTGCTTCTGCTTCTGCTGCTGCTGCTATTACTGCTACTACTTGGTGCTACTCCTGGCTACTCCTGCCACTACGGAGTACGACCGTCAAGGACTGCATTACCGTCTCGTCCTTTGCTGAACTTCCTCTCTCGGCTCCCCTCCCGCACTTCTCTTCCTATCCCCATCCCTGGTCGACTGGGCATTGGACATTGGGCATTGGGCAAATACGACATACCGAATACTCCGCCTTAAAGGACCCAAGCCGACTCGATACCAGGTTCAGTGCCCTACACATCCCCGTCCCGTCGTCTGCCATCGCCAGTATTGTTGCTTCCGGTTCATGTCCTGTATGACCACTTTTGACCTGGCTACTACGGGATTTTACCCTACTTCCATTTCCACTTCGACTTCCAGTTCCAGTTCTAGCTCCAAAAAGACGCCCCCTGCCCGGCCTGGGCGGGCTGCCTTTGAACCAACTCATCCAAGGACGCCATTCATTCAATCTTCTATCGTATATCTTTGCTAGACCCAGGGATCCGTTCTCTCTCAATACCAGTACACAAACGCACACGCCAGCCCTTACCAACATAACGAAGACAGCTGGAATACATCCTTTGTATTGGAAGAGGCCCGCCTCTTTCGAATGCTGGCCCCAGATTACCTGCCTAGGAGGAGTGGAGCAGCCTTCACCACCTCCAACAACTCAACCAGATGAAACCTACTGTTCCGACACAGACGTAACCCGGGTCCATCCACGTTTTGATCGACATTCACCAACTTGCAATTAGCCTTTAACCGTCAACGAGCAATTCTACCGTCCGTAGACTGTTGGACAAGCCTTTCCATACCACACGGACCCTGGATTGGAGATCTCAGAAAGCCACATTTTGCAACCCTGCTCCAAAGCCTGGCCCACGCTTCGTGACATACCCATAACTACACACCATCCCCATTGTGCGACTCTCCTCCGACCAGCCTGGTCTAGCATATTCCAATCGTCAAGTCTACTCTAGTCTACTTCACCCTCATCGACACAACGTGATTGACAGCTTCCTTAATTACCTGGGTACCCATCTTTCACCATCTGGTATACAACTGTCACCATTGCAATCTGTCCGGCTTGGACCTCAACCCTCAGCACAGGCACGATCGCACCTACTACCACTTGCATGTCCAGGAACATACCAGGCCGTTGCTCCAATCAACCGATTGACGAACCGCACCCATGTTACTAGCACTCTCTCAACCAAACCATATGCAGAACGATATAAGGTCGTCGCCTCATGACTACTCGACCTATCAGAAGGCCACCCCATCTAGATATTCACCTCCAGAGTCTCCTCGCAACTTGCCCTCTTTCTTTGAGGAGAGGGACCCTAAGATGAATAACTCCCATCGAGGATTGCCTCTCCCAGCTGCTCTCAGTTTGCCCCCTCCAGATCGAGGTCATTCTGCTGCCCCTCCACCTTTGGGCCATCTCCCGGCCCCTCCTTCGCAGTGGGCGGGTCAAGATGACTCTATGCGAAGCTGGCTCCATGCAAAGGCAGAGGAGGACCGCCGAAAGCAAGAGGAGGAAAAGACCCGCCAGGAGGGTTTGCGCCTCGACCAAAGGCGGATCGAGCAGACCATGCTACGGGAATCCTTACAGGGCGGCATTCCTCCTCCCATGGTTCCTTTGATCTTTGCTGGCATCGGAGGAGGCAACCTTCCCGCCCACACTCTGGAATGGGCCCAACAGTATCTTGCCAGCCTCAGCATCCAGAATCAGCAGCAGCAGCAACAGATACAGGCCCAGCAACAACAGCTTCAGCACCAAATCCAGCAACAAGCACAACCGCAAATGTCCCCTGACATCCACCGAGATAGTCGAATGATTCCACCCAATCCTTACGGAGCGCAGCAACAACTGCCACCCACGCAGCCTGCTCCTCCCTCAGCTACATCGCAGCCCGTGCAGGCTTCCAACCTCGGGCGGAATTCCATCTCGGGACCTCAGCCGTCTACTCTATCGCGATTGAACACTACGGAATTCATTCCCAACTCGACGCCAGGGCCGAATCGACAGCCACTACATGCCCTCCAGCATTCGCAAACCGCTTCTACGGAGGGCTCCTCTGGACCTGGGCTATTCTTCCACCACTGGACACCACCAACCGCATCATCGGGCGGGAACCAGCCTCCGACACCGTCTGGGAAAAGTGCTCAAGGTTCTCCGTACTCTCAGACGGCGGCATCACATCTGAGGTCTGACTATCAAAACTCGCCCAAGAAACGGAAAGTGGCAGGCGGACAGGCCGTGGCTACGGCGCCTACATCCCAGCCGGCCGATCCATCACAACCCTACTCATCTCGGTCATCTCGAGAGCGAGAGATGTCGCCGGGGTCCCGAAACCAAGCCAGGCGGCACTCACGTCAGAGCAGTGATGAGTCGGCTCGCAATCATGAGATGGGTGGGCGTGCGATTGCTCGGCCAAGCAGTCGGCAGCAACGCAGAGATGAGCTCAGTGGCGTGGCACCTGACCCAAGAAGGCAATTGACCGGGTCATCGACCAATTCATCCAGCGACGACAATCCCGTTCGGTATGAGGGTTTTAAATCTGAAACGCGGTAACCGTGCCACCAGGCTGGCCCGGAAATGAAGCGCGACCGATGTGGTAGGAGAGGGCCAGCCGAGGGTGGGGTATTGATACCTTTCCGGGACCCTCGTGGTCGGTTTGTGGCATCAAGCCGAGTGTGGGCATGCGAAATGCATGTCATCGCTCGAGATTCGAGTCCCGGCTGGGCTAGGCTGGGCTAGGCTGGGGTCGATGGAAAGACTGGTCTAATGCCGGGCCACCATTGTCAGTGACATGTTGTTGCCGTTACTACTCTGGTTGAATTTTTACTTTCTTACGGCAAGGCGGACGATCCTTGAAACGTTTACAAAAGACACCAACCATCCAAGGAGGATTTAGTTGCTGGCCAACACACTCAACACAGATCAGACCACGCCATGTCATGAAATTTTGATTTCAATGCTCCATATTTTCTGATTGTTTTGGATGCTTTTTTTGAGATGAGATGAGAACAGATAGAGACCAAGTTGAGTTTCCCAATGTCGCTTACAGAATATCGATGGGGTGGCGTTGTGGGGCACTGGTAAATTTAGGACGTGTAGGAGGAATGTGAAAGAGATCCCAGATGTACCATTACCAAAACGGGAAAGGATGGTATGAACGGCGTTACGGAGCGCCGCAAGATGGGGAAATAAATGATTTCGGATCAGGCATTTTGAGATGTTAGATTGTCGATGGGGACTACATAAGCGAGAGTAGGCGACATGGTTGAGGATCGTGGGTTTGTGGGTGGGAGGGCTTGCGGGCATGTGGGCTTTTCAGATCAAGGCGTACCTGTATCTGTACGATGACCAGAGGTTGCGCCTGGAAACCAAAACCAAAGCCAAAACCTGAAACATGAAGAGCATGGTCCACACAGTCGCAGTGGAAATTAGGAGTGAGAGGGCAGTTTTGGTAAGCGGCCTACAATGACGCCACAGATGGAACTACCAGACGAGGCGGCGCATCAAGGCACAGACACCCACGACTGGCGCGAGGAAGATGAAACATGACAGAAAACGGGGCACTGACGATTCCTGGAAGTAAGAGAGCGCAGAGCAGCAGCAACAGCACTCGTACTCATCGTAGGCTCGTAGCCATGGGCGAAGTTTGTGATTGTGCGTGCCGTGCCGCAGATTGCTCAACGGCTAGGTTCAAGCCCCAAGCCTGATAGTGGAGTCGTGGCGGAGAAGAAACAATCATAAAGGTATCAAAGGATGCGAGGGCGCCTCATGCCTAAGTACGAGTCTGTACCTAGTGACCTATCAGTGACCTGGTATGTTTGGTTTAGTCTACGAGGACGAGCACAGGTTGGATTAGATGGGAGTGATCGATCACTGCCCAGTGCTGACTGACCCGCGATCAGAGATCAGAGATCACTTGTGATAGAAAAGAGCAACAGTATTTTCTATCCCTCTACGGGTGTACGGATCAACGAGTCTGGACTCTGCGCCATGGAGTACGGAGGACTCCATACTGAGGCATAATTTTAAAACTCGAGGAGTAATAGAATTCCAAAGTGACTGTTTACAGATACCAGAGTGTACTGTAGTACGGAGTACTCCCTACAACTTACAAGGCCCTCAACACCTACCCTACCTGGTTAGCTAGGTACTCGGTCAGGAGTATGGTACATGGTTCTTTTCTGGTGCTCATGACTCGTACCCCAGGGTAGCCAAAAAGAGCACCTGTGTGCACAAACATGCTCCATGCTCAACAAGAAATTGATAATGCTCCCACGACTCCACGGGCACGAGCACTCCCTGGTGCTCCGTGCTCTGCAGAACACCTTCGCGACTTGTGGACGAGGGTGAAACACGGGTGGCCGAGGCTTTGGTTTGAAGCTGGACTACTGCACTGGAGCAATTTTATGAAACACGCTTATTTCACGTTTCAAGGTGAACCTACGCCCTCGAGGACAACACGTGGGTGGCCATGCATCATGTGATGCATGTTATGGTATGTATTATTGTCCATTGGTGGCGAAGCACATCCACAGATTCCTCCCACTTGTTCCTGTTCTCCGTATCCCGTACCGCTGTGGGGTTTAGGCACTGGCCAAGCCCGCAGGCGTGGCCTCTGGAGGACACTGGGGGACATTGGGGGGGGCGAGCGTACCACCTTTTGGGCTCCTTAGGCTGAGGGGCTCCCTGGGGCCCCATTAGCCCATTTCTGCCACATGAGACATGCCAAAGGTCTCCAGATTGCGGAGAGCGAGGTACCAAGTACCTCACTGGGTACCGATACTTCCCGGACAGGCACCTTTAGGCTAGGGAAGCACATACTTACATACCTTTGTGATGCCCTGGAGACTAGAGTACGGAATACAGAGGCTTCATCTCTGGGCACCGATGCCCCCACCTTCCGTTGTGTAACCCACTCACCTACCAAAGTAGTACCTCTTGGGTGCTTCACGACCAATGCGTCTAATGACGACGAGGGTCACATCGTTTCAAACCATCTCTACGGGTCTCTGACTTTCTCTAGCATGCTCCTACTCCGTGGGTCTGTCTATCAAACAAAGAAATCTAGAACTGGCTCTCCTGGGTCCTCAGCCGCGGCCAAGAATGCTACAAACTCCTCCCGTGGAGGCCTTCATCTTGTTCATCTGCCTCAAGGTATGTACCGTCGGGGTGGGAAACGAGGGGCCCAATCGGTTCGCCCGAGCTGAACCTCTTGTAAAAAGTTGTCTAGATTCTGGCCTCGTACCATACACAGCTGATCTGGCAACGATGCATACTTCGATCCAAACATCAAGAGTATCGAATCACACTCTATACACTGCTTGCCACCCCATACTATTCCCAATTTTCCACCCAAATATTCGACGATAGCTGGTACATACGAGGTACAGAGTCCCTTGCTCGTATTGGGCTCCTTGCTGTGGTTCATTCCTTCTTGCCCGAGGTCGCCTTCACTCCCCCTTTGTATCCTCCTCAACAGATGAAAAGGCATGTCTATTGGATACCTCGCAGATTGGAGGCTTCGATACCCTCTCTCAATACGACTCCCAGCGCGACTGGAATGTGATCGCAGCCCTCGGTCCTTCCGAAATACTGTCGCGAAAAAAAGAACCTAGTTTCATGTGTTGCGCGCGAGCCACTCCCATACCCAGTCTTGTAACCCTGGAATGGACAAGGTTGCTTTGGTATCAACATTACTGAGCATACAATCTGGGAGACTCTCTTGGACCAAATCCTGTCAGTACTTTCGAAGCGCAATGTCCCGCTTGGGGTGGCATTCTTGCGGATCCGTCTATGTGACTGATACGACCTCCAGAGGCAAGGAATAACATTATGGAAAGTATCGGTGCTCCTTCCAATCCGGCCAGCTTGGATTCTCAATGATCCAACAGGCCCATGTCCGTGAGGATAGCTCCTTGCTGTTGGACTCAATCTGGTGCTACACAATCTTCCTTCTGAGAGCAAGCGCCGTGACCTCCTGGAGCGACGCCATGTCAAATCGAGCATGAGGCAATCCCCGTCCTCTGCAAGGCAGTGCCCTAGCCTCTCATTGCTACCCACGCACCTGTTGAGTTTCCTAATCTTATTCACCCACAACTGTGTGCTGATCTTCTACTTCCTGCAAAGCTAATTTAGCGATGTATTTGCTAAACACCTCAATGTAACATACTCACGGTAGGCAGATCGGATCACAAACAGAGCACATGACAGACGGTACGAAACTGTTCAATTTCGGAAACATTTGGCAATCATGAAGGCGCTGGGAATTCGCAAGTGCTCGAACTTTCCAGCTATATGCGTACATTTCAGTGAACAGACAACCCCATTCACACATCTACTCTTACGAGTTGATGATTTTCTAGGCTCTGGGCCATTCTTGAAGCCAACGCGGAGTCCTCTGAATTGCTGAAATTCTCATTTTATGAACTTTGTCGCAAGTATCCTGTTTTTGGCTGCCCGACCAATCCATCTCGCTACTTGACCATTTAATGGGTCACAGACTCGCCCCTCATCCTCACCTGCGTGTTAACTAAGCATGTGCGTCAGAACGTGTGTGCGCGAGAACATCGGTTGGCCCTTCTCCAGACATCTTACCAAAATCTGTTCGACATCACACAGTCGCGGTCCGCTATGTGACTGAGATCTTGACGAGGATGACCCACCAGCGGAGATTCGGTGCATCAGACTAAGCGAGAAGTTCTAGCGTCAATACTGCTAGGAATATCCTCTTGTTGGTTCTGGCGTGCCCTTTATGGTGGGCACCTGCTCGAAGGTAATGCGTGCTCCAGTCAAGCCCATTTGTCTGCAGCATCTACAATCTTCGCTGGCGGACATTTATAAGTCCCCCATCTAGGTGGAGGTGTTGCGAGGAAGCTATTATGCAGAGATGCCCAGGGAAGCTATGTGCTCGCCGGACATCCTACTAGAATGTGTTGAATAGTATTCCTTGACAACATGCCTCTTGGCAAGTTACCTCGATTGGACGATCTGCAACACATTTATGGCTACGATGTTGGTATATGGTGTTCCAATACTGGAAGGCACGTGTCATACTATTCTCTCACGCCTCCCACAGGGATAAAGGCACATATGACTCTTGACTCGACAACCCTATCATGGTCACGTGTTACACGTGACCTCAGCTGCGACGCCACATGAAATCTACCTCTTGAATTCATCGATCTACTTTCACTGCTCCATGTCATTCGCATGGTCAAGGAGAAACTAAATTTGAGTGCCGATGGGAGCGGAACGAAGGTCCAAATAATGTCCTCTGACTCGGTTGTCGTTGAAACAATGTTTCTGGAGGATGTGAATTCCGTCACATTTCAGCCCATCAGCCCCTCAGCCCTCCCAGCCTCATCAGCCTCATCAGCTCCTTATACCGCGCCACATTTCGAAAAGCCACACAAGGCCATTGATGGCCCTACCAAGGGAAATCTACTAGTGTGAGCTTGAATTATGGTTTCTTCGCTTATCTCGCAGGAGAATGTGGGTACACATCATGCTCACCATGCGGAGTGTCTGGTTGCGCATCTGAGCTATGCAAGGGACTGAGAGTTCTCGCTTGTTGTGCCATTCGGAGAACTTCCACCCTGGTGATAGACTGGGGGGTGGGGGCGACGCTGGCTGGCTGAACTGCTGATCGACAAGAACCCAGGTACCCCCAGGCCCAGGCTCGGATGTTTACTGGGGAAGGGCTGTCCATCTAGAGGTCACCTTTGATAGGTGCGTCAAGAAAGGGGAGAGCGACTAGTGCGTGGACCGAAGGCTCAAGCACTATCTGATAATGGGAGCGCTATTGGTCGATGGTTTGGGGACGATCACTGAAGAGAGCGGAGCCCATCACCTATTCCAAGAGCTGGTAAGCAACTTTAACCGCAACTGAGAACACTCAATTTGGTCGTTTGACTCAAATCGGCTCCATTCAATGCAACTGCATCTCGATTGAGAACAGACCTATCTTGATGTGGAAGCCGCTCTTGCCAGACTAGTGCATCTCTGCTGGTGCGTCGCCTGCCTTCCTTTCGCGGTCTCCATTCATGTCAAAGCCTAATTCAGACGGGCCACAAGTGCTCCCTCCCAGTTCTGCCCGTCACAGGAGACGTTACGCAAGTCCCTGGGAAATCAATGACAATAATAGACCATCCCTGCTCGTGTTCTCATTCAAGGCAACGCATTGTAACGCATTGGTCTTGATGTTGAATGGGTTGCCACCAGTCCTGCCTATCCATCCTTTGACTTCAAAATTCCTTCTACTCCTACAATCCGATTTCTCTTAAGTGGATTTAGGGCCAACCTTTTCTCCTGCAGTTGTGTGGCTGAGGCGTTGACAGGCGGCTGAGGAGGCTGGCCTGTGCAGCAGGCGTAGCTTTATCGGAACCCCGGAGCGATTTCTGATGACGATAACAGTCAACTGTTGGATGCTTAACTCATTGAAACACAACAGGTTGCTCTCTTCAACTAAGACATCCCTTCTCAACTAAGCCTCACAGCTCCATCCTACCTCTACCTCCACTTCCCTGGCCTTCTTGTGTTCTCCGACAAGTTTTCCATGATTGTACGGAGGACAGGGAAATGCATGGACTTCAATGGGCCCAACGGGGCCTGGTGCACTTGTTTTCGCTCTAGGTGCGGAGTCAGAAACACGAACCCCGGATCCTCTTTTGAGACATAGCTTGACCTGATTGCCTCTCTACAGATGCGGGTGCACGGGGAGTGCTTCAGCTGTCTAGAACACAATCTGGCATTATTACCTCGATTCCATCGCTGATGATCTTCAAGAGGGGTGCAGCCTTCCAAATACAGTACGTCAACGTGAAGCCGAGAGAGCACATGCCCTCAGATCTGTTATATGTAGTGAGCAGTCAGGCTGAAAGAGTGGGCTATAATATAAAATATCGTGGGTGATGCTGTGTCTGGAGCTGCTGAGAGCTTCAATTGCAACATTTTCAACACCCTCAAACGACCCTTATCACTGATGGCCTACAATACAACTATTCCCCGAGTGCAACAGTCGGGGTGATTGGCTCAATATTTGCCAGTATCTCAAGACCAGATCCGATCTCGTGTCATGCGAGGGCTTGACAGACAAACGCAGTCCCGGCGCAGCAACTTGCCTTGCGCGAAAGAGTGGCCAGAAGTTTAGCGGTTTGAAACCATGCATTTATACGCTATCTCGACCGATTCGGTGTGTTATACCGAACCACGCGCTCAGAACCTGGGATGGTTATCTTCTCACTGCTTAAAGACCATTGTCACATGGTTCCGAAACGGCTTAAAACTCCAATCCAAGTGCCAACACGAACTACTGTCCAAGAAGTTTCTTTAAATTCTCTGTTGCAGCCTCTAACAGTCTAGGTTCATATCCGTTTTTCTTTGCTGTACCGATGAGCTCAACCTATGACGATATTGTCAGTGTTTGGTGCACATTGACTAAACCTTCAAGACAAACTTACCGTCTTGTCCAAAAGACCACTGAATTTATCTTGGGCGTACTTCTTGAAGGCATGTTCGATCCCCTCCGGATCCGCAAAGGCAAGTGGGATGACCTCAGAGAAGATGGTGCTTCCTCCTGCGGCGCCCGAAATGATGCTGAACCATTGCTTCTTCTGCTCAGCGCTCACGAGATCTAGGGCTTTGGCAAAAACTGTCGTCTCATACGCTGATGTCAAGTGGATGACAGCATGGGCATTGGCGACGTCCTGGATCAAGTTATCCTGGTCCGCAGCTGCTACGGTCGGCTTTCCAGCTCTCTCAACAACCAGGTTTTGTCGGTCAGATCCGAATCCAAGGTAGTATTGGGCAATGCAGCTATCATCCGCACTTGCATGAGTTTTCATGACCTCCGTAATCACATCGCTTGCATTGTTCAAGAGCGGCAATTCCACATTCAATCTGGTCTCTTCGTCGCGGATGATTCCCACATCTTTATCAATGATTGAAGTGGCTGAGGCCATTGGAGGCGATGCACTTAGTAGTCGGGGCCCTCTGTTCTCAAACATCCAGCTCCATCCGACTACTGGCTTTCCTGTCGAATCCTTTGAAGTGAGATAGTCGAAGAACTTTTGGGTATCAGCCCCCAGGATGGCCGCAAATCCGATGATCTCAGAAGCTGAGGCGATGTGGATGCCACACATAACCTGATTTAAGGCTTTGGCCGACTCGCCTCCTCCCAGTCCCCCAGGTATGTCATAAAGTGTTTTTCCTTTGCTAGCCACATTTTCAAGCACTATTTTAGCGTCTGGCTGCTCGAGATTGGCTGCGTCATCGGAGGATGTCATTATCGTTAAGGTACCATTTATCGACCTCGCCACACCCCCTGAGACAGGAGCATCAATCAGCTTGATATCGGGCCGATTGAACTCTTCCGTCAGCCTTTTGCGGACCTCCGCTGGCTGGGTAGGAGGAATAGTAGCATGAATTATGACCGTGGAACCTTTAGGCAGTGCGTGAACAGCCCCGACTTTCTCATCAAAAAGTGCAGAATGAACGTGGTGATGATTCGCAACCATTAAGCATGTTACGGAAGCATTTTTCACAGCTTCCGATGGCGAACTTGCAGTCTTGGCTCTCGAGTTGGGTACCTCGTCACATGTTGACTGCCAGCGGTCCAGTGTTGGTCCATAGATGTCATACCCTGTAACTGGGAAGCCAGTCTTCACCAGGTGGGTAGACATGGCAAAGCCCATGGCCCCCAGGCCAATAAAAGCAACTTGCGGAAAAGAATCCATTGGGAATATCAGTTCTGTCTAGCCTTCGCTGTACAAGTTCCAAATCGTTCCACCAAGTGATAATTTAGCCGGTCACGCCGAAATAAACTGTTTGCCAGTCGAAGCGAACAGCCAGTAGAAGAACGGCAACGATACACAATATATTTTAATAGTATCCACGGCCAAAGAACCCAAAGATTAGATGACGGGAGTAGGAGCAAGAAGAAATCTTGGACTTCCAAGGAAAGATAATAAGTAGTTTCATTGCGTCTTCCGCTTGCTTGCTCCGTTCCTCCCTCCGAAAAGATCTCACGGCTAAATAACGACTCGGCAGTCAACGGTGGCCACGCCGATTGATGCTGAATGTGGAGGTGGAGGTGGATGATGATATTACTACCGATCGCCCAAATATGCAGTTTCGTTTCTCCGGTGGAGTCGGCATGGATCGGAGAAGCCTCCGACCACGTGAAAGTGCTCGGTGTGGCACGTGACAAATCGCGGGTTGATTCTGTTTGATTCGCAGTAGTAACAACATCTGCGGCTCTCAGTCGGATGCTTTGCCGTAGTATCTCAAGATGAGGCTCTGGCTTCTCTCCTTCCTCCTTCGGTGCCCTGGGTTTCCGGATATTACGCTGTCATGATATTGCTTTTGGCAGAAGGCTGTCAGGGCACAGGATTACAGCTTACCTGTGCAGCAGCCATCAGATGTCTAGCGATACCAAAAGCTGTCGAATTGCTGCCTTCTCCCCAAGCCACCGCCCAACTGCAGAGGCAGAGACGAGTGAAAGTGAGGCTTTGATGTCCCTCTCCAAGGTGCCCTGCAGAACCCCTCATTTCCGTTTCCGAACGCGTCCTGTTCACCCTGTTCTCCTCGTGTTCTCTGTGCAGTCATGAGCTCTGGACCACTCTCAGCCCTCCTTGACCACCACTAGGCAACCAGGCATCCCTACTTGTTCTGCGTTGGCCCACCGTTTTTGGGCGTCGCCTCAGGCATCTAGTGGCATGTTACTGATGAGGCAAGGTTTGTTCTGCATATCTGGTTTGACCGGTCGAGGTCTGGATATCATCGGGAATCAAACGTTGTGTGTTCAGTCAGGGTTTCATGGGCGATGCACGGGGCTGAGCGGGCCTCTTTGGACAAGTCGGCGATGGTTCCCCTTCCTCTTCCTGACGGGATCCGAAAACACATAAACCTCAGCTTCGCTCCATCTCTGGACAAGCAAATTGATTTCAATGTTTTAGTCTTACGTGACACCAATGCCTTTCTTTGCTTCACCTCCTGTGCACAAACCGAGGGCCACCAAAAGCAGAGCTTACAGCCCAACAGCTGCGAAGCGAACCAAGGCCCACTCTGACTACCAATCACACAAGGCTGAGCCCAACAAGCAGCAGAAACAGGACTACGTACACCGGGAGCCCTACTATAGCGACTGCGAGTCACGACCTGAGTCGGAGAAAACCTTTGTTGACATCAAGAGCTTCCTCGTCGACGTCGATCAACCCCAAATGGGCCCTCCACGATCAGGACCTCCTACGGATAGGGACAGGACCGACTTTGCACGTCAAGAGAGAGATAGGGGTGGTCGCCAGGGACACCCTCGGAATCCACCTCGACAGAGCGGGGATCCAAACGACATGCTAGGCATGGACATGGACGAAGTGACAAACCGTGTGGAAACCGTATTCCTCGGGGACAGCCAGCCCTTCCCAGACTGTTCCATCTACGAACAGATCCTCATCCTCCGTCAGCATGGCGCTGCAGTCAAATACACTCCAAAGTCCCGGGGAGACTGTCTTCGTGATGAACTACCACAGCCAGGACAATCAATCCGACGGGGAGGAAGCCCAGTCTCCTTCAAGGATATCCTGAGCCCTAGCAGAGAAGAGATCAATGCCATTGATCGCGCCCTCGCAAGTGTGATCAACACGGGCGGGGAAGTCGAGTTCCAACCGTTCCAACAGAGACAGTCGGGCGACCTATTGGATTGCGCCACCTGCGACAAGGTCTTTGCACTGCAACAAGACCGTGACGAACATATAGGCGGGGGAGCCCTCAAGTGTACCACATGTGGGGCCCAATTGCCCTGCCAGGGGCTCATCGAGGAACATATGCGCAAGAGGCACCGAGCCCGAAACAGCTCTGGTCTCCCCGCGGCAGACCGTTCTGCGATCTTTGGCGGCCCTCAGGAGAGGAACGACTCTCAGCCATGGCCGCAAAGATGATGATCTGAGAAAGAAATTGAAGCCTAAAGGGAAGAACAAAGACTTCCCTGATGATGCCGATCTCAGCTGGCTCAGTCTCGTCTGAGATGTCATGGAGTTAGGTTAATAGGCTTGGTTGGAAACTTACAAGAGGACGCCACTTCCGCCTCTCGTCGAGCTTTAGGGGAATAATGGACCTGGTGGAGTTCGAGTGGTCATTCTGGGACGTTTTTATTCTTCCTTTTTTTCTGTTTTACTAATACCAAAAGAGTCCACCTGTTCACTAACTAGTCATTCATTCTGGGTCATGGGGGCGAGAGAGATGTTTGTAGGATATTCCTTCTTCTTTTTACTGTTTTCGGAGACCGGCTGTGAACGGGAGATTGGCATACTAAGAACAGCCGAACAACCCTCAGGAAGGGACCAGGCTGTGTGTCGACAGGCATCCAAAAAGTCGAGATGCTTTTCCATACTATAGTCTAACTAGATGTGCGTGTACGAGACCATAACGGATTAATAATCATTTCTATTTCGCCCTATACGACGCTTCGTGAAGGATGTGAAATGGACACCTTACTGTCATTGCTACCTAGCGCTTTGATTTCATATGGGAAATTACTTACTACTAACTTATGAAAGTACCACCCCATTGAGTTACTTTACTGACAGGAATTTTAGGGTAGGCCATGGTAGGATTGGCATGGATAATTAATCGCTGGTTCCTGATGTTTAACGATCGCATTAACTTGGCTGGCTGGCTGGCTTCCTTGTGTATTCTGTCTCCATCAATGTCAGAGAAACTTGAAGCAGAAACCTGGGGTTCCGATGTCAGTCAGCATTTACGTCAAAATGCTGAAACAATCCAACGCCTGATCCCCAAGAAGAGCCCCCCCCCCCCGGGCAACCAGTATTAAGTATTTCTCTCAATACAGTAATTAAAGCACACCATGGCTCCCCTCCCAACACACAAATCAAATTTGGGAGGAATCGAGTCCCTCCTGACGCCTGACGCCCAACGCCCGTCAGCGCGACGTCACCCCCGCCAGCAGCAGCAGCAGCCCCCGCCCCACCTTTAAATGTCTGTATCATCAAGCGTGTACTTGCCGGCGCCAAGCTTCATAGCCTCGTAGGTCTCGTTGTAGCCGAAGTCCCTTTCGAGGTTCTGGGTGAAATACCAGAACTCGGCGTCGTTGTCGGGGCGATGCTGCTTGCAGGGGCTGGACTGCCAGTAGAACTCGTCCCAGCGGAGCTTGACGATCTCGCGCCGTTCGTCCGTGAGCTTGGGGGCCCAGTATTCCGCGCCGGTGGTGCGGTTGATCCTCAGTTCGTGGTAGCCCGGGTAGTTCACCCACCTCGTCGTGGAAGGGAAGACCCAGTCGCCACAGCAGCGCTCGATGGACGGCTCGCCGCGTGAGCAGTACACCGGCGGCAGGTTTCTCCCCCAGTCCTCCAGGCAGTATTTCCTCCACTTGCTCCCCGCGGCGAGTGCGTCCAGTGGGCACGTGTGTGGTCGCATCGGGATGCGGGTGTCGATCACCCCGGTGGAGAAGCCGGTGCCATATCCACCAGGCACGTTGTAGTACATCGTTGACATGGGCCCGCCCCCGCTGCTGCTGCTGCTGCTGCTGCTGGTCGGCGTGACATAGATGGTGATCGCCTGGTAAATGGTCGTCGCTGGTGACTCTACGGCCTCCAGGACCGTTGAAAACCCTCCCCCCCCGTTCGCCGTTAATACCGTCACGAAATTTGTTGGAGTAGATGAGACGCTTGCGGACTCGGTGTTTTCCACCTCCTCCACGTGCTCCTCGGTGGCTGAGACAGGGGGAGCAATCATAATGGCCGCCATGAGCAGCGTGATCAAAGAATTGATGTGCGCCATGGCTGGTTGGTCAGCGAGGGTTCGTCAAATCTGTAACTCCGTCGAGTGTGCTGGAGGCGCTGTTGCTTGATCTTGAAAGTCTTGGGATGGCTTATGAGGAAGATAACAGTCGGACACCTTTGAGAGCACAGGGGTGTGGGCATTTATAGTAAGTAGTAGACCTAAGGGTATCCGTCTTGACAATTTTTTCATCTTCCCCTCACACCCACAAGATTTGGTGAGAATGCACAACTTGTGTGGTCTAGAGTTCAACTTAACCAAACGCTGTTGCATTTGCGCATGAACATGGTTGGGAACCCATTATCTATGCTAGAGGGTACTGATGGGCCTTTTACCTTGTATAGCCTCGTTGCTCCACCCACCCTCACATTGTGAAGACGAACCAAGAACGTGCGAAAGGCTGCGCGGGTTGATAGATAGGGGGACTGCGACGCGTGAAGACAACACCATGGAGACAACTTTGCGAAGCACCTCTACCTTTGCAGATCTCAACAGTAAGTGGATGGATCCGAGAAGATTAGCTTTGAGAACCTCAGCCTGAGGCTAAAATGTGGAGATGATGCGTTCAAGAGGGTCACGTAAATCCCCTCTCGACAGGGTCAGAGAACGAAAACCAAACAAGGCGATATCAGTTGAAACACAAAGTCGACTGGTTCAGTGGTATTCAACATCCAGCCTTACAGGAACAGCGCTCGTGGATAATATGTGACCTTCAATGTTGAACGAACGAAACAGGGCCTTTCGAAGATAAGTAATTCTACGTGGCTCTTTAGAGAGCTTCCGTAAAAGCGATAGCGCCTTGGCGATAGTTTTTCCCCTGAGTTTCATGATCAATAGGGTACTTTGGTACATTTTCTAGCACAGCCACTCAGAGACGAGGCTGCCCAACAGGGTTACCCTCGCTAGGCTACTGTTCTTAACCACTATTGTTACGTCATATGCCACACTCCAACTTGCCCTCGATCGAGCACTTCCCGCTCACAACCCTGCCCGTCCTCCAGAGGCATCCTGGACGTTTTGCATCTTGAAGGATGCCATTCGTGGAGGTTGCCATCTCTCCTGCCCTTCGACCCCCGGCATCTGGAAAGGAGTGAGCCACGATGGACTCCAGATCGAACGTCGAGTGACGTATCAGCCACACACCCTGTTCTTCGCCATGGCCTTTCACATGGGCAATGTTGGCACTGCTGGGCCACATGATGCAATCGTGCCTACAATAACCAGATGTGCAGGGTGGTCTATGTCTCTTTTAAGACCCTGAAATGTAGGAACTAGTCCCTCTGATCTGTTTACTCTTCACATCCAGCGTCCATTCAACACGAGGGGCAGTATCACGACCCTATTTTACACATCTCCTGCCAATATATCTTACCCAAAGTTTCGCAACCGCCTCCAACAGTCGCAATGGAAGGCGCAAAGAACTGGTATAACAAGCAATACGAAAGCTGGGTTCCCTGGATCGAGGACAAAGTTCTCGGCTGGTGGGGTGAGAACAAGACCAGCTACGTTGCGAAAGGTTGGTTTCCAGACCGGCAAGAGGGCCGAGTCCTTTTATTTCCTCACACAGCCCTACTGACAGCGTTACTCACCGCAGACAACCTCGCCAAGACGAAAATCACTGGAGATAAGAATGTCGATGCCGTCCAAGACGGTGTCAACAATGGCGTGGCCGGCCAGTTTGGAAAGGGCGGAGTGCTAGAGGGCGTCGGCAATCTCACCTCCAAAGAAGTCTTCACCCGCTCCGAGCGACAAGGCAAGAATGACAAGGGTGGATATATCTAAGTTATGAATGATGTCAAACAACAGGATCTTACGAACGCAGGAGGAGTTCGGGCGGCGATGAATTGATACCTCCCTCCACGATTATCATGTTTCTATTGCCGGAATTTGGCTCTTCATTTCACCTGTTTTTCACCTGTTTAAGCTTTGAAAAGGTTCTTGGGTGGATATTTCGTCCACTATGTCGTTACTAGATCGCAGATCCTAGATGCAACAAATTTCATGTCCCTCATACTACCAGTGACCACTTTGAGATAGCTCCAAGGCTTGGGCCTAGAGACACTAGCAAACTTACTATATATGTATTTCTGACGAGATATGATCTAAGCAGTGGTGGATGTAGAGCTGCAAGAAATAGTGAAGGTTATAGTACTTGCCCGCAATGACTGTCAGGTTAGAGCATGTCTCCTAAACCTGGGCCTGTCAGACAAAAACCGAGCCGCTACATCATGGCACAAAGGCATAGAAACCGTCTGTCAGACCATCATTACTGTCGCACTACACTGGATAGCCGACCTCGAAGATTCCTTCTCTCACCCTCTTGACGTCCACTTACAGTCACTCCCATACCTACCTACTGAGAAGTACAATATGCTACATCATGAAATTTGGCTTCAAATATGCCCCTGTGAGTTGGTTCTATGTGAGAAACCATGTTTCGAACGGCGCTCCATTATCTATCTAATCTAGGTGGCCGAGAAGCCCCCTTCCGCGGATAACGTTATGCGCGACCATGCGGATCTGTAGGTCCACAACTAAATTTCATAGAGGGATTTTTTTCCTCTTGTGTGCATCGTACTATTCTTTCCTCTACATAACGATGGTAAATTTCAATGACGCATCTCTCAAAACATTAAAAACTCCACAAAAGTGTTGGTATTTAAGATGGCAGGCCACCAGACGCTCCTGTCCGCCTCGAGGACAACCCAACAACCATCCTCATCGGTCGGGAACGAAACTCAACACCGCCAGCAAACCACCAGATCCTTTTTTTTTAAAAAAAAACATTCTAAACAGAACACATCAGACCCGATAAATCGACATGGCAGTAATCACCAAAGAAGCACAAACGGGCACAACAACGCCCCTGCCACTCGGGAAGGTGCCGTATTTCTCGACCCCAGCGTTCGCCCTGCACTCGATACCGATCTCCTACGCGATGTCGTTCCCCCCACACATCTACATGTTCACGAAGCTCATGGGCGCGTCTAAATTCACGGCCTCGAATCTCGTGCCTCGCCCGAATCTCGAGAGACTCGCTGATACGCTGCCAAAGCCGACGATGGATGTGCTGTGGAAAGCCCGTGGCTGCCATCTCAATGCGCTGGAAGGGTTCCCGCTTTTCGCTGCTGCCATGGTAAGTTGTGTTCGCAATGTCTTTTTTTGGGTTCAGTGGGCCGTATCGAAGTGGATCGCAAAATGGCTGATTTCATTGCGTTGTTTAGCTGGCCGGGACATACGTCAAAATCGACACCAGGGAGCTCAATTTCTGTGCTGGAGAGTATCTTGCCGCTCGACTCCTGTACAATGTCCTATATATGACGGTGCAGAGCGAGAAGACGAGTTACTTGCGTTCTGCCGCGTATTTCTGGAGCGTGGGTATCCCATTCTACGTGTTGTGGAAAGTGGGATGGAAGGTGGCAGAGGGAGAGAAGGATAAGGAGGTGTAAGATAAGAGGATTGTAATGGCGGAAAGAGTTCGTGTTATGTAAAATCCTGTGTGAATTCTTCATTGAGTTTTATGTTGGGAAGGCAGGGAAGTAGCTGCGCTTCGCTCGGCTTTTTGGGTTCCCAAAATATATATGTCTATACACAAAGAAATATTTTGCTTCGTCCGAAGTATGGGGCATACAGCATGCAGAGAGAGCCGCGTGTTTAATGCATCGCTCTATCTCGACTGGGCTGCGCTGATGCCGGCATTGATATAAAAATACATCGAAAAATGTTACTCATTCTTCTCTTCCTCAGACGGATTAGGAGGAGGTGTTGACCCCTTGGCTTTTTGCCGTTTCTCTTGGGCATATCGCCAGCTCTTGCCGATTCCGGCGGTGATAGAACTCTTTATACTTTGGGTCAGACTGGGCCACCGAATAGTCTTCACAATGACTTGGCGAACTTCTTCGCGCAGACCTCCACCTTCTGTGTCTTTTGCAATGCGCTGCTCGAATGGCCCTCCCTCCCGCCTCCGAATTCGCTCCGGATCCTCGTCTTTCGTCTGCTCCATTAGTTTCACGAATTCTCCCCGGGGAATCTGGAATTTGGACTGGTATTCGAAGTATAGCTTCTCACGGAAGGCGATCGGCAAGCGTCGAACCATGTGTCCTCTCGTGACTGGATCCATGTTCTGTGAGATCTTAGCATTGACAGTCGGGTCGTCAAACCAGTCTCGATTTGAACAGGCTGAGTCGCTGAAGGAGAGATTCGGTAGATTATCGATTAAAGGAGCGTACAGGCGGCGGAAATACTGGAGTTGGTTATCGACAATGTTATTAACTTTCCGGGGATCATCTCCACCGATGGACATCCTCGGATCACCCATATATGAAATGCCGGCGATCGTCGAGTATAATTCCTTCTCTGTAAAATTTGATGGCAGGAGCAGTAGGGCTGTCCGTACAGCAGCGATCAGATTGACCTGATTCGCTAAACGCACAGCCGGATTATCTCGCAATATCTTGACAGGCTTTTGCAACCGACCCGCAAGGTAGAGCGTGTTCCATTCCGAAAGATCTTTACAGAGAGTGTCTAAATTCACCACTCCATACTTGATCAAGGTGCCGTTTACCGTGACAAATGGGTTGAAATACACTCCGGCGCCAAATGAATCCTGAATTTTCGAAACGGCATAGGACCCAAGAGATCCGACTGCGGAATAGTGATCTCTGTGCTGGTGAAGATTTAATGAGTGCCAATGCTGTGTATAGGAGACACCAAATATGAAGTCTATCATCTTCTGATTGCCATCTTGAACCTTTGATATAGCTGCAGGCGGGGATGGATGTAGCTTTGCGTTTCCACCTTTACCATTGGGGCTCTGTGGAAATACACCTGAGCCATAGGCAAAGGCGTACCGTATAGGCGCCCGGAACCTCCACAAGATTTGTCTCAAAGCTTCCTTGAACTCTTCATTTATTATAATATGCTGGTTGACTCCAAAGTCCTTTCCAGGAAGTTCGGAGAATTTGGAGATGCTGAGATCTGGGTTTTCTTCCCAGTCGGTCGGAGTCAAGGTCGAGGCATCAGACTTCGTGGAACCGTCATGAGAAGGAGGTCTTTTCTCTGGGGAGCTGCTGGCAGCTGACTGTGTATTTGGGGGTTGTTTTGCTTTTGAGGGATCGAAGTTGGGAGGAGGTGTAGCATCTCGCTTACTATCTTCCTCGACTGTAGCATAGGAGCGAGCGCCGTAGGAAGCAGGCAGGCACCGTTGTGTAGCTAGTAAAGGAGAGCGTCGAATCGTTGTTCCATATAGCTCCCGCAATCCTCGCTTTCCCAGAATACTGGGCACAACTCTCAAAGTCATGTTGCGATGCGTGCGTGATAGCAACCTAGGTAACTATAAGTGTGATCGACATTGTAAATATTGGTGTTGGGTCACCGCATCGTTGTTCATCCAGCCCGGGTCAAGTGTGTTGGCTGTGAAGGTCCACGTGGAGCGTGCCTAGGGAGTTCTGGAGGGACGTCATTTCTCACTTTGAAGAACAAACTCGCCAAGATATCAACCCAAATCTGCCAAGGTAAGGTCACAAGTCAACCGGAATAACTTCGTTCCGCGCCCGACTTGAAAAAGTCCGCTTCACTGCTTCACCCATCAACTGTTGATCCGATTCCCATATCGATTGTATTTGCGTTGCCTGCACAACTGAGGTTCCATTATCGAGACAATGACGTAGCATGATGCAAGTGTCCTTGTTTGTTAATACCTTTACTTTCCGCTAGATATCTCGGTATAGTGGTGAGGCACATGGTGACCTAATAGTAATCATCCGGTACCTCGTATTGACCTACCCTGATGTGGCCTAAACCGTTTGACCTGTCCCCTGACAACTTCGGACGAACATGTGCCGGCTTTCGATTGAGAGCTACTCGTACGTTCCGCAATACGGAGTACATGGGTAAAGACTGGTGCCTGAGTGCCCAGGAGTACTCCGTACTCCGTACCAAGTATTCAGTAATCCGTACTGTGTAGAATGCAGGTCCATTACTAAGACGTCCTAGTTAATTGTACCTCCTGCCTGGGAGTATGCAACATGTTGCTATTAGTTTGAGTAGGTTGGACGAATCCGGTATACAGTTCAATGCACACTGCAGTGGAGAAGCTACCTAAGTGGGCAACGACGACAAATGCCATTGCCTAGAATGCTCCGCCTGGGGCAAGGGTCGTCGATGAACTGTTTTACAGGGATTACAGCGTCACAGAAAGGTCTTACGCAAGTCGTTTCTTGATAAAAGCAAAGGATGCAAGTGGCCCACCGAGGCTGCAGAGCACGGGGCAGTCACGTGAATGTCATTGTTACTCCACACCACTGTTTGGTCAGTTTGCAGATGCAGGCCCATTTAATAATAATATCGGCAAGGCGAGCGAATCCATACCTAGGTACCTTGTTGTCATAACTTAACTACTTCCAAGTATCTGCTTGGCGCAACTTTCAAGAACCTCCTTTCTAACTCCTACTGGTACTCCGCACCTCTGACAAAATACGAGTTCCCTCTTCTCAATTAGGCGTACCCAAGTAACGCCTCATTAATACATGCCTGCTCATCATTCGGCCGTGCTAACCGCGGTTCAATTCGTCCCCACACCGCCAGGTAATAATTAATGTTTGGGGTCAGACAGCTTGGTCGTTCCCCAGTTCGAGACCTCGGTCCGTCGTCCGTCCGAAATGTAGGCAGGTATTGGTGTCAATGGTGCGGATAAGAGTGCGGTTGCAGGTTGGGCCCCGGCAGCCGGGCACAGACCTGAAGTCAGCTTTGGATAAATAATATTAATTGGAGCCTGGCCGCACTTAAGTAGATTTCTCATAAATACTCTCCGTTCACCACGTCCAAGTCGAAATCAATAACAAGAAAAGGTATCATCCCAACCATCATGGCTAAAGTTCAAGGTCATGCCGACGCTCCATTTGAAAATCTCCGTGCCCTATTAGAGGAGCAAATTGCTTCTGGGGACGAGTTAGGTGCCTCCATCTGTGTGAACGTGGATGGCAAGAACATTGTCGACCTGTGGGGTGGCTACTTCGACGAGGAACGTTCCAAACCGTGGGAAAAGGACACCGTCACTAACGTGTGGTCGTCCACCAAGACCGTCGCAGCACTGGCTGCCTTGATGCAGGTAGATCGAGGCCAGCTTGACCTCGACGCACCAGTCTCGAAATACTGGCCCGAGTTTGCCCAAAATGGGAAGGAAGGTGTTCTCGTTCGCCACATCCTATCCCATACGTCTGGTGTGTCGGGATGGGAGGAGAAGATGACGTACGAAGGCATCCAAGACTTGTCGACCGCGGTCCCAAAGCTGGCAGCACAAGCACCATTCTGGCCACCAGGAACCGCAAGCGGATATCATGCCGTGACCATGGGCCACCTCATTGGCGAGGTCACAAGACGCGCAACTGGAAAGCCCCTGAAGCAATACGTGGTCGATGAGATCGCTGGGCCGCTGGGAGCAGACTTTCAAATCGGCGCGCTCGAGAAGGACTGGCCCCGTATCTCGTCAGTGATCCCACCTCCACCCCTGCCAATGGACTTCTCGGCCCTCCCACAGGACAGTCCGACGGTAAGGAGTCTGGCGAACCCACCGATGGATGCAACTGTCGCAATGACCCCAGGCTTCCGCCGAACAGACATGGCTGGAGTCAACGGTACCGCCAACGCCAGATCGCTAAACCGTGTCATGAGTGCAGTCACCCTAGGCGGCACCCTCGACGGCGTGAAGATTCTCTCACCGCAGACGATCGAGAAGATCTTCGAGGAGCAAGCCAACGGCCCGGACATGGTCGTCGGTGTTCCTCTTCGCTTCGGCACTGGATTTGGCCTCACGGGTGGCGGAACGAGCGAGACCGTAGCCTGGCTCCCCAAGGGCAAAGTCTGCTTCTGGGGTGGATGGGGTGGCAGTGTTGTCCTGATGGATCTTGATCGGAAGGTCACTTTCACCTACGTCATGAATAAAATGCACGCGGGAATCCTGGGGAATGTCAACTCCGAGAAGTATCTCAAGGCTGTGTACAAGGCGCTCGGCGCTGAAGGCTACTGACAGGGTTTAAACACAGACTAGCGTATGCGAATTAGAAAATTCCGTGCAGAATAAACTGGCGTCGAGCATAATGCTTTTTTCACCTACTTGGTATCTCTGGCTATTCTATCGATGCCAGAGCAAGCTTGTAGGATTGCTAAAAAGTCCGAGACTCGGACAAATTCGATGATGAGCTGGTCTCAAAGATTATTGACGCGTACAAGTACACTGCGCAAAATGCGCTCCCTAACATCATGTGACCGATCATGCCCAAGTTCACGCAGCAACTCATGCTGAAATCTTGGAAATTGTAGAATCCTCAACGAGACACACCCCAAATGGGCTGATTGCGGTATCACCGTTCGCGAAAGCAGCGGTCAATGCACAAACCATTGTTCCCTCATGCCATTTGTTCCTTGCCATTCCTCCCCTTCCCTAGGGATTCGAAGACCACCGTGGTTTTGGACCATCATACCAGTCTGGGTATCCCCATCGTCGGCTTGATGTTAGAAGACTGATCAGTTTTATCGCATCTTTGGTGGTTTTATTTGAACCCTGGAAGAACAATTTAACCTTTCCCGCCTCTTCCCAGATCGTGAGACAGCTCTTATCACGGTGACACAGTTTCACTCGCCATGCTGCGTGGTGTTCCCAGTCAAACATGTGATTACGATACGGCGTTCCGAAAACCAATATAATCCGATGGAGGAGTAGCTGTGGTGAGATACGCTGGTGAATAGGGATGCTGAACTTGGAACGGCGGCACTGTATTAGATCCGAGTCAACTGAGTGAGAGTGCAGCGAGTGATACACCCATGTTGACCAAGCGCTCTCGTAGCGCCATGGGATTGGAGCTCGTGTTATTTCATCGTACTCGAAGCCGTACCAGGGTTCGACTCTGGCCGGTAATTGAACGTCGACATCGCTGCTTCCATCATCCGATGTATCCAGCTGTATCTGCCCGGAGATGGACTCCTGATCGGATTCAGACTCGGAGTCAGCCTCGTTGTCGAGCTCTGATTCTTGGACTATCTTTGCCTTCGACATGTCCACTCCATTGTCGGAAAGTTCTTGAAGCCAATTCTCTTCCACAATATCTTTCGGGATGCCAAAGGTGAGTTGGTCACTGTGTGGTATGTTGTTCATCGTCTGGCGGAGTCTCTCATCCTTGGTGCGAAGTCGTTTGTAGTCTTTGACAAGGTGCTTGAACACCAACTGTTGTTGGATAGGTTCGAGGTTTGCGAAATCGGCCTCGGCATCTTCCGATTCTAGGAACAGCTCGATCGACTTGAGGCGGCAAGCTCCACAAGAAGTTTTGGGCCAGATAGGTAGGGTGGAACGGTCGTCATTTTGGTTGACCGACTTCAGGGGATCTGAAACGTTCTGCTTCGATGGAAGACGCGGCTCAAAGAAGGGATAAAACTAGAAGTTGAAGGACATAGATATGGAAATCAAAGGTCTGGGTGAAGTAGTGGAGGATGAGGTTCAAAGGTGTGAAACTTCACTTTGTAGGTACTTGCCTGGACTAAGCTGTTGTGAAACTATAGTATGGTGAATGTGAGGCAGAAGTGAAGAGAGACTGTTCTCTGACAAAAATTGGTTAGTAGCGACGTACAAACGTGTCCAGCTAAAACTCCAAAAGCGCGTGATCCATACTCCGTACTTCTGCACCATGTGCACATGCTCCTCGCGCAAGGCTGGAGGCCACGGGAATCATTTGACCAACAGCATCCGGTCAAGCAAGCTCAACGCGGGACGATCTATCGGAGGCTGTCGATAGCTATGTTTTGCTTGAGGGATGTCCAACCGCAATCCCAAATATGCGTGGTGGCAGCTGCAATTCTGTCCTTTCTTGTATGGGTTCTGCAGGTACCTCCCTGGCGAGATTCATATCCTTATCAGAAGCATAGTCGTAAACCATCTCCTTCGCAAAAAGAAGAATGCAGCGCCAGCTGCAGCGAGGGACATGGCTATCCCAGTCGCAAGCCCAATACCAATACCTGCACCCGAAGTCAGACCGTCCCCTTTTGGATAAATGATGGTCTGTCCAGGTTGTGAGGCTGAATCGGTCAATGAAACTTGAGCAGTTGTGTTTGGATTCTTGTCAACCTGGTATCCATCTGAGACATATAGCCCTCTGACGCTCTCGCAGCACTGTGTAGCCGATGCACCATTTCCAGAGCAGTAGCTTCCATCACGGCAAGGTGTGACGAGAACATCGCTTAGTGGTAGACTCCCTTTCTACAGATCAAAATGAATTCCAAATCTTCCAAAGGAGGACTTACCATCTCTTGCAGGATCTTCACCGTCGAAGCCAGTTCCGTTCATGAAAAGCTTAATGCATGCTGGATGCTGCCAGCTAGGATCTGTACAACTTTCCCGCCAGTATTGATCATGGTTAGGGTTATAGCATAACCCGTCAGGTCTGCAGAAATCCGCCTCGGAAATATCCTTGCCAAAACCGATGACACAACACATTGAGTATAGAATGTCTTGACTCTTGTCTCCGACAATGTAAGGCTCAAAACGAACGGAAGGAACAAAGCAATATCATGAGGTGCCATGACGAGAAGGGAGATTTTATTTGAGGATGAAAGAGTCTTGGAAACGACCAGATAGGAGTAGTCAATACCGGCAATGCAACAGTCAAGTCACATACAGATAAAGTTCGAGGAAAGGGAGCACAGGGGTACAAAGGCACTACTACTCCGGTATATACCTCGATCGTGAGCCGAATTTCAACCAAAGCGCGTCAGAACAAACACCAAAGACAGAAAGGACATCCTTCAGCATTTAGGTACTTTGGGCTTATGTGAAGGTGTTTTCTTGGCGTATAGAAGTAGATGCTTGAAAGTCAAATAATAAGTGATAATAAGTGCTCATCAGCCCCTGAGACAATCGGATAGTGAAATTTGATTGCAATTTGGAACCCTAGCCAGTGTCAGCTAGATCAACTTTCCACTACTTTCTGTCCGAGATGTTGAGAAGCAGTGCTGAATGCTCTCAAGGCTGCTGAGGCTCTGCTTCTCTTGGAACCTTGATTGCATTGTTCATGCAACAAAACCAATGGCTTCAGGCAACTAACGTCTCTCCCGTACCTTGATATCAGTGCCAGAGGAAGGTATGCTGCTTTCGAATCACTAGCCCAAAGTAGCGGACAACCATTATTGAAGTTGCAGATGGAAGGGAAGCCCCAAGCCCGTATTGGCTCGCATTGTTGGCCCAGCGTGGTTTAGTCTAGATTGAAGATGCACCAAAGGCTGGAGACACTGTCGTTTGAAGGACCTGAAGAAATACTGATTCTGTCGCTGCCAATGTAGTCTCCGCGGCATGAGGTGGATGGGAACCGAGTAGGTCCCGGCATGGGGCAAGAAAGAAGTGGAGGATGCGCGGGTTGATACGAGCTGATAAAGGTACCTGTATAGCCAAACATGGAAAGTTTGCCGGAGAGCTCTTCGCCTGCGCGTTATGTCATTTGCCAAGATCAATAATGGTCGAATCCAGTAACAACAAAACAAACGACGATGCTATCAACCAGGACGCTTCAACTTTCAATCTCAACAACAATATACAAAGATGGAGTTCTCAACTCTAGAAGCGCGTCTAGCAACCTTCGAACCTCCTTCGAAACGCTCAAAGCTAGGATGGCCTCACAAAACCCCGACTCCCGAAGACCTGGCCAAAGCCGGCTTCTACTACAAACCGTTACCCACCAGCAATGATAACGCCATGTGCTACCTGTGCGATAGGTCACTCGATGGCTGGGAACCCGACGATGATCCGATTCAAGAGCATGTGACTCATTCTAGTGACTGTGGTTGGGCAATATTGATGAACCTTGGACAAGATACTTCTACAGACGTGAATTCAATGGAAGATCCAACAGGACAGCTGTACGTGGATGCTAGACGAGCCACCTTTTCGGTAGGCTGGCCTCACGAATCTAAACGCGGATGGACTTGCAAGATAGAAAAGATGGTTGAGGCTGGTTGGCACTACGCCCCTACAACTGAAAGCGATGACTTTGTGAGCTGTATCCACTGCAAGCTGTCGCTTGACGGCTGGGAACCCAAAGACAATCCGTTCACCGAGCACCATCGTAGATCTCCCGATTGCCCATTTTTCCATTTCGCAGGTACAACGGCTCCCACGAAACGCCCACGGGCAAAGAAGGGTCGCGCATCCAAATCCTCCCGAACCTCGAAAGCCTCGACCAGATTGTCAATTCAGTCTGTCAACGCCACGATGCTTTCAGAAGCTCCAAGCTTGAACGAAATTCCCGATCTTGACGAGTCAATAGACACTAGCGGCGTCTCGATCCAGTCTGTCATGTCGACCGCCTCTACAGCAACCACCAAGGGAAAGAGAAAGGCAGCAGCAAAACCAAAAGCAACCAAGGCGAAACGAACGAAGACAACAAGGGCTACGAGGACGAAAAAACAGCAGGTTGAGCCTGACGCGCCTGAAGAATCACAAGAACAGGCCATTCCAGAGCAGACTCAGCCACAACATGTGGAGGAGCCAACTGCGGAACCCGAGATGGAACAAGATATCCCACCACCAACTCAATCGCTACCCAGCCCGGTCACCACTCCGCATGCTGATATAGGATATCCAAGCATGCCCCGGAGTCCAGGAATTGGAGATGTGCCAACACGACTCAGCCCGGTTCAACCACCTCCAGGACAATCACCCACACCCGCTAGAACGAAAACACGGGTTTCACTAGCTAGATCGGCAGCTACACCCCGAACAGCAACCAGATCACAGGCTATAGAGAGCCCATCACCGCCATCTGACATTGAAAATGCCCCGCCCAGCTCACGACCAGCCTCCGTTCGACCTCCACCGCCGCAAACAGTTCCAGTTGCGTTCTCTTCACCAGGAGAGCCAACCACAACATGGTCCCCTGTAGACATCGATATGTTATTAGAGCCAAGTACACCTCAACCTGCAGATTTATTCGCCCTTGGAGGTGGCACCTTGAGCGACAAGGAGATCAGTATGACAGTGCAAGAATGGATAGAATACGTTGCAGGTGAAGCTGAGCAAGGGCTCAGAACCGAGGCTGAGCGAGTGGTTGGCGTGTTTGAGCGCGAAGGCCAGAGAGCAATGGGTGTACTGGAAGCCATTGTGTGTGTTTGAGCGTTAAATGAACTGGCGTTCGCCAAAGGGACTGGCACCAGGTGGGAATTTTACGTATGGGTTGTGCAAGGCGTTGGATCTGTCTGGAGCAGATCATTCAAACCCAGTTGGGACTAGGATTCAAGACATATGAACTGTTTGAACGAAAGGGTTGAGAAATACCACTTCAAAGGACTGCACATTATGAGTGGAGCTATCGCAAGAGGAGACAATTTTGTCACCTCGCAGTGTCAACAATCAGGCACATGAGAAATAAAACTTGTGAATAGCGCAAAGCTCTTCTGATTTCATGAACCTGACTTCCTCGTTTAGCTTTTTTGCGCCTTGACTTCGTAGATTATATCTTTTCTGCGTCCATACTTTCACTCGTTCAAGGCTGATACCCTGATTCCGATCTGATATGCTCCCACCATGGCTTTGCATGGGTCGAAACACTCTGCCATCATCGGCATCGCCAACATCAACAACTCGCATCCAAAATGGATATTTCTGTGGCAGCCCTCCCCAGCCTCTCGTTCGCTTGGAAAGGACAAAGTTCATGCCACAGCTATGTTTCCCACGTACACCCAATGCCCTGCACTGCACTGCAACCGCCCACGAGCAGATCATCAAGGGATATGGTTGCTCAAACTGCAATATCAGCCTCCAAGACATCCCGCTCTTCAATCAACTGGTTCCTCGGCTTGGTGCTGGATCCCGTCAGCGCAGCGTCCAGGCTGCGGTACGTTTCGAGTTCTTGGACCGTTTCTAACGCAGGCAAGGCAGGTTAGCAGGGCTGGCACTTGAACAACACCGAATTCACCCTCCCACAGAGGGAGAGCATATATATTTGTGCAGGAGAGGAAGCAAGTGAAAACTCACTGTTGTCGACGGGGCTCGTGGAGAAGATGGCCTTCTCCCGCTCGCCCAAGCTGGGATAGATGCCCTCATTGATCAACATCTCGGCGACGCTGCGGTTGCCGGCCTGGTTGACGTCCTTGCCCTGGGACTGCAGCTCGGCGCGGGCCTTGGCGAGGCACTCCTTGTAGTACTGGGAGTGGTTGATGTTGCAGACGGTGTCCCACTGCTCGGACTTGTGGATGGGGCAGAAGTGGCGCGAGCACAGCAGGCACGTCTCGAGGAATTTCGTTGTCGGGCTGAAGTCCCCCGGGTTCTGCTCGTCGCACAGGTAGCACGACTTCACCAGCGTGGGCATCTTGGGCCGCGCCTTCACGGGTCCTGTCGACGCCGCGGGCACGGGTGCTTGGGACGAGAGCGCCGGGGTCGGCGCCGGCGCTGCTGTGCCCGGTGCGTTCACCGTGATGGTGGGTGGTGCTGGGGCGCCGGCGGACATGTTGATGGGTGTGTTGGTTGGTGAAGGTTGGTGGTGGGATGTGGGAGGGAACGAGGGGGAAGGTGAGTCGGTCTATTGTGGTAATTAATTCAACCTCTTAGCTACAAGCAAGAGGGGCGACTTTGGCTGGTCGACCTGGGGAATATAATCTTTCCCGACGCTGCTGACAAGGGATAGAATAAAGTCTGTGTGATGGAGGACGAGGAGGAGGAGGAGGAGGCGGAGGGGTGGTCGGTGTGTGGTGTAACAGGCGGAATCCCTTTCGGTACTATATTGTACGAGGCAAACGGTAAGATTAAACGGCTTGCGACAGCTGTGGTTTTGTTTTGCCAATGAGTTTGGGAATACTCTGTAGCTTGAGCTTCTTGGTGAAGATTTGTGTGTTCGCTCTGGTCAGAGTTGGGAGCAGCAGGAGTACATAAGGATACGAACAGGAACTGTGTTTGTCAAACAGCAGCGCTGACGCTGGCGGGCCCGCGCCCCATATATACGTTCTCTAATTACTTGTGCGTCTCTACATGAACAAGGCCCGCATTGAGCTCAGACTAGTAGATCTAGCAGTTCAGGGCACACGGTTGTCGTGGCATAACCCAGCAGGCACAAGCTTGCACCCCATGTTCTGTTCCGTGCTATCTCAGCTTCAAGCTGGCCTAGAAGCGAAAGCCCCGCCCTAATGCTGACCGGGCCTGTTACGAAGGTGGCTTGCCAAGTTGAAGGGTCCAGGATGGCAGGCCGATAAAGAGACTGACAAAGGTGGTCTTATTCCCCAGAAAACGAGACATTTGGTGGGTTCTGATCAGACCTGCTTGCGGCTGACTCGTTAGGACCAGTCGCCATGATCAATACTTACTGCTCGGTGCCCGAGAATGGTTCGTCCCTCCTGGTTGGCTACGCAATCTTGGTGTACGGGATTTTGCTATCATCTTTATGAGCACAGTGATATCACTGCTCCAGAGATGGGTCTGGGATACTACGATTAGATTCTTGGTTTCCAAGCGGCCCCTGCAAAGCCAGGTAATAACCCTGACTGCCTGTCTCCAGCAGTAGGATTTTGATGGAGAAAGATATGGCAGCTCATCCTGCTTGTACTGACGCTGTCAGATACAAACAGAAAAAGAAAGTTTGAAATCTAGAAGAGTGGATAACGGAAAGTCGGTGGTCATAAGTCGCCGATATGCCGTTCTTTAACCAGGCTTATGATGGCTGGAGGTGCCACAGACGCACGCCCAAAGAGGCCGTTCCCCTGTCAATCCAACTGAACATGGGGCCCGAGGGCCTCCTCTGACGTCGATGGCCGTTGTGAACGGTCCACCTAAAGTGAATATCTTGACGCCTTGATCCCTTTATCGATAGGGATAGGACACTATTTCGTCATAGCAACGAGATGTTCAGGTCCTTCACCATTGGCAATCATCCATCTATCTTTGGACCCAGTCACCAATGGACTCTCCGAGCTTCTAGCACAAGAAGCGTTCAAATGAATCTTTGAGGTCCGGCCACATCAACAGCAGGCGGACAGCCAGTATGCAGATGAAAGGCATTTTGCTGTCAAGGCTGGTACCTAACATGCCTACAATCAGTTCATCCTCAAGCGGGATCACATACAGTGACAAAAGCTGCTGCAACACCTGCGAGAAGCTAATTAGCAGAGTATCGGGTCAAGATGCAGAACATCAGAGCATACCGCTCAAGAACAACCGCCCTGTAGAAGCGTCGTGAATAACAGTGGTCGTTCCTGGAAGAACCTCTCCATCTCGGTCCTCGATGACCTTTGATAACGAATACTCGTATTTGTGCGTGACCTCTCGATTCAACCGCCTCACCCTCCAGACTGTTGAAGGTGGAGTTGGCGCATGTAGTGGGTCATCTAAACATGCGAGGCCAGCAAATACTTTCGGCATCGCGGCTGCATAAAGATCGCCATTCGCATCTTCGGAAAGGTTGTCAATTGGGTAGTTCAGATCGATATAGCGAACTTTCGTGACAGAGCCATCCACCCCAGGCTTGAAAACGGTAATTCCTCCCGCTGCGGCTCCAGGTACATAGATGAGACCGTCGCTTCCAAGGTGAAGTCCATTTGGATACTTGAAACCACCCGCAACCTTTTTGCAGGCGCCCTTGGCTGAACAGTATGAAAGGTCACCAGTACCGATGACGGGAGAAAGGTGATATTTCTAGAAGAGAAGTGGGATGCGTCAATATCATCATACTTCCAATATCAAAGGCGATCCACATGCGAAACTCACCCAGCCAAACTTATGAAGTCCATGATCATTGGTGAAGAAAAAGCCACCATCTCTCTGCACGGCGACATTGTTGGGGGTTGCAATTTGAGAATTGGCGAACGTCTTGACATGTTTCATGCAGTCTGCTCCAGGAGCAGTAGAAAACACATCAATGGTCGAGTTTGCTCCAACAACTGTATTATCAAGCACTTCCCGGCTGGTAGCATCGACAGATGGACGATTGTTAATCAACCATAGATTGATCTCTGATCCATCAACGGACGTTGTCCCTGTCATTCCCATGACGCTGATGGCTCCATCACCAGAAATGCCATCATACCCAGGAGTTTTGAGGACTCGGTACGTAAATCCCCCAGTGGTTGCAGGGTTATCGATGCTCATGGCAACAATGTGGTCATCCAAACTTCGTCCGGATGCGTTCAAACGGTTGACACTACATGATCAGCCAGTGCAGGCGTGCCAGCAAAAGCTACACAATTGACGAGTGTCCATCGAATTGAGAATATCGTCATCGGGGTGGTGGAACATAGCATCGCTAGTAGACACTCACTTTGGGTTCCAGTATTTTCTCGATAACGCGTCCGAACAGGCGAGAAACAGCGTCCTCGATTTTTCATCCAACCACATGTCTTCACAGGACTGGACATTTCTATCCCCTGTGATTCGATGACATTTGTACGGAAAGTCTGACACTGGAAGCATTACTCGGCCCCATCCGAGGGTCGCAAAGAATAGATCTCGAAGGAGAAATTGGTACAGAAGGGTGACAAACAAGACAAGCAGGGACACGATGGGAAGTTTCGACGCCATGGGATCGACAGTGTTGACGCACGATGCGCAAAAAGGAATTCGGATTCGAGGTTGGAAAGTAGTAAGTACCATCTAGTATGCTCATAAATGATCTGGCACAGGGGGGAGTATTCTCGCAGGCAGCGTCAACCACTACAACAATTCTAGCGGTTGCGATGTCTATTCGGTTGGATTTATACGCTCTCTCTGTCTCGCACCACTAACTCCTACCCCAAGGACCTCGTCGAAACATACCTGACGCTTTCGAATCGGCGGAATCCATGAAATACCCAGCTTTTGGATGGTCTGCGCACTCGTATTGGCATGGTCCTTTGTAAATGAGGAGGCCCCGCTGGCTATGGCTGTGACGAAAGTGTTAGGGCCTTACTCAGCAGCAGACCTGGAGAATAGAACATTACTTTACTAACTCGTTTCTTATTGACCTGTCTTTAGTGTAATTGCCTGATGAAGAACTAGTCACTGTCTTGGAAGGACTAAACAATATTTAATTACCTACCCGTCCTCGTTCTTATCCGAAAATCACATGAAATCCTAATCCCTGATTCAGGCCTGCCTGGAAGCAATATACCTCGGGTTCAAAGGGCGTGTTGCCAGCGTCTTACCAGGTTGACCCCGCACTGACCAAGAGCCCCTCCTTCCCCTTCGGGGCGTCGAGTCTTCTCCCAGCATGCGGCATGGAGAGTTTGGCCTTGTGGTCGCTACCAGTGTGGCAATTCCTTTGGTTCCTCAAAATATAGAAGAATCATCATATGTGAGTCCTGAAATGAAATGGTGGGGAATCAGTTTTGCGCAATGGTGCATGGCCACCTTAATATGATGTTCGGCTCAGAAGCTCAAGAACTCTTCAAGTGAGAGGGGAGTCTCTAGTAGTAAGACTGATGTAGAAATCTCAATTTTCAATTTCAAGTTACATTTAAAACTCGACTTTTTGTCATGGTACACATCATCAAAAGCTATTAATGAAAGCTGTGATCAAGCCTGCTCCAGCTGAATTTAATTCTTATACTCGTCGCCTACTTCCTTGGCCATTTGGTCGAATAAGGGTTTAGCGCTGAACCAACCAGCCCTGGGTGTGCCGACAGCTTTATATGTAAATGCCGCATCCTCCTCGTCGATCTTGATGGTGGCTTGGTTTCGGCCAGCTGCCGCGGCATCGGCCATCAGTTGGGCGTGGCAGCATTTCTCCAAGCTCACGAACCAGAAGATAGCAGCCTCGATAGTCTGACCAACCGTTAAGAGACCATGGTTTTGCAGTAGACAAGCCTTCTTGGAGCCGACAGCTTTGGCAATGTTTTCTCCCTCTTCCTTTGCAAGCACGACGCCCTTGAATTGTTGATAGACGGCGAGGTCGTTATAGAAAGCACAGCTATCCTGCGTGATGATATCGATTGGTCGGCCCAAGGCACAGAATGAGCGGCCGTAGAGGCTGTGAGAATGTGCTGCACACATAACGTCTGGGCGTGCCTTGTGTACCGCAGCATGAATCATATAGGCAGCGGTGTTGAGCAGGCGGTTAGGACCACCGTCAATAACCTTTCCTTCATGGTCGACGAGAATAAGATCTGAGGCTTTAATCATGGAGAATGCAAGGCCAAATGGGTTCACCCAGAAGGTATGAGGGTTGACTGGGTCCCGAAGCGTAATGTGGCCAGCAACGCCTTCCTCATAGCCATATTTACCAAAAATCCGGAAGGCCAATGCAAGACGCTCCTTCAGATATTTGCGCTCCTCTAGCTTGTCGGTGAACTTCGGTGGCGAGGGAAAGAACTGCATCTTTGCTTCAGCGCCATGCTGGGATAGATGCGGTTCGTTGGTGGCAGTGCCTTCGGGTTGTGAATCTGGTTTATCATAACCTGCTGAGGGCGTGGTCGTTTCTGTGTAGGTTGCCGTCGGAGGCGCCATTGTGGGTAAAGTTGAAACGAAGGAGGGGTATACTGCTTGAAGGGCTTCGCAAATGCCGTCAGTGCTACGGAAAGAGATGGCGAGAGGTAGAGGAAATAATTCAGAAGAGTGGAAAAGTCTGGAAATCTTGGATGGGGTATTGCGTTTGATATTTGAAGGATGTCGCTAGGCGTGGGGAAATGCAGTGGCGAATCGTGATCGCGAGGTCATCTCCATGATTAGATGGGTTTCTACGGAGTTGTGCAAGGCCCTCCCTCGGGCCCTTCCTTTGGGGATGGCATGGACCCCTCCCACATCAACTTAGACCGGCTATTCATGGTGTACAATCCGGAGTCAAAGCCTTGGGCTGATTCGCAAACCACTTTGGCTTCACTTTTCTGTGGGGAATTCCTTGCCAGATGCTAATTTGTTGTTTCCCATTGGCTGTCAGCACGGTGAATATGCCGTGTTAACCGTCTACCATGAGCCGGCGGAGCGCTGGAATAAGACAAGATGTGTGAACTCTTATCTAGAATGCTCGACAACCCGGGAAAGCAATGCGCTCTAGATGTGGCCTCAATAAACTGGTACACAACTTCTGCAATCCTGAGAACATGACTTGTATGGGGATCTTCGGAAAAGAAAGAACGACTCGAGATACCGCGGATAGCAACGGCATTTGCTAAGCTTCTCAGATCTTGCATTGTCCGTCTGTTCGTACCTACGTACATAATTGGTGTGTATCAGTGACAACCGAGGTATTCCAGGGTCAAATCTTTCAACAGTATCCTTCAGAGGTAGTTGTAGAGTAGAGATAATAGGCTCATTAAACCGAAGAAGAACCGCATCCAGACTTCGAAAAGCAGGACGATTTCCACTTGGTCGAATTTGCTCTCCAATTGACCCTAATCAGCAAAATTAGCGCCATTTGATTGCAATCATTGTAGAGAAGGCATCGCGTGAGGTGTTAAGCACTTTGATGGTCGTCCAGTGTTGATAAGAGCAGGGCTAGAAGGAAAGGATCAAGCACACCATTTTTGTGTGTGCACCGCGTTGCTGACCGAAGCGTTCAGGAATTATTTGGCGCTGGTTCGTTGTTGACGATGGCATTCCACCACAAATAGTACAACGAGGCCGCCAATGCAGGGATGTAGAATTGACTAGGGGACAGCTCCTCTGAAAATTAGATACTGACGCAGTTGAGTGATGCGACCATCCCGAACCCAGGTGTCACGGTAATCATTCATTGATGATTTGCGCCCGAACTGATATCAAATCGCCTCTCGTGATGATCCGAAGCCTCGACCGAGACGGAAGTAGGCCTGGTAAGTTGAATTTGAGATAATCGAATTCTCAAATTTGGCACTGTACGGACTACCATGCTTGGGTAGCTCACTCATTTGTTCTGGTATCAAAGGATCCTCAACGTTAACTGAGTGGTTAAGGGCTTGCGATTCATAGAGTCCCAAGCAGACTCAGCACCCCAGTCATCGAGAGAGACAACATTCCAATTCCACATATCAATATCAAATCAAGTGTCTTGCTTGAGTTTGCAGAATGGTGTTGTGGAGGACTTGTAGAGCATTTGGGACGAGGCCTCCAAGATGCCCTCCCCGCCCAATCGGGTTAGCGTTGCCAAGGCAGCAGTGGGTATCATCCAGGCTGCGATTGGTTGGCCATGCGGCCCATTCCCAGAGAAATTTTGGACTGGGAAAAGAAGTTATCGGCCATCTGGAAAGATTCACAGCCATCCGCGACTTGCTTCATCATTCCTTCATCTTTGCTTTTTGTTCCTCTTTCACCATTGCTGGAGCTGTTGCAGCTCGCTTCACCACCCCTTCCACTATTTTTCACCTCCATAATTCACCCAGAACGCCTCCAATATGTACGCTTTTGCCCGGCACGGGCGGCTTGCCTCGAAGGCCCTGAGATTAATCCCATCCTCGTCCGCTCTTTCATCCCTTCCGCGCCTTACTCCCCTTGTATCCCGACGCGCCGCTCCTAGTTTAATCAGCAAGTCCAACTTTTCCTCCATTCCATGTTTGCGATGGGATCACGCCTACGCCCAAGAAGATGGAAATGGACACCACGGTGCCGACGCGGCGGATCTTGGAGCGGAGGACATCTCCAATGCCACCCGCGAGTTCACAAAGTTCGCCGAGTTGGGTGAGGCTGGTATCATCGATCAGGGCGTCATTAGCAACTTGGACAGAATGGGAATTCAGACTATGACCGAAGTCCAGCGGATGACCATCAATGAGTGCTTGGATGGTACCGATGTCATCGCTCAAGCGAAAACTGGAACTGGCAAGACCTTGGCTTTTCTCATGCCGATAATCCAGCGCTTGTTGAGGGATCCTGAAATCAAGGATCAAAGGAGGAGGTCACAAATTGGTGATACACAAGCCTTAATCATCTCCCCCACCAGGGAATTGGCCGAACAGATTGCCGTTGAAGCCAAAAGGATCACACAAGGGACAGGTGTCCAAGTACAAACTGCTGTGGGTGGCACGCAAAAGGCATACCATCTAAGAGTGATGCAACGTGAAGGTTGTCACATTCTTGTTGGAACACCGGGACGGGTCAAAGATCTCTTATCTGACCCTTACAGCGGTGTCACTCTCAATAAAATCCAGACATTTGTGTTGGATGAAGCTGATCGGCTCCTCGACATTGGCTTTGGACCTGATATTGAGGAAATCCAATCATACATGCCGGGGCGTGAGGAAAAAGACCGACAAACTCTGATGTTTTCGGCTACTATCCCCAGATCAGTCGTTGGCGTGGTCAAGTCAACCATGAAGCCCGATTTCAAGTTTGTGCGCACAGTCGATCCTGAGGAGGCTGCAACACACGAATCTATTCCTCAAAAGGTCGTCTACTTACCTGGACTGCAAAATCAAATCCCAGCCCTCGTTGAAATTGCTCAGACCGCCATCGAAGAACACAAGCGAGAGCCCGAGACTGCCATGCCATTCAAAGCCATTGTTTTCTACTCTTCTCTGGCTGAAGTCCATCTCGCGTTTGAAATCCTATCCAAGATGCGGGACCCAACCCAGGCTAGATCTGGGCTATTTGCTAATCACCCTCTGTCACCTTGTGAAGTGATCATAATGTCCTCGCAGCTGTCCCAACCAGAGCGTACACGGAACTCCGAGGCTTTCAGGCGTGCCAAGAGTGCCATTCTCATCTCGTCCGATGTTACAGCTCGCGGTATGGACTTCCCCAACGTGTCGCATGTTATCCAGATGGGACTTCCCAGAACGCCAGAAGACTACGTGCATCGTGTCGGACGGACTGGACGTGCAGGCAAACCTGGAACCGGTTACCTCATCCTGCACCAAGACCAGAAATATGATCTTGATCGCATGAAGCGACGTATTCACATCAAGAACTTTACCGAGGAGAAAATGCCTACTTCGACATTAGATATGACACAACCATCCCAGTTGGCGCCGGAGACTGCCCGCATTATGCAAATGGTCGAGTCTGGTGTCAGGGGCGCAAGCTATCAAGCCAAATCAAAGGCCTATCAAGTACTTATTAGCTTCCCGCTAGGACCGGGACAGTCAAAGCAGTCGATTGTGGACATGGTCAATGACACCGCGAAATTTGGCTGGGGCTTGCAAGAGATGCCTGCCTTGAACTCCTCATGGGTTTTAAGAAACGGATTTCGTGGAGTCGATGGTGTACGGGTGAACGATTCGTTTGATGACTCCAGGGGAGGCTCAACACGCGATCAGTTCAGCGATCGGTTCAGCAGTCGTCAACGCACCTTCAATCCTCGTAATCCCTTCTCCGACCGCGACGGCGGTCGAGGAGGTCGAGATCAATTCGATCGAGGCTCCCGAAGTTCACGTGGTGGTGGCGCGGGAGGTAAATTCGGTCGCGATCCACTTGATGGCTGGTAATCAGTGTTCTTTGCTGTAGAGTACACTGATCCTGTTGCATGGGACCGATCTCGATCATAAGCAGAAGTGCCATATTATCTTCCTCCCGGGTACCCCGTCAACCAGGCCTTGAACCGAATGATTTGAGATCATTATCATGTGCGTCCATCTGCTCACATGGGTGGAAAGGAAGGAACTACCCGTTGCAGAGAGGTTGGCTTAGTCGGGCCATCCTCTGTCCTTGTATCACACTCCAAATCCTATTCTCTCATGTATTCGCATTATGTTTTTGTACTACACCTACCCTCCTCTAGCGTGGTTTAGAGTCGTCGATATTGTTGTTGTTCTTCTTATGTACATATAGAAATGTGGTGGTTGGCGCATGGAAGTTCATACGGGAAGAGAGAGACTGATGACTAGCCGGCCTGTCTCATGTCTTGTGTACATCTACGCTGGCGATGAGGCCATCCTTGACGACTCCTGTCACAACTTACTACTTAAATACTCACCAGAAAATACCCTAATCTCTCGGCTTGAATTCCTTGGATCAGTTCTCGCTCTGTTTCCATGTGTGTCAAGACAGGAGATTTTCCCCCATGGAGGCACTCGTCAGACGTTGGGGTCGGCGGTTAGGGGCGAGGCGAGGCGATGCCAGCTTCGCAGGGACAAGATCTGACAGTTGCTACGTATTAGGAAGGAACGGAAAATAACAAAAACCCCATTCAACTCTCAATGACTTCATAACTGTCACGTTCTGGCTGCTTTGGTAACTGTGGCTGGTTGGGAGCCTGGTAATTCCAGGTCTTCAGGTGACGCTCATCTTCTGTCAAGGCGAGCCGCTCGTTACATGTACTCCCTAGGTACGAATCGCTCCGTAATCACCTGTTGACAGGACGGTAGCTAAGCATGCTGGCTCCTCCACTGCTCCACCTCCTTCTGGTCAATCTCTCTCAAATCATTGACGTTCGCGACCTCGCCCGTCATCGCGCCTTTGACCATCTCAATGCCCCTCCCAATCGCCGTGCCTTTACTGACTGCATACGTGACCGTGACAGCCTTGACGCGGATCACGCCAATGCGCGGGTCGTTCTCACCGCCGTCGTGCACCCCGTCGCCCAGGTCGCCCAGCCACGTCTTCAGCGCGGGGCTGTAGTGTTTGGAGACGGTGGCCCGGTGGGTCACGACGTTGGCGATGCCGGAGATGGATGCCCAGCTGCCGTCGGACGCGAGGAACGCGACGTTTACGTGAGAGTCGGACTCAAGGTCGGAAGTTTTGCCGGATTTCGTGTTGGTGTGGAAGAGGAGGTCGACGCCGCCGGATTCCTGTGGGGTAAGAAGGGGGATGTGTTAGTGTCGTGGAACTGAAGGGAGAGTGGGGAGGTGATGTGTAATGTAGGTTTTGCTTGAAAACGTACTTGAGCGGCGAGAGCCATGGCTCGGGACACGAGCAGGCCAGAGTCTGCGATTCGGGTTGTCATCATGCCGAATTTGGAGGCTTTGACGAAGGCGCTCAGGTCGTTGACTTTCTCTTCGAGGCCCGGCTCGTCTTTCGCCTTGGCTTTGTATCTGTGAGGAGATTGCCCCTGGTTAGAAAAGAATTCCCTATGCAAGAAACCGGTATGAACGGCATGAAAGAGTTAAGGGAGATATCCTGTATGTGCAATCTTCTTGTGTTGACTGAAGCAGCTCGTTCAATCTTTTGTCCACCTTCATGCGTATGTTTTGAATTGGTTGACGGAGCACCACGTGTGGGGAAGGAAGGGCATGAGGATCTGTCAAGGTAAGAGGACTCACGGATCTTGTGGTTGAGTTGTCATCTTGTTCGACTGGTGGCAGTGGTGGGGAAGGCAGCTGGGTTTGTGCTCTCGGATCTGTGAGTGTATCTCAAAGCCTAGACGTATGCAGAAGAGGTTAAGGAGCAGAAGGGGGAAGTCGACGTAAATAAGAAGGAAGAAGGCAGTGGTCACGTCAACATGTGCAACCAGAGTGACGTAGTAGATGGAATCAGTAATTTGTGAACTGATCACGCTTTTGCAACTAACATTTTCACAGCATGTGGGGATGAATTTGGTCTCGGAACCAACATGAACTTGACTTCCCCAAATCCATGCATGATGAGATAGGCATAATGAGAGGGGTCGTGGATATCAAATATGCATCATGTCAGGTACGGGGAAATGTAATGCGTCATGAAATCGTATTTGCCCGTCGGACAGATGATCAGGACATAGAATGGGCTGGTTTTTTGCTTTCTTTAACTTGTGCTGTCCTAGACGACAGCTGTATTTGGAACTCTTGGCGAGGCATAGAGTTGATGATCTGCCTGTCCTTCTTGTACTTTGTTTGCTCTTCACACAGGTGGTGGTAGAACGGGCGAGGCTGATATCGAGCCTGAGGCTGGTCAGTAGTTGGGAGGATTCGTTTTCCAGCCAATGACGTCAATATTTGTTTGTCGAACTAGTCCAGATTTAGTTAGACCAAACAAACGAAGACCTATACCAACTTGGGCGATAGTTCCTTCTCCAGGCTTGAAGTTGCATGTTCGGGAAAACACTCTTCTCCCTGCGTCGTTCAGTCTGGTTGGGAGTGAGAAAACTCCCCACAGTCCCTGTGTATGCAGATGATATCGCTCCATCGAGTATTCGAGTATCTTCATGATTGATTCGGAGGGGGCCGAAAGTGGGCGTTGGGACTCCGGCCAGATTGCCCTGTTTTTGTTGTTGATCTAGCAGAAGCTGATATCGCGTGAGTCGACTCACAATGTACCGGTATTGTGGTCTCAGAGTATGTAGGATCGTAGTGCGAGGACTCAAGTAATGATTCCCAAACGACCTTCCCATTCATCTTCCTTCTTGATCCCATTTTCTCCATTACCCTTTCTCCGTTTCTCATTTCGTTTGCGCCGTTTCTCTTCACGCTCAGCAGCATCGATTTCTTCCGCTTTTTTAATCCTAGCTTGAATGTCGACCTCGCCAAGTCTCCTGTCCTCTTCCTCCTGTGCTCTCTTGCGGGCCTTGAGCATCTCCAGTCTTTCCATAACGTCCTTCAAAGTAGCTCTCTTGACCTCCCCCGATTGACCAGTGTTGATAAGATGCTGCTTCGAATTCAGATGCTCAATATATTGCACGTTGTCCTTGTAGGTGAGGTCGCAAGCCTCACAGTAAAACCCAGCACCGCGGCCTCGTTTTCCAACGCCAGCGCCAGCGGGAACAAGAGTGCTCTTGCCTACCATGGAGGCAACATCCAGTCTTGAAGCACGAGCAGAGGTGGAATCTAAGGAGGAGAAATCGACAGGTTTATGCCATTTCTTGCCCTCTAATTTAGCTTCATATCGAGCTTTTGCTTCTTCCCTTCGTTCTTCGGCCTCCTTCTTCCCTTTTGCCTCGTATTCTGCCTTGTCCCAGGTTCTGCGGAAGTCGGTGTCGGAGGCGGGTGCCCCATATGCAGATTTGCGATCTGCCATTGTGGTGAGATAAAGGTGAAGTGGTAGCAGATCAACTGGTGTTATTTATCAATCAAACGGAGGGAGCACCGCCCATCTGTCTGCAGCGTTAATCCAATTTGCAGTTTGAATGAATGTCAAGCGAGAGCGAGAGTCCGGATGACGGATAAATTCAGGCACCGGCACGTGGAAGTTGAGGAGTACTCCAATTTTACATCGCATGTGCGGGGTAAATTTCATTGCTCATCCGCATGTCGGCGATGGAATTTCTTTTATCGATAGCCACAGGTCCTGCGCTGTGACTGTTCACTGAGACTTGCTTCCATCTCAACCCTTTCAAGTGCAGATTTTGACATGAGTAAGAGGAGCCCACCATTTGACCTGGCTACCTGTGCCAGGCCAAATATCCTCAAATTACAACCATATCGATGTGCCCGAGAGTGAGTTTTGACCCCTGGCCCCAGCCTATTCTGCAATCCTCAGTCCTGACTCATACCTCACTTTCAGTGACTACAAAGATGACGGCACCAACATTCTCCTCGACGCCAATGAGAACGCCTATGGTCCCGGTCTAGCACTAGACACTCCTGGACCTCCGACCACCAATGCCCAAGTCGACTTCCTGGGTCTCAACCGATATCCCGATCCTCACCAGTTCACGTTGAAAGAAGGATTCTGCAGGTTGAGAAGTACACATACTCACACTAGCAAGGACCTAAAGCCAGAGAACCTGTTTTGCGGGGTGGGTTCAGATGAAGCCATCGATGCTCTTCTCCGATGTTTCTGCGCTCCAGGGAAGGATAAGATTCTGACATGTCCCCCCACCTATGGCATGTACAAGGTCTCAGCAGAGGTCAATGACATCTCTATTGTTCAAGTCCCACTCAACCCAGACGACGGTTTCTCACTTCAACCCAAGGCAATCGCTGAAAAGCTTTCGTCCGACTCATCCATAAAACTGGTGTACATATGCTCACCTGGAAATCCCACAGCAGGCCTGATTCGAAAGGAGGACATTCAACAGGTTCTGGAACATCCCACCTGGAACGGTATCGTGGTCGTGGATGAAGCATATATTGACTTTTCCCCGGAAGGATCGAGTCTGGCAGAATGGGTTCTAGAATGGCCTAATCTGGTTGTCATGCAGACTCTCAGCAAGGCCTTTGGACTGGCTGGTATTCGTCTAGGGGTAGCATTCAGTTCAACCGAAATCGCTGCTCTACTCAACAACATCAAAGCGCCTTACAACATTTCCAGCCCAACAAGTGCCATTGCCACGGCAGCATTACAAGGGGAAAATATGAAGGTGATGCAGCAGTACAAAGCGAAGATTGTGGAACAACGAGACCGACTTATCAAAGAACTCCCACTCATCCCGGGAATTGGTCGGTTTCGGGGAGGAACCGCATCCAACTTTCTGCTGGTGGAAGTGCTGAACAAGCCAAGTGAGGATGGAGGTCAGCCTGACAATATGACAGCACTACAGGTGTACGAAACCATGGCAGGGCAGCGGGGAGTGGTGGTGAGGTTCCGGGGCAAGGAATTGGGCTGCAAAGGGTGCCTTCGGATAACGGTGGGTACAGACAAGGAGGTCGATCGATTTCTAGTGGAGGTGCGGTCGGTCCTGCAGCAGATCTTTGCACGGAGGCAAGGCCTACAGCAGACCAGCAATGGGAATGGGGAATCAGAGCAGAAGCGGGAAATAGAGGCGAACGGGGTGATCTCATGATGATGGGGGATGATGCAGGTCGAGGATAGTACCGAAGCGGGCATCCATCAACTGCCAGGGCACAGACCACAGGACCCAAGGACCCGGTGGTGTTGCGGCCTGGACCGAGCAGTGCAGATGTTACTGTACAAATTTAAAAATTGCGAGTACAACAGACACCCTGTGGCCTACAGAGAGCTACGAGGCATGAGCCAAAAGGACGGATATCAGGCAGCGAGCCGCATTTTAGGCGGCAGGGGTTGTGAATTAGTGTTGAAGACAAGGCTTGACAGGCTTGACAGGCTTGGGTAGGCTTTGCTTTAGGCGGGGCAGCCTGTTCAACTTTAACTAAACCCTAGCCTAAGCCCTTACATCTCTACGAGGACGGAGTGCCTGTTTAGGGCTTCAAGGTAACTACTTAAGTGCGCAACTAGCCTAGGCAGGGCTAGCTTGGCCTAGTTATTGGTCCCTCTAGTCCTAATACCGACTTGTGTTTTTGTTCCACCGTCAATTGTAACTTGACTGCTTGACTGCTTGACTGCAGGTTTGTGACTTCCACCTCTCACAGTGTGCCAACACATCATCGCTTGGGCTTGTTCACTTCATTCACTCATTGAATCTCTCTCTCATCCATTCACTCGTTCTCTACGATCCTTCCTTCATCCACAATCCACTACCCACCATTTTCAATCCCTGCATCGCCTCAGGAACCACAGACACAATCACCGAATCTACTGTTTGCCTGGACCCTCCCAGTCCTTGCCTGTCCAATTACCTGGTCAACAACGAATGGCAATTAACCCACCCAACAGCCACTCTCCTTCCCTCGCTTGATAACATCATCAATTGACTTGCCTTACGCAGTACAACTACTAACCACCTCTTCTCGTGGGTTGTACAGCGGATACCGAAACCATACCGACACCTCAGGTATTTGGATTCACTCCGCCATTATTCCAATCTCAATTCCAGTTCCAACCAACGACTTCACTCCACCTGTTCCTAACACCTCCAGCCTTCCAACCGAACTCTGGCTGTGGAATCATGTTGAATGAACTCGAGAGAAGGAGACTGTTGATCGTTATATCCCACCTCTAAGGTCACCCATATCGCCATTCTATTCCTCCAACATGGTGAAGGCGGATATCAAGCGAGACTACTACGCGGACCTGGATCTGCCACCGACTGCCGATTCTGAGGAAATCAAAAGACAATTCAGATTGCTGGGTAAGCCCCCTTCCTCCTCTTTTGTGCGTCCTAGGCACTGAAAATCCCCCAGCCAAGCAGTATCATCCCGACCGCAATCCTGGCCATGAAGTCGAAGTCGTCCCCAAGTTTCAGGCCGTTCAAGCCGCGCATGAGATCTTGATCGACCCTGTCGAAAAGCAGAAATATGACCAGGGAAGGGCAAAACTTGCTGCCAAAATGGCCCCTACCTATGCGCAGAGCCCAGATCCATATGCCTTTGCCCGATCCAACAACTCCAAACCTCCAACAACTGCGCCGCCGCCCAACTTTCCCCCTCCAAAGCCAAAGGAGAAGCGCACCCCATTTCCTCCTCCCAATCAGAAGCCCGCTTCATCCGGCGCCGACAAGTTCAACACCTGGACCCGTTCGGCACCAAACAACAGCTGGGACCGATCGAGATTTGACGCTTTCTCCGAGGCCGCCCGTGGCTTTTCTAGTATGAGACAACCACAGAATACTTCTCAGATGCCACCTCGACCCACCCGCCAACATCCTACCGCTCCCAAACCACCTCCACCCGCTGAGACTGCGCATATCCCTAATGCCCCTCCTACCAGCTTCCCGGGCTTATCAAGGACCCAGAGTACGAGGAGGACCACAGGTTATATGCCAGGAGCTCAGGGTAATGGCGATGAACCCGCTGCCCCACGGACTTCTGCCTATGCACATGTCAGAGCCGACCGCACGCATCCTCCTCCGCAGGCTCCAAATATTCATGTATCTGATCCTCATAACGCCCGATCTCCCCCGGTTTCCCGAGCAAGACCAACCGTGAGTCCACTACGACACACTCGCTCTTCAGATCAGGATATGCGATCCGAACATGTCAGCACGTCCCGGCCATCTGCCAAGTATGCCACCCCTGGTGGGGAGAGGATCGACATTCATAATGACGGTTTACATCGCTCTGCAAGTGTTCGAAACTCTCCAGTAGAGCCAACTTTTTGGGAAGAACGGGGACCTTTCGGCCAACGCTCATCACGATACGAACAGGTTCCTCGTCACCGTAGTGCGAGTCCCAAGGTTAGCTCCACTGGAGTTCATGCTGAGTATTCATCATCCTCGGCTGAAGACGAAGCCATACATATGAAAGGAAGAGCCAAGGCAACTCCAAAGACTCGTCCTAAATCACAGACTGGTCCTAGCTTTCGAGCTTTCGCCGACGATGATCCTGCCCTCACCGGCCAGTTTCCCAGTACTAACTACACCAAAATTGTGGACGAATCCCAGCACCATTATCCCCCTCCTGAGCCCAGAGAGCACACCCGAAAGCCTTGGACTGATATGGCCTCGCCCGACGTTGAGCATCCCAAGCCTGAATTTGGTGGACGTGCTGAAAATATGGATGGTCCCAAGTATGCTGCTGCTCCCCCTCATGAGTCTCCCCAGTTTTGGTCTGTGCATTTTGGTTTGAAAGAGCCGAGACGGGGGCAATCTTTCAATGGTGTACCATCTTGGGCGGTTCCTTCGAGTGTTTACCCTCAGAGGACCCCTCCGCGTACTGAGCCGAGAAAGAACGCTCGTCGTGCTGTCTCCGATGCTCTTCAATGTTCTCCTCTACCCAACTCCTCTGGCGTCCCTCTCTTGAATAGAAATTTCACTAATCCAGGTGACAGTCACAGTGATAAATCAGCACACCACGCCCACGCCCATGCTCCTTTTGTGGCATCTGAATGGCATGACAAGGTCACATCGGAGGATTTTCTACCCGATCAATCGCTCCGAAAGTCTCCCTCGAAGACTTCTCGAGCCGCCAAGCCCGTCACCCGTGGCCGTGGAACTTCGAGGGCCGCTGATCGAGAAAGAGATACTTCATCAGCAAGCTCTGTTGAACATGGAGTCCCTGCTGCTGAAACACAAGCCAGGGATGTACCATATACCACCAAAGCAGAAGCATTTCTGCCAGGGAAACTGTCAGGTGATTGGGCCTCAAATCTCAAAGCCGCCAGCGGTCGAACAGAAGGCCGAGCGCCGTCGCATCACAGAGACGATGACACAAGTTCAGCAAGCTCCAGGGAACCGTATGTTGTGGTGGAAGAAGATGTTATGGACGTTGATGACAGCCCTGTGACAGGAAATGGTCTCCACCGCAGCTCTACTAATGGCATCAACAACCCTGTTCGAGATTCTTCCAGACGATCAAGTAAGCGACAATCCATGAACGGGGGGGTAGATCTGAGCGATTTCACACAACATGCGCCTTTTAAATCGAAATCAGGCGGTTTGAAAGACATGGATGATCTGGCTGCTAACCTCCCATGGGAATCCCGTGCCGAGAATAAAGTCGATCTTGATCGAAAACCTTCCAATAACAAAACCTCTCGCCACTTAGATCTCCCTCGCCCACCCAAATGCGTGATCCCACCAGCTGAAGACCGCCTTACAGCCGAAAACTTCACACAGTACACCCAAAACATGGCTTTGTACATGCAGGAGTGGAACAAATTCAATGCCAAGATGCTGGAGCACTTTCGTCGCCGTCAGGATATGGTTTGTGGTGACATGCGGGAGAATTGGATCAGAATGAACTGGGATGGCCCAGATGCATATTCAGAAAATGAAACCGCTTCACGACCAGGAGGGTACGCAGGGTACGCAACCTATATGCAATGGTTGCAGGACGACGCAAAATGCCGCCAATGGTGGGACCACGCCAATGAACTGCACGTGAAGTGCCTGGAAGATCTGGGTCGTATTAGGGACAGGGCAAAGGCCACTTTGGCCCGTTGACTGTGCGGAATTGCACGAGGGAGTTGAAGGATGTATGGACCACTTTGCTTCGATTCCCTTTCGTGTACAACTATTATGATTTGCAGGCTAAGGTTCAAGAAGGGGAACACCGAGTCGAACTGCTAGATGAAATGGGTTGGATCCGCTTTTCTTTTAAATCTTTTGAGCGAGCGGCGCGACACGATATGACACGAATTGGCATGATTCGATACCACGATCAAGCATCGTTAGGGGTTTGTGGGAGCGATTGATTGAATGGACTGCTTGATTGTTAACGAGGCTGGGTGATCCGCTGGGAATTGGGGATCACAATTCTGATTCCTCCGGACGTTACGTGTTGTTTCGTCCGTGCTCCATAACTTTGCTCTAATATGCAGAGTTACGTAGATACATCTCGGTCCGAGGTCTCGTCTAGTCTAGTGTCCTCCGTATTTGTAGTTCCTTGGGATTTTAAGAACCATACGCAACCACACAAAATGATGGCGCCAGCCAGAGTCCAAGTGCCCTTGAATTGGATTGAATTGATTGAAATTCACCTTCGGTCTTCTCGCTCTACAGGCCCTTTCTTTCTCTTGCTTTGGCCATGTCCATCCACATTTAGGCAATGATCATGCATGATACATAGGGCGGCACCCTAGCTTTGGGATCTAAGTAGGAGGGACGGGCCCTGGCGTAAAGAAAACGTGGTCTGAATAGACTTTTACTGTGCGCCCGGCATGATGGTGGGTGCCAGGTGGCCTGGTCAAGATTGAAGTCGATCGATGAAGTTTAGGCAACACATAATATTATGTACCCAGATCCTCAGCCCACGTCAAGCATTTAATGCTCGGATTTGGGGTACGGAGTAATATTATCTAGGGAGTTAGGAATCGATAACTCGGTATTCGATCCTTACCTGGTCTAGACTCTAAATAAGTAGTAGTCATGATCCTCCCTCGCTGGAAACGCCGCACTCGCTCCGTATTAATGACTTTACATCCCCCATTCCACAACACTCTACATAAATAATACGTGCATAAAACCCGAAGGAACCATTCAGCCTCCAAAATTAAGATCCGAGCCGGGGAAGTCACCCGTTCTCCCCGCGTAATAAAAAGTCCCAGGCATCATCCATCCTTGCATCTTATTATCACGTCCCTATGGCTCCTCCAGAATTTTGTAATTATGTGCATATTTGTACGCAACTGGAGATTTTCGGCGAAATATTCGCTCTTTTTATCCATCTCCCCAACTCAAGCACAGAATTGTCGGTCCGAGTTGGATGATGAAGTGCGCGTGTAGAAAATCCACAATGCAATGTTTTACGAGTGGAACAGCCCACGATTACATGGGTAGGAGGTATATAAACCAGTGGGCAGTTCCTGCGTATTGGGAAGCGCTTGTAAGTATATATCCTGGTTGAGTCGGAGAAAACTCAAATCCTACTTCCAATTGTTTCGTTCCTGAAATACTTTACTTTCCTCTTTGCGAATCTCCTTCCGGACAATCTGCTGTTGCTCGAGTGCGAAACGTGGAGTGAGCTTGATTCAGCTTGGGTTAGAAGCTGAGAGACATATCTCGCCGCTGGGTTCCGGGGACTTTTTTGAAGAGCCCTGATTTTAGCTGGGAGGGCTTCCTAGGTCTCTCGTATCTCCAGCAAGGTTGAGGCTAGTGGTTGCCCATAGCAAAAAGAAAGAACGACGCAAAGATGAGTACTATTGCCAACGAGACCCCTTCCAAGGCAGATGCCCTAAGCACCGGATCATCATTCAAACAACCGATCCGGCCCGCATGGTGGCGCGAGGCGTCGGTATATCAGATCTACCCTGCTTCATTCAAGGACAGCACTGGATCTGGCCGAGGCGACATTCCCGGAATCATATCCAAGCTCGATTATATCGCACAGCTGGGAGTCGACATCGTCTGGCTTTCGCCGATCCTGCGATCCCCACAAGTTGACATGGGCTACGACATTTCGGATTATCGCGACATTGACCCGATATACGGTACGATGGAGGATCACGATCAGTTGATCAAGGGTCTCCATGATCGAGGCTTAAGATATGTCATGGATCTTGTGGTCAACCATACCAGCGACCAGCATGAGTGGTTCCGCCAATCAAGAAGCTCCAAGGACAATCCATATCGTGACTGGTATTTCTGGCGTCCTGCGAGGTACGATGAACAGGGCAGAAGAATGCCGCCGAATAATTGGGAGTCTGCATTTTCCGGTTCGGCTTGGGAGTGGGATGCGGGCACGCAGGAATATTACCTCCATATATTCGCGAAGGAGCAACCTGATCTGAATTGGGAGAATCCCAAGGTCGTTGCCGCCGTGCACGAGATAATCCGCTTTTGGCTGGACAGGGGCGTCGACGGGTTCAGGATGGATGTGATCAATTTTATTTCGAAGGATCCAGCGTTACCAGACAACAAAATTTACAAACCGGGGTTTTTGCAGATGAGTGTTGAGCATTTCGCATGCGGACCGAGACTGCACGAGTTTTTGCAGGGCATTGGGAAAATTTTGAAGGAGTATGATGCTTTTAGCGTCGGTGAGATGCCTGGCGTAACTGACGCCAGGGAAATCCTGAACGGGGTAGGGCAAGACCGCGGAGAGTTGGCCATGGCTTTTCAATTTGAGATTGTTGATATGGATCATGAACGCCAGTCAAAGTGGCTGCCGAGAAAGTTTGATCCTTGTGAGTTAAAGCAGATCGTCAACAAATGGCAGAGGGTTATGCTCGAGAATGGCGGGTGGAATGCCCTATACATGGAGAACCATGATCAAGGAAGAACTATCAGCAGGTATTGTGATGAGAGTGAAGAGTATAGAATGAAGAGCTCGAAATTACTCGCCAGCCATCTAGGATTCCAATCGGGAACTGTCTTCGTTTATCAAGGACAAGAGCTCGCACAAATCAACGTCCCGAAAGACTGGGGTTTGGAGGAATATCAAGACCTGGAAGTCATCAACCATTGGAGGACATTGCTGGAAGAGTACCCTGACGACAAGGAGAAGCAAGCGGTGGTCAAGAAACAGTATCGACTGGTTGGGAGAGACAACGCAAGGACTCCCATGCAATGGAAACCTACAGCTGAAGATTATGCTGGGTTCTCGCCCGAGCCTGCTTCAGCTAATGAGGGAGCCAACGCAGCGACGACAAAACCCTGGATGTCAATCCATCCTGACTTTAAACAATGGAATGCCGAGACGCTTGTAGCGGACAAGAACTCTTCCTTTCATTACTGGCGCCGTGTGCTTCAGTTCAGGAAGGCGCATAAGGACATCTTCGTGTATGGAGATTTCGATATGCTGGACTTCGAACATGAACATGTCGTGGCGTATGTTCGAACGGCAGAGGGAAAGGACAGAGGGGGAAATCTATCGAGATGTCTCGTTATCACACATTTCGGAGGTGATGGTACGTGGTGGACGGTTCCTGAGAGTGTCTCGGATATCTTGTTCGATCATGTGGGATTGAGAGATAATGCAGTCATCGCTGGCTTGAGGAACTACATCTCTGAAGGGAAGGGTAATGAAGTGAAAAGGGGCGCAGATGGGAAGTGGGCCATCAATTTGAGACCCTGGGAAGTCGTCGTTGCACTTTCCCCCAGCCGAGTGGGTGCTTCGAGTCTTTGACCAGAAGGCATCTACTCGTAGTCTCGTACAAGGCGCAGGACAAAGTGGACTTATTTCGAGAAGTATGTCGCTACATGGAAGGCATTAAAAGGAGCTCACGACTGGGTAGAGGCATGCAAAGCGCTCTCTAAAGTAGAGTAGTATATGGATATTAAAATCGCTAATTGATACTGTCATACTCAGTAAACGCTATTATTGACCGGAGTCATGTTGTTCTCAAGACCCCCCTTGTGACCTAGTCTCCCGGCCACTCTTGCTCTACCTCAACATAGGTTTCCTCCGAAAATGATCACTACGTTGTGCACAGACAGAACATCTTAAATCTTGTCTGGGACGGAGGAAGTCTCGAGCTCAACTCCTCGGCGTTTCTCATCCAAGGCAGTGCTGTGGCTGATGGTTCCATCGAGGCCAAGGTCGGTAGCCATGCTGAGTCCCTTGTCGGTGGCAGCGGCACCACCAATGAGCGCGTTGTCTCCGTCGAAGTGCTTCGCGATTTCCTCGAGGGGAGTGTTACGGGTTTCGACGTAGAAGAAGTAGACGACTGCGAGTTCGCATGCGAGCCAGACGCAGTAGAAGATGTAGTACTTCCATTGGATTGCTAATGGCCTTGTTAGTCTCAAGTTCGAATATTGTCTGCGTGGATGAAGGATGCTTACAGTCGAGAGCGATGGGGTTGACATATTGGTTGAAGAACAGTGCAATGTCGACCATCAAGAACATGACAGTGAGACCCTTGGCACGAATGTTGTATGGCAGAATTTCGACGGTGTAACCGACAAGCATACCGGACCACGCAATGTTGTACCAGAAGTAGTAGATGTAGATCATTCTGAGAAAACTTAGTAACAGGCCATTCTTGGAGCTCCCACAAAACTTACCCAACAACGGCATTGGCCGCCGCTTTGCTGTGTTCAATGGCGTATCTGGCCGAGCAGATTGTCCAAACGATGAATGTGCAGAGCATACCAGTGGTCGAGATGAGGAAGAGCTTGCGACGGCCGACTTTGTCGACGAAGAAGCAGGCAGTGACGGCAGTGAACAAGTTGAAAATTTGTAGGACCTATTTTGCAATTAGACTTACGCCTGGCCAGACTATGGGAGACGTCAACTTACGCCGTTGATGAGATTCTGAGTCAAGGTATCGGTGTAGCCAATTTCGTTCAAGATCTGAAGGAGGTTAGGTGATGCAAGGCAAGACAGACGACAAGGGGAATGAATGCTTACCTTGTTAATGTAGTAAGAGACAAGGCCATTGCCAGACCATTGCGAGAAGAGACCAGCAGACAGGAGGATAATAAGTCTGTGGCGGTTGCCCTTGGTCTTGACAAGCTCGAGCCATCCATTGCCTTCGGCCTCCTTTTCCATCCTGAGGGTATCGCGAATCTCAACGTACTCAGTTTGGACCATCTCGTCATGCTCGTTGCCATTTGCATGGACCTTGGCCAAAATCGCAAGACCTTTCTCTTCCTTCCCGTGGGCAATATACCATCTAGGTGACTCTGGGACGAACCAGATGCACGCGATTTGGATGCATGAAGGTAATGCCTGGGCGATGGTGGGAATTCTCCACGACCAGTTGTTCTCGATGTGATTTGTTCCATAGGTCAACCAGGCCGCAACGATGGAACCGGCGTACCACGTGGTGTTATAGATGGTTGTGAAGATAGCACGATGCTGAGGGTGAACCAACTCCGTAATCAGCAGAGGTGATGCTCCGTGAGCGATTGCAACGCCGAAACCGAGGAGAAATCGGGCTCCCAAGAACATGCCGAATCCAGCAGAAATGGACTGGAGGACCACACCGATCAACATGATAATACAGCCGACAAGGATACCCGTTCGACGACCAAGCAGATCGGCTGCATAAGGCACAAATGGAATGGCAGTGATAGAGCCGACAGCCATGATTGCGTTTAGAATACCGATCTTGCCACCTTTGGGGTGATCAAAATGATCCTGCCAGGCAGGTAGTGTTTGAAGGCCGTTCATCATCGAACCATCATATCTAGTTGGATCAGCGGACGCCAGCTCAAGAGATGCCGATCCTTTACTTACCCATTGGTAGCACTGGTAAGGACGACAAACATCAAAATGATATAGGTCTTTCTCAACGCAGGATCCTTGTACCATGTCACCGCTGGGAATTGGCGACCGCCAACTTCGAAGTAGGCTTTCCCCATGTTGGATCCTAGGTCGTTCACAGATAAGAGTCAACTTGTTGTGAGTATAGGAACACGACTGTCCGAGAACAATGTTGATAAAAGCGAGATCCAAAAGGCAAGGGGCTAGGAAGAGTCTTTATACAACGTGGTGTTCAAAGGCACAGACGGCACCGTGTCTGAATCCATGAGAATCATGCCGTCCGCGTGCATTCGGTAGTAGCGTGCGGGAAGTCGACCTAGATCATGACAAGGGTATCAACAGCCAACAGGAAAAGAGTATCGAGGGATGATCAGAACACCAAGGATCCAGAGGAGGTTCGACGCCTGCCCTAATGGAGACTACCGTCCGAAGCGAATACCTGGAGGAGGGTGCCAGGGTTGGTAGAACTGGTTTTTGAGGTCCATTTTGCAGAGATCCTTACCTCAGCCTGAAAGATCGAATTATCCATGTGAGTCGTACCACCGTACGGTTCGGGGAAGAGCTCAACTCGTGATCCTGGGGCCCGTTGATCAGCCGTTAATTACTCTGGACGGATGATAAGCTCCCTGGGGGCAAGGATGGACAACAAGCGTTGACCAAGAGGCATCTAGATTGCTTGGAAACGGCTCAATGCACTTCAAACGATGGACTCAGCAATCGAGCTGTCAAGCGCGTCAATCATTGGCCCGGCCTTTCAGGACAATGGGCAGCAAGTCTTTCCCTGTTAAAACTGGAGAGAAAATGTGGGTGAAGTTGTGGTATCTGCCAGCCTCTCGGCCCCACAATCAGCCAGGGTTTGGGCCGTGATTTCATCCCTAAACTCGAAAAGGGACGGCGGCGGTGGACTTTCGACGACAGGGGTTTCTAGAAGCATTGACTATTCTTGTATTGATGAATTTATCCTTTTTAGCCGGCTTTCAATCCAAAAACTTCGGGCCGGACTCTGGCAAATCAGATGGGTCCTTTTGTTCCCTCCGTCCGCACATTCTCATAGACACACCCGCCTTGGTGTGCTCTGCCGCCACAACTGCCACCGTAAAGGAGAACATCACTGCAGAAAGGGCCCCAATATGGAATCCGGGGCTTTTAGTTGTATAGCATGGGCTATTTCACTGATCACTTAACGTGCTTAGGCTGAAAGGCTCAATCTCATGTTATTGGCCTGGGTCTTATTGTCAAAGAGGAGACCAATACGGACAAGTGTTCCGAGCTACACGAAGCTTAAGATTCTTGTCCCAGAGTATTCGTCACCGAGGCTTGCAAGGCTCGCTTAGCTGGGTAGCCCTGGCTCGAACAATTTTTTTCATGTAGCCTCTACTCGTATACTCCGCGGCTGGGGGAGGGGACAGGCCATGCGCGAGCAAAAAGCAAATCTCTTGGTCTCATCTCAGACATGACCCCAGAGTATACCAGGATACCATGTTTTCATTTCCCAAATCAGGAAGGCATTTGAAATATCAACATTGTAGGAGGTAATATACTTCCAAATAATACCCAACTGAGCTCCCCTCTTGCAGGCCATCCGGCTGATATGTCTGATTGAATGTACCGCGTCACCATCGATCCGCAGAATTTGTCTCCGCAGCAATATTCAAGGATCGGCATCGTGCAATCTTGATTTCTAAAGTGAGTTCGAGGATATTTGCCGGTCGCAGGAGTATATGTAGAGGATTGTAGGACGGTGAGTGAGTCGTGGTAGGCTTGTTCGGGGTCTGTCTTTCGCTTTTGTATAGTGTCCATATCTCCCTGTCCACTGTTATTCATCATGCGGTGTTCCAACAGCCTCCTGCTTGCCAGTTGTGCAACTCTCGTCGCTTCGAATCCTGTGAATAACGGGTGGCCAGCGACGGGGAACTGGGCTACGACTGGAGGCTGGCCACACCAGTCACCGCCAGCTCATCCAACACCCCCGCCAGCACCGTCTTCGTCAAAGCCTTCATCACCTCCTGCACCAACTTGTCAAGGATACTTTGAACCCCTTGCACCTCCTTACCTGAATGACCTGGCGCAAGCAGCTGGAAAGCTGTACTTCGGGAGTGCAACGGATCAACCAGCAAGTGGCCAAACACCCATGACCCTTATACTCACGTGCTGACCAGTGATCATAGGGGACAGGCGAAGATGACAACATTCTGTACCAAACCATCCTCAACGACACTCACATATTCGGCCAAGTGACTCCTGCGAACTACATGAAGTTCTTCGCCACGGAGCCTGAGCAAGGGGTATTCAATTTCACCGGTGGACAGATAGCGGTTGACATCGCAAAGGACCACGGGAAATACCTGCGGTGCCATAACCTTGTGTGGAACTCTCAATTGAGCGACTGGGTCATCAATGGCACCTGGACAGCAGAGACGCTAACGGCAGTCATGGAGAACCACATCAAGACACTGATCACCCATTTTCAGGATGTCTGCTATGCATGGGACGTCATCAATGAAGCGATTTTTTCGAACGGGAGCTTTTCTCCTAGCATCTGGGTAAGTATCTTTCCAACCTTTCAGTCTTGTTGCGAATGGGAAAGCTCTTACTAACTTTGAATCTCAAGTATGACACCATCGGGCCCGAGTATTTCTTCCTCGCGTTCCAGTTCGCCCAAGAAGCCGTGGAGGCCACTGGGAAGGACATCAAGCTGTATTACAATGACTATGGCATTGAAGACAACGGAAACAAGTCCCACGCGGTGTATGGCCTCATCAAAGAGCTGCACTCTCGGGGGATCCGCATCGACGGTGTTGGGCTCGAGTCTCATTTCATCGTTGGGGACACGCCGAGTCGTGAAGACCAAGTCGCAGCCAAAAAAGGCTACGTCGCCCTTGGAGTCGAGGTCGCCATCACTGAGCTTGACATACGATTTGAATTCGCAAATGCCACCAATGCAACTGCCTTCGCCCTCCAAGCACAGAACTACTATGACTCGGTGGCCAGTTGCATCGACGTCGATGGCTGCGTGGGAATCACTGTGTGGGATTTCGACGACCAGTATTCCTGGATCCCTTTGACGTTTGAGGGCCAAGGCGCCGCTACACTCTACAATGGGGACTTCACTAGGAAACCCGCTTATTACGCGGTCGGGGATGCTCTGCAGGGCGCCCCTTGCTCCGTGTGTTCTACGTAAAGTGTCTTGGAAGATGGGACAGGTGGACTCCCCATCCGGAGCCCTTCGTATCTCCTACACATACCTTTCTTGGCTGCTTGCCTCCGCAAAGCCGTCCCGAATACCCCATACGGCTTCCCCGTACATCCGCATGGACAAATATATCTCTTTTTGATTCTGTTGTCAAGGCGGGTTCGATGACCAATAGCAACGCGAAGTTCTACTGCAGACTCGTGTCTCACAAGGTACCTGTAAGACACACTCCCTTTAGGTGGGTGAGAACCCTGTCGGCTTCAGGCCCTCTGCCCCCCTAACTAATTCTCGCTACGAAGTCGCGCCGTACGCCTCTCGTTTGCGACCCATGTCCTTACCGCCGCGTCCTGCAATGTACTGCATTGGCGCAGGACACACCCACTCGTTTGCTGCTTCGGGTAAAATGTTGCATCTGGGGCTTGCGGCTGTCACCGAAGATGTACCGGCTGGTTCCTGAGTGGTTGGGGGTGTTGGTGATTCCGGATTTGGTCAGTCCGCATCACGAGATCGACGTCTAACCTAGAAAGCGCAGAAGCATTTCCTTAGAAGAGCCACGCGAGGCTCGCTATTTAGACATTGGTGTTTTAGGTCATTTCGGACTATAGTCGAGTGGTTAGGTCTTATCCTTCTGTTAGACCGCCAATCGTCCATGCTTGGGAGTGCTTGACCATCCGGGACGATGGCTCCCTCAGCCACATAATTAGCTCGAGATCGTAGCTCGAAAAAATCTTCGAGTGTTGTTGCGGGATGGGTGCTAAGTAGTTTGGATAACGAAGTTCTCGCAAACATACTAACTGCCGAACCGCCAACAGCATCGCAAGAATACCTTGATGATTTGCCGCCAGACTCGACTCTTGCATCAGTACCGAAATTGAACCAAGCGAATGGATGTCGGCTGGTTGATTGGCCGAGTTACCGTTATGTTACAATTCTTTTCCAGGCTCTTCTTATGTAGCATCAGATCTGAATTTAAATCATCACCACGATCTAGAGAACTAGTTCAAGTTCGTATTTGCGTGTGAGGATCTCCGATCGTGGTCGATAAAATTGTCTAAAAGAAAATGGCGCAAGCTTTTTCTTGTAAGCCTTGTGACAAGTAGGCCCCGCAGTATGTGCATGCTAGATCGAGCGTTGTATGACCCTTGCATCCAAGGACAAGAAATATGGGGTAAAATGAATTCAGCCTGATATTGTAGAGCCCCATTGCCCCCAAGTGTATAGACCAGGATAGTCGAAATTGCCCGACAGTAGACACTCACGCGACTTCATGCCTTGTGTTTTGTTTTGTTTTGTTTTGTTTTGAATGAATACTACCGAGTCCTGGGAGACCAACATGTGTGAAAAGTGGATAGAATATCAAGCTATGGCACGTGTCATCGTCAGTCCAATGCCAATGTACCATAGTCATACCGATATGTTGCTTCGACAGTGAAGGTCTCTGGTGGGCCGAGTTAACCGTCGCCCAGCCCATATACTCACCATTTCCATAACCTCGAATGTGGGACCCTAGCTCTGACATTCGCTTCTGTTGTCTTCATCATGGGAGGAGAAGTCTGGGAAGCCATCCTGGGACACGTCGGCGACAATAGCCAAATCTGAGCCGGGAGGCTTGAGGTGGCGAGAATGGCTGGCTAGGCGTGGATCACTAGGTCTAGATCGTCAGCGATTGAGCCATGGGCTCTTCATATCATTCCTCTGTTGCTATTACTATCCACCAAATTCTCAAATAGGGCCCAATGCGAGGCCAGAATCGCTTATGCATGGCCCATCTGCTGTTTGTCAAGTTTTAACTTTCCGTATAGTGACGCGGGAGAGAATCATGGATTTTTCAAAGCGGGCCAGGTTGGCACAAGGATCTCCCAAGTGGATGGAGTCTAGATTTTAGATGCCTTGAAGATAGCACCACAAGGGAAAGGAGGAGGAGGAGCTCGTGCTCTTTGCATAAATTCCACATCGGCATCTTGAGGCTCAGGTTGCCACTTGCCAGTCTCAACAGTCCCTAACACCCGTGACTGAGACGTGCACCACAGCCTCATCTGGTAAGAGCATCCCGCTCACGCAGAGAAGTTGGGCGCCACTCTCGTCCTGTATCTCCCGGTCCAATGGGATTAGAGCCTTCGCAAAAGCAAGGTCGCTTAGCTCGAGCCTGAGTGTATTTTCCATGCAGCAAGAAGGCACGTGTCAGGTTGATCTCGCGGCGGCAATGTGTCTAAAACACTGCCGAAGCCACGAGCAATACCCGTAGCCTTGCTGTCAAGGTGAATTTGGGTAATTTTTGACCCATGCCGTTGGTATACGAAGCCACACGATGGAAGCCAATTTCACAGCCGTCGGTGGACGTGTAGTTGACTGCTTTGGCTCGGCGTCCCGTGTGTCCATATCATCCTCACGGTGGCTTTCGCGAGTTCATCATCGTCCTCTTAATGAATCTCTGAAGGTGGCCGAGATCAGAAGATTAGACATCAATTTCCATGCCGATGGCTTGCAATCAATATAACAGTCGTGCTCCGATTGTTGTCTACTGTCCCTCCAACTTCCAGTGGTTTAATTCCATCTAGCGAAGAGACGAAGGGGTCATCCGTCTGTCCTTTTGGCAGGTACACTCATGACCAGTCATGTGGCTGAACATAGGCACTCATGATCCAACTCAATTGTGATGTTGAGAACGTGCAAACTAGGGAGCAGGGAAACCGTTCGCAACACCCTACACAGGTTATGGCTGGTAACAAGAGTGCAAGCCAACAACGCATGTTATATTTGATCAGCCACTTACCGCTTGCTGGGACATTCAAACGTCAAGAGAATGGAGTTTTCACTTTTCTGTCCACCATCCAGCTTGATGAACCAGAGAATTTTCTAGTGATGTCTTGATCTCTGTGAACATCATCAAGGTTCCGATTGTTAGCTGGCCTAGCTCAATGCTGCTGCAGCGGCGGCGTACCTCTGAAAGGTTTAGGTACTCACATATCCTCAAGAGCATTATGCGAGCAAGATTAAGGCTAATATGAATGAAGAAGTGCGGGGACTCTAGGAACCTGGAGGTGTTTGGAACATTGTCGAGCTCTCAAATGAGGGGGATTGGACTGTCTCTTTTGTATCCATTCCTTGCATTTCGCATGTCGGACGATGAAAACACTTGATGGTAAGAAATATTAGCAGCTTGTGTTGGAAAATACTATTAACACAGCAACTCAATTAGGCTAAAATGACAGGTGCAATTTGATTCAGCCTCGTTGACCCCAGGCTCCGGACAAATGGCTTTCCACTCTACATTTCGACAACGATACGTGATCATGCAGACCCTCGCCGGCACTGAGAGGGGAGTTGCATATCCAGACTCGGTACGCCATCAATCCATGACGACCATCTGCCCATGAAGAGGGGTTTTACGCAGAGATCTGTGCACTTCCTGGGTCTGTTGTTCTTCGGCACATCATTCCGACTCGAACATTTCTACACTCGTCAAACCTACTTCGAATACTCCCGGACGACTGCCTGAAAGCAAACTGCCTCAATGCAGACAGACAGCCATTGGCTCACTCCAGTAGCGAAAGGATTCCTTGAAAATGTGTCCCGCCTGGGGAGAAAAGGAAGCTTCCTAAATATGTGCTTGTTGATGGTAAGAGCGTTTCCATAAATTTGATTCGACATCCAAAGCTTTAGCTGTAGCAGTTTCATCTTGAATGTCCTCCCAATCCCCGCAGCACCATGTCTTTGCTGCGAGCCTTGCTGTCCTTGGCTGCATTATCGTTTGCTGCTCATGGCCACCCGTACCAATCAGCTCGGGGTCACCCTAGGACGGTATGCAACGCCGAGACCTCCTTGACATTGCTCTACCAAAATAATTTGAATGCTTCAGACGATGTCAATCACGTCGGAGTGATCCTTCTGGACCCTATGACGGCAGAGAATGGAGCAGCTGCCTGTGGATCACTGAACGAAGCGCTTCTCACGAAGTCAATCCAACAGAACTACAGCTCAGACTTGTCCTCTGCGCTATCATATGTGGCATACTTGGCAGGCTCGACCCCTAATCGGGGTTATCACGTCGCTGGTGGCATCTTACAAGTGTCTACAAATGGTGAATTGTCATTGACAGCTCCGCAGGGAGTTGGTGTAGAACTCCCTGTGATCTGCACACAGTCAAGCAATGAAAGCCAAGCCCCAAATTCCACTGCGAGCAACCTGAATGGAGTTTCTGTAGCGGCGGCTGGGAATGTTTATGGGGGCTATCGCAACCAGAAGTCCTTCCGTTTTCTTGGTATCAGATACGCAGAAACGCCGAAGCGTTTTGAGTACTCCCTGTTGTACACTGGCTCCGGACAGATGGTCAACGCGACTGGCTATGGAGACCAATGCTTGCAAGGCAGCGGTGGAAGTGAGGATTGTCTTTTCCTCAACATCCAGACACCCTACATCCCCAAAGCTGGTTCGACGGCAAGCTTACGACCAGTTTTGTTCTGGATTCACGGTGGAGGTTTCACCGGAGGTTCAGGATCCGATCCTTTGAGCGATGGTGGCAACCTGGCGTCCAGAGAGGACATTGTGGTTGTCACCATCAACTACCGTCTCTCGACCCTAGGCTTTCTAGCCATTCCCGGGACCGACGTCAAGGGCAACTACGGCATCGGAGACCAAATTGTCGCATTGCAGTGGACGGTACGCAACATCGCCAACTTCGGCGGAGACCCCAATAAGATTACGATTATGGGAGAAAGTGCAGGAGCGGGTTCTGTCCGCACCCTGCTGGGGAGTCCACCGGCGATACGTCTGTTCCAAGGAGCAATTGCAATGTCAAACCTGGGAGGCGGCCAGACCCTGGGCCTCGATCACGACTACGGAACGACGTATTCTTCATACTACACCATCAACGAGTCGTACACCGTTGCTGGGCCCCAGATCTTCAACGGCTCCAATTGTACGACAGGCAGCTTGGACGACAAGCTTACGTGTCTCAAGCAATTCAACGCCACCGAGCTGGTCTCACTGGACACCGTCGCGCGATACGTGGTTCAAGACGGCGTCATCGTGAACACCCCGCAGCTCAACGTCTTCAACCAGAATGGTAGCTCAGCACACGTCCCGATCATGTTCGGGGTCACCGAGAACGACGGCGCGTCGTTCTCCACGCTGTCCACGACACCCGTCCACAACCTCATCGAGGGTATCATGACCGGTCTGAGTATCAACGAATCCTACGCCGAAGCGATCATCGCCTCCGGCCTGTTCCCCTTCTATTCCACGGGGAATTTGACCATGGACGCCTTCAACGTCTCCCAACGCGTCGCCACGGACAAGACGTTCCGGTGCGTCGACCAAGCAACCGTCTACGCGGGCGCCACGACAGGGGCATTCCCAGCCGCGTACTACTACCAATTCCAGCGGACCATCAACGGCTACAATCCCAACGACGTCCCCGGCGCCCCCGTCACGCCGGGCTACCCGCACGGCAACCCGAACCTTCCGTACTTCAAACTCCACGGCGCCGACATGGACTGGGCGTTTGGAAACTTCTACACCCCGCTCCGTGACGCCAACGACCTGTATTCGATCCAGCTGGTCAGCGGGTATTTTGCGGAATTCGTCAAGACCGGCCAGCCGAACCCGGACGTGGAGTATCTGATGGCGAGGGGCTATGGGATGACGTTGAAGGGTGTCCAGCAGGCGGGCAGGTGGGACAAGGTTGCGGGCGATGAGGGCCCGATCATGTTCCTCGACTATCCGGCTAAATCGGGCGTGTTTGTGGATGTGGAGCAGTGCAGTTGGTTGAATTATAGCATTGGGTACTATCTTGAGAAATGATGAGGTGGTAGTAGTGAGTACCTAAGCCAATGGTTCCCTGGTTTAGTATAATATCGCAAAAGATCTAGGGATTGATACGGGGTATGGAGAATGACGAGGCTCGCAAAGGGGCAAGGTGTCTAGGGTGGGTAGGTCTGTAGGTAGGTAGGCAGGTCCTATAAGTCGAGCAGTCTTTTTGATACGGACGACTCGGTCCGCGCCAAAATACCAATCGCAGGCTCTCAATCCACATTGATAGTGCATGGTGCAAGTGTAGAACAGGCTAATGCGGTGCTGCGTCGGCACCCAATAGTGGGACATATCAGCCGTAGAAGACGAAGGGGCAACCGAGAAAGTACCCTCATTGTGGATGGATGATGTTTGACAGCGAGCGACGACCGTTGCATTTTAGCCGGAATCCCTCCTATCAAGTCTATCACGACTACATAGATTCCAGAGATTCCATTCCTTCAGGAAATCACTAACTGATGACGCCATATATCGCTCCCGTTCAGTTAGCTATTCAGATGGCATTCTGTCTTGGACGCGGTAGAAGCGTGGAAACGAGAGGATGGACAGCGCGATGAAACGGACGTCTTCCTACCTGGTATCATGTCGATGCAATCCACGCCGGTGTCCAGGCATTTTTGTCGTTGAAACCCTTCAGAATATGTCGAGATCTCGCATTGGACGAGTCTCGTCCCGCCATTTTGCACCACGAGAAGATCGATCGAGTAATGGCTCTTGTCGGTTTGTTGATCCGGGACAGAATGCGGGGCTAGCACAAGACCAGATGACCTTAAGTACCTCACAAAACCTCACAAAATTGGACTTCTCCCCAGATCAACACACGAAGGGTGGACTTAAGAGAAGAGCATATGGGGGAAACAGTGAAGCACATCAGAGACTGGAAATGGACGCATGCTCAAGATTACCGAGATACTGGCAAGTTCCCTCGGCCGAACCCAATGGCGATGAGAGCCAGAGCAGACTGCCCCAGGCGTTCAAGGACGACACCAGGATGTCATAAGCCATGGCATGCTGTCTGATCATCGAAGTTGCCACTATCTTCGTTCTCAGGGTGGCAATTATTAGTGTTGATGATTCATCTGATTTGGATGAGGGCGTATGTATCGAGCAGCCGTATCGGGTAAGGCCGGCTCTACATCGAGCATTTCGTGACTCGCGAACGGATTTGGGTCTCAGCATTTTGGAGGTCGGAATGCTGTCGCCCAAGCTGAGTTTGGTGGCAGTTACAGTACCCAGACGATTGTTCAACGGTACAGTGTAACATCAATTCAACAGCCGAATGGTAGATCAGATGATGAGGAAGTCCTTCCTGAGAATGAGCAAGCAATCGGTCAAAGCACTACCCCGTACCCCCGTATCCGGTTGAGGATGCTCGCTCCCTGGTGTGCGGCAGGCTTGAATTGCAAATTGTCATTCTTTGCAGGCCAATGCCCCAGAATGGGCGGTCAAAAGCGAGAATCGCGCAATGGTAGGTGATAGGTGACTGGCAGTCAGCAGTTTGATGTCATGGGTATGCATCATTAGAGGCGTACTCGTAGGTACCAAGAGCCAACCGAATCATGATCCTTACAAGGGGACTGTCACATGGGAGAAATTGATTTCGCTGCTGGTAGCGAAGGTGCAGGTTGCAGACGTTGACGGTTGTCCTGTATAGTTAGGAGGATACGCGGTGCTATCTCTAGAACCAGGCACCGAGCCTGGGTGGCCTAAGATGGAATATGAGCTGCCTCTTCACTCACCTAATGAGAAAGCAAAAGCAGATGTGCAATGCTTAAGGGGATCTTGGGAATAGGGGACAACTGACCGATGAGCGCACCAGTGCGACCAGTACGAGCACCCAAACGAGGCAGTGCAGATCTTCTGAGTATAGGGGTTTCGAGTCACAACCTTGGGAAGGGGTGCGGCTGGGGAGGGAGATAACCAAGGCAGGCGATGAGTTAGGGGGTGTAGGCGGCAGGCGATGCCCCGAGGCCAGTGGAAAGCATGCCTAGAGCTCGTGGCTGCTGGGGCCTGGGGAATGCTGAACTGTTGACTGGTGAGTGCGACTGGGGGCTGGCCTTGCTGCAAATTCATCAGGTTTCGATTTCCTGGTCCCCCGGCTCATCGATCAGACGAGCCCCGCCTTCTCCACGCTTTCGTCCAGGTTTGACGCAAGAAAGTAAAGATCCGGTGGATAAGGTCTGGCGGTCTGACCACTAACGGAGGGCCCCTTTACGAGGCTTGGTCCTGAGGGTGAAGAGCAGCGATTGTGTAAGAGTAACCGAGTGAATCAAAGTCCAATCTCTTTTCCCTTGTTTCTCGTGCGGTTTTCAGGAAGACAGTGAGGATGATAGTCAGGGCTCCTATCGCAAGGGGGCCTTATTATTGGTATGTAGGAAGATAGTATTTGTGTGCGGAGGGTGAGCTTGGCGGCATGGTGCTCTGTACGGCGTGTGCCTAGGTACTCCGTACCTGGGCAGTTCCTTCCTTCGATTCGAGCTGTTCGCCGACGCGTGCTTTCCCGCATTTGACCATGACTCGTCGAGTGGTTATGCACCTGCCCAAGAGAGGAAAGCGACCAGAAGACAAGAAACGGGAAAATTGAAAAGGTGACCTGATCTGATGATGGCCTCGTCTGACCGATGGGGTTTTGCCACGGGCTCCATCGCCGTGTCTGGCCCTCTCTCCCCCCTCTCTCTGCCACTCTCTCGAGAACTACTCTCTCATCCACTCACTCTTCATCCACTCTCTCTGCAAGTCATTCGCCCTCCTCAGTCACCCTCCCAGGCGATTACCAAAGTCCCCAGGCTCCCTCCCATGGGCCATCCCCCCGGCACCATTTGGCCTGAGCCTCTCCCACGAGTGCTCTGTACGATTCCTCGTTTCGTCTCCAAGCTCCTCCTCCTCCACCCCCTCCTTCCCCCAGCCTCCACCCCTGTACAATCAAATCCTTGATCCCGTACTCCGTATTTCCTCCTCGACTCGAAACCCTGCCGCTTGGTGCCCGTGGAATCGTGGATTGGTAGTGGTCCTGCGACGGCCCTGCGATGGCCCTCCTGGATCAAGCCGACGCAGACAAACTTCAACCATCGACCGACCGATCACTGCTTCAGACTTAGCCACCCATTAGCTAGCTGACGACCTTACCTTCCATCTCCAGTGCCGACCCCGCCTCTTTCGACCCTGCTCCATTGTTACTCCTGCAGACATGCGCAGATACACCCTAACCACTCGTAGCCACCCACCACTGAGTACGACATGAAGCCATGCGGCCCATGCCCCATGCAGAGCCGGCATGGGTTGCGTCTTCCTCCATTTCTACTGGGGGCCCTCGGTCCTTCGTCTTTTCATCCCCAAATGACCAGAAACTTTTTCTCCACTACTTGGTCCTGGCACCAGATCCTCCACAGTAATAACTGACGACTGATCAGTGGCAAGTTGGTGACTGCTCAGTGCCAGACTGCCAATGCTGCAATCCTCGGTCGACTTCTGACTGCTAACATCTGCCACCGGTCGCTTGCACTCTCTCCGCGCTTCCCCTTGTCCTGGGCGACTAGTCCGAGCCCTGAACCCGATCTCGAAAAGTCCTCTGCTCTGAACTCGACTTTCTCTACCATTGTTGTATAGCACACCTTTCACCACACTCGGAACACTTCCCAGTCTGCAAGCGGATGACGAGAGAGATGTGATGAGCTGCAGTTGAAGCTTCTAGCGTTGGATAACACCCGTCAACATGCTGTCTCGAATTCCGCCCCAGACCCAGACTCACAACTCCTACCCCGAATACCATGACTACTCCCAGCGGCCCGAACTGATCACCTCGGTGCCTCAGCAACTGTCCTCCTCCGCCCAGCAAGACCGTCAGACCTTCAAGACCGAAAACCTACAGGCCGGCCGTAAAAGGAGAGACTCCGAGGTGGATGGCGACGAATCTGGGGAAGCAGCTGGCGTTCGTCGTCGCATAAGTCGAGCCTGTGACCAATGCAACCAGCTCAGAACGAAATGCGACGGGAAGCAACCTTGCGCCCACTGTACGGTTAACTCTCTTGCTTGCGAGTATGCCCGTGCTCATAAGAAACGGGGTCGCGCACCCAAGAAGGAGATGGATCAGATGGACGAGCCGCCTTTCTCCAATCCCAACCTGAACCATACGACGCAACCCAATCCAATGCCGCAATTGGGACACAGAAAGTACTCGAATACTGCATACGCTGGTCAAGATCATCTCACCGATGGCCATGCTCTGCCATCAAACAACACTCCCCCATCTGCTACCTTCGACCCCAATCATCAAACTGCCTTCTTTGCTACGTTCGATCATGCTTCTGGCTTGAACATGCCTGCCTCCGGGCAGATGCATGAAATAGACCAGACTCTTGTACCTCAGATGAATCAAGCTCGAGCCCTTGACTTTGCAGTGCCAAATCCGTCATACGCTCCCCAGGGTCTCGATCAAATGCATGTCCAAGGTGTCAACACTGGTTTTGGCTTCCCTCTCGGAGACGACTATTCAGTGGCATTCATGGGCAAGGCTCCTATGGTTGAATCCCCAGATTGGCTGTCTCTCACGTCACCTCTATTTGTCACCGAGCCTCTTCCTAACCAACCGAGGATTACAGACACATTGAGGTATCCTGTACTTCGACCTCTCCTACCTCATATCGAGTCCATCATTCCCCAAAGCCTGGCGTGTGATTTACTGGAACAGTACTTTACTAGCACGACCTCAGCATATCTGAGACCTGCCAATCCGTATGTGCTAGGTTACATTTTCCGCAAGAAATCGATTCTCCACCCGACAGATCCTCGTCCATGCACGCCCGCCCTGCTAGCAAGTATGCTGTGGACAGCTGCACAGACAAGTGATGCCGCCTTTTTGACTGCACACCTCGACGCACGTGGCCGTATCTGTCAAAAGTTGCTGGAGTTGACGATCAATATGCTGAAGCCGCTCATTCACAGTCACCCAAATACCAATGCCGTTACACCCAACCCCAATTATCCTCAGATGATATCCAGCGACGCTGGCTTGGGGGCCTTGGTCGTACCGACGCATTCTCCTGGAAGTGCACTCGACCGTTCACAGATTGATAATTTGGCTACCTATATCCACCTGGCAACTGTCGTCTCAGCCAGTGAGCGGAAAGCGGCAAGCCTACGATGGTGGAATGCGGCTTGGTCTCTCGCCCGTGAGACTCGCCTCGGTCGTGAACTTCCTCCGAACACCGCGGAGCAGGATGGAGAGGACACGGGCAAGACTTCAGGAGATGGCCAGTCAAGCGAAGGACGGAAGAACTCGGTAGACGAAAACCGACGCAAGGCTGTGGGTTATGTATCCGAAGAGGAGCGGGAAGAGCGACGCAGGACCTGGTGGCTGCTCTATATGCAAGATCGTCATCTGGCGCTCTGTTACAATCGGCCAATGTTCTTCCTCAATAAAGAGTGCGAAGGTCTACTTCAACCATTGGATGACGATTTGTTTCAAGCTGGCAAATTCGAGCGTGCCTCTGATTTGAGCCATCGTCGACGCGGATTGAACATTGAATGCACATCGCATAGTGTTTTCGGCTATTTCTTACCCCTGATGGTGATACTGGGAGAGATTCTAGATCTCAATCACGCAAGGAATCGGCCACGATTTGGCCCCAGATCACAGCAGCCCAAGAGCTGGGATGATGCTACAGACGAGATTACACAACAGCTAGAGATGTACGGGCAAAGCCTCAAGGATTTTGAGGCATCGAATGGTCACCTGCCAGACACCAGCCACAACGACGTTGTGACACCGTCGGTCGTGTCTGCAGGTACCAACGATTCACACAGCGCTTCAGAACTGGCATTGCAGACCAAGACCGTGGTTGCATATGGCACACATATCATGCATGTGCTCCACATTTTATTGACGGGTAAATGGGACCCAATCGCTCTGCTGGACGATAATGATCTGTGGATATCATCACAGTCATTCGTTACCGCTACGGGACACGCTGTGAGTGCCGCTGAAGCCGTAGCTGAGATTATCGAAGACGATCCGGATCTGAGCTTCATGCCTTTCTTTTTCGGTGTGTATCTGCTTCAGGGCAGCTTTCTGCTCCTGCTATTTGCAGACAAGTTGCAAGGTGACGTTAGCCCGGACGTGGTTAAAGCTTGCGAAACAATTGTTCGAGCACATGAAGCGTGTGTGGCAACTCTGGACACTCAATATCAGGTATTTTCTCTTGGTCCCGCTTGCATGCATTCTGATTCGGTGATGCTAACCAATCGACAGCGGAACTTCCGAAAGGTAATGCGGTCTGCACTTCAGCAAGTCCGGGGCAGAATACCAGAAGATGTTGCGGAACAGCAACATTGGCGGCGTGAAGTTCTTGCACTGTACCGATGGACAGGCGATGGGACAGGTCTTGCTCTTTGAACCACTCGATCACCGGGTGGTTTCTTAAACATTGTGCTATGAGACCCGAAAAATTGAATCAAAAGCAACGATTGAACGAAATAGGGAGAGAAGGTCTAATAACGCTAACCATTGCTTAGTCTAGTCGTGGTGTGACGGCAAACGCCTTGCTCAGTGGACTCAACTACTGCGTACTCTGTACATCAAGGATGGATCACCTGTTGTGGTCAATCGCAGATCGACTAGGCTCCCCCACTGCAGCCAGTGTGAGGGCTTATCAGCAACCAGAAATTCTTCAGTGATGAGGGCATCGCGGGTGGCTATCTACTCGGGATCTAGGAGATGTACAAGGTACTCACGTACCCCAGTCTTTGCCTGGACTCAGGTTAGGTCATTTACGGCATCATGACCAGGAGATGGAGTCACATTGCTTGTTTCACGACATCACACACCTCCTTGCGGGGAATGGCTGCTTGAAGGGCAAGACGTGCTCCAAGGGAACTTGAACGCAGCACATTTCTTTCTTCTATGCTGGGAAATTCACCACTGGGAGTGCCACTGAGCGCCGCACGGCGGACGATCAATGACGAACACTTGAGAGTTATGTGTGATGAATAAGGCCATCGTGTGGCCAAGGCAGGAAGCGATACGGATAGGCGAGGGCATTGTAGCCTGTCTGTCGTATGCTCGCTTCGGGTTGGATTGTGCCATCAAATGTCGGCTGTTTGGGTGTTGAAAAACCGTGGATTTCCCATGGTTATCGTGGATGTCGTGTCTATCATGTTTATCATGTTTACCAGAGTGTCGAGAGCAGGGGCATGGCAAAGGTGAGATTAGTTTCAAAGCCAAGAGGATGGGTGAAAATAGCAGTTGGCAGAAGTCTGCAACCGATTCAGGTTCATTGGCGAAACAATTGTATCAAGTACGACTATGCGGAGGAGTAGACGACAGCTAAATTGAGTGGGCATTTTCAAGTGATTTGGAACCGGGGTGTTTTTGATTGAGACAACTCTATTCTCCAGTCAACAAACCAATATACCTAGCCGTAGATAGGAATACGAGGTCACAGTGGGCTCGATTCGGCTCGATTCGTGAGCTCGTCGTCGTCAGCCAGCGCCTACTCGTAGGATTGCTTGGTTGCCAGCAAGGGGGATCAGTAAATTGGTTAAATTGGAGGGCTTACGCAGACACGTACTCGGTATTATGTACGGAGTACTCAGTTCAATAGTTGCTCCTGTCTGGAGGGAGTAATAAGCTCCTTTTGGGAATTCACAGCTAATCACTACTTACCTGAGCAAGTAAGTTAGGGACGAGGTGGATAATTAGGGACTTTCACCCTGAGCCGCGAAGCCGAGGTATCGAGTACAGAGTATGTACTCCGTACATACCTCGTCTTCTATGCTGACACGCACCAAGTGAAGTGTCACAAGTTCTCATCCACCACTTTGAAACAAAAGGAATATGGAGTGGGAAACGACCACTGCCACGCGGCGAGCTCATCATCAAAGAAAGCGTCGAGACTTAATTACGAGTAATATGGAGTAATTCATGACGAGTCTCGTGCCAGTACGACTTTCGGCTCCATGGGCCAGCCCTTCCACGGTCGGTGGTTCCGTTTCAAACTGGATCGGAGGGAATGCCCGCTTCTGGTCAAACGCGATGGCTGGTAGCTGGTTGCTGGGAGCTGGTTGCTGGGAGGGTCACGCTCGTTAAATGGGAGGATGGGAATGGGGAATCAGACAGTAGGTTTAGGCGAGTTGTGGGATGGTGTCGGTGCTGGTGCTGGGCGGTAGAGGTGCTTGTACATATGTAAATAGAACTGGCACCTACATAATATCTACGATGTAAGTACCGAGTACAGCCTCTATCTTCCCACCATTCAGCCTGGACGGAGTAATTCCTAGTACTTAGCACTTCCCACGGGCGGGCACATCAAGCTGTTACAGTCCCCCACTACTAGTAGTTCAGTAATGCTCCGTATAGGACTCCCGCATCTGAGCTGGCAGTTGGCAGCTGGACACTTTTGACACTTTTGGCATGCCATCTTATAACATAAGTAGCAAGTTTGGCGTCCTGGCAGGCTGGCACTCCAGCTGCGGCAGGTATGGAGGTAGACAGCTACAGTTCTAGCCCTCGTCACACCTTTCCAGGATTATCCCAATTGGTGTCTGCCTGCCTCTCTCGTCCGCACCAAGCACTTTCAAACTCAGACATTTGGCGTCAAAGCCGAAGCAAAACCCAGCCAACGGACAGCCAGCATCCATCCCCAGGGCCCAGTGTCAGGAGATCCACCACCCTGATGTGAGCCAGAGCCCCAACCAAACCAACAACGACCCTCTCCATCCAACCTTTGGGTTGCGCCTTAGGTATGTCTGGATGGGGGATGGAGGAGGAGGAGGAGGAGGATCAGGAGGAGTTTGTGCTCTCTCGGTCGATAGGGTACGGAGTACTTGTAGTACAAAGGTAGTAGTAATGGAGACAGGATGATACAGACTCCATCCCGTGGTGGCATGGATTGCTGTCTCTTGGATCATTGTCGTTTCTCTGCCGTGGTGGGGGATTCATTCTCTCTCCCAGGAATGTGCTCATCTTGATAGTGGTGTAAATGCCAGGTATAGCCAGTGCACCGGGACAGCTGCCTATCAGTAATTATCGAGGCACAAGGGCACCAAAATGCACACCACATGGTTGATGGCCGGCACCCGGAGCCGTAATCAGGGGGCTCGGTTCAGGGTGTTTTAGTTAAGACTAGTTGATGAGTGATTAGGGCAGTCCCGGGCGATCCAAGCTCTGGAACGATGCCGATGGTCGTAGGCGCAGAGTCCCCCGAGGCCCATCCCACAGGTACCCATCCCTTAAGCATGAATCCATATTATCACCGCTAAGTATCAACCAACACCCGCCCGTCCCGTGACGTGTTCCCCTTCTCATCCCCCCTCCCCTCCTCTTCTCCTCGATCACATCCTTCACTTCTCTTATCTTCTCTTCTTGTAACACATCCCCTCGCTATCCATCACATCACGATCATCGCCATTGCATCCCCCCAACTCTCGTTATTTCAATCTATCGAATTCGGCGCATCAACAATCCAGCCAGAGGTGTCACTTTTCCCAATTCGTCGATCATTCGCATTCTTCCTCCGAAGGCCCGCCTTTCGTGTCGCTACGGAGTCCCGATCAAAACAATCGTGCCTGGAATCCGGAAATCCTGGAATCTTGCATGTCTGAACAAGGAGAATAGCTGGGAAAGATCGCCAATCCGAACACAACAAAACCACAGCCCGCGATTCTTTTCGTCTGTTTGACGACATTCTGGATCCTCAATCCACTTGATAACCATTGTCAGCCACTCGCTTTTCGTTCTCGCCTCGCCCCCAATCTGGCATTGCCATACCGAGGGAACCAAGTAACAACACAGCACTACGGGGTACCAACTGTACTATGAATCAACCTGTCATACTATTCTTATCCCACTTCGGCCCGTATTAGCAGGCTGCCTGGTGTCCCGCCTTAACCCAAAGCCTCAAAGCGCCTGAAAACGCTGTGAGCAACCGTTTCCCACAATCAACGGTCTAAACGGTGCCTGGAACGCCTCAGTCCGGTTCACCACGCCTCTATCCGTGCACGCACACCAAGCATCAAGCAGGGACGGGCTGTACGGGGCTCCGTACCACCCAATATCCTCCATACCGACTTTTTCCAACCCCAAAAAGCCCGCGCCATCGGATCATCCTGTCGTGCACAGACAGACGACCCGTGGTACGGGAGCACTGGACCACTGGTATCCATTCTGACAGCTCCCACCTGCTTTCCGAGCCCCGTGCACCCAGCCATTACCATTCCCATCCAAGTTCCAACATGCCAGCCATGGCGCATGCACGTCCTACTACCGGTAAGTTTTTTCTGTCTCACTTCAGGCATGCTGGCGCCTTAGCCGAACCATTATTCCCGCCGTCTGACCACCCCACTTTACCCACTTTACCCACATTCGCCTGCCTCCCCTCAACCTGAATCCCCGGGCAATCCTGTGTCAGACGAGCAACCATTACCCGCCCGATACCCACTCACCTGCAGATCTCACCACTGTAGACATCCGATAGACTCTCAACGCCTCGACGCCTCTTTGTCGCCATCATTGTCGACCCTACGGCCCACACTAAAGTCCGACTTGCGTTTTATTTTGGACCAAGATTTCATCAATCCTCTGTATTTTTTCGGTACCTTCTCTCTCTCAAGCATTGACTGACCTAATCTTCTTTTCCCTTCAGATGAGTTCGACATGGCCAAGTTGCAGAAAAGCCTGAAGCAACGACAACGAAATTCCATTCGAAACAAACATCATGTCGCCAAGTTGACCCCGGCTGAGATTCGATCACTGAACAATAGTGCCGTTGCTTCTCTAACAAGCAGTCATACGAGTTCGAAAGGTACATCTCCATCCACCTCACGACGCGGGACCACCACCACCCCGCCAGCCAGTCCCGATGATGGCGACCCGATCAACCACCGCAATAAATCGATGTCGCGCAATTCGGTTTCAAGAAATTCGATAACGAATGTACCAACTCCTCCTCTCACACCAAATGGACACCGTCGACCGTCATCCTCGAGTAATCGTAGTCACCATCAGAATCATGGTCAGGGTCATGGCCATGGCCACAGCCATACGCACCATCACGGCCACGCAAATGGTATCATTTATGCCCCTCGTCCTCGAGGGCATATTCACCCCGCATTCATGGCTTCCAACGGAATCTCATCTCGACCTTCTAGTTCTGGTTCGTCAACATATCGAGGACTGCCTACCTACCGAGGCCCAGAAGTCACCCGAACTGGCTCCATGAATATTATGCTCCAACGTCCATCGCCGACAATTGTCGCGAATCCCTTGTCAAATTTTTCGCGGCCGAGACAAAGTCTGTTCTCCTCATCACCAGAGAGGTTTCGACATGATTCTCAAGACTTGCCATACGAGCGAACCCACAGCTTTCAGAACAGCCGTGCCAACTCCATGCCTAATGTCAGCGCCCCATCATCCAGGCCTGTCAGTCCGCCTAGAGTCAGCGACTCACCTGTTTCCATGTTGGCGGATGAGTCGGAGAAGTTCCCCGCCTTTGATCCCGACGATCCACATAACCAACCGAAGGATCTGTCGGAGGATGAAGAGATCCAAGCCCGCGAAATGATGCAACAGTTCAGCGATAAACAGACTTCCCCGCAATCGTTAGAACGGCCATCCTCTCCAGCTTCCAAACCGCGCGAAGTGGAGCAGGCCGAATCGCCAAAGAAGGACAAGGCTAAGCGATTTACGCTTGGTACTGCTCTTTTCGGGGGAGATAAATCCGCCCCGGGCGAGAATACAGACAAGGCTGCTGCCAAGCTCAAGAAAACAAGGAGACGGACATTGTCTTTCACCAAGGGCGGTGAAGTTGACCAGACTTCTCCAATTCCAGATGAGGGACACGCCGTGGATGGAGCAGGATTAGAGAACGGTGATTACTCTGAACACCCTGCTATTCGACCTTTGGCTCTCGTAATCCCTTCCGAAGATAAAGGCAAAGGAAAAGAAATCCAATCTGCGCCGGTGTACACCAGATGTGCTTGTTGCGGCAAGATTAAGAAACCGGCAGGCTACAACAATGAACTCAGCCCCGTGATGGAAAATGAGAACCTAAGAACGAACTTCAGCTTTGAAGCCGAGAGGACTTCTGATTCTACTGGGAGGAGGAGCTCCGACGCGAGTCGCGGCAAATTCACACCGATCATCCCCATGCCGGTGAGCAGCACCGAAACCCGCCAGGCTTCGATCGAACCATACACGGGCCCGGTTGGTGGTTCTTCAAACCACCACCACAGCGGCAGCGGTGGTAGCGGGAGCTCCAACCACAAGTCATCCTTGACATCGAGCCCGCGTAAGAGCAAGAAGTATCTCGATCCGCCGAAATTCGTCCGATTCGCCAGCTTACACGGCCGTCGCAATACGGACCCTACGATGATTGCGGAAGAGGATGAATACAGCGATTCCCAGCAGCAGAAGCGACCCCTTGTGAATGGGTATACCATGGAAGGGGAGGAGAGCTATCATGATGATGACGACCCCGGCATGCTGCAAGCCAATGGATTTTCCTCCTACCAAGAACCATTCATCGCAAGGACGCAGCCAGTGATCGACGGGCCAAAAGAGAAGAAATCTAAGAGTGGTCAGAGCAGACCATCCAACGAAACATCATCAGAACAAGATGTTTTTTTCACCCCGAACAGAGGCGTGAGCCCTGTAGTTGTCGAAGCGACCAGAGCGCCACAGCCCCAGAAAGCGCGATTCGAGCGAGAAGGTTCCTTCGGTGCCCTGGCGGAAGCGAAATTGGCCATTGATTTCAAGGACTTCGTCATGGCCCCGCCCACAACTACTCCTGCGACGGACGCGCTCATGTCGGGTGCCAGGAAGGTTGTGGCTGCTTAAGTTGAACGAAAGGGTGCGTGAGTACCTGCGTGCGGATGGTGATTGAGCACATATTATATATGAATATCTATCTATCTATGGTGTGGTACAGTGACCGGGGTGGACCGACCCCACGCGCAACGCGACGAGGCTTCGTTCGATCTCGGAAACGTCCATCGAGATCGGAAAGAGGAGGTATGTGGTGTTTATTATGTCTTAGTTTGGGTTGGAATGCCTCTTTTTTGTTTCGGAGATTCGGATGATGGAACGTGTGGCCCCATTGCTTTTCCTTCTTCTTGTTTTGGTTCCCTGGCATCTTACGCATTGCGCTGTGTGTGTTTTTTTATCTCTTCTGGCGTCGCATATTTGAGCATTGCATTGCATTACATCGCAAGCCCAAGCCCAAGCCCTATCCGGCGATCTATCTATCTTAAATAACTCTTACTACATACAGTATATATGGGACCCATGAAAACGGAGGAAGGGAGAGCGGGATATATACGGAGTACATACATACATGCGATAGGATGGATGGATGGATGGTCCGGTTCGTGGTGCACCCCAGAAGCGAATGTGTTGGTAGTCAGTCAAACTTGCTGTGTTGTGTGAGGATGGAAGGAAATCAGGATGGATGATAAGTGCTCCGTATTCCATATGGAAAGCAACTACTATATAGTATTTTACGTAGTCTGGACCCACCCCACCTACTTGGTGATCTATCTATCTACATACCCATCTCTATCTATCTGGATCTAAATAATGGAATAATGTGAAAGATTATATATGTACTCAGACGGACACCCATCAGACGCCCTACGTTCTAACCCGGCCAGCTGCCAGACCATATAGAGGGAGGAATATTAGGAGTTTATATGTCTTGGTAGTCCAACGTGTAATATATTGGTTAGTAGGTAGATGGGTGCGAACTATATACTATATTCATTCATTCAGACGAACATACACACGTACACAAACGTACACGATCACCAATACAAATAATTAGAATATCATGAAATTATACTCCTATACATAATGATACATACGATACTATCTGAACCCATGTAACTTTCTACTAACCTAGGAATTTACATGACACAAGGAAGAAATTAGAAATCTGAAGAATCGCTCGATCCATGCATGAGATCCGTTGAGATCCGTTGAGAGAGAGAGAGAGAGAAAAGTCTCACCACCCCACCCAAAGCATCGAATCGCTACGAGCACAGAACAGCGTGGCTGGCTGGCATTGCTCTCAATTTTGGTTGGGTGCCAGGTGGTGATTAGTTAGTTAGGGCTCTTGTAAAAAAAAGGCACAGAAGTAGCTTCAGGAAGGAGGTCCTGCACGTAAGTAGTGTGCTCGAAATACATGGATAGTTCAATGACTAACCAACCACGCAGGCTTTTTGACGGTGTGGTGTGGTGTGTTTTAAATGTGAATGACACATAGACAGAGGAAGGAGTAAATGTGTTAGATATCTAGATAAGTACCTACCTAACTGGGTATGTAGTAGATAAAACTAATCCCCCCCCGTGCAAAATAGTCAGGGTCAGGCCTTCCTTCGATTCGATTTCCCTCTGGCGCGCTGTGTCACATGAAGGAAAGAAGAGGCTGCAGTAGCACTTACAAGGCCGCAATGGCGCAGGCTTCATTCATATAGACATTGTTGTAGTTGTTAGTTGTAGAGAGAAAGGAATGAATGCCCTGAAGTCATAGACATAGTCGTTATAGTGACCCAATTAATGGCAGGAGCCACCCCGTCATATGACACGCTGGCGTGGGGAATGGATATCAGTGCATCGGCTGGCATATTTGCGTTCTTTTGCCCGCTGACACTGACGCTCGCTACCCTCAGTATAGTGTACTGGGCCCACTAGTGCCGATCGATCGATTTGTTTGTTTCGTGCGATTCATGTATGTGTATATATATATACATATATCCACGAGGGCCGTGGGGGTTGCTGTGCTGGGCTAGGAAGGGAGGACTACCAGAGAGTCTCCCACTTCATATTAACCAACTGAGAGGCGTCTTTTGCTTTGGAGCTTCGCTGGCTGACCAGTGAATGAATGGCACTAGCTTGACTTGGTTGACTGACTGGCCATTATTCCTCGGCAAGTGGCGCCAAGTCTAGCCTCACGAGTACTGCGTATTCCTTGTGCTCTCACTGGCGGAGCGGAGAGGAAAGAAAGGGTGGTGGTGGCCTGCCCGTGGCGATCATTTGTCGCGTTCTTTGAATATTCAAGCAGAGCCAGCCTAGCAACTTCAGTTGTGGGAGGCAAAGCGAATGGCTCAAATAAAAGCGAGAGTGTTGGGTTTGCTTTTAAGTTTGCGGCCCCATATGGCTGGATGGCATGCGGTGAGCGATTGGAGGGCAAGAGACAACTTGTTTGGAGTCCCATAATGATAGATAGTAGTGATCATAGCCGATGGCATCCATGCGAACGATTCACATCCCCGGCGGCGGATTCTGATGCTGTTGCGAAGCAACTGATTTCCGGGCGATCAACTGTCGCCCGCTCGATCCACCGTGGGAGCTCAACTCTGCGGCGCTCTGTCCTCCTCCACCACCGCCATTGACGGAGCTGGTGGGCTGGCTGGCGCTAGCTAGCGGTGGTGAATTAGTCGAAGCAAGGAGAGGCTGGCTGATCGACAAGGAGGATGGACGGAAACTGCCTGAGTCGGCTTCAACGGGGTCGGACAGCGGGGGCCTTGAATGTTGCTGTTGGTAGTCCGTGTTTGGCGGCTGGCTCATCTGGTTTGGTTGGTAGGGGTACAGCTGAAGGGGTGGTGCTGGAATGGGAGGAGAGTGTGGGAAGTATCCCCCACCGTGTTGACCTGTGCCGAGGCTTGGGGAGTTGTGTGGGTATGGATATGGATATGGATATGGCTGTTGATGACTCGGCATGCCCGCGGGCTGTATTCTGTAGACACCACCATACTGATCCTGCACCATTTGTGCTTGGCCATGGCCGAGGGCTGGGCTGTAGCCGTGTGAATTTGAGTATCCTCCCATTTCCGGGACTTGAGGGTGGTTGTACTGATGCATTGGTGTCTGCGACTGCGAATATGTCTGTAGCGCTGGGTACATCGCAGGGCTTCCGGGTGTCATCGTCGTTGCTGCTGAAAGGTGTTTCGTCTCTGGTCCACCTGCCGCCGCCGCTTGCACAGGCAGCTCAGATGCGATCGCGTCTTTTTCTGAATTCTCTCTTCGCCGACGACAAATCTTCCAGAGCGCGATGATAGCCAGGGCGAGCAGCAGAGTACCAACGGCAACTCCCGCCCCAATTCCGGCTTTGGCACCAGTGCTAAGGCCAGAATGTTCCTCCTCATCATCATCACCACAAGGAAGTCCGAGTGCAAATACCCTGTCATTGTACATGGTCAGTGTCGTGTTTTCAGTGTTGGGTGGATTATTGCGCGACTTCGTTCAGGCACAGAAGG
>Ga0105239_10000216_pt1 | contig 85418 bp, 76 predicted proteins | sample KBSC44metaG_FD_92761 | JGI IMG/M metagenome (GOLD analysis project Ga0105239, IMG submission 92761) | Corn rhizosphere microbial communities from Kellogg Biological Station, Michigan, USA - KBS C4-4 metaG | ecosystem: Host-associated > Plants > Roots > Rhizosphere > Soil | place: Michigan, USA... | reverse complement strand
TCACTCATTTGCAGTACTCCAATTTTTGAGCTTCCGAATTTGAGATTGTGGGTCAGCTGATCGGAGCAGATGGATCACGTGGCTCTGGCACGGGCGGATCGACCGGCTCGGGCACCGGCACATCGATCGGAGTCGGGATGGGATCGGCCGGCTGGGGCTGTGTAGCCATGGTCACCTCCTCCCGCGCAGTGTGTTGAGCAGCGCGATGCCGACGACTCCGATGGCGGCTGCCGTTGCGAAAGGCTTCTCGCGCGCGAACTGCTTGAACCGGTCCAGCGTGGGAGCGGCATCGCCCGCGATGATCTCCTTGACCGAGCCGACGACCTTCTGCGCCTTGCCGCTGAGCTGATCCGCGATGCCTTCACCCTTCAGCGAGTTATCGCCGGTGACATCGCCCGCAGTTTCTTCGACCTTTCCCAGAAAGTCCTGGCCCGACCCCTTCAGCGTGTCCTCGTTCATCGCGCATCTCCTTTGCGCCGCACACAGGCGGCACTGGAGAGGGAACGGTTCGGTCGGACGGTCGTGCCACGCCGAGTGATCGAGGCCCGAAGCGTGCGACGGGGCGGCCGAAGACTCAGATGGGTGGACAGGCAGCAGTCCGTCATACAAAAGGGGCGATGTCGCTTTCCCTCCAACTTTGCGCTGCCTCTGACGGCGCCTCCCTATCCTATGTCAGGTAAGTTCCCTGGAACGACGCTGCAGTGCTGGTGCTTCTGGATGATCCGGAAGCGCGGCAGATCGTTGCGGAAGGGACGTTGCGACAGATGGCGAACCGGATCGCTGCCCGACCCACCGCTGATTGGCATCGCTTCCTGATCTCACTCCCCGATCGTGGCACGCCACCCTTCGCTTATCGCGCGGCCGAGTTCGACACCCTGATCTGGGCGCTAGCCGGCTGATCAGTGCTTCGGGTTTGTCTGCGGGCTCAACTGCCCCTGCATCGAACCAGTGCTGGATGCAGGCGTAACCCGTGGCTGCTGGTTCAGCCGCATCAGAACGACGGCGACGACGATGATGAAAATCACAACGCCGAGCAGCGTCGTGATTCCGCGGCGGTCCGTATTTCTCATCGTTCAAACGGCCGTCTTCAGCGGGTCGGGCTTCTTCCCGTCCGGCAGCTTCTCGCGGAGATGGTCGTGAACGACCTGCGCGCTGAAGGGCTTTGAGATGAAGGTGGCATTGTCCGGCATGTCGCCGGCCTCGGGCTTGACCCTGCCGCTGGCAACAACGATCTCGATCTCGGGCCAGTGCTCGGCAACGTGATGCGCCAGCGCAAACCCATCGGTTTCGCCCGGCATCTCGACGTCAGTGAAGAGAAGCGTGATGCTATCCCCGCAATCCTCCAGCAGGGTCTTAGCTTCGTCGCCGCTTCCCGCCTCGTGAAAGCGGAACCCTGCCTCTTCGAGGATGTCGCAGAGGCTCATCAGGACGAGAGCGTCATCATCCACGACCAGCGCGTAGGGATCAGTCGATCGTCCGTCGGTCTGTTCAACCATGATTGCTCCTCGTCTCCGGCAAACGTCAGACTCGTCAGTCACATACGTTGATCCATTCGTTTCGGCATTGAGCACTAAAAGGCTGCCACCACTGCATGGACGCCGGGCATCATGGCCGTAACGACGGGATCAACGCCGTCCGCCGCGCGCTTGAGCCTTTCCGCCATGGAAGGACAGCGACATGTCGACGCCACCATCAGGTTCCGTAGACGGTGCCGGTTCCCACGAGACAGCCGACGCTAAGCCCAAGGGCGGCGTGACGGTAACAGCCCGCAGCACGATCGGCAACGACGAGCATCGACGATGTTGAGACGTCGAAGCCGGAACCAGACATCTTCGGCGTCGCGCTCGAGAAGTTGGGCGTCGAGCCTTCGGACGCGCTCGTGGTGGGCGACACGATCTACGACGTGGATGCGGCGCTACGCGCCGGTATCGCAACCGTGGGCGTCACCTCTGGGCCATTCGACGAGCGACAATTGAAAGAGGCAGGGGCGACCGCCGTGTTCGCGGACGTCGCCTCCATCCTCCGTGATTTCGATCGGTCTCCGCTGGCACAGTGAACGGAACATGGTCTCACGCGCTTGGGCGCCAGGAGATTTGCGATGCTCGAACATATGCCTGTCTGGCTCGGCCGTCTGATCCGCGACCGGCGCGCTGGTCACGAGAAACTCGTAGCCGCCGATCCAGAGATCCGTCTCGGCGCGGGCACCATCGATCTCATCAGCCCGGCCTTTTCGGCCGGCGGTAGGCTTCCGGTTCGCTTCACTGCTGATGGTGAAGGCGTCTCACCGCCGTTGGTCTGGGGCGAGGTGCCCGAAGGAACGACGAGCCTGGCGCTGATCGTCGAGGACCCGGACGCTCCGGCGTCCAGACCGCTCGTGCATGCCATCGTCTGGGATATGCCGGCGGACGAAAGACGCATCGCCGAGGGTGTCATCGTCGCTGATGGCGAAGGGGGTGAAGACGGAGACGTTGGGCGCAATAGCTTTCTGCGCGAAGGCTGGCTCCCGCCGGATCCGCCGACCGGACATGGCGAGCATGACTATGTGTTCCAGCTCTTCGCGCTGTCGGAGACGCCGGATCTTGGCGTCAGCCCCGGCCGCGGCGCTTTCGTAAAAGCGATTGCCGGACGGGTTTTGGCGGCCGGCGTCCTGATCGGAACCTATTCCCGCGGCGAGTCAGTAGCGAGCGACGGCGCAACCAAAATCGCTCTTGCCGGCGATCCCGCAGCGAGCTGACCAGCAAGGAGGCTGACGATGTCCGATGAGAAGACTGCCACGCTCTACCGCATGGTGCTCCCCGAGGAGACCTGCCCCTTCGGCCTGCGGGCGAAGCAGATGCTGGAGGACAATGGCTACGTACTCGACGAGCACATCCTACGCTCGCGCGAGGAGGTCGACGCCTTCGAGGAGGAGCAGGGTGTCGACACGACGCCGCAGGTCTTCATCGGTGGTGAGCGGATCGGCGGCAGCGACGACCTAGAGCGCTATCTCGCGAAGTGACGGAGGGATCGATAATGCTCGATGGCCCGCGGCTTTCGCCGGCGTCCGGCGGCAAGGCCCGGTCTCTCGTCGTGCTGCTTCACGGCTATGGATCGAACGGCGATGACCTGATCTCGCTGGCGCCACTGGTTCAGCCGCTGCTGCCCTATACGGAGTTCGTCGCCCCCAACGCGCCTTCGCGTATCCCGAATATGGCCGAGGCCTATCAGTGGTGGCCGATCCGCAGCTTCTCCAAGGAGGAGCGGTCGGCAGGCGCCGTCGCCGCGGCGCCGGCGATCGACGCTTTCTTGACCGAGGAACTCGCCCGGCTCGACCTCGGCGACGACCGCCTTCTCCTGATCGGGTTCAGCCAGGACACGATGATGGCGCTGCACGTCGGCTTGCGCCGAGAGACGGCGGTGGCGGGTATCATCGGCTATTCGGGTATGCTCGTGGCCGTGGACCGTCTCGCCTCGGAGATCCGCAGCCGGCCGCCGATCCTCCTCGTCCACGGCACCGCCGACGACGTCGTTCCGTTCGTGTCCCTAACCGAGGCGGAGCGTGAACTGAAGGGCATCGGCCTCGATGTCGAAACTCACATATCGCCCGGCATCGGCCACACGGTCGGACCCGACGGGCTCACAATTGGTGCCGCTTTCGCGCGTCGCGTCCTCGCCGGAACGTGAGATGGGGGAGCGCAATCTCAGGATCACGGCTCTGAGCAGCCTGTCATCCGATCAGCATCCGGTCACGCCGGACGGGCGCTATTTCGTGGTGCGCGGACGCCTCTGGCGAACATCCGATCCGAACCTGACGCAGGAGGAGCGGAACCGCTTGGTTTCCGATTTGATGGCAGCGCGTCGTGAAGTAGGCGTGGGGATGCGATCCGGTGACGACGCGGCCGTCTTCAAGGCCCGAGCCAAGGTGGATGCCGCCAAGCGTGCTCTCGGCGAACGCGGTCCTCCCTGGTGGGACGACGGCGCGCCCGATCTCAATCGCCATCTCCTCCGTAACACCGTCTATGCGGATTGGTTCGCGGGCGTCGGCGAAGGATAGGCGACGTCCACCCGCTATTCGGCTGGCGATGTCCCGCCAGCCTTGCGGCAGCGATCCGAGCAGAACTTCACGTTCTCCCAATCCCGCTCCCATTTCTTGCGCCAGGCGAACGGGCGCCGGCATGCGGCACATATCTTCGTGGGCAGGTGGGGCTTCTTGTGCGCATCCACAAATCTAAACCGATGGCTCAATTGCCCTACTCGCCGACGCCAGCCGGCTTTCGATCATGGACCGGACGTCGACCCGCGCCTTGAGGCGCGCGGCGAGCAGGGCGGTGCCGCTGATCTTGCGCTGCGCGAACAGCGTGTCGACGGGCGGCACATGCCATGTGTCGCGATCTGCCGCCATGGCGGCGCCGTCCTCGCGTATCGTCCCAACGAAGGCCCGGTCACCGAAATCGAACGGCCCGGGCTTGTTCAACTCGCGCAGAATGACCTCGATGATGTGATCGACGATCGGGCGGTGCTTGCGGACGGCCTGCTCCCCCAGGAAGCCGGCGCCGACTGCGACCTCCCGCATGTGGTCGCGGTCTCCAGCGAGGCCGGCAGACAAAAGCGTTCGGTAGGCAAGCGCGGTCTCTACCGAGACCGGCCTCACGGCTCCGAAATCGAGCAGGACCAGCCGGCCCGTCTCGGCCTGATAACGGTAATTCGCAAAGTTCGGATCTGTCTGCATCAGGCCGAAATCAAAGAGCTCTCTCAGCACGAGACCGATGAGAGCCTGTATGACGCGGTCTCGCGTCTCCTGAGGGGCGGTCGCCAAAGTCTCGATCGGCGCGCCGGTGACAAAGCTCATCGCCAGCACTCGGTCGGTGGTCAGGTCCGGGAACAGCTTCGGAACGATAAAGTCGCTCGATCCCCGCAGCCGCTCGCCATAGTGGCGCATCTGCGCGCCTTCGCGGAGGTAATCGGCCTCCTCGTGGAGTTGCTTCTTCGCCTCTTCGAGTAAAGGCCGGATATCGATGCTAAGCGGCAGGACGCCCGAGACGCGCAGCAGTGTCGCGACATTATCGACGTCCGCATCGATGCTTTCCGCGATACCGGGATACTGGACCTTGATCGCCAGCTCCTCGCCATCGAGCGTCGTCGCGCGATGAACCTGGCCGATCGAGGCGGCCGCGATAGGCCTGGCATCGAAACGGCTCAGGCGCGTCTTCCAGTCGGGACCCCATTGGCGCACCAAGACCGTCTGGAGCTGCGCAGGCGGCATATGATGGGCGTTCTCGCGCAGCCGGGCCAGAATCATGGACAATTCGGCCGGCAGCATGTCGCCGGCATCCATCGAGATCATCTGCCCGAGCTTCATGGCCGCCCCGCGCAGATGCGAGAGGCGATCGGCGAGCTTGAGAGCATTGCCAGGTGTCAGAAGCAGGTCGCTCATCCGGGGCCGCTCGCCCGAGGCAAGGCGCCTTGCTCCTTCGGCGACCATGCCGCCCGCGACGCCGCCAGCCAGCCGTCCGAAGACACCAAGGCGCGACAGCCGGCTGCTCGGTATTGCGCGGCCCTTCTCTCGGCGATCGTCAGACATCGGCGTCTCTCATGAAAGGGCCGCCCGCAGCAAACGCCGGAGGAGGTGAAGGGCAGGAATAGGCTCAACGAGCGTCTGCACTGAACGTACCTGCGCCGACGAGCAACAACGCCCCGCTCGGACCGTTGAGCATCTAGACGCCCCCGGGGTGACTACGCCGAATCTTCGAAGGATCTTCATGCGCTTTGCGATCATAGGTGCCGGCATGGCAGGACTGTCCTGCGCGCAGGTCCTGAAGCAGGACGGCCACTCGGTCACGCTGTTCGATAAGGCCCGCGGGCCCGGTGGTCGCATGTCGACCCGGCGCGTCCGGTCGGCGACGGACGAGATCGCCTTTGATCACGGTGCCCAATATTTCACCGCACGCGATCCGGTCTTCGCCGAGCAGGTCTCGGCTTGGGCTGAACTGGGCATTGTGGCCCGCTGGGCCGAGGCGGGGCAGGATGCCTGGGTCGGATCTCCCGCCATGAACGCCCCGATCCGAGCACTGGCCGATCTGCACGACGTACGCTGGAACGTCCGGATCGACGCCTTGACGTGGGATGGGCATTGGCAGCTGAGGAGTGAGGCAGGCCTGGACGGTCCGTTCGATGGGCTCGTCGTGGCGGTGCCTGCCGAGCAGGTCGCACCGCTGGTCGAGCCGTTCGATCCGGTGATAGCCGAGGCCGCGCGCTCCACCATCTCCGATCCATGCTGGTCGGTCATGGTAGCGTTCGATCGGCGACTGCCCTTTCAGGATGACATCGTTCGCGACGCCGGGATTGTCGGGTGGGCGGCGCGCAACTCCGCCAAGCCCGGACGTTCAGGCCCCGAGGCTTGGGTCGTCCAGGGTTCTCCGGGCTGGTCGCGCGAGCATCTCGAGGATGACAGCCTTTAGGTCCAGCACGATTTGCTTGCCGGTCTCGCCGCGGCCATCGGTGCCAGTATGCTGGAGCCTATCGTCCAAATGGCCCACCGCTGGCGCTTCGCCAGATCGGGGGAGTATGGCAAGGGCGCGCTCTGGAACGACGAGCACCTGTCAACGACACTGTAATTTTCCCCGGAACGGGCAAAGTAAAATTCCCCACTTTGCGGTTTTGAGGATCAGGAGCCGGGCACCGCTGCGCCTCCGTTCTTGGGCGGTCGACCGCGGCGTCGGGTCTCGGGCGGTACCGGCGGTGTGATCCGGGCAGTGGACCGGATATGCTCGGGCAGCAGATCTGCGTGACGCCGAAGTCGATAGCTTGAGCCGTCGATCTGAATGACAATGGCGTGGTGGAGCAGGCGGTCGAGGAGCGCGGTCGCGACGACGGGGCTGCCGAAGATCTCGCCCCATTCGGCAAAGCCCCGGTTCGATGTGAGGATCATCGCCCCTTTTTCGTAGCGCGCATTGACGAGCTGGAAGAACAGATTGCCGCCGCCGGGTATCACCGGGAGGTATCCGATCTCGTCGACGATGAGCAGGGATGGCCTGCAGTAGAAGCGGATCCGCTCGCGAAGCGTACCTTCCCTTTCGGCTTTGGCGAGCGCACCGACCAGGTCTGCGAGCGTGATGAACGAGACGCTCTTGCCGGCTTTAACGGCTTCGAGGCCGAGGGCGCTGGCAAGATGGCTCTTGCCGGTCCCGGGCGGACCCAGCAGATGCACGACTTCGCAGCGCTCGACGAAGTTCAACTCGGCAAGCGCGAGGATGCGGGCCTTGTCGAGCGACGGCTGGAACGAGAAGTCGTAACCGGTCAGCGTCTTGACGGTGTTGAGCCGCCCCATCCGCAGAGCGGTCCGGATCCGTCGGTCCTCGCGGAACGTCAGTTCCTCAAGGAGGATCTGCTCAACCAGCTCAAGCGCGGTAATCTCGCCGCGGTCGAGGCGGCCAACGCAGATGTCGACGACCTCGATGGCCCGCGGCATCCTGAGACCGACCATGCTGATCTTGATGCGGTCGAGCAGCGACGCCGTTGGATCGGGGAGCAGCGAGTTCATGCTCCCGTTCCCATCGCCGCCAGTTGGTGGCCGACCGCAGCATAGAAATCGAGCGAGCGGCGGGTCACCAGCTCACCAGTGAAGCCGTGCGGGACCGGGTTTTCGTCTTTTGGTCGATATTGGCGCCGGTGGCCGTCCAGCAGCGAGCGCTGCCGGCGTCCCTCGAGCAGCGGATGCCGCGCGATCAGCCGCTCGTCTTCGAAGATGCAGATCTCATCCGCTAGGCTGTGAACCTCGACCACCCGCCGTCGTGTCGCGTCAGGCACCGAGTAATAATTACCGCCTACGCTCACCATGCCTTCGTGGCTGATCCTCCTCTCGAGCTTGAGAACCGCGCCGAACGGGATCAGCGGCAAGACTTGCAGGGTCGGCTTTTCCTCCGCAAAGGCCTCGCTGACGACGCGGCCGGTGGTTGCATGAACGCGCGGGTTGGCGACGCCGCCGAGCCAGTTTCCGAACTGGAGGTTGAGGTCGTCGAGATCGCGGAACGTACCGCCCAGGAAGAAATCCTCGCGAATGTAGCGGAACGGCCGCTCGACCTTCCCCTTCGTCTCAGGTCTGTAGGCGCGACATGCTTTCGGCAGGAAGCCATAGTGGCGGGCAAACTCGCTGAGCGTACGGTTGTAAATGACGCGGCCATCCTCGTCCTCACCGAGCACGGCCGTCTTCATGCGGTCGTAGAGGATCTCTCGCGGTACGCCGCCGATGGCCTCGAACGCCGCCCTATGGCACGCGAGAACGGTCTGCATCGTCTGACGTTGCGCGAAGCGCCCCCAGATCAGCCTGGAGAAGCCGAGCACCATCGAGAACAGCCATACGATTTGGACTTGGTCCGGTGCGCTGGTGAATCGCACCCGGAACTGGGCGAAGTCGACCTGCGCCTGTTGCCCCGGCGGCGTTTCGAAACGAACCGCGAATGGACTACCCCCACCCGCTGGCCGCAGCCCACGCACGGTATCGCGCACGGTGCTGTAGCCGCCAGTGTAACCACGCTCGCTGATCTCGCGAAGGAGGCGCTGCGCGCTCAAGCCAGGATACGCCGCAAGCCTCGCCTTCAGATAATCGAGCCAGGGATCCAACAGGCGATCGCGCGGCTGCCGCGGGCCATACGTCGGTATCTCGAGCCCGCGAGCGATGTATTTACGCACGGTCTTGCGGTCGACGCCGACCTGGCGGGCGATCACGGCCACCTTCAAGCCTTGGCGATGCAAATCCAGGATCATCATCAGATCTCCAAGCTTCTTCATCGCGGCACCGCCTCCCGTCAGGAGGAGCATGCCCGATATTTTGCTTTGGCCCTTGTCCGGGGCTCGCCCCGGACAAGGGCCAATCAGAAGAAGGGGGGAATTTTCAAATGTCCGTTGTGGGGCATTTTACTCCGCCATCGACAGCGACGAAGAGCGGCGCGTTCCTGGCTGGGTGCAGAAGCCGCTGGCGTGCGACTTTATCGCCTATGCCTATGCCCCATCCGGCGTCTGCTACCTGCTGCCGGTGGTGCCGCTCCAGCGAGCCTGGCGCCAGCATGGCCGGCAGTGGATCAAGGAGTACGGCCAGCGGCGAGCGCAAAACCCCGGCTATGTCTCCGTCGGCGTCCCAGTCCCAAGAGCTGTTCTCATGTGGGCTATAGTCGATGCCATGGTTGTTCAAGCGGAAGCGTCATAAGCTCACCTCACGATTGCGCTTGACTCGCTGACGTCCAGTTGATTCAACTATGCGCCACCTAAACGTGTTGTTTAGCGTTTGTCCCTAGGTTCACGGTGGCAAGGGGAATGCCGTGAACAAGCTGTATTTCGGGGATAACCTCGACGTGCTCCGGCGTGTCGATTCCGGTTCAGTCGATCTGATCTACCTCGATCCGCCCTTCAACTCGAAGGCGACCTATAACATCCTCTACAAGTCGCCAGTGGGTGCAGATTCCCAGAAGAAAGCATTCGAAGACACGTGGCGATGGGAGGATGGTGCTGAATTTGCGGTTGAGCAAGTTCGCCGGTCCGACGTCAAGATATTTCGCGTTCTTCAGGCGTTGCAGGGCTTCCTGGGGCAGGGCGATCTCATGGCGTATCTTGCCATGATGACAGTGCGGCTATTGGAGCTTCGTCGCGTTCTGAAGCCAAGCGGCAGTCTGTTTCTCCATTGCGATCCCACTGCAAGCCATTATTTGAAAGCCATTCTCGACGCGATTTTCGGTGGCGAAAATTTTCGGAACGAGATCATATGGCTGCGTTCGCGCAATCCGAAAGGATCACAGCACGCTGGTCGAAAATTCAGTCCGAGCACTGATACGATCCTCTACTATTCTAGTTCTCCCGATTCTCCATTTTATGAAGATGCGATTCGCCTTCCCCTGACGGAAGAGCAGTTGCTTGAAAAATATCCACGGCAAGATGAGTTTGGGCGGTATGCAGATGGGCCTGTTCTTTGCTCATCAAGCATGGGCCCCCGTCCTAACCTGGTCTACGAATATAAAGGTTTTACACCTCCACCTTGGGGATGGCGGATGACCCTGAATAAGCTCAAAGAGTTGGATGCGGCTGGTAATCTCTCGTGGTCGAAAAGCGGCGCCCCGCGTCGAAAGCTACGACCGGGCGATGATCGGGGCAACCCAGTCACGAGTTTTTGGGGCGACATCGCGCCCGTAAACAGCCAAGCCGAGGAGCGCATTGGCTATCCCACGCAAAAACCCAGAGCCCTACTGGAGAGGATTATCTCAGCAGCTACACAAAGTGGTGATGTCGTCCTGGATCCATTCTGTGGTTGTGGGACTGCTGTGCATGCCGCTGAACGGCTAGGACGCAGATGGATAGGCATCGACATCACCTATCTCGCTATTCAGGTGATCGAGGATCGCATTCGGACGTGGTTGCCCAACTGCAAATACGATGTCGATGGCATACCCAAGGATGAGTTTGCCGCTAGGCAACTGGCCCGCCTAGATCCGCATGTCTTCCAAGAATGGGCGGTCGGAAGGCTTGGAGGCCAATCGCGAGGCAAAGGACCAGATCGTGGCGTGGATGGCGAGATCGCCTTTCTGCTGGGATCAAAGAGCTATGGCCTAGGCATAGTGTCCGTGAAAGCGGGCAAGCATGTCGGTCCTGACGCGATTAGAGTGCTGAAGAGCGTCGTCGAACGCGAAGGTGCTAATCTCGGCGTATTCGTTTGCTTGGACGAGCCGACCAGCGAAATGCGGAAGGAAGCTGCTGTGGCGGGCAGGGTGGAACTACCGGGCGGCTCGCGTCCGAAAATTCAGATCGTTACGGCTGCCGGGCTAATCGCTGGACCGAATCTCGGCATCCTCACAGAGCTGAACACCATACGTGCTGCACGGGAAGCCAAGGCAATTCAGCGCAAGCCGAAAGCGAAGCGCCCAACGTCGGAGGATTTGCGCCGTCAACCCGAACTTCCGCCCATGCCCATCACCGGCGGGAAGAAGGGCCGCGACCAAGTTGCCCTTCCGCTGGACGAGCCGGTCCTTGTTGAGCATCAAGCCTCGAAGCGAGCACGGCGGCGTCCATTGGCTTGAGCGTCCCGCGGTGCAAATATGCGCGGTCGTGCCGAGTTAGCGAAAATTGCTCCGAGCCGATTGCCCATTGCTTCCAGACTGGGAGGAACTCGAGCGATGTGAGTCGCTCAGGGGTCGTTCGGAGATTTCACGCGGCAGGCGTTCAGCGACCTCGCGAGCCGCTCTCAAAAGCGCCGCATCGAAGATTCCTTCGTTGATCATGCTGTGCTCCCTCTTGTGCCCGTCCGCGTCAGCAGCATGATTGCTATTGAAGTTCGAACGAGCGGTAAACTGATTCTCGATAATCCGAAGGTGGGGCATGGCGGTCGAAGGCACGGTGCGAAACACAGAATTGTTTGTCGGTCTCATCGCTCCCATCGGCGTGAATCTCACCTCCGTGTGCCAAGCCCTCAAAAAGGGCTTCACCTCCGTCGCGTACTCCACCGAGCTGATACGCCTCACCGATAAGCTGTCTGGCGCCAAGCCGGAGAGCGACGGACTGTTTGAGAGATACGAATCTCTCATCAGCGCCGGTAACGATCTCAGGCGTGAGACGGTTGCCGACGTCTTTGCATATCTAGCTATTCAAGAGCTTTTTGCCAAGAGACAAAACGAGAACTGGAAGGTTGACGATAGGCGCGTAACGATCCTGAGGCAGTTCAAGCGCCCAGAAGAAATTGACCTGCTCAAGAACGTTTATGGCAACAATATCATATTCTTATCGTGCCACGCACCAAGGGCGACGCGGATCAAGTATTTCGTCGATAAATTCACTTCCGAATCGCGTGCAGGAAGCCGGACGTACTATGAGTCGCGGGCTTTGGAGCTCATCGCCAAGGACGAGCATGAAGCGGATGATCCCAACGGCCAGAGGCTGCTAGATACCTATTCCAAGGCCGATTTCGTGCTCGATTGCTCCTCACCGCAGGCGCTGTCTGCATCGGTAGAGCGCTTCGTCGAGGCCTTCTTCGGGTATCCGTTCATCAGTCCTTCTCATGACGAGTACGGCGCCCATATGGCGCATTCTGCCTCTCTGCGATCCGCCGATCTCTCCAGGCAGGTCGGTGCAGCAATTTTCCGCGAAACCGGGGAGGTCGTTGCCTTGGGCTGTAACGAGGTTCCGAAATTTGGTGGCGGAACCTACTGGACAGACGACCCAGGCGATGCTCGCGATTTCCGGATCGGCCATGATAGCAACGCCAAGATCAAGGCGGACTTGGTCAACGATACCCTCGTCCTCCTCAAGGCTGCTGGCTGGACTCCTCCTGCCGACCCGGTGAAAGACCCTCTGTCCGACGGGATGATCCAGGATCTCCTTGAGTTCGGTCGCGTCATTCATGCAGAGATGAACGCCATATGCGACGCCAGTCGCTTCGGTCGCTCCACTGCTGGCGCTACGCTGTATTGCACCACCTTGCCCTGTCACATGTGCTCACGCCACATTGTCGCGTCAGGTATCCATCGGGTGGTGTACCTTCAGCCTTATCACAAGAGCTTGGCGCGCGAACTTTATCCGGATTCCATTGCCTTTGATGACGGCGATGAGAGATCGAGCAAGCGTGTCGCATTCTCCAGCTTCACTGGAGTGACGCCGATCGCGTTCCAAACCGTGTTCAGCAAGGGCAAACGCAAGGACAAAGCTGGCGCTTCACTCGACTGGGTGCAGTCAGAAGCGGAACCCATAACCTCCGGCACGACGGATTATCTGGCTTTGGAGGCGGTTGCCCTCGGCCAGTTTGCTCGGCAGACCGTGGCCGGTCCTCATCTTCCTCGGCCGCAAGATCGACCGGCTTCCTCCGAGGGCGAGTCACAGGTTCCATCGAGCCAGCCCAAACAAGCACCGGCAAGGCGATCTGGCCGCACTCGAAAATCATCCGCCTGAAGGGTGGGCTCAGTGGGGCTTGCGTCTGAGGCACGTGCGATCCGAGTTATCCGATTGGCACAGTGCCACGAACCAATCCGTTCGCTTTATCGTCTCTGATTGTTCGTCGCTGTTCCGCCGCGTCCCAGCGCGGTTAGAACCGATCTATTACCGAAATCCGCCGATATTACCGTTTTCAAAGCACCTAAGTGCCTGTAATCGCTTGGTGACCCCTACGGGACTCGAACCCGTGTTTTCGCCGTGAGAGGGCGACGTCCTAGACCGCTAGACGAAGGGGCCGTGAAGCGGAGGCCGGCTCTCTATGGGTGAGCCGGGCCTCCGTCAACAGGGAAAATCGATGTCAGGCCGCGCGACGCTCCCGCTCGCGCAATTCCTGGTTCACCATGTCGGCCAGAAGGAAGGCGAGCTCCAGCGACTGGCCCGCATTCAGGCGTGGATCGCAATGCGTGTGGTAGCGCGCGGCGAGGCCCTCGTCGGTGATCGCGACGGCGCCGCCGGTGCATTCCGTCACGTTCTGACCGGTCATCTCGACATGGATGCCGCCGCCATGCGTGCCCTCGGCGCGGTGCACCGCGAAGAAGCCGCGCACTTCGGCGAGGATGCGCTCGAACGGGCGCGTCTTGTAGCCGTTGGCCGCCTTCACGACGTTGCCATGCATCGGATCGCAGGACCAGACCACCGGCCGCCCCTCGCGCTTCACGGCGCGGACGAGGGCGGGCAGGCCCTTCTCGATCTTGTCGTGGCCGTAGCGGGTGATCAGCGTGATGCGGCCCGGCGTGCGGCGCGGATCGAGCGTGTCCAGCAGGCGCAGCAGCTCGTCGGGCTCCAGGCTCGGCCCGCATTTGATGCCGATCGGATTGCCGATGCCGCGCAGGAACTCGACATGCGCGGACCCCTCGAAACGGGTGCGGTCGCCGATCCAGATCATGTGCGCCGACGTGTCGTACCATTCGCCGGTGAGCGAATCCTGGCGCGTCATCGCCTGCTCGTAGGGCAGCAGCAGCCCTTCGTGGCTGGTATAGAAATGCGTGCCCTGCAGCTGCGGCACGGTCTCGGGATCGAGGCCGCACGCCGCCATGAAGTCGAGCGCGTCGCCGATCCGGTCGGCGACATGCTGGTAGCGTTCGGCCCAGGGCGAACGGCCCATGAAATCGAGCGTCCAGCGATGGACCTGCACGAGATTGGCATACCCGCCCTGCGCGAAGGCGCGCAGCAGGTTGAGCGTGGAGGCCGACTGGTTGTAGCCGCGGATCATCCGCTCGGGATCGGGGCGCCGCCCCTCCTCGGTGAAGGCGATGTCGTTGACGTTGTCGCCGCGATAGCTCGGCAGCGAGACGCCGTCGATCTCCTCGGTCGGGGCCGAGCGCGGCTTGGCGAACTGGCCGGCCATGCGGCCGACCTTCACGATCGGCAACTTGGAGGCGTAGGTCAGCACAACGGCCATCTGCAGGATGACGCGGAACGTATCCCGGATGTTGTTCGGGTGGAACTCGGCGAAGCTCTCGGCGCAATCGCCGCCCTGGAGCAGGAAACCGCGACCGCCGGCGACCTCGGCGAGATCGGCCGTCAGCGCGCGCGCCTCGCCGGCGAAGACCAGCGGCGGAAACTTCGAGATCTGCGCTTCGGCAGCGGCAAGCGCCTGGAGATCGGGATATTCGGGCAGCTGCCGTGCCTCGTGCGAACGCCAGCTTTCGGGGGCCCATGCGGTGGCCATCGTCTCACTCCTTATCGGGCGCCGTCCATGATCCCTGCGCGCCTGAAAGGCAATGGATGATCGTCTGGACCGCCCGACGAGAAATATTGTTCGATGGCATCGAGTATCTTCATCGCGGCATCGCCCCGGCCGAAGGGGAAGGCTGCCTGCGCCATGGCCGCGTGCGCGGCGGGATCGTCGAGCAGGCGATGCGCTTCCGCGACGATCCGATCCGGATTGGTGCCGACCAGCCGCAGATTGCCGCTGGCGATGCCTTCCGGCCGCTCGGTGACGTCGCGCAGCACCAGCACGGGCGTGCCGAGCGCGGGGGCTTCCTCCTGGATGCCGCCACTGTCCGTGAGGATCAGGCGCGCCCCGGCCATGGCGGCGACGGTGTCGCGATAGGGCAGGGCGCCGGTGAGCGTGATCGCCGGATGGCCCGCCAACATCGCGTGCACCGTCCCGGCGACGGCGGGATTGGGATGGACCGGGCACACGATCGCGACATCGCCGCGATCCGCCAGCCGCAGGGCCGCCGCGCAGATCGCCTCGATGCCGAGGCCGATGCTTTCCCGGCGATGGCAGGTCAGCAGGATGGACGCCTTGCCCTCCTGGGGCCGGGAAGGGGGGAGCCGCGTCCGCATCGCCAGCAGCGCGTCGATGCCGGTGTTGCCGGTGATGAGGCAATGGCCGCGCACGACATGCGCCTCGGACGCGAGGTTGGCGGCGGATTCGGAGGTCGGCGCGAACAGGAGATCGGCGAGCGGTCGATCATCACGCGGTTGCGCTCTTCCGGCCAGGGATGGTCGCGATCGTGCGAGCGAAGCCCCGCCTCGACATGGCCGAGCGGGATTTCGAGCCGATAGGCGGCAAGGGCGCCGGCATAAGCGGAGGTGGTGTCGCCCTGGACGAGGACCATGTCGGGCCGCTCCCGCATCAGCATGGCCTCGATCGCGTCCGCGAACCGCTCGACCATGATGTCGGGGGCGGGATCGTAAAGGAGAGGCGACAAACGCATATCGGCGAGCAAGCCGAAATCGGCCAGGGCCTCGTCGAGAAGCGCGCTATGCTGGCCGGTGGCGCAGAGACGGCAGTCGAGATCGGGTCGATCGGCGGCGGCGAGAAGTAAAGGCGCGAACTTGATTGCCTCGGGGCGCGTGCCGGCGACGCACAATAAGTTGACCAACCGAGACGACGCCATGCCTACCCCCAACAGCTTGCGCTATATTGGCGGGAGCAGGGTCCAGAGTCACCCCGGAAGGTAGTCCGTTTCGGATCAATCCGACAGGCGTGGGCGCCATTCCCAGCGCAACGGATCGCCGTCCATGATCTCGACGCCGGCCGCCTTGAGGCGATCGCGCGCCGCGTCGGAGGCGGCGAAATCCTTGGCCGCCCGGGCCTGCTGGCGCTGATCCAGCAAGGCCTCGACCTCGGCATCGGCGAGATCGACATCGTCCGGCCGCACAGACAGCGCCCGCCGGTCGAGATCCAGCAGGCCGAGCCCCAGCGCGAGATCGAAGCTGGCGACGAGGCGGAGCTTCTGCTGCGGCGGGATCGCCGAGGACAGCATCGCATCGAGCACCGGAAGCGCCTGCGGCGTCATGAGGTCGCCGGCCAGCGCCTCGTCGAAGCGAATGACGAAGGCCGCGGCCTCGGGGGACAGCCCGTCCTCCAGCGACCGGCGCTGCCAGTCCAGCGGCGCGCCCTTGCCGAAGCCGGCCTCGCGCGACGGGCGCAGCAGGGCGTCGTCCAGCGTCGCTTCCGCCCTGAGCGCGGCGACGGCGATCACCAGCCGCTTGAGCCGGGTCAGCGCCGCCGCGACCGCGTCCAGCGAGAATTCCAGTTCGGAGCGATAATGTGCGCCGAGGCATAGCAGCCGGTAGGCCAGCGGGTGGACGCCGCGCGCGATCAAGGCGTTCAGCGTCGCGACGCCGCCCTTGGACTTGGACATCTTGCCCGTCCGGTCGACGAGGAAATTGTTGTGCATCCAGATGTTGGCGCCCGTCCGCGCGGTGCCGTTGAAGGCCTGGTTCTGCGCGATCTCGTTGCAGTGATGGATCTCGCGATGATCGATCCCACCGGTGTGGATGTCGAACTGCTCGCCGAGATATTTGAGGCTCATCACCGAGCATTCGAGATGCCAGCCCGGAGCGCCCGGCCCCCAAGGAGAGAGCCATTCCATCTGCCGCTGCTCGGTCGCGGCGGACTTGCGCCAGATCGCGAAGTCGGCCGGATGGCGCTTGCCCTCCACCGTCTCGATGCGTCCGACCTCCGGCCCGGCCTGCTGCCCGGCGAGGCGGCCGTAATCGGGCACCTCGGTCACGTCGAAGTAGAGGCCGCCGTCGAGTTCGTAGGTGGCGCCGCGATCCGCCAGCACCTGCGCGAAGGCGATCATGTCCTGCACGTGATCGGTCGCCACGCTCCACAAGGAGGGATCGAGGATGCCCAGGGCCCTGAGATCGTCCTTGAACAATCGGGTGTAGCGCGCGGCGACATCCCAGATCGTCGTGCCGGCCTTCTGCGCGGCGATCTCCATCTTGTCGTCGCCCGCATCGGCGTCGGACGTCAGATGGCCGACGTCGGTGATGTTGATGACATGGGTGGTGGCATAGCCCTTCCAGTTCAGCACCCGGCGCAGCGTGTCGGTGAAGACGTAGGCGCGCAGATTGCCGAGATGGGCCGTCGAATAGACGGTCGGCCCGCAGCTGTAGAGCCGTACCATCTTCGGGTCGATCGGCTGGAAGGCCTCGCTCTCGCGGGTGAGGCTGTTGAAGAGGGTGAGCGGGGCGCCGGTCTGCGTCATGGCCGCGCCTTAGCGGCTCGCGGCGCCAGCGGGAAGGGCGTCAACGCGGGCCGAGCGCGCCATCCTGCTGCAGCGCGATTTCGTCGAGCCCACCGTCGCGCAGGAAGGCCATGGCGGCGAGCAGGGCCGTGAAGGCCGGGCCGACCGCCTCCTCCTCCAGCAGCAGGGCAAGGGTGGCGCGGGCGCGGGGCGCATGCTGGGTGGTGTCGCGGCAGACCTGCAGCAGCACTGCCTCGTCGTCGCCGATGAAGCGGCAGGCGAGGGGCGAGAAGGCGATCTTGCGAGTCGCGCGGCGGTTGAGCTCGGCCAGCATCATGTGCAGGTGGGGCAGAGCCGGCAGCACGCCATGGCGGGCGAAGGCCGGGGCGAGCGCGCCGGGGGGGCAGTTTCCGCGCGTCGCCGACTGGATCCAGCCGCGCATCGCCCAGATCAGGAAGCGTCCGCCGGGCGCCAGCTGCATCACCGGCCGGTCGATCAAGTCGTACATGGCAACCTCCTAGCTGCGATCGATTCTCAATAAAGCGGGAGGCGCTTCCGGCGTCAAGAGATTTGCGAATGGCTCGCAAAACGGTTCGGCGCGCGCCGATGGCCCTTGGGCGCACAAGGGAGGAAAGATTGCGCCAGGATGAATAACCCCTGGTTGCAGTCGGGAATTTCCGTGCCATCTTTCCGCCTCAATCGGAAGGAGGCCGCCATGTTCCAGGATCGCCTGAGCCGGACACCCCTGTGCCTCACCCTGCCGGGTCTCGACGGCAGCGATTCCGATCATTGGCAGTCCCGCTGGGAGGCCAGCCGGCCGAATGTCGAGCGGGTCGAACTCGGCAGCTGGTCCAATCCGTCGCGCAACATGTGGATTGCCCGGCTGGAGCGCGCGATCGCGCAGGCCCGTGGCCCGGTGGTGCTGGTCGCCCACAGCCTGTCCTGCCATCTCGTCGCCTGGTGGGCGGCGCTGGCGGGCGAGGGTGCGGCGCGGCCCGTCGCCGGGGCGCTGCTCGTCGCCCCGCCCGATGTCGACCGGGTGAGCCTCGATCGCCGCATCGCCGAATTCGCGCCGAGCCCGCGCGGAGTGCTGCCCTTCCCGACGGTGGTGGTCGCCAGCCGCAACGATCCCTGGTGCGAGATGCACCGCGCCCGCGAGATGGCCGGCAACTGGCTGGCGGCGCTGTGCGATGCCGGCGAGGTCGGCCATATCAACGGTGCGGCGGGGATCGGCGATTGGCATGACGGGCAGAGGGTGCTCGATCGCCTGCTCGATCATGTTTGCGCCCGCGACGCGCGGCGTCTCGACGACGAGGCGGTGCGTTTCGAGCCCGAACAGGTGGTTGCCGTTCCGGCCTGACCCGGAAAGTCATTCCTTTCACGGCCCTTATCCGGCATGACGATGGCCGGAGAACAAGGGGATCGGCGTGAAGGGGTTGGCGTTCGTCGCAGCGTTGGGGGTGCTGGCCGGCATGGCATCGGCGGCACTGGCGCAGGATCAGGAGCGGGATTTCTGCGCCGATCGCCCCGGCAAGGCAACGCCGAGCTGCACGCTCGATGCGGGGCATTTCCAGGTCGAGGGCGGGCTGTTCGATTATGCCTACAGCCGCGATTCCGGCACGGCCGAAAGCGATTATTCGAGCGGCAACCTGTTGCTCATCTACGGCGTGAACGACAGCCTCGAGGCGCGCGCCGGCTGGGACGGCTATGGCTGGACGCGATCGCGCGACAGGATGACCGGCCTCATCGAACATGGGCAGGGGGCGGGTGATCTGACGCTCTCGGTCCGCCAGAATCTCCGCCATCCCGACGATACCGGAACGGCCTTCGCCATCCAGCCCAGCATCACCCTGCCGGTGGGGCACGATCCCATCGGCGCGGGCACCTGGAGCGCGGGCCTGCTCATGCCGTTCGGCGCCGATCTCGCGAAGGACTGGCGTCTCACCCTCGATCCCGAAGTGGATGCCGCGCCGGACGAGGATCGCCATGGGCGCCACCTCGCTTATGCGATGGCGGCGGCGGTCACGCGCTCGATCGGCGAGGCGTGGCAGCTGAGCGGCGAGGGCTGGGTGATGCGCGACGACGATCCGTCGGGCCACGAGACGCAGGCCTCGATCGATTTCAGCGCGGCCTGGCAACCCGACAAGAACCGGCAGATCGATCTCTCCACCTATGTCGGCGCCAACCACGCGACGCCGCGCATCGAACTGGTCTTCGGCGTGTCGCAGCGCTTCTGAGCCGTGGATAGCGTCGACGAAGGGCGCGCCGATCGCCTCTTCCGGTTGCTGATCGGCGTCTATCTGGGCGGCGGCCTGCTCAACTCGATCGTCAACCTGCTCGTGCCGCGCCTGAGGATGACGCTGGGCCTCGACTATGCGCAGGCGCTCTGCGTCCATCTGGCTTATTATTCGAGCTACCTGGTGTTCGCGCTGCCGATCACGCTCTGGTCGATGCGTCTCGGCTACATGCGCGCCATCGCCGCCGGCCTCGCGACGATGGCGGCCGGATGCCTCTTCTTCGTCTTCGCGCAGGGCGAGCGGAGCTTCGTGCTGGTGCTGGCGGCGCTGCTGGTGATGTCGTCGGGCGTCACCTTCCTGCAGATATCGGGCAATGCGGTGACGACCGCCTTCGGGCCGTCGGCGCGCATGGCGCCGCGCTTCACGCTGCTGCAGGCGTTCAATTCCTTCGGGACGGTGATGGGGCCGCTGGTCGGCTCCTGGTTCCTGCTGGGGCAGAGCGGGGGATCGGCCCCCGTGCTCCCCTTCGCGGTCGGGGCCGCCGGCCTCGTCCTGCTGGCGGCGGCCTTCTGGGGACATCGGCGGCTGTTCGCGCGTGGCGCATCCGACAGGCCCGTCTGGTCGCGCCTGGGTGCCGTGGCGGGGGCGGGCCGGATGCGGTTCGGGGCGCTCGCCATCTTCGTCTATGTCGGCGCCGAGGTGACGATCGGCACGCTGGCGGTGAACTACCTGATGCTGGACGGCACCGCCCATCTCTCCGCCGTCGCGGCCGGGCGGATGGTGAGCCTCTATTGGGCCGGCGCGATGGTCGGGCGCTTCGTGGGCGCCTTCGCGCTGCGTCGCATCGGCCCCGCGCCGATCCTCGGCGCAGTCTGCCTGGGCGCGCTCGTGCTGGTGGCGATCGCGATCGCCGTGCAGGGGATGGCGGGTGCCGTGGCGCTGCTCGCGATCGGGCTCTGCCATTCGGTGATGTTCCCGCTGGTCTATGCGCTGGCGCTGCCGGACGACGAGGACGATGCGCCGATCGCGGCGATGCTGCTGTGCATGGCGGTGGTCGGCGGCGCGGTGGTGCCGTTGCTCACGGGGCTCGCGGCGGACCGGATCGGCCTGCCGCATTCCTTCCTGGTGCCGGCCTTGTGCTATCTCGTCATATTCGGCTTCGCGCGGAGCCGTCGCGCGGCTATTCAGGGCGCCGCATGACAGTCACCATCAAGGACGTCGCCGAGAAGGCGGGAGTCTCCACCAAGACCGTATCGCGCGTGATGAACGGCGAAGCCCATGTCCGCGCGGTGCTGCGCGAGACGGTGATGCGCGTGGTGGAAGAACTGGGCTATCGCCCCAACGCCTTCGCGCGCAGCTTGTCGAGCTCGCGCTCCTACCTGCTGGGCATGTTCCTCGATGATCCCGCCTGGTCCGGCTATGCGGCGGGCATGCAGCGCGGCGCGCTGATGCGCTGCCGCGAGCGGCATTACCACCTCGTCGTCGAGCCGGTCGACAACGGCGCCGACGGTTGGGAGGAGGATCTCATGGCGAGCATCGCCAATCTGCGGCTGGACGGCGCGATCCTGACGCCGCCGCTGTGCCGCCTGGCGCCGCTCCTCGATCGGCTGGAGGCGATCAACCTGCCTTATGTCCGCATCTCGCCGGGCGAGGATGAGGGGCGCTCGGGCCTCGTCGACATCGACGAGGAGGGGGCCGCCTTTGCCATGACCGAGCATCTGATCGCGCTCGGCCATCGCGACATCGGCTTCATCGAGGGCATACCGAGCCATGCGGCGACGCCCAAGCGCCGGGCGGGCTTCCTGTCGGCCATGCACCAGGCGGGCCTGCCCGTCGACGCCGATCGCATCGTGCCGGGGGACTTCACCTTCCGTGGCGGCATCGAGGGGGGCGAGGCGCTGCTGCGCCGCGCCCGGCGGCCGACGGCGATCTTCGCCAGCAACGACGACATGGCGCTGGGCGTCTCGGCGGCGGCGGCCAAGCTGGAGATCGCGGTGCCGGGCGATCTCTCGATCGCGGGGTTCGACGATGGGCCGACGGCGCGCGTCGCCTGGCCGCCGATCACCACGATCCGCCAGCCCGTGGGCGAGATGGCGGCGGCGGCCGTCGATATCCTGATCGACCCGGCCTATCGCGACAAGCCGGGCGATCCGCGTTTCCATCGTGAATTGCCCTACGAGCTGATCGTCCGGGGCAGCACGGCGCCGCTGGCCATCTGAGCTAGGCCGCACTTTCCGGCATCGGCATCGCATTGTCCGTCACCGGCCCCTGCGCGTCGCGCAGGAAGAAGAGGATGAGCATCCCCGTCGCGATCACGTTCTGGATCAGCGCGTGCAGGCCCGCGCCATGCAGGCCCAGTCCCCAGATCAGCAGCGGCAGCAGCGGGTAGAGCAGCAGGTTCGTGGCCAGCGTCACCGCCATCGAGCGCTGCGGCCTGCCGAGCGCGGTGAGCCCGGCGGCGATGGGCGAGGCGATCAGGGCGGCCAGCCGTGCCCCCGCGATCAGGGTCACGATCGCGACGCCGCCCTGGAAGGTCCTGCCGCCCAGCAATGGGAGCAGGCGATCTCCGGCCAGCCAGAAAGCCAGAACGATGGGCGCGGCGATCGCGCCCGCCAGCGCGGCGCTGCGCCACACCGTCCGCCGCAGCTGGTCGAGGCGGCGCTTGGCGACGAGATTGGCCAGCACGGCATAGCTGGCCTGCGAGAGCAGGGTCGCGGGCTGCTGCAGCAAGGTCGTCGCGCGCTGCGCCAGGGAGAACAGGCCGGCCGCCACCGGTCCGAGCATCCAGCCGATGGTGAGGGGGGCGAGGTTCGGCGCCAGTTCGCGCAGCGTGATGTCGAGATTGGTGATGAGGACGAACCGGCCGAATCCCTCGCGGTCGCGCAGCAGCCCGCGCCAGGGGCCGCGCAGGGGTTGCCCCGCCGCGAGCTTGCGCCACGCCACCAGGCCGAACGCCCACATCGTCGCGCCCTCGGCGACCGACGAGAGCAGCCAGACGATCAGGAAGGCCTCCAACCCGCCGCCGCTCGTCCAGACGATCAGCGTTCCGACCAGCCGCACACTGGGCGACACCGCCTGGTGCAGCCCGACCAGATCGAAGCGTCCGGCAATCTGGAGCAGCCCCTGCGGCGTCGCCCGCACGTTGGAGAAGACGGCGAGGCTGAACGGCACGGCGATCCGCATCGCATCCGCCGACCAGCCCAGGCGCGGCCCGACGAACGGCACCGCGATCGCCGCCACCGCGAAGGCGAGCAATCCGAACAGCCCCTCGATCAGCGCCATGAAGCGCACGATCCGGGCGAGGCGCGCCGGATCGCCCGCCTCCACCGCCAGCGCGCCGTAGCGCACCACGCCGTGAAAGCCCGAAAAGGCGACGAGGCTGCCGATGAACACGGCATAGCCGTTGACGAGCACCAGCACGCCATAATCGCGCACCCCCAGGGTGCGGGCGACGATGACGAGATAGACGAGGCTCATCACCCCGGCCGCCGCCTTGCCGCCGAGCAGATGGGCGAGATTGGCGAGCACACGCTTCAGCGCGGATTCAGCTTGCATGATCCATTCGAGTTGGCGGCGCGCATCACTTGGCGTCTGACGCGCTGATCAGGAGTTCGTGATCGCCCTATCCTCATTCCGTGGCGATTGCACGTCGGGTCGTCTGAACGAGCGTTCCATGAGCGGGAATTAATGCGCAGAACAGGCTGCGGTTCGGACAGCCTGTCTACGTCCTTGTCTCGGTAGCGCTGTGCACGGTGGTTATGAAGATCGGCTTCCTGTTCAATCACGACCAAATCCATCAGGTCGCGCATTCCCTGCCGATCGCGATGGAACTGGCACGGCAGGCGCCGTCCCAGCAGATCGTCGTCGCGACCACGAATCGTCGCCTGACCGACGAGGTGCGCCGTCATCTCGCGGCCGCGGGGATGGACTTGCCGATCGTGCAACTCGGCCTGCGCAAGCCCTTCACGCGCTTCGCCGCGCGGCACCTGGAAGCGGTGCTGCCCATCGCCAAGATCGGCATCTATCGCGACAATCTCGATTTCTTCGGCTCGCTTGACGGACTGGTGGTGGCGGAGAAGACCTCGCTGCTGCTCAAGTCGCGCTACGGACTGGAGGATCTGAAGCTGATCCACACCCGCCACGGCGCCGGCGATCGGGCGATCGGCTTCAACAAAGCGAGCGCCGGCTTCGATCACGTGCTGGTCTCCGGCCCCAAGGTCCGCGAGCGGCTGATCCATGACGCGGGCGTGGCTGCCGACCGGCTCTCGACGGTGGGCTATCCCAAGTTCGATCTGATGCCGGCGGAGGCGCCGCGCCTGCCGATGCAGGCCAATGGCAAGCCGACGGTGCTCTACAATCCGCACGTCTCGCCGCACCTCTCGTCCTGGTACAAGCATGGCCGCGCGGTGCTGGAGCATTTCCTCCACGACGATCGCTACAACCTGATCTTCGCGCCGCACGTGATGCTGTTCCATCGGCGGTTCGTGCTGACGATCGACAAGCTGCGCGTGGATCGTCCCGGCCTGATCGACCAGAGCATCCTCGATGCGCCGAACATCCATGTCGATCTCGGCAGCCGGGCCTGCACGGACATGACCTATACCGCCGCCGCCGACATCTATCTCGGCGACGTCAGCAGCCAGATCTACGAATTCCTGCATCGGCCGCGCCCCTGCCTGTTCCTGAACAGCCATGATGTCGACTGGCAGGGCGATGCGAACTATGCCCATTGGCAGGCGGGGCCGGTGATCGCCGATCCGTCGGACCTGGGAACCGCCCTCGACGAGGCGGTCGCCGGGCACGAAAACTATCTGCCGGTCCAGCGCGAGCTGTTCGCGCGCAGCTTCGATCTCACGGGCGAACCCTCGTCGGCGCGCGCGGCCCGCGCCGTGCTGGCCGCGCTCGACCGGCCGGCGGTGCGCCCCGTCGTGCCGCTCCGTCCGGCGTCCAAGCGGCCGGTGGAGCGCCCCAGCGTGGTCGCCGCCTGAGCCACTTGCCGCCGGCTCTCCCGCATGAGAGGGACGTCGGATCATGCCACTCGCGAAAGATATCTGGCGCCCGCTGATCGTCGAGGCGCCGATCGAGGCGGTGCTCCGGGCGGGCAGCATTGCGGGCTTCGAGCATCGCTGGCTGCCGGAGGAGAGGTATCTCCGCTTCCTGGCCGATCCGTTCGGGATCGAGCGCGACGGTGTGCGCCACGTGTTCGTCGAGCATTATGATTATCGCACGCGCCACGGCACGATCCACTGCCTCGCTTTCGGGCGCGACGGCATGCTGATCCGCCGGGAGCGGGTGCTCGCCGAGCCGTGGCACCTGTCCTACCCCATCCTGATCGAGAGCGGCGCCGACATCTACATGCTGCCCGAGGCCTGTCGCTCCGGCGGCCTGACCCTGTACCGGGCGGTCGACTTCCCCTGGCGCTGGGAGCGGGCGGCGGCGATCGTGCTCGATCATGTCGCGATCGATGCCACGCCAGTCTTCCACGAGGGGCTGTGGTGGCTGTTCTATACTGCCGCCGATCATGGCGAGACGGGCAAGACCGGCGCCCTCTTCGCCGCCTGGGCCGAGCGGATCGACGGCCCCTGGACGCCGCACGCGGGCAATCCGATCCGCCGCGGCAAGGACAGCAGCCGGCCGGGCGGGACGCCGGCGCGGCTCGACGGCACGCTGGTGCTGCCCACCCAGGATTGCCGGCAGACCTATGGCGGCGCGATCCGGCCGCTCCATATCCACCGCCTCGGGCCCGACCGGTTCGAGGCGGAGGCGGGTGCTCCGATCGTGGCCCCCGCGCGCTTCGCACCTTTCACGGCGGGGTTGCACACGCTTTCGGCGCTGGGTGCGGCGACCTTGGTGGACGTGAAGCGCAAGATATTGTCGCCGCGCAGCCTCGCGGTGCTGGCGCGGCGGGAATTGGGACGGCGTTAGGCTCGATTCTGCCATCGAACGGGGTGGGCAGGTTTCGGTTCTTCTAAGGCTTTAGAACCGGCGCATCCGCTCCACGATAGCCATCCCCGCCGCCCGGAACCCCTCCGGCGAAAAGCGGTCGAGCACATCGGTCCGGGCGGCCGCCCCCATCGCCGCCAGCCGCTCCGGCCGGCGCAGCAACGCCGCCAGCGCCCCGGCCAGAGCGGCGGGGTCGCCGGGCGGGACGGTCGCGCCGTTGCGGCCGTCGCCGATCGAATAAGGCAGCTGCCCCACGGCGCTCGCGACGACCGGCAGGCCGGCCTGCATCGCTTCATGCGCCGCGACGCACAGCCCCTCGGAGCGCGACGGCTGCACATAGAGATGCAGGCCGGCGAGAAAGGCGCGGGGATCGTCCGCATAGCCGGCCAGATCGATCGCGACATTCTCGGACCGCGCGCGCTGCTCCAGCGATATCCGCTCGGCGCCTTCGCCGGCCACGACGACCTCCGGGCGCGGCACGTCGGCGGGCAGGCGGGCGAGCGCATCGATCAGCACGTCGAAGCCCTTCACCGGATGCAGCCGGCCAAGGCTGCCGATCCGCACCGGCTCGCCTGGCCGCCAGGGGATCGCGACAGGCGCCGCCGCATCCGCCCGGAAGATCGGCCATTGCACGAGCCGCGCGGATGGCACCTTGAGGCGCTCGGCGGTCAGCCGCGTCACCGCGTCCGAATCCCCCACCCACAAGCGGGACAGCGGCTGGAGCAGGCGCAGCAGCCGGCGGTTGGCGGGCTTGAGAAAGGCGGCGTGCTGCCAGCTCACCACGGGGATGCGGCGGCGCTGGCCGACGAGCTGGCCGAGCAGGGTCGCGCGGGTCAGCGACGTCCAGATATGGGTCGGCCGGTCCCGTGCGATCTTTTGGTCGAGCCAGCCGAGCGCGGCGGCATGATCCCTCTCGCCGCCGTCGCGCACGATCACCTCCAGCCCCGCCGCCTCCATCGGCGCGATGGCGCGCCCGTCGCGGCGGGTGAGGGCGTAGATGCGGACCTCGGCACCACCTTCGCGCAGCACCCCGCCGATCGACGGCACGGGCAAAGCCGCGCCGCCGCCCTCCACCGAGTTGATGACATAGGCGATGCGCATCAGTGCGCCTTCTTCCGCGCGGCGAGCGCCCGTTGGAAGCAGGCGAGATAGGCGGCGGCGCCGGCATCGATGCGATAGCCGTCCACGGCGGCGGCGAGGCGATCCGGTTCGGGCGCGGGGCGATCGAGCAGCGTGCGCATGGCATCGGCCAGCGCGCCGACATCCTCGACCGGCACGACGATTCCGCGCTCCGCCTCGCCGAGCACGTCGTCGGCGGCGGGGGTGGAGGCCGTCGCGATCACGGGCCGGCCGGCGCCCAGCGCCTCGACGATGACCGCGCCATAGCCTTCGAACCGCGAGGCCATGGCGAACAGCCGTGCTTCGGCCAGCAGCGGCCTGATATCCGGGGCGAACCCCGCCAGGCGGACCCGCTCGCCCAGTCCATGGGTGGCGATCCGCCGCGCCAGCGCGGCCTCTTCCGGCCCGCTGCCCGCAATCACCAGCCGGGCCTCCGGATCATCGAGCCGCGCGAACGCATCGATCAGCAGGTCGAAACCCTTCTGGTGGATCAGGCGCCCGGCCGCGACAACCGTCTTGCCGGATGCCGGGCCGGTCGGCCGATCGTCATCGAGGGCGGGAAGGGGGATGATCGTCGCCATGGCCCGCCCCATGACCGCTTCCGCCTGCGCCTTGTGCAGCGCGCCCATCGCCACCAGCGCATCGGCATCGCGCAGCAGGCGCCGCATCCGCCATTCGAACCCGATCTGGCGCAGCCAGCCGCGCGGCTGCATCCGCAGCGGCGAGCTGATCTGCACGACGATCGCCGGCCGTTGCGGGATGCGGGCGAGGGCGGGGACGATCTCCCAGTGGAAATTGCCCGGCACGAAGATGCCATCGACCGGCTCGCGCGAAAAATGGACCGCCGCCGCCGCGCCCAGCCGATCGCGCGATGCCCTGCCGCGTGGAAGGGCCGGATCGGCACGGACGAGCCGCACGCCGGGCGACACCATATCGCGCAGCGGTCCCTTGTCCTCGCCCACGAACACGGTCACCGCGATGCCCCGTTCGGACCATGCGCGCGCCAGCCGCAGCGCGATCCGCTCGGTCCCGCCCAGCGGGAAATCGTGCAGCACGATGCCGATCGCGCGGATGGCGGGAGATGCTATCATCGTCCGCGCGGTTAGCAGCATGGGAACGGCCGGGCAAAGCATGCGTCCTGCTGGCGTGACCGACTTCGTCACGCTCCTGCAATGGTACGGCGCCGCCGCCGGCGCGCTCGCCGCCCTCATCGTCTCGCTCGATCTCGGGCGGAAGGTGACGGGCGCCGGCTTCGTCATCTTCGTCACCTCGTCGATCGCGCTGATCGCCTGGGGTTTCCTGGGGCGGGAGGCGAAGGGCATCGGCACGCAGAATATCGGGCTGCTCGCGATCAACCTGATCGGCGTGTACCGCTATCTGATCCGGAAGAAGAAGCCGGCGGCCGGGGGGTAAGACACCGCGCGTCGGACCGGGATCATATCCCGTTCGCATCGAGCGAAGTCGAAGTGCGTGCCCCGGACGCCCCGCTTGCGGCACGTCCTTCGGCAAGCTCGGGACGAACGGACCAGGGGCATCGCGTCTCGAGCAATATTCTAGGCCGCGCGATCCGTGACCACCGTGCGGGTGGGCGTCAGCAGGCGGATGAAGGCCTGCGTCGCGGGGCTCGCCCGTTCCGCCCGGTACAGCAGCCACATCGAGCTCAATGCCGCCTCGCCGGTCAGTTCGCGATAATGAAGCGTATCGACCTCCAGCCGGCGCAGCGAACCCGGCAGCACGGAGATGCCGAAACCGGCCGAGACGAGCCCCAGCAGCGTCGACATCTCGTGCGTCTCCTGCACCAGCCGGGGGCGCAGGCCGACGCTGCCGAACAGATGGTGCAGATCTTCGAGGAAGCCCTCGCGGTCATAGGGATAGTGCACCATCGGCTCGTCGGCGAGTTCGGCGACGTCGATCGGCGCGGCCGTGGCCGAGAGGTGATGCCCCTTGCGCATGGCGGCATACATGCGATCGGTGGTGATGCACTTGCCGGCGACGCCGTCCGGCAGCAGCGGCTTGGTGCGGGATCGCACGAAGCCGATATCCAGCGCGCCGCCATCGACCGCGTCGCGCTGGGCGTCGATCGAAAGCTCCTTGAAGACCAGATGGACGTCCGGATAGCGATCGTGGAAGGTGCTGATCGCGTCGGCCACCAGCGGGACGTAGAGGGTCGATGCCGACAGGCCGATGGTCAGCTCCCCGATCTCGCCCGCCGCCGCGCGCCGGGTGATGCGCACGGCATGGTCCGCCTGGCTCAGGATCGTCCGCGCCTCGTCCAGGAACAAGCGCCCCGCCGTCGTCAGCCGCACCTTGCGGCTGGAGCGTTCGAAAAGTTGCACGCCCAATTCCTGTTCCAGCAATCGTATCTGCTGGCTGAGGGGGGGCTGCGAGATGCCGAGCGCCTCCGCCGCGCGCCCGAAATGCAGCTCGGCGGCGACTTTCACGAAATAGCGGAGATGGCGTAATTCCATGATCGATAGCTTATACGACTTGATCCGTTGCAAATCCATACTGGACTAGGGATGACAGCGGGAGCAATGGCGGTGGCGTCCGGACCTCGTGCCCCCGCTATCCCCCTCGGCGGAGTGGGTGCGGGGTTCGGCGCTTTTCTTTCGGTGGCCGTCCGGCCGCCTCCCGGAGTAGCAGAGCACGATGAACGGGATCGTCCGGATCGCCCTTGCCAGACCGCTGACCTTCATCGTGATGGCGATCCTCATCGCGATCGTCGGCATTTTGCAAGCGGCCCGCACGCCAGTCGATATCTTCCCGAACATCGGCGTGCCGGTGATCGCGACGGCGTGGCAATATACCGGCCTCTCGCCTGACGACATGTCCGGCCGGATCATCACGCCGTTCGAGCGCGTCCTGACCACCACGGTCAACGATATCGAGCATATCGAGAGCAACTCGATGAACGGCATCGGCGTGGTGAAGATCTTCTTCCAGCCCGGCGCCAACATCCAGACCGCCACCGCGCAGGTAACCTCGATCTCGCAGACGGTGCTGAAGCAGATGCCGCCCGGCATCACGCCGCCGCTGATCCTGAACTACAACGCCTCGACCGTGCCGATCCTGCAGCTCGCCATTTCGGGCCAGGGCCTGTCGGAAAAGACCTTGTTCGACCTCGGCCAGAACCAGATCCGGCCGCCGTTGGTGACCATTCCCGGCGCCGCCATGCCTTATCCCTCGGGCGGCAAACAGCGCCAGGTGCAGATCGATCTCGATCCCCAGGCGCTCCAGTCCAAGGGCCTGTCCGCGCAGGACGTCGGCAACGCGATCGCCGCGCAGCAGCAGATCAATCCTGTCGGCTTCGCCAAGATCGGCGAGTTTCAGTACAATATCGCGCTGAACAACTCGCCGGAATCGATCGACGCCTTCAACGACCTGCCGGTGAAGACGGTCGGCGGCGCGACCATCTACATGCGCGACGTGGCGCACGTCCGCGACGGCTTCTCGCCCCAGCAGAACGTCGTGCACGTCGACGGCACGCGCTCGGTGCTGCTGACCGTGCTTAAGAACGGCGCGACCTCGACCCTGGCGATCGTGCAGGGCGTGAAGGACAAGATCCCCGGCATCACGTCCACGCTGCCGCCGCAGCTCAATGTGACGCCGATCGGCGACCAGTCGGTGTTCGTGCGGGCCGCCATTTCGGGCGTGATCAAGGAAGGCGCGATCGCCGCCGCGCTCACCTCGGTCATGATCCTGATGTTCCTGGGCTCGTGGCGCTCGACGGTGATCATCGCGATCTCCATCCCGCTCGCCATCCTGTTCGCGATCATCTTCCTGGGCGTCACCGGCAACACGCTCAACATCATGACGCTGGGCGGGCTCAGTCTCGCGGTCGGCATCCTGGTCGACGACGCGACGGTGACGATCGAGAGCATCACCTACCATCTCGAACAGGGCAAGGGCGTCGTCCAGGCGATCCTCGACGGCGCGGCGCAGATCGTGACGCCGGCCTTCGTCGCCTTGCTCTGCATCTGCATCGTGTTCGTGCCCATGTTCTTCCTGCCGGGCGTCGCGGGCTTCCTGTTCGTGCCGCTGGCGCTGGCCGTCATGTTCGCGATGATCGGCTCGTTCATCCTGTCGCGCACCCTGGTGCCGACGATGGCGATGTTCCTGCTGAAGAAGCACGATCTGCATGAGGAGGGGCATGTGAAGCCCCGCAGCAGCAATCCGCTGGTCAATTTCCAGCGTGGGTTCGAGGCGCGGTTCGAGCGCCTGCGCGCCGGCTATGGCGGGTTGCTGGCGAAGGCGCTGGGCGCGCGCAAGCCGTTCGCCATCGGCTTTCTGGTGATCGTTGCGCTCTCCTTCCTGCTAGTGCCGTTCCTCGGCCGCAACTTCTTCCCGAGCGTCGATGCTGGCCAGATTACGCTCCACGTTCGCGCGCCGGTCGGCTCGCGCATCGAGGATACGTCGGCCGAGTTCACCCGCATCACCGCCAGGATCAAGCAGATCATCCCGCCGGAGGAACTGGTGACGGTGGTCGACAATATCGGCCTGCCGGTGTCGGGCATCAACACGACGTACAACAATTCCGGCACCATCGGCCCGCAGGATGGCGACATCCTGATCACGCTGAGCAAGGATCACCGTGCCACGGCGGATTATATCCGAGCGATGCGCGAGCAGCTGCCGCGCGCCTTCCCCGGATCGACCTTCGCCTTCCTGCCGGCGGACATCACCAGCCAGATCCTGAACTTCGGCGCGCCGGCCCCGATCGACATCCAGATCAGCGGCAAGAATGCCGACGCCAACATGGCCTATGCCGAGAAGGTGCTGAAGCGGCTGAAGGACATTCCGGGCGCGGCGGACGGGCGCATCCAGCAATCCGCCACCTATCCGACGCTCAAGGTGATCGCCGACCGCTCGCGCATCGGCCAATATGGCCTGACCGAGAAGGACGTCACGACGTCGGTCGCCAATGCGCTCGCCGGCACCTCGCAGACCGCGCCGGTCTATTTCGTGAACCCCGAGAACGGCGTGCAGTACAGCGTGGTGGCGCAGGCGCCCGAATATCGCATCCGTTCGCTCAACGAGCTGACCAACATCCCGGTGACGGGCGCGGCCGGCTCGGCGCCCCAGATCTTGGGCGGCGTGGCGAACATCCAGCGCGGCACCAGCAGCACCGTCATCACTCACTATAACATCCAGCCGACGATCGACATCTATGCGACCCCCGCCGGACGCGATCTCGGCGCCGTGGCGGGCGACATCAACCAGGTGCTCAAGGACGTGAAGGCGCCCAAGGGCGTGACCGTCACGCTGCGCGGCCAGTATGCTACGATGAACACCGCCTTCAACGGCCTGTTCTTCGGCCTGCTCGGCGCGATCGTGCTGATCTACCTGCTGATCGTGGTGAACTTCCAGAGCTGGCTCGATCCGTTCGTGATCATCACCGCCTTGCCGGGCGCCATCGCCGGCATCATCTGGATGCTGTTCGTCACCGGCACCCAGCTCTCGGTGCCCGCCCTCATCGGCGCGATCATGTGCATGGGCGTGGCGACGGCCAACTCGATCCTGGTCGTCAGCTTCGCCCGCGAGAAGCTGGAGGAGCTGGGCGACGCCACCAAGGCGGCGATGGAGGCCGGCATGACCCGCTTCCGCCCCGTCATGATGACCGCGCTCGCCATGATCATCGGCATGCTGCCCATGGCGCTGGGCCTGGGCGAGGGCGGCGAGCAGAACGCCCCGCTCGGCCGCGCCGTGATCGGCGGCCTGCTGGTCGCCACATTCGCAACGCTTATGTTCGTGCCCGTCGTGTTCAGCGTCGCCCACCGCAAGGGCCGAGTGAGCCACGATGTCGCCGACCGCCTGGAGGAAGCCCATGCATGACGTCACCACCCATGACGGGGAGGCGCCGTCGGTGGACAACAGCTCGCTGAAGAAGATCGGCATCGTCGCCGTGATCGTGGCGCTGCTGGTGGTCGCCTGGGGCATCTTCTCGCGCCACCGCTCGGACGGCGAACTCAAGAACTGGACCCAGGACCAGGCCGCCGCGACCGTCTCGGTGATCGCGCCCAAACCGATGGACGCGGGCAATTCGCTGGCGCTGCCGGGCAATGTGCAGGCCTATAATTCGGCGCCGCTCTATGCGCGTACCAACGGCTATGTCAGCAAGTGGTTCGTCGACATCGGCTCGCCGGTGAAGGCCGGCCAGGTGATGGCGGTGATCGACACGCCCGACGTCGACCAGCAGCTCGCCGCTGCGCGCGCCGACCTGCAGACCGCCAAGGCCAACGAGGCGCTGGCCAGCACGACCTCGACCCGCTGGGCGACCCTGCTCCAGAAGGATGCTGTCTCCAAGCAGGAGGCGGACGAGAAATCCGGCGATTTCGCCGCCAAGCGCGCGGTCACCAACGCGGCCGCCGCGAATGTCAGCCGGCTGGTCGCCCTGCAGGGCTTCTCGCGGATCATCGCGCCGTTCGCCGGCGTCGTCACCAGCCGCTCCACCCAGATCGGCCAGCTCGTCTCCGCCGGCGCCGGCACCGGCGCGGCCCAGCCGTTGTTCACGGTGTCCGACGTCAGCAAGATGCGGATCTACGTGCGCGTCCCGCAGGTCTATTCGGCCGAGCTCAAGCCCGGTCTCCACGCCCAGCTGATGCTGCCCGAATATCCCGGCCGCACCTTCGATGCCGTCATGACGCGGACCGCCGACGCGATCGACCAGCAATCCGGCACGGTGCTGGTCGAGCTGCAGGCCGCGAACGGCGACGGGGCGCTCAAGCCGGGAGCCTATTCGCAGGTGAAGTTCCCGATCGTCGGCACGTCCGGCTCGGTCGTGGTGCCGGCCAGCGCCATCCTCTACCGCAGTGACGGGACATTGGTCGCGACGGTCGGCCCGGATAACAAGGCGGTGATCCACCAGATCAAGATCGGCCGCGACATGGGCGATACGCTGGAGGTGACCTCCGGCCTGTCCAGGACCGATCGCCTGATCGACAGCCCGCCGGACTCGCTGGAAAATGGCGACCCGGTGAAGATCGCGCAGCCGAAGCAGCAGCAGGGCGGCGCCGATGCGAAGCAGTAAGCCGGCGGTCGCCGCCGCGCTGCTGAGCCTCTCCGGCTGCTCGCTGGCGCCCGATTATCATCGCCCCGAAGTGGCCGCGGCCACGACCTACAAGGAGGTGCCGAGCGGCTGGACGGTCGCGGCGCCGGCCGCAGATGCCACGCCTGCCGCCTGGTGGGAGGCGTTCGGCGATCCGGTGCTGACCGATCTGGAAAGCCGGATCGAGAAGGGCAGCCCCTCGCTCGCCGCCGCCGTGGCGCGCTATGACGAGGCGGTCGGCCAGCTGCACGCGGCGCGGGCGGACCTCTATCCGACGATCGGCGTCGGCGGCAGCGCGGAGCGCGATCGCACCTCGGCCCATGCCCCGACCTCAAGGGGCGTGTCTTCCACCTTCAACGACTATCAGGCAGCCGCCTCGCTCTCCTGGGAGATCGACCTGTTCGGCCGCATCCGCAACCAGGTGAAGGCGAACAGGAGCGAGGCCCAGGCGAGCGCGGCGGATCTGGCCGGCGTCCGGCTCGGCCTCCAGACCAGCCTCGCCACCGCTTATTTCCAGATGCGCGGGCTCGATGCGCGCGAAGGGCTGCTGCGCCAGACGGTCGACGCCTATCAGCGCGCCTATGAGCTGACCGACGTCCGCCACGAAGGCGGCATCGCCTCCGGCCTCGACACGTCGCGCGCCCGGGCGCAGCTCGCGTCCGCCAAGGCCGAGCTGGCGAGCCTGCCGGCGCAGCGGGCCGCGTTCGAACATGCCATTGCGGTGCTGGTCGGCGAGCCGCCCTCGACCTTCGCCGTCGCGGCCGATCCGCGCCAGTCCGCGCCGCCGGCCTTCCCGACGGGCACGCCCTCCACCCTGCTCCAGCGCCGGCCGGACATCGATGCGGCGGAGCGTCGCGTCTATTCTGCCAATGCGCGCATCGGCGTCGCGCGCGCCGCCTTCTTCCCGGCGCTGTCGCTGGGCGGGGCGGGCGGTTTCGAGACGACCGGACCGAACCTGCTCAGCACCGCCAGCAGCTTCTGGGCGCTGGGGCCGGCGAGCCTCGCGCTCACGGTGTTCGACGGCGGCAAGCGGGCGGCGCAGGTTCGCGTCGCGCGCGCCGAGTTCAACGAGGCGGCGGCGACCTACAAGCAGACTGTGCTGACCGCCTTCAAGGAGGTCGAGGACGATCTCGCCTCCGGCCGCGATCTGGTGGCGCAGGAGAAGAACCAGCGCGACGCGGTGCAGGCCAGCGAGACCACGCAGGACCTCGCGCTGACCCGCTATCGCGACGGCGCGTCGGACTATCTGGACGTGGTGACGGCGCAGACCGCCGCGCTCGACGCCGAGCGCACGCTGCTCGGTCTCCACACCCAGCAGCTGACCACCGCCGTCGACACCGTGCGCGCGCTGGGCGGCGTGGCCCGGCCATAAGCCTCAAGCCCTCTCCCGCCTCCGCGGGAGAGGGTTGGGTGAGGGTCTTTTTAGTGTCTTTCTTCTTCGCCGGATACTGGGCATCGCGCCTAATTGCGTTCGTCCTGAGCGAACGGATCAGGTACGCTCGACGCGCCGAGGGGCGGAAACCCCTCCTTCTTCCCGATGCTCGATGGCAGCGGAGCCCTTTCTTCTCCGCGAAGGCGGGATAAGGCCGCAGGGCCGATAGACCCGGAACTGTCACATGGCACCGTTAACCTTCCGCGCGAACAGCGGGAGAAGGCATCGTGGCGACAGTCGCTCATGATTTGAATGCAGGGGGCATAACGCGCCCTGATCTGGACAAGGGGCTCGGCGTCGCCGGGGCCATCGGATTCGGCGCGGCGGTGCTCGCGGCGATCCTCTTCGTGGCCTATTCGGTCTACAACGACTCGGCGCAGGCGGGGGTGCATGCCAAGGCGTTGTTGCCCTTCTTCCTGCTCTTCATCGCGCTGCTGATCGCGCTCGGCTTCGAGTTCGTGAACGGCTTCCACGACACCGCCAACGCGGTCGCTACAGTAATTTACACCAATTCCATGCCGGCCCATATCGCGGTGGTCTGGTCGGGCTTCTTCAACTTCCTGGGCGTGCTGCTCTCCACCGGCGCGGTGGCGTTCGGCATCGTCTCGCTGCTGCCGGTCGAGCTGATCCTCCAGGTCGGCTCCGATGCCGGCTTCGCGATGGTCTTCTCGCTGCTGATCGCGGCGATCATCTGGAACCTCGCGACCTGGTGGTGGGGCATCCCCAATTCCTCCTCGCACACGCTGATCGGCTCGATCATCGGCGTCGGCGTCTGCAACGCGCTGCTGCACGGCCGCTCGGGCACGTCGGGCGTGGACTGGACGCAGGCGACCAACATCGGCAAGGCGTTGCTCTTCTCGCCGATCATCGGCTTCGTTCTCTCGGCCATCGTGTTCCTCGGCATGAAGGTGATGGTGAAGAGCAAGAAGCTGTACGAGGAGCCCAAGGACGGCCTGCCGCCGCCCTGGTGGATCCGCGCGCTGCTGGTCTTCACCTGCACCGGCGTCAGCTTCGCCCATGGCTCGAACGACGGCCAGAAGGGCATGGGCCTGATCATGCTGATCCTGATCGGCACCGTGCCCACCGCTTATGCGCTGAACCGCGCCGTTCCGGCCCAGTATGAGCAGCAGTTCCACACCGGAACCACGGCCGCCCACAAGGTGCTGCAGGCCCATGCCGGCAGCATCGCGGCACCGACCGACGCGCGCGGCGCGGTGACCGCCTATCTCGAGACCAAGAGCTCCACGCCGCAGACGGTGCCGGCGCTCGATGCGCTGGTCGGCGATATCGACCGGCAGGTGTCGGAATATGGCTCGATCAAGCAGGTGCCGGCGGCGGCCTCCAAGAACATGCGCAACGACATGTATCTGGCGTCCGAAGCGATCAAACACCTGACCGACGGCGACAGCAGCGCGTTCAAGGGCGACGAGGCCAAGACGCTCAAGGACTATAAGGGCTCGCTCGACAAGGCGACGCGCTTCATCCCGACCTGGGTGAAGATCGCCGTGGCCTTCGCGCTCGGCCTCGGCACCATGGTGGGCTGGAAGCGCATCGTCGTGACCGTCGGCGAGAAGATCGGCAAGACCCACCTGACCTATGCGCAGGGTGCCTCGGCCGAGATGGTGGCCATGGCGACGATCGCCATGGCCGACAGTTTCGGCTTGCCGGTCTCGACCACCCACGTTCTCTCCTCGGGCGTGGCGGGGACGATGGCGGCCAATGGCTCCGGGCTGCAGATGTCGACGCTGCGCAACATGATCGCGGCCTGGGTCGTCACCTTGCCTGTCGCCATGCTGCTCTCGGCCGGGCTATATTTCATCCTGTCGCAGGTGATCTGAGGGACAGGCTTTGGAGTATAAGGATCGCGGGGCCGAGTTGCGGGACACTGTCCGCCAGCCCGGCCTCGTCTGGTGCTACCATCGGACGGAGGAGGGGGAGTGCAAGCTCCACTCCTCCGTTCCGCCGTCCGATGCCCCGTTTCGCTGGGTCCATCTCAATCTCTCGGACCAGCGCAGCCTGCGCTGGCTGGACGAGGATGCGGTGCTGCCGCCCACCATCCACGCGCTGATGATGAAGCGCGACAGCCACCAGCGCTTCGCGATCGAGGGCGATACGGTGGGGCTGGTGCTGCACGATTTCGAGCGGGACTTCGAATCCGCCGCGATCGGCCGGATCGGCGGGCTGCATGTCGCGCTCCAGCCCGGGCTGATCATCACCGGGCGCTATCGGCCGCTGCACAGCGCCGACATCTTCCGCGAGCGGCTCGAGGGTGGTCATACCCCCGAGGACGCCACCGCCGCGCTGACCCTGCTGCTCGATGTGCTGGCCGACAATCTCGCCTCGCTGGTGCTCGATCTCTCGACCGAATTGCTCGATGCCGAGGAGGCGTTGCTCGCCGACGACATCGCGCCCGACACGCGCGACCTGATCGCGGCCCGCCGGCGCGGCGCGCAGCTCCACCGGATCATCGGCGGCATGCGCGTCACCCTGCAGCGCATGGGCAATAGCGAGGAGCTGCTGCCAATCCTGATGCCGGTGAGCCGCCAGTTCCAGCCGCGCCTCGCCGCCCTGGAACAGGATGTCGTGAGCGCGCAGAACCAGCTCAAGCTGCTGCGCGACGAGCTCGATTTGCAGGCGGCGCAGCGCACCAACGACAATGTCTACCTGTTGTCGATCCTCACCGCATTGATGATGCCGGCGACCCTGGTCACGGGCTTCTTCGGGATGAACACCGGCGGGCTGCCGTTCGCGCAGGGCGACCATGGTACCTTGCTTGCTACCGGGGTGGCGGTGTTTTCCGGCCTGCTGAGCTGGCTGTTGCTGCGGATGATGGGGCTGGTGAAGGGCCGCGGCGGATAAGGCGTTTCCGCTCCTGAGAGGAGGATCGTGGCGCTAACCGCGATCGGTGAATCGAGGTGGCGCAGCGGCTGTTCGTGCGTCCATTCCGCCCTTCATCCTTCCATTCCAAGGCGCATGGATCGATCGCGAAGGCAGCCTCATCGTCTGTCATCCTGATGAAGGTCAGGATCCATTCCGTGCAACGATCATGATCTTGGTACCGCGCGGAAGTTAGCTCCTCGTGATGCGGCCGGCACTGCGCCATTGGATCCCGACTTCCGCAGGGATGACGGAGAGAGCGTCTTTGCAATTCCTACTAAGGCCCGGTCCAGGGAGGGCTTCGGGCATCGCATATGGGGCCGGAATCGGCTCAGCCCGTTCGTCCCGAGCGAGGTCGAAGGACGTGCCCCAAGCGCAACGCCTGCCGAACGTCCTTCGACTGCACTCAGGAAATGACAATTGGATACGATCCGATGGACCGTAGCCCTAGATTCCGGTCAGCGTCGCCCGATGGCCGGCCGGAAAATCCTCCACCAGCAGCGTCGCGATCTTCGCGCCGGCCTCGCCCGGTTGCTGGATCGTCGCCTGGTCCTCGCCCGGATAGGCATCGCGGCGCATCGCGGTCGCGGTCGCGCCGGGGTTCACGATCCCGACGCGGATCGGCGAGATGGCCGCCACCTCGTCGCCATAGGCCAGCACCAGATTTTCCAATGCCGCCTTGCTCGCGCCATAAGCGCCCCAATAAGCGCGGGGCTGCTGCGCGACGGTCGAGGTCAGGGCGATCACGCGGCCGCGCGGGCTCTTGCGCAGCATCTGGTCGAAATTCGTCAAAAGCGCCTGGTTGGCCAGCACGTTGAGCGTCAGCAGCTGGTTGAAGCGCTTGCCGTCGATCGACGGCACCGGCGCGAGCTCGCCCAGCAGGCCGGCGTTGAGCACGAGGATGTCCAGCGCCTCCCAGCGCCCGCCGATCGCGCCGGCCAGGCGGGCGATCGAGTCGCTTTCGGTCAGGTCCATCGGGGCGATGGTGGCGGAGCCGCCGGCGGCGTGGATGCGCTCCTCCAGTTCCTCCAGCCCGCCTGAGGTGCGCGCGGTGACGACGACATGCGCGCCCCGAGCGGCCAGCGCCTCCGCCGTCGCCGCGCCGATCCCGCGCGAGGCGCCGGTGACGAGGGCGAGTTGTCCGGAAAGGGGTTTGTCGGTCATGCTCATTCTATCCTCGCCGTTCGTGCCGAGGAGCCGCCGAGCCTGTCGAAGCGGCATCTCGAAGCACCTGCGCCAAGCCCTTCGAGACGGGCCTTCGACTTCGCTCCGCTCCGCTCAGTCCCTCCTCAGGGCGAACGGGTGGTGGGGTGGGGGAGTTCGGTTACGCCGCCCGTTCGCCGAGCAGGGAGAGCTGGTCGGCCGGGGCGACATCCTCCTGGTCGGTCAGGTGGGTGGGATAGTCGCCGGTGAAGCAGGCATCGCAATATTGCGGCTTGCCCTCGTCGCGCGCTTCCTCGCCGAGCGCGCGGTAGAGGCCGTCGATCGAAAGGAAGGCGAGGCTGTCGACCTTGATGTAATCGGCCATCTCGGCGACCGACATCTGCGCCGCCAGCAGCTTGGCGCGCTCGGGCGTGTCGACGCCGTAGAAGCAGCTGTGGCGGGTCGGCGGCGAGGCGATGCGCATGTGCACCTCCTTGGCGCCGGCATCGCGCATCATCTGCACGATCTTGAGGCTGGTGGTGCCGCGCACGATAGAATCGTCGATCAGGATGATGCGCTTGCCGTCGATCAGCGCGCGATTGGCATTGTGCTTGAGCTTCACGCCGAGATGGCGGATGCCGTCGCCCGGCTGGATGAAGGTGCGGCCCACGTAATGCGAGCGGATGATGCCGAGCTCGAAGGGGATGCCCGAATGCTGGGCATAGCCGATCGCGGCGGGCGTGCCCGAATCGGGAACCGGGATGACGTAGTCGGCGTCGATCGGGTTTTCGCGGGAAAGCTCCACGCCGATCTGCTTGCGCACCGAATAGACGCTGGTGCCGTCCACGATCGAATCGGGGCGCGAAAAATAGACATGCTCGAAGATGCAGGGGCGCGGGCCGATCGGCGCGAAGGGGCGGTGCGAACGGACGCCCTTGTCGCTGACGATCACGATCTCGCCCGGCTCGACCGAACGCAGGAAGGTCGCGCCCACCATGTCGAGCGCCACCGTCTCCGAGGCGAAGACATAGGCGTCGCCGACCCGGCCCATCACCAGCGGGCGGATGCCGAGCGGATCGCGGCAGGCGATCATGCCCTCGGGCGTCAGGCAGATCAGGCTGTAGGCGCCCTCGATCTGCTTGAGCGCATCGATGAAACGATCGAGCAGCGTGCGGTAGCTGGACGTGGCGACGAGGTGGATGATCACCTCGGTGTCGCTGGTCGACTGGAAGATCGAGCCGCGCCGCACCAGGTCGCGCTTCAGCTTCATCGCGTTGGAGATGTTGCCGTTATGCGCCACCGCGAAGCCGCCGCTGGCCAGATCGGCATACAGCGGCTGGACGTTGCGCAGCGCGGTGTCGCCAGTGGTGGCGTAGCGGACATGGCCCGCCGCCATCTGGCCGGGCAGCGCGCGGATCACGTCGTCGCGATCGAAATTGCCGGCGACATGGCCCATCGCGCGGTGGGTGTGGAAGCCGTGGCCGTCCCAGGCGGAGATGCCGGCGGCCTCCTGTCCGCGATGCTGGAGCGCATGCAGGCCGAGCGCGACCATGGCCGCGGCGGTATCGGCACCGTAGATACCGAAGACGCCGCACTCTTCGCGCAGCTTGTCGTCATCGAAGGGATGGGTCGTGAGCATCGTCAGGGCGATTCCATCTCGCGGTCAGGGGTTGCGCGCGCATATAGGGACAGTTGGGGCGCTTGTCGCCCCTTTGTAATAAAGTTACCGGAGCATCATGGTGGACGACCGCGAGCAGGGCACCGCCCTCGATCCGAAATATGACGCCAACGGCCTGATCACGGCGGTGGCGAGCCATGCCGGGACGGGCGAATTGCTGATGCTGGCGCATATGAATGCCGAGGCGCTGGCGAAGACGATCGAGACGGGAGAGGCGTGGTTCTTCTCCCGATCGCGCGGCCGCTTGTGGAAGAAGGGCGAATCGTCCGGCCATGTGCTCACCGTGCGCGAGATGCGGATCGATTGCGACCAGGATGCGCTGTGGCTGATCGTCGATCCGGCGGGGCCGGCCTGCCATACGGGGGAACCGAGCTGCTTCTATCGCCGGGTGGAGGGGGCGGGGCTGGTTCGCGTCTGACCAGCATCAACGCGTTCGGGCTGGGCCTGTCGAAGCCCTGTCCTTCTTTTTCTGGCATCGATTAAGAAGGGCAGCACTTCGACAAGCTCAGTGCGAACGGACCAAGAGGCCACAATCCCCGCCTTGACCTTAACGTAAACGTCAACTAACTATCGGGCATGAACGGCCCGGCCACCATCGACACGCCCGACCTTCACAATCGGGACACCTACACCATCACCGATCTCGCGGAGGAGTTCGGCGTCACGCCGCGCGCCCTGCGCTTCTACGAGGATGAGGGGCTGATCGCGCCCGAGCGGATCGGGCTCGCCCGCATCTACTCGCAGCGCGATCGGGCGCGGCTCGCCTGGATCCTGCGCGGCAAGCGCGTGGGGTTCAGTCTCTCGGACATTCGCGAGATGATCGACCTCTACGATATCGGCGATGGCCGCCACGAGCAGCGCCGCGTCACCGTCGCCAAGTGCGAGGCGCATGTCGAGACGCTCCGGCGCCAGCGCGCCGACATCGACTCGGCGATCGCCGAGCTCACCCAGTTCGTCGATGCGGTCCGCGCCGCCGACCGCCAGTAAGGAGTATCCGGGATGCCGACCTACACGCCGCCCGTCGCCGACACGCGCTTCGTGCTCGATCATGTGCTCAAGCTCGATCGCCTGGCGAACCTGCCCGGCTTCCAGGCGGCGACGCCGGACATGGTGGAAGCGATTCTCGATCAGGGCGGTCGTTTCTGCGCCGACGTCATCTTCCCGCTCAACCTGCCGGGCGACGCCGAGGGCTGCATCCGCCACGACGATTCCTCGGTGACGACGCCGCAGGGCTTCAGGCAGGCCTATACGCAATTGGCCGAAGGCGGCTGGATCGGCCTCGCCGCGCCGGAGGCGTTCGGCGGGCAGGGGCTGCCGCATGTCGTCGCGACGGCGTTCGAGGAATATCTGATCTCCTCGGGCGTCGCCTTCGCCATGTATCCAGGCCTCAGCCAGGGCGCGATGGCCGCGCTCCACGCGGTCGGCTCGGACGCGCAGAAGGCGCTCTATCTGCCGAAGATGGTGACCGGCGAATGGACCGGCACCATGAACCTGACCGAACCGCATTGCGGCACCGATCTCGGCCTGATCAAGACGCGGGCGGAGCCGAAGGCTGACGGCAGCTTCTCCATCACCGGAACCAAGATCTTCATCTCGGCCGGCGAGCACGATCTGGCCGGCAACATCATCCACCTGGTGCTGGCCAAGCTGCCGGGCGCGCCCGAGGGATCGAAGGGCATCTCGCTGTTCGTCGTCCCCAAGTTCCTGCCCGATGCGGACGGCAATCCCGGCGCGCGCAACGGCGTCGCCTGCGGCTCCATCGAGGAGAAGATGGGCATCCATGCCAATTCCACCTGCGTGATGAACTATGACGGCGCCACCGGCTGGCTGCTGGGCGAGGAGAATAAGGGCCTTGCCGCGATGTTCATCATGATGAACGCGGCGCGCCTCGGCGTCGGCCTGCAGGGGCTGGGAATCGGCGAGGTCGCCTACCAGAATGCCGTCGCCTACGCGAAGGAGCGCCGCCAGGGCCGCGCGCTGACCGGCCCGGCCGAGCCCGACAAGCCCGCCGATACCCTGTTCGTCCATCCCGACGTCCGCCGCATGCTGATGGAGGCCAAGGCGAACCTGGAGGGCGCGCGGGCGCTGGTGCTGTGGGGCGCGCTGCAGAACGATCTGTCGCACCATGCCGCCAGCGAGGAGGATCGCGTCGCCGCCGACGAGCTGCTCGGCCTCGTCACGCCGGTCATCAAGGCGCACCTGACCGATCTCGGCTACCGTGCCGCCACCGACGCGCAGCAGGTGTTCGGCGGCCATGGCTACATCCGCGAATATGGCATGGAGCAATATGTCCGCGATGCCCGCATCGCCATGATCTACGAAGGCACCAACGGCGTGCAGGCGATGGACCTCGTCGGCCGCAAGCTGCCGCGCCATGGCGGCAAGGCGGCGATGGCGCTGTTCGGCCTGATCGCGGCCGATATCGCCGAGGCCAAGGACGGCCCGCAGGCGGCGCTTGCCGGCCATCTGGAGAAAGCGGTCGGCCAGCTGCAGGCGGGCGCGATGTGGCTGATGCAGAATGGCATGAAGGACCCGAACAATGCGGGCGCCGCCGCCTATCCGCTGATGACGATGATGGGCGTGGTGGCGCTCGGCTGGATGTGGCTCAAGATGGCGCGCGCCGCGCAGGCGCTGCTCGATGCCGGCGAGGGCGACAAGGCGTTCCTCGAAGCCAAGCTGATCACCGCCCGCTTCTATGCCGAGCGCGTGCTGCCCGATGCCGGGGCGCTCCGCCGCAAGCTGGAGGGCGGTGCCGAGGCGGTGATGGCGCTGCCGGTCGAGGCGTTCTGATCGAGACGTTCTGATCGAGACTGGCGAATAGCCCACCCGCTCGGGCTGGGCTTGTCGAGGCCCTGTCCTTCTCCTTTTGCTCAAGGTGAAGAAAAGGACAGCAGTTCGACAAGCTCAGTGCGAACGGGAAGGGGCGGTCCTAAAGTTTCAGATGCATGAACTGGTTGAAGGCGCTCCTCGTATAGCCACCGAACGCCTCGCCATCGACGAAGCCGCGCCGGCGATAGAGTGCGAGGGCCGGATCGAAGGCCGAGCCGCTGCCCGTCTCCAGGCTCAGCCGCGTAAGGCCCCGCCGCCGCGCCTCGGCGATGACATGATCGAGCAGGGCCGCCGCCACACCCCGGCGGAGATGATCGGGGTGGGTGCGCATCGACTTGATCTCGCCGCTTCCGTCGGCCAGCCGCTTGAGCGCGCCGATGCCGACGAGCGTCCCGCCGTCCCACACGCCCCAGACGGTAACCTCCGGCACGGACAGCCCGGACAGATCGAGCGCGAACACGCTGCCCGGCGGCGAATGGGCGTGCATCGCCGCCAGATGCAGCGCCAGCAGAGCCCGCGTCTGCGCGCCGCCCAGATCGTCCTCGCGAATGTCGAACATGCCGGCGACCCTAAAGCCGCCGGCGCGGTCCGTCACGCCTCCGGCAGGAAATCCGGCACCGAGAGATAGCGCTCGCCGGTGTCGTAGTTGAAGCCGAGCACCTTCACGCCATTGCCCAGTTCCTTGAGCTTCTGCGCGATGGCGGTGAGCGTCGCGCCGGACGAGATGCCGACCAGCACGCCTTCCTCGCGGGCCGAGCGCCGGGCCCAATCCTTGGCGTCATTGGCTTCGACCGTGATCACGCCGTCGAGCAGCTGGGTGTGGAGGTTGGCGGGGATGAAGCCGGCGGCAAGGCCCTGGATCGGGTGCGGGCCGGGCTGGCCGCCCGAGATGACCGGCGAGAGCGTCGGCTCGACCGCGAACACCTTGAGGCTGGGCCATTCCTTCTTGAGCCGCTCGGCGACGCCGGTGATGTGGCCGCCGGTGCCGACGCCGGTGATGATCACGTCGGGCGGCGAATCCTTGAAATCCGCCAGGATTTCCTCGGCGGTGGTGCGGATGTGGACGTCGACATTGGCCGGATTCTCGAACTGGCCGGGGATCCAGGCGCCCGGCGTCTGCTCGGCCAGCTCGGCGGCGCGCTCGATCGCGCCCTTCATGCCCTTTTCGCGGGGCGTGAGATCGAAGCTCGCGCCATAGGCCAGCATCAGCCGGCGGCGCTCAAGCGACATGCTCTCGGGCATGACGAGGATGAGCTTGTAGCCCTTCACCGCCGCCACCATGGCGAGGCCGATGCCGGTATTGCCCGAGGTCGGCTCGATGATCGTGCCGCCGGGCTTGAGCTTGCCGCTCTTCTCCGCATCCTCGACCATGGCCAGCGCGATGCGGTCCTTGATCGATCCGCCGGGATTGGTCCGTTCGGACTTGATCCACACTTCGGCGTCGGGGAACAGCTTGGCGTAGCGGACGTGGGGCGTGTTGCCGATCGTCTCCAGGATGTTCTGGGCCTTCATGCTGCCGTTTCCTTCTCCAGAGGGATGTCTTCCAGGGTTTTCGGGGGATCGAACGTCTTCGCGCGCTTGAGTTCGGGGAACCACCAGGACCAGCTCACCGCCACCAGCAGCGCGCCGATGCCGCCCGCGATCACGGCGGGGACGGGGCCGATCAGGCCGGCGAGGAAGCCGCTCTCCGCCTCGCCCAGCTCGTTCGATCCCGAGATGAACAAAGAGGAGACCGCGCCGACGCGGCCGCGCATGTCGTCCGGCGTCCATAGCTGGATCAGCGACTGGCGGACATAGACCGAGACCATGTCCGCCCCGCCGAGGACGGCCAGCGAAAGCAGCGAGAGCGGCATCCAGGTCGAGGCGCCGAAGACGATGGTGGCGAGGCCGAACAGGCCGACCGCGACGAGCATCTTCACCCCGACATCGCGCTTGAGCGGCCGCAGGCTGATGAACACCGCCGTCAGCGCCGACCCGACCGACGGCGCCGCCCGCAAATTGCCGAGCCCGGCGGCACCGACATGCAGCACGTCCTTGGCATAGACCGGCAGCATCGCCGTCGCGCCGCCGAGCAGCACCGCGAACAGATCGAGCGAGATGGCCCCCAGCACCAGCCGGTTGCGGCGGACATAATGCAGTCCGTCGATCATCTGCTTCCACGGATTGGCCGATCCGGAGATCGCGCGGCGCTGGAGCGGCCGGAGGCACATCAGGCAGAGGAAGCAGATCGCGAACAGCGCGGTCGACACCGCGAACGGGACCCAGGGCGCGAGCGCATAGAGATAGCCGCCCAGCGCCGGGCCGACCACTGCGCCGGCCTGCCAGGAAATGGCGCTGAACGCGATCGCGGTCGGCAAGACGGGCGCTGGCACGAGATTGGGGGCGATGGCCCCCAGCGCCGGCCCGGCGAAGGCGCGCGACACGCCGAGCAGCGCGGCGATGATGAACAGCGACGGCAGGGTGGTGCTACCCGTCCAGGCGAGCAGGCCGAGCGCGGCCGCGCAGGACAATTCCAGCAACGCCGTCAGGCGGACGATGAAGCGGCGATCGACGCGATCCGCCGTCCAGCCCGTCACCAGCGTCAGAACCAGGAGCGGCATGAACTGGGCGAGGCCGATCCAGCCGAGCTGGAGCGCGGCATCGTGCACGCCCATCGTCCGGCGCGCGATGTCGTACACCTGCCAGCCGATCACGATCACCATCGAAAGCTGTGCGATCGTCGAGGTGAATCGCGCGACCCAATAGAATCGGAAGTCGCGGAAGCTGAAAGGGTGGGGCACCGTATCCATCGCCGCCGTCCTTACGGCTGCCCACGCCCGGGGCGCAACCGCAGCGTGGCTTGGCCGGCGACAATCGAAACTCTATTCACCGAATAGGGTTTAGCCGGCATCAGGCTCCATCTCGTTCGCGGACGGGCGGCGGAGCGCGGGATTGAGCCGGGCGAGGCTGCCGATGCCCGCGCACAGAGCGAGAGCCATGCCGATCAGCGGCGGCGTCCGTCCTTCGCCCAGGCCGAAAGCGAGCAGGGCCGCGACGAAGGTGGCGCCGATCGTCTGGCCCGTCAGTCGCGTCGTCGAGATCAGGCCGCCGGCCGATGCCGCGCGATGGCGCGGGGCCGAGCCCACGATCAGCCGCGCATTGGGCGAGAAGAACAGGCCGAAGCCCGCGCCGCACAACCCCATCCGCCAGGCGACATCGAGGGTGGACGGGTGCGCCGGCAGGAAGGCGACGAACAGCAGGCCCGCAATGCCGATCGCCATGCCGACACCGCCGAGCAGCCCGGCCGGCACCTTGTCCGACAGCGTGCCGGCGGTCGGCGCGACCAGCATCATCACCACCGGCCAGGAGGCCATCGCGGCGCCCACTTCCTTGGGCGAGAAGCCATAACCGTGCTGGAGGCGGAAGGGCAGAGACAGCATCAGCAGCATCGAGGCGACGAACGCGCACATCGCGCTGATGCAGGACAGCCCCACCACCGGCAGCCGCAGTAGATCGAGCGGCATGATCGGATTGGCCTGGGTCAGTTCGTGGCGGACGAACACCATGGCGAACAGCAGCCCCGTGCCGGTGATCGCCGCGGCCACGACGGGCGATCCGCCGTGCACGCCGGCTTCCAGCCCCGATATGGTGAGGCCGAAGGTGATGACGCAGAACAGCGCGCCGAGCCCGTCATAGCTGCCGTTGCGCGCCGGAACGTCGGGCAGGCCGATCCGCCCCAGCACCAGCGACAGGATCGCGAACGGCACGCCGACCGCGAACACCCAGGGCCAGGGCGCCACCGCGAGGATGAGGCCGCCGGCAGTCGGCGCCAGCGCGCTCGAGACCGTGGCGCAGACCGTGTTGAGCGCCAGCCCGCGCCCGAGCGCGCGCTGCGGATAGATCAGCCGCACCACCGCCGCCATGACGGACAGCGCCGCCGCCGCGCCCAGCGCCTGGAAGGCCCGCACCACCAGCAGGAAGGGCAGGCTCTTGGCGAAGAAGCAGAGCAGGGTGGCCACGGTGAAGACCAATTGGCCGCCCTGGTAGAGCCGCTTGAGCCCGATCCGGTCGCCCAAAGCGGAGAAAGGCAGCAGCGTCATCACCAGCACGAGCTGGTAGACGGTGACGACCAACACCGCGGCCGATCCGTCCACCTTCAGGTCGCGCGCGATGGTCGGCAGGGCGACGTTGGCGATCTGCCCGTCGATGGTGGTGAGCGCGGTGCCGAGCGAGACGGCGGCGATGGCGAGATAACGCCCCGGCATCGGCAGGCCGTCCGCCGGCAGGCCGCTGCCGCCATCCCCGCGGTCGGCCTTGCGTGGGGCGACGTCGGCGATCATGCCGCTCCGATCATGCCGGCGTCACGAAGCTGTCGAGCACATGCTTGGTGCCGGTATGTTCGAACGCGATGGCGAGCTTGTTGCCCTCGATCGCCTCGACGATGCCGTAGCCGAACTTGGTGTGGAACACGCGCTGCCCGATGCTGACATCGGAGCGCGGCTTGGCGGCGAAGGAGGCGGCGGACGCCCGCACCTCCATCACGCGACCGCCATTGCCGGACCGCGCGGTCGGCTCGCCCAGAGCGGCGGCGCGCTGCCAGCCGGGGCCGCGGCCAGTGCCGCGCTCCAGATGCGCGAAGGGGTCGGTGCGCTCGCTCCACTGCGCGCGCCACAGCGATTCGCCGCCGGACATGGTGGTCTCGGCCTCGACATGCTCCTCCGGCAGTTCGCCGACGAAGCGCGAGGGGATGGAGGAGGTCCACTGGCCGTAGATGCGGCGATTGGCGGCATGGATGATGACGCAGCGCCGCCGCGCGCGGGTGATCGCGACATAAGCGAGGCGGCGTTCCTCTTCGAGGCTCTTGGTGCCGCCCTCATCGAGCGCGCGCTGCGAGGGGAAGAGGCCTTCTTCCCAACCCACGAGGAAGACCGTGTCGAACTCCAGCCCCTTGGCGGCATGGACCGTCATGATCGTCACCTTGGCGCCATTGTCGTTGGCGTCATTGTCCATGACGAGGCTGACATGTTCGAGGAATTCCCCAAGCGTCTCATATTCCTCCATCGCGCGGGCGAGCTCGGTGAGATTCTCCAGCCGCCCGGCGCTCTCCGCCGAGCGATCGGCCTGGAGCATGGCGGTATAGCCGCCCTCGTCGAGGATCTGGCGGCACAGTTCGGGATGGGCGAGCGAGTTGGACAGATCGCGCCAGCGGGCGATGTCGCCGATCAGTCTTCCCAGGGACTTGCGGGCCGCTCCTCCCAGCTCGTCGGTGTCGCACAGCCGCGCGGCGGCGAGCGTGAGGGGCGTGCCCTGGGCGCGGGCAAGCTGGTGGATCTTGGCCACCGCCTTGTCGCCGAGGCCGCGCTTGGGCGTGTTGACGATGCGTTCGAAGGCGAGATCGTCGGCAGGCTGGTGGACCACGCGCAGATAGGCGAGCGCGTCGCGGATCTCCGCGCGCTCATAGAAGCGGAAGCCGCCGACGATGCGATAGGGCAGGCCGATCGCGATGAAGCGGTCTTCGAACTCGCGGGTCTGGTGCTGGGCGCGGACGAGGATGGCGACGTCGTCATACTGCCCGCCCTGCCGCCGGTGGCTTTCGATCTCGTCGGCGACGCGGCGCGCCTCCTCGGGGCCGTCCCACACGCCGATGACGGTGAGTTTTTCGCCCGATTCCAGCGCTGTCCACAGCGTCTTTCCGAGGCGCTGGCCATTGTTGGCGATCACCTGCGAGGCGGCCGCCAGGATGTGCGGGGTGGAGCGGTAATTCTGCTCCAGCCGGATCACCCTGGCACCGGGAAAATCATGTTCGAAGCGCAGGATGTTGGCGACCTCGGCGCCGCGCCACGAATAGATCGACTGGTCGTCGTCGCCGACGCAGCAGATATTCTTGCGCTCCTGCGCCAGCAGGCGGAGCCACAGATATTGCGACGAGTTGGTATCCTGATACTCGTCCACCATGATGTAGCGGAAGCGTTGCTGATAATTTTCAAGCACGTCGCGGTGGGTCTTGAGGATCGTCAGCATGTGCAGGAGCAGGTCGCCGAAATCACAGGCATTCACCGCCTTCAGCCGCTGCTGGTAAGCGGCATAGAGCTCCGCGCCCTTGCCGTTGGCATAGGCCTCGCTCTCCGCCGCGTCGATCTCGGCCGGCACCCAGCCGCGATTCTTCCAGCGATCGATCAGCCCGGCGAGCTGGCGGGCGGGCCAGCGCTTCTCGTCGATGTCGGCGGCGAGGATCAGCTGTTTGAGCAGGCGTAGCTGGTCGTCGGTGTCGAGGATCGTGAAGTTGGATTGCAGGCCGACCAGCTCGGCATGGCGCCGGAGCATCTTGGCGGCGACCGAATGGAAGGTGCCGAGCCACGGCATCCCCTCCACCGCGTCGCCGACGATCCGGTGGACGCGCTCGCGCATCTCGCGTGCTGCCCGGTTGGTGAAGGTGACGGCGAGGATCTCGCTCGGCCAGGCGCGGCGGGTGGCGATCAGATGGGCGAGGCGGGCGGTCAGCGCCGCCGTCTTGCCGGTGCCGGCGCCGGCCAGCACCAGCACCGGCCCCTCGGCGGTGAGCACGGCCTCGCGCTGGGGCTCGTTCAGGCCGCGCAGATAGGCCGGCTCCTCGGGGGTCGTCAGGTCATGGGTCACGCTCGAACAGGTAGGGAACGGATGGCGCCGGGGCAAGCTGTGATGATCGTAGCAAAAGCGCCACTTCTTCAACGCCATCAACCGCTTGCAACACAATAGAGTGGCAATTTTGCTGTCTTGTTCGCGTCATGGAATCGCGACTATAGGCGCGGCATCCGGCGGATAGATCGGATGGAACGAAGACGCAGGTTGTCTTTCTTCCCTATGCATAGCGGAAAGACTTCGCATCCTTCAGGAGAATTGTGTCATGATCGCCATTCGTCACGTCGCCATGGCGTCGATTGCTTGCGTGTGTCTTGCGTCGTCGGTGGTCGCCCAGGATCGCGTCCCGGTCATCACCCATGTGCGCTATGCCGACCTGAACCTTTCGAGCAAGGCCGGCCGGTCCGCGCTAAAGGCTCGCATCCACAACGCGGCCGAGTTTGCCTGCCCCACCATGGGCAATACGCTCGCCGACAAAGGGGATGCCGCGCGCTGTCGCAGCGAGATGATCAAAGACGGCCAGATGCAGGCCGCCCGCCTGGATTCATCGGCCGACCAACGGCTCGCGCTCGCCGATCGCCGCTGATCCCGAGCGGCGTCGGTGCCGGTGGCCCTCAGCCTTCGTAGCGGAGCAGGGTGATCTTCGCCTTGCCGTATCGGCGCTCGGCTTCGATCGCGAAGCCTCCTGGCGCCACCTGCTCGGCCGCCTCGCCCTCGACGCTCGCCATAGCGCCGGGGGCGAGCCAGCCGAGCCGGGCGAGCCGCTCCAACGTCGGCACGCCGGCATGCATAGCGTAGGGCGGGTCCATCATCATGACGTCGTAAGCGCGGGGCGCCGGCCCCAAGGTGTTGACGGCCTGTGCGCGGATGTCCGCCTTCACGCCCAGCACCGCGCAATTGGCGCGCAGCGTATCGAGCGCCGCCTTGTCCTGCTCGACGAAGGTGCAGGTCGCCGCCCCGCGCGACAGTGCTTCGAGGCCGAGCGCCCCGGTGCCGGCGAACAGGTCGATCACCGCCAGATCCTCGAAGCTGCCGAGCCGGCTCTGCAGCATCGAGAACAGCGCCTCGCGCGTGCGATCGGCGGAGGGGCGCGTTTCCATGCCCGTCGGCGTCTTGAGAGGTCGCCCCCGCCACTGGCCCGCGATGATCCTCATCGTATCGTCTTCCTGAACTCCTCGAGATCGTGCTGGCGCACCTCCACCACCCCGCCGACGGCCAGATCGGCGAGGACGAACTCCCCGTAGGCGGTGCGGATCAGGCGCGATATCTGCAGGCCGAGATATTCGAGGACGCGGCGCACTTCGCGATTCTTGCCCTCGGTGATCTTGATCTCGATCCAGACGTTGCGCCCGGTGCGACGCTCCAGATTGGCGTCGATCGGGCCATAGCGGATGCCGTCGATGGTGACGCCATCCACCAGCGATTCGAGCATCTCCTGCGTCACCTCGCCATAGGCACGGGCGCGATAGACGCGCGGAATACCGGTGGAGGGCAGCTCCAGCTTGCGCTTCAGTTCGCCGTCATTGGTGAGCAGCAGCAGGCCTTCGGTGTTGAGATCGAGCCGGCCGACGGGGATCACCCGCGGCAAACCGGGTGGCAGGCGATCGTAGATGGTCGGGCGACCCGCCGGATCGAAGGCGGCAGTGATCAGGCCCGTCGGCTTGTGGAACAGGAAGAGGCGCGACGCCTCCACCGCGTCGACCGGCCGGCCGTCGACCGTCACGCCCGCGAGCGAGGTGACGATGGTGGCGGGCGTGTCGAGAACCGTTCCGTCGAGCGCGATGCGGCCCTCGACGATCATCCGCTCGATCTCGCGGCGCGAGGCGACGCCGGCGCGGGCCAGCAGCTTGGCGATGCGCTGCGGTTCGCGGCTGGCATGGTGCGCGAGCCGGGCCTCCCGCGTCGGGCGGTCGCCGCCGGCGACGCTGCCGTCCTTGCGCGTGCGGGGCGCGCGATCGCGTGCCGGCGCATCACGGCCCTCCGCGCTTTGCTGGGCGGCCGGGCGACGATCGGCCGGCCGCTCGCGTTTTGCCTTGGGATCGAGGGGGGTGGCGGCGTCGCGGCGGGCCGCCGACGGACGGGGCGCCCGGGTGGTGGGGCGATCCGCCGGGGCCTCGTCGGTCTTGCGCGCGCGGGCGCCGGGCTTCCGATCCCCCGCTGTCCGGGCGGCGGTTTCGCCATCGTCGCGCCGGGGCCGCTTCGTGCGGCCTCCTTCGGGGCGCGCCGTGTCGATCACCGTGCCCGTGCCCCGTGCGCGGCGAACGTCGGCGCGACCGCTCGCGACGCTGCCGTCCTTGCGGACGCGGACCGGCTTCGCGGCGCGTTCGGCGTCGGGCGCGGCCTTGTCGCCTTCGGGTGCGGCATCACGGCGCGTGCGGTGTCGGGACGGGCGCTTGACCGCCTTGGGCTTGGCTTTGGCCCAGCCCTTTTTCCTGGCGGGGGGTCGGTCATCGTCGCCGGGGCGACGGGGGGCGCTCACTGCATGTCTCCGATCGTTCAGGCTGCGGGAACCGCCTTCCGCGCTAAAGGATTGATGGTCAAGGGTGTCGAGTCGCGTGGAGGCAGGATGTTCGGACGGGGACGGCAGGGCGAGGCAGCGCAGCTCCGCCGCATCCTGGTGGTGGAGGACGATGCGCTCGTCGCCTTCGACAACGAGCATGGCCTGAGCGATGCGGGCTTCACCGTGGTGGATACGGTGGACACCGCCGAGGATGCCGAACGGTGCATCGCGGCGGGCGGGATCGATCTCGTGCTGGCGGATGTCGGCCTGCGCGGCGATCGCACCGGGGTCGATGTCGCCAGGGTCGCGCATGCCGCCGGCATCCCCTTGCTGTTCGTGACCGGCCAATGCCCGGCGGAAGCGCGCGCCTTCGCCGCCGGCTGCCTCGCCAAGCCCTATTCGCGGGCCGACCTGCTCGCCGCGATCGCCGCGATCGAGGCGGTGAAGGCGGGCCGCAAGACGCGCCGCCTGCCGAGAGCGCTTGATCTGTTCGGGGATTGAGCCTCTTCCCGATCGGCAAAGCGCCGCTAAGGTGCGGCGATGATCGACACCCCCGAGGCCATCGGCTGGCGCAGCCACGTTCCCGCGTCCGTCCGCCCCTATACCGAGCGCGAGACATTGGCCGCCTTCTTCGTGGGCGTGTCCTCGGGCTTTCCCTATGCGATGCTGGGCGCGACCCTCACCACGCGGCTGGCGCAGGACGGGATCGACAAGAAATCGGTGACGGCGTTCAGCCTCGCTTTCCTGGTCTACAATTTCAAATGGTTGTGGGCATGGGTGGTGGACGGCGTCGCTTTGCCTTTCTCGCGGCAATTGGGGCGCCGCGTGACGTGGCTGCTGCTGGCCGGGGTGATGGTGATCGCGGCGGTGCTCAACCTCGCGCTGGTCGAGCCCAAGACGGGCCTGATGGCGACGGCCTGGGCGGCGATCCTCGTCGGCGTGGCGGGCGCCACCTTCGACATCGTGATCGACGCCTATCGTATCGAGACCTTGAAGCCCGAGCAGCTCGGCCCCGGATCGGGCATGAGCCAATATGGCTGGCGCATCGGCGCGACGCTGGCGAGCTCGCTGGCGCTGCTGGTGGCGGCCGGCTGGGGCTGGCATTGGGGCTATGCCGCCTGCGCGTCGCTGGCGCTGCCGGCGATGCTGACCGGGCTGATCGTCGGTGAGCCCGAACGCCATCGCGAAGTCTCGCAGCGCAAGGGCGCGGCCGAGATCTGGGCCTCGATCGCCGGGCCGCTCGCTGATTTCTTCCGGCGCGAGGGCGCGTGGCTCGTGCTGGCCTTCATCCTCGTCCACAAGGTGGGCGATACGCTCTCGCAGCTGACCGTCCGCCTGCTGTTCGCGGACCAGGGCTATTCCAATGTCGAGATCGCCATCTACGATGTCGGCATCGGCTTCTGGGCGTTCCTGATCGGCATCTTCATCGGCGGCTGGCTCTACGCCCGGCTGGGGCTCAAGCGATCGGTGCTGTGGAGCCTGTGGGGCATGACCCTGCCCAATCTCGGCTTCGCGATCCTCGCCGCCTACGGCCACACCAATGGCGGGCTGGCGATCGCGATGGGCTTCGAGAACCTGACCAGCGGCATCGCCGGCGTCACCCTCGTCGCCTATTTCTCGGCCCTGTGCGACCTGCGCTTCACCGCCGCGCAATATGCCCTGATCTCGGCCGCCGCGAGCATCGTCGGCCGCTTCGTCACCGGCGGCAGTGCCGGCGCGCTGATCGAGACGATGGGATATGTGAACTTCTACATCATGACGGCGGTGGTGACGTTGCCGGGTGTGTTCCTCTTCTGGTGGATGGCGCGGACGGGGCTGGTGGACCGCTCGATCGGCAGCGCCGGCACCGAAGAGCCGGATGGAAGCGCAACGGTTCCCTGACCCGTCGTCCTGAGCCTGTCGAAGGACCGTCCTTTCGCTGTCGGGAGACAGGCAGGGCAGGGCTCCGACAAGCCCAGCCCGAACGGATTGCGATCGATCCGACCGGGGCGAGCGCAGTCCTACTCCGGCAGCTGACGATTTTCGCGCAGCACCTCGCCCGCCAGATAGAGCGACCCCAGGACCAGCACATAAGGCGGCTCGGCCCGATCGGCGTGGCGGCCGATCCAGCCCAGCGCCTCGGCGACGCTGGCGGCCGGCATCGCGGTGAGGCCGACATGCTTGGCCTGGATCGCGAGATCGGCCGGCGCGTGATGCTCGTGATCGGGCACCGGCACGGCATGGAGCGTCGCATGGCGCCCGGCGAACGCGCGCAGCACCCCCGCCATATCCTTGTTGGCGAGCAGGCCCATGACGAGGTGGAGCGGCTTGCCGGCCGGCACCGTGGCGCGCAGGTGATCCGCCACGGCGCGCGCGGCGGCGGGATTGTGGCCGCCGTCCAGCCACAGCTCGGCGCCCTTGGGCAGCAGGTCGCGCAGCGGGCCGGCCGCGAGCGGCTGCATCCGGGCGGGCCATTCCGCCCAGCCCATCGCGGCGCGCATCGCCGCCTCGGGCACCGCCAGCGCCTGCTGGTGGCGGAGCATGGCGATGGCGAGGCCGGCATTCTGCGCCTGGTGCGCGCCGGCGAGGCGAGGCGCGGGCAGGTCGAGCCGCCCGTCGAGATCGCGATAGTGGAGCCGCCCGCGATACGGCGCCGCATCCCAATGCGTCCCGCGCGCGACAATGTCCGCTCCGGCGGTATCCGCGACGGCGGCGACCGCATCGGCCATCTTGGGTGGATAGCGCTGGGTGACGAGCGGGATGCCCGCCTTGGCGATGCCGGCCTTCTCGGCGGCGATCAGTTCGGGCCGGTCGCCGAGGAAAGCCTGGTGGTCCATGCCGAGCTGGGCGATGCCGGTGACGGCGGGCGCCGCCAGCACGTTGGTGGCATCCAGCCGGCCGCCCAGGCCCACCTCGATCACGCAGGCGTCCGCGCGCACCTCGGCGAAGGCGAGGAAAGCGGCCGCCGTCGTCACCTCGAAGAAGCTCGGCGCGATGTCCCCGGATATGTCGAGCACGCGCGCCAGATAGGCGGCGAGGGTCGCATCGTCGATCAGCCGCCCGGCCAGGCGGATACGCTCGTTGAAGCGGACGAGGTGCGGGCTGGTATAGACATGGACCTTGTGCCCCGCCGCCTCCAGCGCGGCGCGCAGGAAGGCGCAGGTCGATCCCTTGCCGTTGGTGCCGGCGACGTGGAAGACGGGCGGCAGCGCCGCTTCCGGATTGCCGAGCCGCTCCAGCAGCGCCCGGATCCGCTCCAGCCCCAGCACGTCGCGGCCGGGCGACAGCGCCGCCAGCCGGTCGAGCTGCTTCTGGACGTGCGGGTCTTCGGATCGCGCATGATCCGCCATGACGTCAGTTCCCGTTTCGGCGCGTTACGCCGCCGCCTTCTCCGGCACCAGATAGGCGATCAGGCGAGCCAGCGTCTCGCGCAGATCCTTCCGGTGCACCACCATGTCGAGCATGCCATGCTCCAGCAGATATTCGGAGCGCTGGAAGCCCTCCGGCAGCTTTTCTCGGATGGTCTGCTCGATCACGCGCTGGCCCGCGAAGCCGATCAGCGCGCCCGGCTCGGCCAGCTGGACGTCGCCCAGCATGGCGTAGCTGGCGGTGACGCCGCCGGTGGTGGGATCGGTCATCACCACGACATAGGGCAAGCCCGCTTCGTGCAGTTTCTGGATCGCCACCGTGGTCTTGGGCATCTGCATGAGGGAGAGAATGCCCTCCTGCATGCGCGCGCCACCGGCCGCGGTGAACACGATATAGGGCGCCTTCTCGGCGATCGCCGCCTCGACGCCGGCCACGAAGGCGGCGCCCACCGCCAGGCCCATCGATCCGCCCATGAAGGCGAAATCCTGCACGCCGACCACCGCCTTGCGGCCTTCGATCTCACCCTTGGCGTTGAGGAAGGCGTCCTGCTCGCCGCTGGCCGTGCGCGCCGCCTTCAGCCGCGCGGCATAGGCCTTGGTGTCGCGGAACTTGAGCGGATCCTCGCGCACCACAGGGGCGGGCAGCGGCGTGTGGACGCCGCTGTCGAAGATCAGGTCGAAGCGCTTGGCCGCGCCGATGCGGCCGTGATGATCGCATTTCGGGCAGACATTCTGGTTTTCCTCATATTCCTTGAGGAAGGTCATGGCGCCGCATTGCGGACATTTGTACCAGAGATTCTCCGGCGTCTCGCGCTTGACGACGAAGGGGATCGCGTTGCGGACCCGGTCGATCCAGCTCATGCCTCTACTCCCACGCGGGCGTTGCGCACCGCTTCTGCCAGTTGCGAGACGAGGCCACGCCCCGCCTCCGGATCGCCGCCGGCCTTGGCCAGCGCATCGACGATCGCCGAGCCCACCACGACGCCGTCCGCCACCCGCGCGATCGCCGTGGCCTGTTCGGGCGTGCGGACCCCGAAGCCCACCGCGATCGGCAGGTCGGTGCCGGCGCGCAGCTTGGCAACGGCGGCCTCGATGCTGTCGGTCGCGGCCTGTTGCAGCCCGGTGATCCCGGCGACCGAAACGTAATAGAGGAAACCGGACGCGCCCTCCAGCACCGCCGGCAGGCGCGCGGCATCGGTGGTGGGGGTGGCGAGGCGGACGAGATCGATGCCCTTGTCGCGCAGCGCCGGGCCGAGCACGGCATCTTCCTCGGCGGGGATGTCGACGCAGATCACGCCGTCGATTCCAGCTTCTTCAAGGGCTTGGGCGAACCAGCTGGCACCCCGGATGAGCATCGGATTGGCATAGCCCATCAGCACCAGCGGCACGTCGGGATGCTTCGCGCGGAAGCCCTTGGCGATGGCCAGCACGTCGGCGGTCTTCGTGCCGGCGCCGAGCGCGCGGATGTTCGCTTCCTGGATGGCCGGGCCGTCCGCCATCGGATCGGTGAACGGCATGCCCAGTTCGATCACGTCCGCGCCTGCCTGCGCGATCATGTCGAGGATCGCGGGGGTGTGCGCGGGCGAGGGATCGCCGGCGGTGACGAAGGTGACGAGCGCGGCGCGGCCTTCGGCGCGCAGGCGAGCGAAGGTGGTGGCGAGGCGGCTCACAGTCTGGTCGCTCCAACAATCCCGTTCGTCCCGAGCGAAGTCGAGGGACGTGAAGCAGACGCAACGCCCGAAGCACGTACCTCGACTTCGCTCGGCACGAACGGATGTCTCTTGGTGGCCACCGAGCTCATATCTTCACCCCCATCTCGTCGGCGACGGTGAAGATGTCCTTGTCGCCGCGGCCGGAGAGGTTGAGGACGACGATCTGATTGTCGTCCATCTCCCGTGCCTTGCGGACGATGCCTGCGATGGCGTGCGCGCTCTCCAGGGCCGGGATGATGCCCTCCGTGCGGCAGCACAGCTGGAAGGCGTCCATCGCCTCGCGGTCGGTCACGCCCTCGTAGGTGACGCGGCCGATCTCGTGCAGCCAGCTATGCTCGGGGCCGATGCCCGGATAGTCGAGCCCCGCCGAGATCGAGTGCGCCTCGGTGATCTGGCCGTCCTCGTCCTGCAGCAGGTAGGTGCGGTTGCCGTGGAGGATGCCGGGCCGGCCGCCGGTCAGGCTGGCGGCATGCTTGTCGGTCTCGACGCCGTGGCCCGCCGCCTCGATGCCGAGCATCGCCACGCCCTCCTCGTCGAGGAAGGGATGGAACAGGCCGATCGCGTTGGAGCCGCCGCCGACGGCCGCGACCAGCAGATCGGGCATGCGGCCTTCCGCCTTCGATATCTGGGACTTGGCCTCGATTCCGATCACCGACTGGAAATCGCGGACCAGCTCCGGATAGGGATGCGGGCCGGCCGCCGTGCCGATGATGTAGAAAGTGTCGTGCACGTTCGCGACCCAGTCGCGCAGCGCCTCGTTCATCGCATCCTTGAGCGTCTGCGCACCCGAGGTGACCGGCCGGACCTCGGCGCCGAGCAACTTCATGCGGAACACGTTGGGCTGCTGGCGGGCGACGTCCACCGCGCCCATGAAGACGGTGCAGGGCAGGCCGAAGCGCGCCGCGACGGTCGCCGTGGCGACGCCGTGCTGGCCGGCGCCCGTCTCGGCGATGATCCGCGTCTTGCCCATGCGCAAGGCGAGCAGGATCTGGCCGATGCAATTGTTGATCTTGTGCGCGCCGGTGTGATTCAGGTCCTCGCGCTTGAAATAGATTTTGGGGCCTTTGCCGGCGGGCGCGTCCTTGCGCAGCGCCTTGGTCAGCCCTTCCGCATAATAAAGCGGCGAGGGGCGGCCGACGAAATGCTTGAGCAGGCCGTCGAGCTCGGCCTTGAAGGCGTCGTCGGCCTGCGCGGCGCGATATTCGCGCTCGAGGTCGAGGATCAGCGGCATCAGCGTCTCGGCGACGTAGCGGCCGCCGAAATCGCCGAAATGGCCTTGCGCATCGGGCTGGGCGCGGAGGGAGTTGGCGAGGGTCATGGTGAGGTGGCGTTTAGCACTCATGCGGCGCGTGTCGAGCATGGCGGAGCAGGAGAAACTGCAAATCACGCCGTTGGCACCGAGCGCAGTCGATGTGCGTGCTCCGGACGCGGCGTTTGCAGCACGTCCTTCGACCGGACTCAGGACGAACGGATTAGAGGGCTTGCACCGCCTTCAGAAAGGCAGCGATCCTCGCCACGTCCTTGATACCCGGCGCGCTTTCGACGCCCGAGGAGACATCCACCAGCCGCGCGCCCGTGATCCCCGCCGCCTCGGCGACATTGGCCGCATCGAGCCCGCCGGACAGCGCCCACGGCAGGGGATGCGCGAAGCCGTCGAGCAATTTCCAGTCGAAGCGCAGGCCCATGCCGCCGGGCAGCGTGCCCTTCGGCGTCCTGGCGTCATAGAGGATGCGCTCGGCGGCACCGCGATAGGTGTGCGCGACATCGAGATCGGCGCGGGTCCGCACCGCCACGGCTTTCCACACCTCCACGCCCAGCCGCGCCTTCACCGCCGCGACGCGCTCCGGCGTCTCGTCGCCGTGCAACTGCACGCCGGTGAGCCGCGCGCGCGCCACGGCATGGGTGAGCAGCGCATCGTCGGGATCGACGAAGACGCCGATGCGGCCGACGGGACCGGGCGTGGCGAACTGCCCGGCCTGCTCCGGCGCGATGTCGCGCGGGCTCTTCGGGAAGAAGACGAAGCCGACATGGCTCGCCCCGCCGCGTATGGCGGCATCGACGGTTTCGGGCGTCGAGAGCCCGCAGATCTTGGCGATGACCGGCATGATGGCGGGCATATAGGGATGCGTGCCTCGCCCGCCCAGCAAAATTCAGGCGGCGATTTTCCGCTCCGCAACCGCCAACCGATCGATGATCGCCTCCGCGCCCGCCGCAATGCCTTCGCCCCATGCGCCCTTGCGGAATGACCGCATCATGGTGTGGTCCATCACATCCTGGCAGGCACCGTTCGGCAATACCCGTTCCAGCCCGAGGCCGACCTCGATCCGCGCCTTGCGCTCATGGGGCACGACCAGGATGAGGATGCCGTCGTTGAAATGCCTGCGCCCTACGCCCCAGCGTTGCGCGAGCCTCAGGGAGAAGCGGGCGATATCCTCGCCGTGCAGGCTGGTGACGGTCGCGACAGCCATCTGGTGGCCGGTCTCGCGCTGGAAGCGTCCCAGCCGCTCCGTCAGCACCCGCTCCTCCGCGTCGCTCAGCAGATGGGCCTGATCGACGACGTAGCCGGAAAAGGGCAGGGATTCGTCGAGCCTATTGATCCTGCCGGAATCACGCGCGCCCAGCATCGACGGGGCCACCATCAAAGGGATCAGGCCCAGCATCAGCGCGAACGGGACACGGTGCAGCATGGCAGGATGTTCGATCGCGGACGCATGGTGGTCAACGGCAGAAAGGTCCGCCACGGATGCGCGACCGCCTCGGCGCGCGGCCGCTTCCCGTCAGTCGGAGCGTTCGAAGCGCAGCATGCCCGCCAGGTGAAATGCGCCGCCATTGTCGCTGGGATGGCGTTCCCCGTCGATCACCGGCACTTCGGGGAAATCGAACGGGCTGACGCCATCGAGGCAGGCGACGTTGACGCCATATTCGTTCGGGTTCGATCGCCGCTGGTGGTGGGTGTAGATGCCGCAGATCGAGCAGAAGAAATGCTCGGCCGTGCCGGTGTTGAAGCGGTAGCTGCTGAGCCTGTCCGCGCCCTGCGTGACGGTCACGCCGCCCATTTTCGCCGACACCGCGACGGCGCCGCGCCGCCGGCAGAGCGAACAGGTGCAACGGCGGATGGTCGCGAAACCGTCGGTCAGCGCCGCTTCGAAGCGGATCGCGCCGCAATGGCAACCGCCCTGCAGCGCCGCCGGTGCCGTCAAAGCGTCGCCTCGATCGCGCGGGCGGCGATGTCGGGATCCTCGGCCTTGGTGATCGGGCGGCCGATGACCAGCACCGAGGCGCCATGATCGAGCGCCTGGCGCGGCGTCACCACCCGCTTCTGGTCGCCGACCACGCCATTGGCCGGGCGCACGCCGGGGACGACGAAGAAGCCGCCGGGCCAGAGCTTCTTGGCTGCCTTCACCTCGGCGCCCGAGCAGACCACGCCGTCGAGCCCGGCCTCGCGGGCCAGCGCGGTGAGCCGCTCGACCTGGCCGTAGACATTGTCCCGGAAGCCGACCGCCTCGACGTCGCTCTCGTCGAGCGAGGTCAGCATCGTCACGCCCACCACCTTGGTGCCTTGCGGTGCCGCGGCCTTGGCATCCTCCATCATCGCGCGGCCGCCCGAGGCGTGGACCGTGACGATCGCCGGCTCCAGAGAAGCCAGCGCGTGCATCGCCTTGCCGACAGTGTTGGGGATATCGTGGAGCTTGAGGTCGAGGAAGATCGGCAGGCCCAGGGCCGCCATCTCGCGCACGCCGGGGCGGCCGTTGGCGGCGAAGAATTCGAGGCCGAGCTTGATGCCGCCGACATGGTGGCGAACCTTCTGGGCGAGGGCCTTGGCATGCTCGATCTCAGGCGTGTCGAGCGCGACGAAGATGGGGGAGCGATAGGTCATGCGATGGGCGGCTCGATCGTGGAGCCGGGTGACGGAGTCAAGGGCGACGGATTCAGGGGCGACGGGGCCAGGGGCGGCTGGGTCACGGGTAGATCGACGCCGCGTATGTCGGCCAGCGCGCGCTCGTGGCTTTCGATCCGCCGCTGCAGCCGCCACCGCGAGGCGCGATGCCAGCCGAAGGTGGGCAGGAAGCCGAGCAGGAAGGCGCCGAAGACGAGGATGGGCAGCTTGATCTCGAGATCCACGGCCCCCCAGAGATGGATGCTCACCGGCTTCCAGTTGTTCATGGAAAACACGACCGCCACGATCGCGAACATGACCCAGAAGAGGGTTTTGAGGAATTGCATGGGCCGGAACCTAAGCGGGATCGTTCCGGGATGCGAGTCCTTCGAGCCCCTGCCGCGTGCGGGAGAGGCTTCGGGTCATCCCACCTCCTTGTCCAGCGCCTCGAACAGTTCGGGCACATGCTCCAGCCGCCCGCGCTCCTCCTTCAGGATCGCGCGGAACAGGTCGCGCTTCAGCCCGGCGATCGCGCCGGGGCGCAGCGAGCGGCCGGCGGGGAGGGTGGAGGCGACGATATCGATCAGCCGGTCGGCGCCGTGGAGGCGACCCCAGAGATAGTCGTTCTCGCGATAGGCCCGGCTGAAGAAGGCCCCGAAGCTGTTGAACTGGATGCCCTTGAGCGTCGCCTCGGCACCGCCCGCGCGGATCGCCCGCGCATCCTCGGGCGCGATGCGGTCGACCTTCACCGGATCGAATTCGTCCAGCCCCTCGCCCTGGAGCAAGGGCAGGATGGCGATGTCGTAGAAAGGGAAGCCCAGATAGGCGAGCAGCATCCGCCGCCGGGCATCGCCCTTGGGCAGTGCATTGAAGGCGGCGGCGAGACGCGCGTCGGAGGCATTGTCGAGCGCGGCGAGGCCGCGCATCTGCGCGATCATGTCGAGCGCGGCACCGGTCTGCTCCACCGCGATGCGCGCAGCGGCACGGGTGGGCTCGTCGTAGAAATCGTCGGCCTGCCGCTCGAGATAGGGGGTGAGGGCATCGAACAGGCCTTCGCGCATCGTCTGCGCCGCCTCGCGCGGCATTTCGCCGGCCTGCTCCATCGCTTCGATGCGGCGCGCGAGAAACCGCAGGCGGCGGATCCGGAAGCGCAGATCGTGGCGGCGGAAGAACAGCACCGCGGCGTCGGACGCGCCGTTGGCGGAGAGCGCATGCATCTCCCGCAGGCCCTGCTCGGTCACATAGGCGGCGATCGCCTGCCGGTAGGCGGCCAGCGATGGGCGATGGCCCGGCCCGGCCAGGGACTGCAGCAGGATCGCCAGTTCCTCGGACACCGCGGTGAGCTTGAGATGCCCGTAGGAGGCGAAGGCATAGCCCGCGCCCTTGGTGGCCCGCTCATGCGCCTTGCCCCGCCAAGTGACCAGCCGCGCCGGCGTCGGCGAATCGAGGAAGAAGGTGGAGCCGAGCGCGTCATGCACCGCCGCCTCCACTTCGGGGCGGATCGCGTCGGTGATCGCCCGCATCCGTTCGATCCGCTGCGAGCGGCCCTCGATCGCTTCCAGATTGTCGCGGATCGGTTGCTCGCGCGGAATGTCCGACATGGCGCCGAAGATCGTCTGGAAGAAGCCCGGCTGCACCGCCTCGCCGCTGCCGGACAGGCGGAAGCTCTTCTTGTCGGGATGGGGGTCGATATAGACGAAGCGGCGGTCGATCTCGCGGCGCGCGGGCCGGTTGCGCAGCGCGTTGACGGCCGGGCGGAAGGGTGCGTTGGCCAGCACCGATCCGTCGATCAGCGCGGCCGTCTCGGCATGGCCCGTGGCGTGGTGGCGCGGCAGGACGCGGGCGAGGAAGGCGTCGCGACCCGGCCAATCCTGTTCGCGCGTCGCCAGCACGTCGTCGAGTTCGCCGACATGAAAAGGTGGGAAAGCGCCCGGGAAGCTGGCCGTCGCGCGCGCCGCGAAGGCGAGTTCGGCGGTATCGGCGATCATCCGCACGCCCGCCTCGTCGCGATGGCCGCGATCGGTGAAGGAGAGGGTGAGGCGATGCTCGGTCTCCATCACCTCGTCGGGCGAATGGAGGCGCAGCCGCTCGGGATGGCCATGGAAGTCGGTGACCGTCACCATCAGGTCGAGCGGCTGGCCGTCGGGCAGCAAGGGCAGGCCGGCGGGGCCTGCCGCCATGGCGTCGAGCGCATCGAGGATCAGCCGCGTGAAGCCCGGCCCGGCGAAAGGCGGCTCGAACCAGCGGCCGCGCACGAAGGCGCCCAGCTTGGCGCGCACCTCGGCACGGGCGGCGGGTTCCACCGTCTCCTCCAGATCGGCCTGGCGATGCGCCCACGCCCAGGCGATCGGCGTCGCCCAGAGCTTGGAGAAACGCGTGCCCGCCTTGGCATCGGGATCGACCAGCTCCTCGACGTCGGCCTTGTCCAGCCAGAGGCTGGTCAGCGGATCGAGCGTCTGTCCGCGCGAGATCGCCTGGGCGAGGAAGATGCCGTTGAGCCCGCCCGCGCTGGCGCCGGCGACGATGTCCACCAGCACGCGCAGGTGGACCTCGGCCTCCGCGCTCATGCATTCGAGCAGGCGGCGATAGACGGATTCGCTCTCGGTCTCGCACTCGTCGCCGGCCGAGAAGGCGCGGCTGGCGCGGGCGAGATGCCAGATCTCCTTGGTGATGCCGTGCATGTACACGGCGAGGCTGATCCCGCCGTAGCAGACCAGCGCCAGCCTCAGTTCCTTCTCCCGCATATCGCCGGGACAGGTGGCATGGCGGCGCCACGCGGGCAAGAGGCGGCGCTGACCTGGATCAGTTTCCTTTTCCTACCGGAGATTTAGCGCCCGCGAAGCGTTGCTGCGGAGAACATAGGAGAGACATGATGACCACCCGTATCCTGATCGGCGCGATCGCGCTGGCCGCCATTGCCACCCCCGGCCTTGCGGCGCCGGCGATGATGGGCAAGGCGTTCATCGCCAAGGCCGGCGCCAGCGACCTGTGGGAACGCAAGGAGGCCGCGATCATGACGACCTCCACCAACGGCGATATCGCCGCCTTCGCCAAGCAGATGACGGTCGATCACACCAAGAGCACCGAGTTGGTGAAAGCTGCCGCCAAGGCCGACGGCATCACGGCCGCGCCGCCGATGCTGACGGCCAAGCAGAAGGGCGACCTCGCGGCGCTCTCGGCGTCCAAGGGCGCGGCGCGCGACAGCCTCTACGTCACCCAGCAGAAGGCTGCGCATGCCGATGCGCTGGCGCTGATGCAGGGGTATGCGAGTTCGGGCAGCGCGAAGCATCTCAAGGCGACGGCCGGCAAGATCGCGCCGGTGGTGCAGGGCCATATCGACATGCTGGACAAGATGGCGATGTGACCTCATCCCCTCCCTGGAAGGGAGGGGCGTCACCGCGGGAGAAGCTCAGATCACTCGGCCGCGTCGTCCAGCCGGGTCATCTTGAGCTTGCCATTCTGTACGGCGAAACCCATCCGGCCCTCGACCAGATCGAGCGCGTCGCGGCCGAACTGCTCGTAGCGCCAGCCTTCGAGGATCGAGAGGCCGTTGCGCCGGCCGGCGGCCAATAGCTCCAGATCGTCGGCGCGGGCGATCAGGCGCGGGGCCACGTCGGTCTCCTTGGCGCGGATCTTGAGCAGCAGCTTGAGCAGGTCCGCCACCAGCGCCCCATCCTTGCCGAGTCCCGGCTTGCGGTCCTCGCGCGCCGGCATCTCCGCGTCGGGCAGGTCGGTCGCCGCCTCCAGCGCGCCCATCAGCCGTGCGCCGATGTCGTTGCCCGCCCAGCTCTGCGACAGGCCGCGCACCTTGGCGAGGTCCTTCTGCTCGCGCGGCGGGTGGCTGGCGACGTCGGCCAGCGTCTCATCCTTCATGATGCGGCCTCGCGGCAGGTCCTTGCCCTGCGCCTCGCGCTCGCGCCATGCCGCCAGTGCCTTGAGGCGGCCCAGCACCTCGGACCGGCGGCTCGGCACCTTCACGCGATGCCAGGCGAGATCGGGCTCGTTGACGTAATTGCCGGGATCGCCGAGCCGCTCCATTTCCTGGTCCAGCCAGGCGCCGCGCCCCGTGCGCTTCAGCTTCTCGAGCAATTTGGGAAATATCTTCACCAGATATGTGACGTCGCCGATCGCATAATCGATCTGGCGCTTGTCGAGCGGGCGGCGCGCCCAGTCGGTGAAGCGCGCGCCCTTGTCCAGCTTCACGCCCGTCCAGCTCTCGACGAGGTTGGAATAGCCGACCTGCTCGCCCATCCCCAGCGCCATCGCCGCGATCTGGGTGTCGAACAGCGGGAAGGGGGTCTTGCCCGTCAGGTTGTGGACGATTTCCAGATCCTGCCCGCCGGCGTGGAAAACCTTGAGCACGTCCCGGTTCTTCACCATCAGGTCGAGCAGGGGCGTCATGTCGAGGCCGGGCGCCTTGGGATCGATCGCCGCCGCCTCGTTGCTGTCGGCGATCTGGATCAGGCAGAGTTCGGGCCAGTAGCTGTTTTCCCGCATGAACTCCGTATCGACGGCCACGTAAGGGCTCTTCGCGAGGCGTTCGCAGAGATCGGCGAGGGTCTGACTGTCTGTGACAAGCGGATGAATGAGCATGAACCTTCCATAAACAGAGCGCCGCGCCTTGACAAAGAGGGCTTGGAGCCGGAAGCGCACGGCCTTCCATTATTCAGACGGACCGTATCTCCGATGCACGCCTATCGCACCCACACCTGCGCCCAGCTTCGTTCGAGCGATGTCGGGCAGACCGTCCGGCTGTCCGGCTGGGTGCACCGCAAGCGCGATCATGGCGGCGTGCTGTTCGTCGACCTGCGCGATCATTACGGTCTCGTCCAGATCGTCACGGATTCGGACTCGGAGGCGCTCAAGGCGCTGGAGTCGGTGCGCGCCGAAAGCGTCATCACCATCGAGGGCGTCGTCGAGGCGCGCGGCAAGGATGCGGTGAACCCGAATCTCGCCACCGGCGAGATCGAGGTGCGCGCCAGGAGCGTGACGGTGCAGTCGGCCGCGTCCGAACTGCCGATGCCGGTGGCTGGCGATCAGGAATATCCCGAGGATATCCGCCTGAAATACCGCTATCTCGATCTGCGGCGCGAGCGCATCCACAAGAATATCGTGCTGCGCAGCCAGGTGATCGCCTCGATCCGCCGCCGCATGATCGACCAGGGTTTCACCGAGTTCCAGACGCCGATCCTGACCGCCTCGTCGCCCGAAGGCGCGCGCGACTATCTGGTGCCGAGCCGCGTGCACCCCGGCAAATTCTACGCGCTCCCGCAGGCGCCGCAGATGTTCAAGCAGCTGCTGATGGTGGCGGGCTTCGATCGCTATTTCCAGATCGCGCCCTGCTTCCGCGACGAGGATGCGCGCGCCGATCGCTCGCCGGGCGAATTCTACCAGCTCGATTTCGAGATGAGTTTCGTCACGCAGGACGACGTGTTCGCCGCGATCGAACCGGTGCTGCATGGCGTGTTCGAGGAGTTCGCGAATTTCGAGGGCAAGGGCCGCTCCGTGTCGGCGCTGCCCTTCCGCCGCATCCCGTATCGCGAGTCGATGCTCAAATACGGCAACGACAAGCCGGACCTGCGCAACCCGATCCTGATCAGCGACGTCTCCGAGCATTTCGTCGGATCGGGCTTCGGCCGCTTCGCCTCGATCGTCGAGAGCGGCGACGTGGTCCGCGCGATCCCGGCGCCCGGCACCGCCGAGAAGAGCCGCAAATTCTTCGACGACATGAACGGCTGGGCGCAGTCCGAAGGCTTCGCCGGCCTCGGCTATGCCACCCGCAAGGGCGGCGAGTGGGGCGGCCCGATCGCCAAGAACCATGGCGAGGAGAAGATGACCGCGCTGGCCGACAGCCTGGGCCTCGGCCCGGATGACGGCCTGTTCTTCGCCGCCGGCAAGGTCGACCAGGCGGCGCGCCTCGCCGGCCTGGCGCGCACCCGGGTGGGCGAGCAGCTCGGCCTGATCGACGAGAAGCGCTTCGAATTCTGCTGGATCGTCGATTTCCCGATGTTCGAATATCACGAGGAAGAGAAGAAGATCGACTTCTCCCACAACCCCTTCTCGATGCCGCAGGGCGAGCTGGAGGCGCTGGAGACCAAGGACCCGCTCGACATCCTCGCCTACCAGTATGACATCGTCTGCAACGGCGTGGAGCTGTCCTCGGGCGCGATCCGGAACCACCGGCCGGACATCATGTACAAGGCGTTCGAGATCGCCGGCTACACCCGCGACGAGGTGGACAGCGAGTTCGCCGGCATGATCAACGCCTTCAAGTTCGGCGCCCCGCCGCACGGCGGATCCGCGCCGGGCATCGATCGCATCGTGATGCTGCTGGCCGACGAGCCGAACATCCGCGAGGTCATCGTCTTCCCGATGACGCAGAAGGCGGAGGACCTGATGATGGGCGCGCCCGCGCAGGTGCGGCCCAAGCAGCTGCGCGAGCTTCACATTCGCGTCGTGGAACCCGACAAGGCCTGATAATCTTTCTCCTCGTAGGCGTAACGAACGAGGAGATTGTGCCGTGGTGGGACGCACCCCGCGATACCCCATCTCGCAAGGAGGCAAGCGGTCGCCTAGCTCCAAGAGCATGGCGATCCGCTTGGCCGACTATGAGAAGGACACGAAGCTGGACGGCGATTATGCCGAGCAGCTCGCTGCCGTGCAGGCGCGCCTGGAACAGATCCAGGTGGCGCACATCGTCCACAAGCGCCGCGCGATCATCATGTTCGAAGGGTGGGATGCGGCCGGCAAGGGCGGCACCATCCAGCGCCTGACCTCCGGCTGGGATCCGCGCTATTTCGAGGTGTGGCCGATCAAGGCGCCGACCCCGCCGGAACTCGCCCGGCATTTCCTCTGGCGCTTCTGGACCAAGCTGCCGCCCGACGGCCATATCAACATCTTCGATCGCAGCTGGTACGGCCGCGTGCTGGTCGAGCGCGTCGAGGGCTTCGCCTCCGAGAAGGAATGGCGCCGCGCCTATGACGAGATCAACGAGTTCGAGGCGCAGCAGAAGGACAGCGGCACGCCCGTCATCAAGATCTTCCTGCACACCACGCAGGAGGAGCAGGACAAGCGCCTGATCGCGCGGCTGCAGCATCCCTGGAAGCGCTGGAAGCTGGCGGCCGACGATTTCCGCAACCGTGACAAGCGCGACGCCTATCTGGCGGCGATGGAGGACATGTTCGATCGCACCGACACGCGCTGGGCGCCGTGGAAGGTGATCGATGCCAACCACAAGAAATATGCCCGCATCGCGGCGCTGACCCATATCGCCGATGTGCTGGAGAAAGCGGTGCCGATGAAACCGCCGGCGGCCGATCTCGAGGTGGTGGCGCTCGCGAAGACGCATTTCGAACTCGACCTGGAGTAAGCGGCACGCCGTTCGCCTGAGCCTGTCGAAGCCTGTCCTAAGCGCCTGCCCTGGCAGACAGTCGAAGGGGCAGTCCTTCTTCGCTGTTCAACGGAGGGCGGACAGGGCGTCGACAGGCTCAGCCCGAGTGGATTCGGGGCGCCGCAGCAATCCCTCCGCGCGTAGCTGCACCACCAGCGCGGCCAGCAGGATCACCGGCACCAGCGGCACCCCCGCCATCGCCAGCAGGATGCCCGCCTGCGGCACGAGGAAGCCCGCGCCCAGCGCCGCGCGCTCCCAGCCGGCCAGCGCATCCCAGCGGCGATGCAGGGTGAGCATCAGCCCCAGCGTCGCGACGGTCATGTCGTAGTCGAAGGCATAAGGCAGGACGAGGAAGGTCGCGGTCGCGGCCGGGAAGCAGAGCTTCGCCAGCGGCGCGCCGCCCGCCGTGGCGCGCCAGAGCAGGGCGAGCGCCGCCACCGCCGTCACGGCCTGCGCGATGCCGGCGAACGGCACGGTCAGCGCATGCTGGTGCATGGTGACCGTGGTGGTGGTCATCATCGTCTGGAAGAATTGATCGCGCATCGCCATGGTCGAGATCTCGAGCGCGGCGGTGGCGTGGAGATAGGTCCGCCACAGGCCCGGCCCGAAAGCGATCAGGCTGGCCGCGCCGATCGTCGCGACGCCGGCGGCGGCCACGAGGATCGTCGCCCAGCGTGCCCGGCGCAGCAGCAGCAGCGGGATCAGCAGCGCCATGTGCGGCTTCACCGCCATCAGCGCGGTGGTGAGGCCGGCGCGCTTCGGCCGGTCGTCGACATCGCGGAAGGCGAGCAGCCACAGCGCCCCCATCAGGAAGCCGAAATGGCCGGCCCACAGGTTGATCGTCGCGGCGGGGGTGACGAGGGCGAGCCAGGCCGGCAGCCCGGCCGCGCGCAGGTGCGGGCGCGCCGCCCACCAGAACAGCGCCGCGCCGCCGATCGTCCAGAGCGCATAGGCCAGCGGATAGGGCAGGGCGCCGAACGGCACATCGAGCAGCAGCGATGTCGGCGGGTAGGAATAGATATGCAGCGCCAGCGGGCCGAAGCTCTGCTGGAGGAAATCATGATAGCGGCCGAGATCGTAGAGGGCGTCGAGCCGGCCGTCGATCGCCAGCCGGCCGCCCGCCCAGAGATTGAGGAAATCGCGGCCCCACATGACATTGTTGCCGACGCGCAGGCCATGCAGCTGCGAGAGGTCGATGGCGAACAGGCCGATCACCAGCAGGTTACCGACGATCCACAGATAGCGCTCGGTGATCTGCTGCAGCCGCATGGGAGCGGCGTAACGCGACACGGTTAATAAGCCCTCTCCCGCCTTCGCGGGTGCAATCGGGGTCATATCCTCCGTTCGTCCTGAGCTTGTCGAAGGACGTGCTGCAAACACCGCGCCTGCGGCACGTCCTTCGACTTCGCTCAGGACGAACGGGGGGCGTATGTTCCGATGTTTCGGCTTCCCCGGATCAAAAAGAAGGCCCTCATCCTCCCTACGCTTCGCGCGGGTCCCCGCGTCTCCGGCGAAGGCGGGAGAAGGCCTCAGGTGTCGGGATAGGCGATCCCCACCACCTCATATTCCTTCTCGCCGCCCGGCAGCATCACGCGGCGCAGGTCGCCCACCGCCGCGCCGCGCAGCGCGCGGGCCAAAGGGGAATGCCAGCTGATCCGGCCGGCTTCGGCCTGCGCCTCGTCCTCGCCCACCAGGGTCACGACGCGCTCCTGGTCGTCCTCGTCGGCGATCGTCACGGTGGCGCCGAAGAAGACCTTGCCGCGCTCCGGCTGCCGCGCCGGGTCCACCACCTGCGCGGCCTTCATCTTGCGCGACAGGCGATCGAGCGTGCGGTCGATCTCGCGCAGGCGCTTGCGGCCGTAGATGTAATCGCCATTCTCGGAACGATCGCCATTGCCCGCCGCCCAGCTGATCGTCTCGACCAGGGCAGGGCGCTCGATCTCGAACAGGCGCTGATATTCGGCGCGCATCGCGGCATAGCCCGGCGGCGTGATGTAGTTCGGGCGATCCATGGGGTCAGCCCGCCGTCGGCTTGCCGAGATAGTAAGACAGGCGATTGACGTTGGTCTGGCCGATCCGGTTGGGATTGATCGTGTCGTAGACAACGACGTTGGCGAGCACGTTCTGCACGTAGCCGCGCGTCTCGCCGAACGGGATCGCCTCGATCCAGGCGATCGGATCGACCCCGGCCGAGCGGGGATCGCCATTGGTGGTGAGCCATTTGCGGACATTGCCGGCCCCGGCATTGTAGGCGGCGACGGCGAGGATGTAGTTGCCGCCGAACGCATCCATCATCCGCCCGAAATAGGCCGAGCCCAGCTCCATATTGTAGCCGGGATCGGTGGTCAGCCGCATGAAGTCGTAGGGCAGGCCGAGCGCCGTCGCCTGTTCGCGCGCGGTGGTCGGCATCAGCTGCATCATGCCGCGCGCGCCGGCGCCGGAGACGGCCTGCCGGTCGAACTGGCTTTCCTGCCGCATAATGCCGTGGATGAAGGAGAAATTGTTCGAGAGATCGGAGGGCACCGGCAGCGTCGGGAAGCCCGAGCGGACATAGTCGCTGGCCGATTCGGGCTTGGCGGCGCGCTCCGCCATCACGCCGAGGTCCATGCGGCTGAGCTCGCGGGCGAGATTGCCGGCGAGCAGGTGATCCGAATTCGAGAGCGCCGCCTGGCTGCCGATCACGCGCAGGAACACGCTCTGGTCGGTCCAGTCGCCGAGCTGGCCGAGGATGCGCGCGGCCTTCACCACTTCGCGCGATTCGAAGGTCGCGCGGTCGGCCTCGGGGACCTGGGTATAATCGGCGAGCTGCGGGGCGGGGATCGGGCGGCCGGTCCGCTCCAGCGCGAGCTGGCCGTAAAATTGATCCGGAAAGGCAGCGGCATTGGCGAAATAGCTCTGTGCGCCGGTCTGGTCGCCCGCCGCCAGCGCGGCGCGGCCCGCCCAATAATAGCCCTTGGCCCGCGAGAAGGGGCTTTGCGAGGCATCGCCATAGAGGCGGAACATCGCCACCGCGTCGGCGGCCCGCTGCAGATGCTGCATCGCCGCCGTCCCCGCCAGCCAGGCGAGGCTGGTATAGGCGTCGCGCTGGTTGAAGGGCAAAGCGCGCAGGTCCGCGCCGATCGGATAGATGTCGGTCAGCTGGCTGGCGATGCCGAAGGCCTGTGCCCAATTGCCGTCATTGGCGGCGCCGCGCGCGAAGCTGAGCTGCTGCTCCATGAAGCGCTGGCCGTTGAAAGCTGGCGCGTCGAGCCGGTGCGGCTGCGCCATCTCGATCCGGGCGACGCCTTCCTGCCCGGTCATGCGCAGCCAGGTGGTGCGGTCGATCAGGTAGCCGGCATCGTTGTTCGCCGCCGTGCCGAGCGCGGACGCGCGCTGCGCCGCGTCGGGCGAGCGGAGCTGATAGGCCAGTCGCGCGCCATACACCGCCTGTCGCGCCGGGCTCACCAGGGCGAGCTGGCGTTGTGCGGCGCCGGTGTTGCGCGCCCAGAGCAACGCCTCCATCCGCTTGTCCTGATCGTCCTGCGTCAGCGCGCTGCCGAAGGCGGTGGTCAAGCGCCCCTCGTCGATCAGGTTGAGCTGGCCGGACGCCCAGGCCAATTTCGCCGCCGCTTGCGCTTCGGGCGCGCGACCCCGTGCATAGAGGGCCTCGGCGAATCGCAGCTGGCCCGTGCCGGTCGTCGGCGGGAAGCGCGTGAAGAAGGCGATCACCGCGTCCGGCGGGGTCACGCTGGCCTGGATCTGCTGTTCGGCCATCTTGCGCATCGCCGATTCGCCGGGCCACCCCGGATGGGCGAGCAGGAAATTGGCGTAATCCTGGAACAACAGGCTGCTCGACTGGCGCAGGCGCCGCCACTGGACGAGTGCCTCGGCGATGGGATCGGCCTGCAAACCGACGCTGCTCGCGGCCGGCGCGGCATAGGTATAGCCGCCGGTGGAGGCCGGCATCACCGCCGAAAGACCCAGCTGACTGCGATACCACGCCACCTGCTGCGGCGTGAGCGAGGCACCGAGCGCGGCGGCACCGAGGAGGGCGAGGGGGCTGATAAGCATCAACCGTCGATGGAGCATGCTGGACATCATGCCAACCCGCTCCTTATCAGGCGCTGAATGTGACGACCCCCCGTCATGGATGGGACTATGCCGCACCGCGGTGACGGCGTGAAGGAGTGAGTGATGTTCTCGGGCTCGATTCCCGCTCTGGTGACGCCTTTTCGCGACGGTCGCTTCGACGAGGTGGCCTTCCGCAGCTTCGTCGACTGGCAAATCGCCGAAGGATCGAACGGCCTGGTGCCCTGCGGCACGACCGGCGAATCGGCGACCATGTCGATCGCCGAGCATGACAAGGTGGTGGCGGTCTGCATCGAGCAGGCGGCGGGCCGCGTGCCGGTGATCGCCGGCTGCGGATCCAACGACACGCTGGTGGCGCTCGACCATATGCGCTCGGCGCAGGCGGCGGGCGCCGCCGCGGCGCTGGTGGTGCTGCCATATTACAACCGGCCGAACCAGGAGGGCATCTACGCCCACTTCGCCTATCTGGCCGATCATTGCGACCTGCCGATCGTCGTCTACAACGTGCCGGCCCGCACGGTGACCGATATCCTGCCCGAGACGCTGGGCCGGCTCGCCGCGATCCCCAGCATCGTCGGGATCAAGGATGCGTCGGGCAAGGCCGAGCGGGTGACCGCGCAGCGCCTCGCCTGCGGGGCGGATTTCTGCCAGCTCTCGGGCAATGACGACATGGCGCTGGGCTTCATGGCGATGGGCGGCGCGGGCTGCATCTCGGTGAGCGCCAACGTCGCGCCGAAGCTGTGCGCCGAGTTCCAGGCGGCCTGCCTGACCGGCGACTGGCAGCAGGCGCTGGCGCTGCAGGACCGGCTGTTCCTGCTCCACACCGCGCTCTTCACCGATGCCTCGCCGGGGCCGGTGAAATATGCCCTGAACGCGCTCCGCTCGGGCTTTCCCGGCGATCTCCGCCTGCCGATGACCCCGGCCGGCGAGGCGAGCCGCAAGGCGGTGAATGCGGCGTTGAAGGTGGCGGGGCTGGCGTGAGGCCCGCGCCCGCCCGATATAGGGTTACGGGCGACGCGCGCGTGGCACGCACTTCGTCTTCGTTCCGTGCGAACGGTTTCTCGTTTTTGGCGTTTTGATCCTGATGTCCCGTCCCAAGCCCCTGGAATTCGAAAAGACCAAGATCGTCGCCGAGAACCGGCGCGCGCGGTACGAATATTTCCTCGAACAATTTTTCGAGGCCGGCATCGCGCTGACCGGCACCGAGGTGAAGTCGCTGCGCTTCGGCGAGGGGACGATCGCGGAGAGCTATGCCGAGATCAAGGATGGCCAGGTCAACCTGATCAACGCCAACATCCCCGAATTCAGCCACGGCAACCGCTTCAACCATGAGGCGCGGCGGCCCCGCAAGCTGCTGCTCCACGAGCGCGAGATCGCCAAGCTCTACCAAGGTGTGAACCGCGAGGGCATGACGCTGATTCCGCTCGCCATCTACTTCAACGCGCGCGGCCGCGCGAAGGTCGAACTGGCGCTCGCCAAGGGCAAGAAGCTCCACGACAAGCGCGAAACCGCCAAGGAGCGCGACTGGAAGCGGGAGCAGGGCCGGCTGCTGCGCGACCGGGGCTGATCGTCTCCCTCTCCCGCCTTCGCGGGAGAGGATTGGGGTGAGGGTCTTCTTGTTCGACGCCAGCCTGACCGTCGAAGAAGCAGACGCTCATCCTCCCCACGCTGCGCGCGGCTCTCCGCCCTTCTCGCGCCAAAAGCGGGAGAAGGCATGACCGTCGCCTTGTCGCAGCCTTGCAACAGGCGGGCGCGCTGCTATGCATCCCTCATACACTAGGTTGAGGGACTCCCCATGCGTTTGACCTTCGTCGCCCTTCTGGCATGCACCATGCTCGCCGGCGCGGTTTCCGCCGCCGAACCCGCCTTCCTCGCGCCCGCCACCACCGGCGGCACGCCGGCCGTCGCCGGTGCCCCCGCATACGGCACGTTCGGCTTCGACACCGCCGGCATGGACAAGACCGTGAAGCCGGGCGACGATTTCTACGCTTATGCCAGCGGCACCTGGCAGAAGACCACGCAGATCCCGGCCGATCGCTCCAGCTACGGCATGTTCCACAAGCTGCAGGATCTCAGCCTCGATCGTACGCGCGGCATCCTCGAGGCGGCCGAGAAGCAGCCCGACAGCAAGATCGGCCTGTTCTACGCGAGCTTCATGGACGAGGCCGCGGCCGAGCAGAAGGGCGTGAGTCCGCTCAAGCCGTGGATCGCCGAGATCGCGGCGGCCAAGGACAAGGCCGCGCTCGGCGCCGAGATCGCCAAGCTCAGCCGCGTCGGCGTCACCACCCCGTTCGCGACCGGGGTGGGGCAGGACGACAAGATGCCCGATCAATATATCGGCCAGTTCGCGCAGGACGGCCTCGGCCTGCCCGATCGCGATTATTATCTGAAGGACGATGCCGCGCTGGCGCACAACCGCACGGCCTATGTCGCCTATATCGCCAGGCTGTTCCAACTCGCCGGCATCGAGGGCGGCGACGCCAGAGCGAAGGCGATCATGGCGTTCGAGACCGAGCTCGCCAAGGTCCAGTGGACGCCCGAGGAATCGCGCGAGGCGGACAAGACCTACAACAAGTGGCAGAGCGCCGATTTCGAAGCCAAGGCGCCGGGTTTCCCGTGGGCCGGCTATATGAGCGGCCTTGGCTATGACGGCCAGCACGCCTTTCTCGTCGCGCAGCCGAGCGCGGTGACGGGCGAGGCCAAGTTGTTCGCCGACGCGCCCGTGTCGGTGCTGCAGGATTACCTGACCTTCCACCTGATCGACGAGTTCGCGCGCTATCTGTCGAAGGATTTCGTCGACGCGCATTTCGCCTTCCACAGCACCGAGCTGGCCGGCACGCCGCAGAACCAGGTGCGTTGGAAGCGCGGCGTCACGCTCGTCTCCAACCAGATGGGCGAGGCGGTCGGGCAGGTCTATGTCGCGCAATATTTCCCGCCGGAGGCCAAGGCGGCGGCCGATGCGCTCGTCCACAACATCATCGCCGCGATGGGCCAGCGCATTCCCAAGCTGACGTGGATGGACGGCGCGACCAAGCAGAAGGCGCTGCAGAAGCTCGCCGCCTTCACGCCCAAGATCGGCTATCCGACCAAGTGGCGCGATTATTCCTCGCTGCAGATCGTGGCGGGCGATCTCGTCGGCAATGTCGCGCGTGGCAATGCCTTCGAATATCAGCGCAACCTCAACAAGCTGGGCCAGCCGATCGATCGCACCGAATGGGGCATGACCCCGATGGAGATCAACGCCTACGCCAATTTCGCGATGAACGAGATCGTGTTCCCGGCGGCGATCCTCCAGCCGCCCTTCTTCGATCCGAAGGCGGATCCGGCGGTGAATTATGGCGGCATCGGCGTGGTGATCGGCCACGAGCTCAGCCACCATTTCGACGACCAGGGCCGCAAGTATGACAGCCACGGCGCGCTCACCGACTGGTGGACGCCGCAGGACGTCACGCGCTTCACCGGCATGACCAAGAAGCTGGTCGAGCAGTATAACGCCTACGAGCCGCTGCCCGGCCTGCACGTCAACGGCCAACTGACGCTGGGCGAGAATATGGCGGACCTCGCGGGCCTCAGCCTCGCCCACGATGCCTACGAACTGTCGCTGGGCGGCAAGCCGGCGCCGACGATCGGCGGCTTCACGGCGGACCAGCGTTTCTACCTCGGCTATGCGCAGGTGTGGCGCACCAAGTATCGCGATCCGGTGCTGCGTCAGCAGATACTCACCAACCCGCACTCGCCGGGCCAGCAGCGCACCGACGAGGTTCGCAACAAGGATCTCTGGTACAAGGCGTTCGGCGTGAAGCCGGGCGAGAAGCTGTACCTCGCGCCGGCGGATCGCGTGAACGTCTGGTGATCCGCTAAGCCGTTCGCCCCGAACCTGTCGCAGCCTGTCCTGAGCGCCTGCTCTGGCAGGCCGTCGAAGGGGGCCGTCCTTCCTCCTTTGCACCGTGCAAAAGGGGAAGGGCGGGGCTCTGACAAGCTCGGCCCGAACGGAGTGGGGCGTTGACGAACCCGGCGAAGCAGGCCGAAAGAGACATATGCGTCTGCCCGCCCTTCGTGCCGAACCTGTTCCCCTGCGCGCCGCCGCTCCGGCCAAGGCGGCGCTGACGCCGGACCGGCTGATCGCCGCCGGGGTCTCGGGTCTCGGCGTCGCCTCGGCGGTGATGCTGGCGCGGGCGGCGGGGGACTGGCGCTTCGCCGTCGGTTTCCTCGTCGGCTTCGCGGCGATCGCGGCGGCGATCGTGGTGGCGGGGCGGATGCGCATCGGCGTGGTCGCGGGCGAGGCGGCGCCCCGGCCGGATCGCGCCTTGCTGCGCGCCGCGCTCGACATCTGCGAGGAGCCCGCCGCCATCACCGATCGCGCCGGGCGGCTGATCGCGGCCAATGTCGCCTATATCGATCGCTTCGGCGCCGCCGCCGTACCGCCCGCTTTGCCCGGCCTCGATCTCTATGCCGAGGGCATCGCCGCCGCCGGCCGGTCGGCGTGGCGCGAGGGCGATGCCGAAGCGGCGCTCGGCAGCACCCGCATCAAGCTGCGCGTGCTGCGCGCCGGGGTGGGCGAGGATCATCTCCTCTGGCGGGTCGGCGACGGGCGGGGCGAAGGGCGCACCGATGCCCTGCGCCTGATCGGCGGCGGCTTTGGCGACCGGCTCGGCCGCGCCGGCCTGATGGCGGCGCTGATCGACGAGCGCGGCCGCGTCCTCGTATCCAACAAGGTGTTCGCGGCGCGCGCGGTCGGCCCGCAGGCGACCAGCATCACCGGCCGCGACTTCGCCGCCTGCCTGTCGCAGGACGAGGATGGCGCGCTCCATTTCGCGCGCGATCCCGAAGGCACGGACCCGCTGCGCCTGCTCCACATCCCGCTCGACGATGGCGAACTCGCCGCCGGCGCCGCCGCGATGCTGCTGTTCGACGATCCCGCCCAGCGCGTGCCCGAAAGCGCGACCCGGCCGGACGATCTCTACGGCCTGCTCGGCATGCTGCCGCTCGGCCTCGCGCTGATCGACCGCGACGGGCGCTTCCTCTTCCAGAACGAGGCCTTCCGCGCCGCCGCCGGCATGGGCGAGATGGAGCAGGCGGTCTATCCGAGCGACCTCGTCGTGAAGGAGGACAAGTCCGCCGTCTCGGATGCGGTGCGCCGCTTCGTCGGGGCCAAGCCGGCATCGGGCCTGTTCGGCAATGCGCCGATCTTCTCGGGCGACGTCGCCGTGCGGCTGCGGCACCGACCGGACGAGCCCGTCTCGCTCACCGTCGCCTCGGCGCGCGGGCTGGGCGATGCGGCGGTGATCCTGTCGCTCAAGGATTCGGCGGAGGAGGGGCGGCTTCAGCGGCAGGTCGCGCAGGCCACCAAGATGCAGGCGGTGGGCCAGCTCGCCGGCGGCGTGGCGCATGATTTCAACAACATCCTCACCGCCGTGCTGGGCCATTGCGACCTCATCCTGATGCGCCACACGCCCGGCGACAGCGATTATGACGACATCCAGCAGATCCGCCACAATGCCAATCGCGCCGCCGGCCTGACCCGCCAGCTGCTCGCCTTCTCCCGCCAGCAGACGCTGCGCCCGCAGGTGCTGCAGTTGCCCGACGTGATTTCGGAAGTGTCCAACCTGCTGCGCAGGCTGATGGGCGAATCGATGCAGCTCGTGATCAACCATGGCCGCGCGATCGGCCCGGTGCGCGCCGATCCCGGCCAACTAGAGCAAGTGATCGTCAACCTCGCGGTCAATGCCCGCGACGCCATGCCGCAGGGCGGCGCGCTCACCATCCGCACCTACGGCGTCTCGGCGGCGGAGGTGCGCAGGCTCGGCGCCGACGTGCTGCCGGCCGGCGACTATTCGGCGTTCAGCGTCACCGACACCGGCACCGGCATCCCGCCCGACGTGCTGCCCAAGATCTTCGAACCCTTCTTTACGACCAAGGATGTGGGCAAGGGCACGGGCCTCGGCCTCTCCACCGTCTACGGCATCGTCAAACAGTCCGGCGGCTTCATCTTCGCGGATTCGGAGATCGGGAAGGGGACGAGCTTCGTCGTCTACCTCCCGGTCTTCCATGGCGAGATCGCCGCGCCCGAGAAGGAGAAGGCCAAGGAGGCGCCGCAGGAATTGTGGGGTTCGGGCGCGATCCTGGTGGTGGAGGACGAGGACATGGTCCGCTCGGTCGCCGAGCGCGCGCTGTCGCGGCAGGGCTATCAGGTGCGCACGGCCGCGAACGGCGAGGAGGCGCTGGAAATCCTGTCGCACGTCCCGCCCGGCGAGACGAGCAGCGGCTTCGACCTGCTGATCTCCGACGTGATGATGCCGACCATGGACGGCCCGACGATGGTCGCCCATGCGCGCGAGCGTTTCCCGGACCTGCCGATCCTGTTCATGTCGGGCTATGCCGAGGAACAGCTCCGCCGCTCGATCAATCTCGACAATGTCTCCTTCCTCGCCAAGCCTTTCTCGGTGCAGCAACTGGCCGAGGCGGCGCGCGATGCGCTCGCCCGCCACGCCAAGCCCGAGAAGGTGCGGTGATCTCCGCCGATAAGCTCTTGTCGGCGAACGGCCTGCCGCGCTAGGCGAACCGTATGACGACCCGCTCCATACTGATCGTCGAGGACGAATCGCTGATCGCGATGATGCTCGAGGATTTCATCGACAGTCTCGGCCACAGTGTCGCGGGAACGGAGGACACTGTGGAGGGCGCGCTCGTGCAGGCGACGCAGGGCGACTTCGATCTCGCCATCCTCGACGTGCACCTCCACGGCCAGGCCTGCTGGCCGGTGGCCGACGCGCTCGCCGATCGCGACATCCCCTTCATTCTCGCCACCGGCGGCCACACCGAGGCGCCGCCCGCGCGCCATGCCGGAGCGCCGGTGCTGTCCAAGCCCTTCACGCTGAACGGCATCGAGCAGGCGATCGACGCGGTGGCATGATCGGGAAGGGATGGGCCGGGTTGCCGGCCGCTCCGGGACCCCGGCCGAACCTGTCCCACTGCCGAACCTATCCCATTGCTGGTGACTTCGAGCCCGCCGGGATCGAGCCGACCGGTGGCCTGGGCGAATTGCGTCAAATCCCCCGTTCGTCCTGAGCGCGACGAGGGACGTACAGCAGGCCCCGCATATGGGGCACGTCCTTCGACACGCTCGGGATGAACGGCGTAGGCGGCTCAGGACCAATGGCGCAAAGGGCGCAGGGCGAACGGGGCAAAGGACCTAGGGGGAACGGGCTAAGCGCACTTCGATTGAAGACGCGCCGCTCCGGGATCGCTTTACCGCCATCCGCTTATGCGCCCGCTTCCACAGGGCATAAGCGGATGAAGGGATGTACCCGAAGACCGGCAATCCGGCCCGGGATAATCGACCCTAGAGATCGTCCTCTTCGCTCGGCCCGGTCATCATCGTCTCGGCGACGTCGTCGGTCTTGCGGCGGATGGCGGCTTCCAGCTTGGCCGCCATCTCGGCATTCTCGCGCAGGAAGGTCTTGGCATTCTCGCGGCCCTGGCCGATGCGCACCGAATCGTAGCTGAACCACGCGCCGGACTTCTCGACGAGGCCCGCCTTGACGCCGAGATCGAGGATCTCGCCGATCTTCGATATGCCTTCGCCATACATGATGTCGAACTCGACCTGCTTGAACGGCGGGGCGACCTTGTTCTTCACCACCTTCACGCGGGTGGCCGAGCCGACGATGTCGTCACGATCCTTGATCTGGCCGGTGCGGCGGATGTCGAGGCGCACCGAGGCGTAGAATTTGAGCGCGTTGCCGCCGGTCGTGGTCTCCGGATTGCCGTACATCACGCCGATCTTCATGCGCAGCTGGTTGATGAAGATCACCATGCAGCGCGAGCGGCTGATCGAGCCGGTGAGCTTGCGGAGCGACTGCGACATCAGGCGGGCCTGCAGGCCGACATGGCTGTCGCCCATCTCGCCCTCGATTTCGGCCCTGGGCACCAGCGCGGCGACCGAATCGATCACCAGCACATCGATCGCGTTCGAGCGCACCAAGGTATCGGTGATCTCCAGCGCCTGCTCGCCCGTGTCGGGCTGCGAGACGATCAGCTCGTCGATGTTGACGCCCAGCTTCTTGGCATAGACCGGATCGAGCGCATGCTCGGCGTCCACGAACGCCGCCGTGCCGCCATTCTTCTGCGCCTCGGCGATGACGTGCAACGCCAGCGTCGTCTTGCCCGAGCTTTCCGGCCCGTACACCTCGATCACGCGGCCGCGCGGCAGGCCGCCGACGCCGAGCGCGATGTCGAGGCCGAGCGACCCGGTCGAGATCGCCTCGACCTGCATCGCTTCCTTCGAGCCCAGCCGCATCGCCGAACCCTTGCCGAAGGCGCGATCGATCTGCGCCAGCGCCGCGTCGAGCGCCTTCTGCCTGTCCGAAACCGCCAGCTTGTCGATCATATCCGCGCTTGCCCCGATAACCTTGAGTGATGCGGCCACAGCCTGCCTCCCATCGTTAGAGCGTGGCAGCGCGAGCTTCAATGCGTGCCATCGATGGACGAGCGTGTACCATGTATGTTCCTAGGGAACAAGAATGGAACATGCGTGATCCCAGAAATCGGCGCTGGCGGCTTTCATCGCGGCCGTCAGGGGTTTAGCCTCCGCTTATGGACACATCCGAATGGATCGGCCGCGTCGGGGACGTGTGGGCCGAGGAACAGCGCCGCACCGATCGCACCTTCGAACCCGTCGATGACGCGCTCGTCACGACCGCGCTTCGGGCCGTCGAGGAAATCGCCGCGCCGCGGATCCTCGATGTCGGCTGCGGCGCGGGGACGACCAGTTTCTCGCTCGCCGCGCGGCTGGCGGATGCGGCGATCACTGGCATCGACCTGTCGCCGGCGCTGGTCCGCGCCGCGACCGCGCGCGGTGCCGGCGAACCGCGCTGCCGTTTCGAGCAGGGCGACGCCACGTTCTGGGCCGGCGCGCGCGGTTTCGATCTGCTCGTCTCGCGCCACGGCGTGATGTTCTTCGCCGATCCGGTGGCGGCCTTCGCCTATCTGCGCGCGTTAGCGAAAGACGGGGGGCAAATCGTCTTCTCCTGCTTCCGCTCGCCGAAGGAGAATGTCTGGGCCTCGGCCCTCGCGCATCTCATGCCGGGCAGCCCGGCCGATCCCGATACGCCCGGCCCCTTCGCCTTCGCCGACAAGGCCCGCGTCGCGGATATCCTTGCGCGGGCCGGCTGGACGGATGCCGACGCCACGCCGCTCGATTTCGGCTATGTCGCCGGCGCGGGCGACGATCCGGTCGCCGACGCCAACGATTTCTTCGCGCGCATCGGCCCCGTCTCCCGCGCGATCCGCGATCTGGACGCGGCCAAGCGGGGCCGCCTGCGCGCCGCGCTCGACGAACAGGTCCGCGCGCATCACAGCAACGGTGTCGTCAGCTTTCCTGCCGCCGCCTGGATATGGAAGGCCCGAGCATGATCCGCGTCCACCACCTCGAAAACAGCCGCTCGCAGCGGGTCCTCTGGCTGCTGGAGGAACTGGGCCTGCCTTATGAGGTGATCCGCTACGCCCGCAACCCGAAGACGATGCTCGCACCACCCGAATTGCGCCGCATCCACCCGCTCGGCAAGGCGCCGATCCTGGAGGACGAGGGCATCCGGCTGATCGAGACCGGCGCGATCGTCGAGCATCTGGTGCGCAAGGGCGACGGTTTCGGCCCGCCCGACGATCTGCCGGGCATGCTGTTGTGGCGCCAGTTCCTCCATTATGCGGAAGGCTCGCTGATGCCGCCGCTGCTGGCGCTGCTGGTGGTGGGGCGGCTCGGCCTGCTGGGGCGGCCGGCGCGCAAGCCGCTGCTCGGCATGTTCGCGCAGCATCTGCGCTATCTGGAAAGCGAGCTCGCCACCCGCGACTGGTTCACCGGCCCCGAGATCACCGCCGCCGACGTGATGCTGAGCTTTCCGCTGGAAGCGGCGGCGCAGCGGGCCGGGCTGGACGATCGCTATCCGAAGCTGCAGGCGTGGCTGCGGCGCATCCATGACCGGCCCGCTTATCAGGCGGCGCTCGCGAAAGGCGGGCCTTATGCCTATGCGTGAGCGTCTTCTCGTGACTATCCTCCGTTCGCCCTGAGCGAAGTCGAAGGACGTGCGGCAAGCAGCGTCGCTTGGGGCAAGCCCTTCGACTTCGCCCAGTGCGAACGGAGGATTTTTGGCACAAGGGATTTTCGGGGAGCGGGAAATCTATGCTGACATCGGATCGCCGTAGCCTGCTCGGAGGCCTCATCGCCTCTACCGCCATGCTCGCTCTCCCCGGCCGCCTGCTCGCCGCAACCGGCGTCCCGCTGCCCGGCCCGCTCGCCCACAAGCCGCCCGCCATCTCCCAGGCCGAACGCGAGCGACGGATCGAGCAGGCGCGCCGCCTGATGCGCGCGGCGGGCATATCGGCCCTGCTGGTCGAGCCGGGATCGTCGCTCATCTACTTCACCGGCATCGAATGGCATCGCAGCGAGCGGCTGACCTGCGCGGTGATTCCGGCGAAGGGCGACATCGCCGTGGTCATGCCCTTCTTCGAGGAGCCCTCGATCCGCCTTTCGCTGGCTGTTCCCGCCGAGGTGCGCGTCTGGAACGAGGATGAGGACCCGCTCGTCACGGTGGCCGGCGTGCTCAGGGATCGCGGCGCCGCCTCCGGCCCGATCGCGATCGAGGAGACGATGCGCTATTTCGCGGTCGACGGGCTCGGGAAGGCGCTGCCCAACGCCGCGATCGTCTCGGGCGCGGGCGTCGTGCGCGACTGCCGGATGCACAAGTCGCCGGCCGAGATCGCGCTGATGCAATATGCCACCGACATCACCATCGCCGCCTATCGCTGGCTGGTGCCGCAGGTGGCGCCGGGCATGAAGGCGAGCCAGGTGAGCGGCATGATGGACGCCGCCACCCGTGCGATGGGCGGGTCGCCCGAATTCTCGATGGTGCTGGTCGATGCCGCCGCCGCTTTGCCGCACGGCGTGCGCGAGGATCAGGTGATCGGCGAGAACAGCCTGGTGCTGATGGATTGCGGCTGCACGGTCGAGGGCTATCAGTCGGACGTGTCGCGCACCTTCGTGCTGGGCAAGGCTAGCGATCCCCAGCGGCAGGTGTGGGATCAGGTCCATCGCGGCCAGCAGGTGGCGTTCGCGGCGGCGAAGCTGGGCGCGACCGCGGGCAGCGTCGACGATGCGGTGCGGGGCTTCTACGAGGGGCTGGGCTACGGGCCCGGCTACAGGCTGCCGGGCCTCTCGCACCGCACCGGTCACGGCATCGGGCTGGACGGCCACGAACCGGTCAACCTCGTCCATGGCGAGACGACGCGCCTCGATCCCGGCATGTGCTTCTCCGACGAGCCCGGCCTGTACCTGTCCGGCCGGTTCGGCGTGCGGCTGGAGGATTGCTTCCACATGACCGAGGCGGGGCCGGTATGGTTCAGCCGGCCGCCGGAGAGTCTGGAGCGGCCGGTCTAAGGTTCAGGCTGCCGCCCTCTCCAGCAGCCAGTCGAGCGATTCCGGACCATTGTCGAAGATACGGAGATAGGTCTGCGTCATCTCGCGCTGCACCTGCATCCGAGTGATCGCGCTGCGCGTGACGATGGCGATACGGCTGGCCTTGGGGAAATCGTGGAACGTGGCGCGGAAGGCGGGCAGTGCATCCTGGGTCTGCACGGCGCTCCGGCTCATGTCGATGCGGAGCCGATAGCCGGGCGCGAAGCCCGCGCCGGCAAAGCGGACGCGCACATCATCGGCATAAGCGGCAACGGCTTCCGCCGTGAACTGGCCATGCCACTCGATGTCGAGCAGGTTGAGATCGTGCAGAAAGCGAATGAGATACATGTCTGGTCTCCCAAATCGGCTTCCTGACGGACGAGGGTTTCCAAAGAGTTGAAAGAAAGGATGGAAGATAGGCGACGTGCCCCGTGATCCGACCAATGGATCACCAAGCTGAAGCACGGATATTCCTATATTGCCGTCGGTCCTGCGAAAGCGGGGACCTGTCTCCTAGACCGATTGGCTGGGCCAAGCGGACATGTCGGGAGATGGATCCCCGCCTCGCGGGGATGACGATGGGAGGGAGAGGTCTCAAATCTCTCCTCCGTTCGCCCTGAGGAGGGACTGAGCGGAGCGTAGCGAAGTCGAAGGCCCGTCTCGAAGGGCATGTACTGGGGACTGTCGGGAATTTCGTGTGTGGGCGGGCATAATGGGTAAGAAGGAGACCCTTTATGTCACGACGCAAGGAACCCTCGATTTCAGCAGCGCTACTGGACCAGTTACTGGCCGGATCTGAC
>Ga0105239_10000215_pt1 | contig 85485 bp, 56 predicted proteins | sample KBSC44metaG_FD_92761 | JGI IMG/M metagenome (GOLD analysis project Ga0105239, IMG submission 92761) | Corn rhizosphere microbial communities from Kellogg Biological Station, Michigan, USA - KBS C4-4 metaG | ecosystem: Host-associated > Plants > Roots > Rhizosphere > Soil | place: Michigan, USA... | reverse complement strand
GGATATAGCGGAAAGGATTGTCAAAGCTGGCCTGGTAGGCATAGGCGTTCGAGAGGCCGATGAAGAGACAGCTTGTTTTCAGCTGACCGGCGGGTACGGGCTGTTCGAGATCTTCCGGCCTGCACTGCACCCGTCGCAGGACAAAGGGAACGTCGATCCTGCTTTTCAGCAGCTCTTTTCTATAGGCCGAATCTATCTGATGGATCGATAGGACCTTGTTGCCGGTGTCTGCGGATGAAACGTACCGGATGACCATGGGCGCCTGGCCATCGGGAATGGACAGCGGAGGGCCGTCCCGCACCGTAATTATCCTTTTTACAATGGTGTCGGGTACAATGGTGGCTGGTTTTATGGTGTCCGGGTGAACGTTGGAGGACAGGCCGAGGGTTCTGGATTTGAGATCGTCGAGAACGTTGAACAGGAAAAGATTGTTCCTGATGGGTTGGTGACCGAAACTGGTGTCTTTCTGGAAACGCTGAAGCTGCAGCTTATAGATAACGTCCCTGAAGGTGATCTCCGTTTCCTTTTTCAGCTCGGTCCATTCTTCGCCATATAGTTTTTTAAACCAGTATACCTGGAAGATGGTCATCCCGATGATCGCGAGCATCATAAGGGCGGCGGAGGTCCGAAGCCTGCGAGAGCCAGGTATAAAGGATTGCATTTTCATCAACAGTAAAGATAGGCAACATAGCAACCGAAAGAGAGGATTAACCTTAATTAACGTTATAGCAGGGTTGATTAACGGACGGTGGGTATAGATTTGGACACAACAAAACAAGAAACATGAAATACCTGTTCCTCCTTTGCGCCGCGGCGGCTACCGCTGTGGCACATGCCCAATCATCGCTGCAGATCCATCGGGGCTCCATCCACTACGAGCGAAAGGTCGATGTGCACCGTCATCTGCCTGATCCGCAAATGCGGGCGACTGTTCCTCAATTCCAGACTGCAGCATATGACCTGTCATTTAACGATAGCATCTCTGTTTACAGGGCTACTCCGAAGGATGAGGCCCCTGACCCCTTTGAGGCTTCCGGAGGTGGCAACCGTATCATCATGCGATTCGGGGGGCCGGGCGACGATGGTATTCTTTATGAGAACCACGCGAGCGGCAGGCTTTTGGAAGAGGCGACGCTTGAAGAGAAAAAATATCTTATTTCCGACTCGGTCAGGGATCTGCCCTGGAAGCTTTCGGAAGAGATGGGCAGCGTTCTTGGGCATGCCTGCAAGAAGGCAACGGCGACTAATATTCGGGGGACAAAGCTGGTAGCCTGGTACAGCGAAGATATCGCCGCGCCCGTTGGGCCGGAGAAGTTTGGCGGGCTGCCGGGCGCCATCCTCCGGCTGGATGCAGACAGCGGTGGGATCGTATTCACTGCGACCAGGATAGAACCTTCCGTACAGGAGAAGGACCTCCGGGCGCCGGGTGGGAGGCCGATCACGCGCGCCGACTATGAGAAGCTGCTAGACAAGGTAATGGGGCCTGCTGATGCGCAGGGGCGCCGGATGATGCAGAGAATGAACTGACCCGACGGGGTCATTTTTTTGCAGATATGTAGTTAACTACGTATATTTGTACATAAATTTTACCGTGATGGAAGAAGGGGTTTTGATCAGGTCGCTCAACAACACTTATTGTCAGCAGGTTATCGATCTTATCCTGCCCATACAACAGATAGAGTTCGGGGTTCCGATAACGATCGAGGCGCAGCCTGATCTGCTGGATATCGAGACCAGCTATATCCGGCCGGGGGGAGGATTCTGGGGGGCCGTCGCCGGCGAACGGCTCGTGGGAGAGAAGCTGGGGGGAGTGGGTCCGTCGGAGCGGGCCGCGCAGCAGAAGATGGGTCCGGCGGAGCCGCTGATCGTAGGCAGCATCGCGCTGATGAATGTCGGACACGGCGCGGGCGTGATCCGGAAGATGTTCGTACGGAAGGAATTCCGGGGGAAGCAACTATCGATCGCCCAGCGGCTGCTGGATACGCTGGCGGCGCATTGCCGGGAGAACGGTATCGGCGATCTGTATCTGGGGACCGTGGACCAGATGAAGGCTGCGCACCGGTTCTACGAGCGCAATGGTTTTCGGCCGATAGAGATGGGCGCGCTGCCGTCCTATTTTCCGCGTATGCAGACCGACAATCTATTTTATCATTTACACCTGTAATAACACAGCTCCATGAATGTTATCGACGAACTGGGAATCCTGGCCATCTCCACCCGTCTGCAGCGGCTGAGTGAACAGCTCCGTAAGGACGGCGTCCTGATCTACAAGGACTGCGGCATCGATTTTGAGCCTAAGTGGTTTCCTGTCATTTATACCCTTTATCGTAAACCGGGGCTTGGTGTTGTCGAGCTGGCGGCGGAGATCGGCTATGCTCATCCCTCTACGATCAGCCTGCTGAAAGAGCTTGAGAATGAAAAGCTGGTTCTTAGCAGGAAGGACAGGCAGGATGAGCGCAAGCGGATCTTGCGGCTCTCGGACAAGGGTATGCAGCTGGTCCAGGAGATAGAGCCTGTATGGAAGATCATGACGGCGGCCATCGAGGAGATTACCAACACGCGCAACAACCTTATGAAGGCCATTATTGAGGTGGAGGCTCGTTTGGGGGAGAAGAGTTTTTTTGAAAGGGCGCGTTCGCATAAAAATTAGTCGGGTTGGGAAGGGGCCCGCGGAAAGATGGCCTATCCGCGGGTGGCCGTAGCCAATCTATTTTTCTCCCGGTTTGACCTGCATGATATGTTGCGGGATCAGTCCGTGGGCTTCTTTGTGCGTATTGATCACGGCTGCCGAGTCCGGAGCCTGTGACAGACAGACGACTATGCCTCCGTTGACCCAGTAATTGATGAAATTCACGCCATACTTGCCTTCTACCGCCAGGTCTTTCTGGTGGGCTGCGGCTACGTCCTGGGGAGTAACCTTTTGGGTGCCGAAATCGTGGATGTCGAGGTAGAAATTCTTTTCACCGTTTGTGGCCGACTCCTTACCTTCGGTTACCGGATATATCTGATCCGGTAGCAGGCCATGTGCTTCAGCGTGCGTCCTGCGGATAGATTGGGTGTCAGCAGAAGAAGAAAGGCAATATACATCTCCCCCGGCTTCGTCGACCCAATACTTGAGAAAATGCACCCCGTATTTCCTTTGAACAGCCAGATCCTTTGCGTGCGCCTCTGCGACTGCCGCCGCTGTGACCTTGCCCGGACCAAGGTGATGGACGTCCAGGTATAGATGTTCGCCATTTTTAGAATCGGCGACTGCCTTATCCGACTGGGCAAGTATTCGGAAAGGGAGCAGGCTCATTGCTGCTAGTGCTGTGTGGATAAAAAAGACTTTCATGGTAAAGTGGCTTTGAATTGATGATCTGAAAAATGAAATTTCCATCACAAAGGAACCTTCAATTCGGCTATAGGGTGTAAGGGTTTTTCCCTATTTTACCATCACTGTCCTCCCATTTTATGCGAGCGGACCTGTGGTCTGTTCTTAAACAACCATTATGGAACTGATCGAAAGAGCCGGTTTTTTAGCCACTCTGCAATCGAGGCTTAGGGATATTGCAGACGGGGAGGGACATTGTATACTGCTCAGCGGTGAGTCGGGAATTGGCAAGACTTCCCTGATAAGGGCTTTTTGCAGGGAAAAGGGAAAGGTCGCCAGCTTTTACCAGGGTTCCTGTGACGCTCTGTTCACGCCGCGTCCGCTGGCTCCGCTGTATGACATTATCTGGCAGATACACGGTGACGGCTGGGAGAATACAGGCGGGAGGGAGGATAGGGCCGCTCTTTTCAACCGGTTCTTTCATGAGATAGCCAGCCGGTCAGCGCCTGCCGTCATCATCTTTGAGGATATTCATTGGGCCGACGAGGCCACGCTGGATTTTATAAAGTTCCTGGCAAGGCGTATTACCAGGCTCCACTGTCCTTTTGTTCTTACCTACCGGGACGACGAGATCCACTCTCTTCACCCTTTGCAGAATGTTCTGGGGCATCTGCCTCCTGATTCTTTCACCCGGATGCACCTGACGCCATTGTCGCGACCGGCGGTCGAGAAGCTGGCACAGGAGAAGGGATATAGCGGGGAAGACGTCTATAGTATTTCCGGCGGGAATCCATTTTATGTCAACGAGATCCTGGCGAGCTATAGTCCGGGGGTCCCCGAGAATATCAAAGACTCCATCCTGTCTGTATACCACCAGCTGGACGAAAAGACCCGACGGGTCTGGGACCAGCTGTCCGTCCTGCCAACCGGCTTTGAGGTCAAATACCTGGAAATGGTCGAGCCCATGTATGCGTCGGCGCTGGCGAAATGCCTCGAAGCAAAGATCCTGTTCGAACGGGAAGGGCTTATTTTCTTTAAGCACGAGCTATACCGGAGGACGATCGAGACCTCGCTGTCGCCTTTTGTGCGGATCGCGCTGAACAAGAGAATACTGGAGATGTTCAGGGAGAGCTTTGAGGAGCACCACGAGATAGAGCGGATCGTCCATCATGCGAAAAATGCCAACGAATATGAGCTGGTCGTCCACTATGCTCCCCTGGCGGCCGCTGCAGCCGCGGAGGTTGGGGCGCACATCGAGGCTTCCAAGCTATATTTTACGGCCATCGAATACTATCAGGGAAAGGACAAGGACGTACTGGTGCGGCTCTATGTGTCCTATGCTTATGAATGTTATCTTACCAACCGGATAAAGGAGGCCATTATCTACCAGGGAAAGGCGCTAGCCATCTGGAAGGAGAAACAGGAGGTCGGGAAGATAGGGGATTCGATGTGGTTCCTTTCACGCCTCTGGTGGTTCGACGGCAATCGCAAGCAGGCCGAAAGCTATGGGCAGCAGGCCATCGAGGTCCTGGCAGCTCAGCCTTCTTCGCGGGCCAAGGCCATGGCATACAGCAATATGTCGCAGCTGAAGATGCTCTCTGATCAAATCGTGGAGTGCATCCATTGGGGCGAGAATGCCATCGTTATTGCGAACGAGCTGGGGGATGACGAGATCCTTTCTCATGCTCTCAACAACGTCGGGTCTGTGCAGATGAGGATACCGGCGTACCGGCAAAGAGGGATCCAGCTGCTGCAGCGAAGCCTCGAGCTGGCGTTGAAACACGGCTATCATGAGCTCGCGGCCCAGGCCTATACCAGCCTCAGCAATGGCGGTATAAAAATAAAGGACTATGCTTTTGCCACCGGGATACTGGCGCAAGGCATCCAATTTTGTGAGGAGAGGGAGCTGGATTCCTGGAGGACCTATATGCTGTCGGGGAAGGCCAGGCTGATGCTGGATACCGGGCGCTGGAAAGAGGCCTGCAGCATCTCTATTGCGCTTCTGAAGAATAAGGATCAGGCGCCAATTGTCCGGATGGGCGCCCTGGTGGTGATCGGGACGATAAAGATGAGAAAGGGTGAGGAGGATGCGCTTCCTCTCCTGCTGCAGGCGAAGGCGATGGCTTTTGAGGCTATGGAGCTGCAGCGGATACTTCCAGCCCTGGTAGCCCTGCTGGAATACGAATGGCTCACGGGGAGGGAGCTGCTCGGAAAGGAAGTAATCGAGTGTGCGATCGGGCTGATCGGGCAGACCGCCAGCCTTTATGAGAACAGTGAATTCGATTTCTGGCTGTTGAGGACCCGAAAGCAGGTAGTTCCCCTCCGGGAGACCTATGAGGGCTATCGCGTGGATACGGCGGACGGGGCCGTCCGGGCCTCGGCTTTATGGGAGCGACTGGGCTGCCCTTATGAGCAGGCGCTGGCCCTGTTCGAAAGCGGCGAGGAGGACAAGAAAAAGGCATTGGCCATCGTCCATCAGCTGGGTGGGGAGGCTGTCTATGAGAAGATGAAACAGGAAATGAGGACTTCCGGTATCAAAAGCATTCCCCGGGGTTTCCGGAAAACGACCCTCGCCAACCCGGCTCTTCTTACCGACCGGGAGCTTGGGGTTCTCGAATTATTGAAGGAAGGGTTGCAGAACAAGGAGATAGGAGCGAGACTCTTTATTTCCGCCAAGACCGTCGACCACCATATCTCTTCAGTTCTCTTTAAACTAGACGTCAACTCGCGGGCAAAGGCCGTACAGGAGGCGTTTCGCCTGGGAATCATAAAATAGGGAACCCCACGCGCTTAAATAGGGAAGACCCCCCGCCTTGTTTCGGGGATTATGCGGCAACTTTGTATTATTCCTAAAGGCCCCCAAAGGCCGATAAATCAAATAAAAATCACCCACATGAAGAAGTTTGTCATCGAACGAATACTACCCGGCGCCGGAAACCTCTCGCCGGAAGAGCTGCAGGAGATCGCCAGGGCTTCTTGTGAAGTCGTCTGTCAGCTGGGCAAGCCCTATCACTGGATACAATCCTTTGTCACCGAAGACAAGATCTACTGCATCCATATTGCTGAAAGTGAAGAGCTGGTCCGGGAGCATGCCCGTCTGGGCGGTTTCCCCGTCAATACTATTGCCGAAGTAAAGGCGGTCATCGATCCCATGACGAGCAACCTGCTTTAGCTGGTTGGCATGATTTTTTTGGAAAAAGCCACGACATGGCGCGGCTTTTTTTCTTTATCCTCTTATCTTTCTCTTCCATCCGGGCTTACCCCCAGGACGGTAAAGCTTTATTTGCTACCAACTGCGCCCAGTGCCACAATCCGGTAAAGGTCATCACCGGTCCTGCGCTGAAAGGCGTTACAGACCGGGTTACCGACCGCCAGCTTCTCCACGATTGGATCCACAATAACACCAAGGTGCTCGCTTCCGGGAATACCTATTTCACCAACCTCTATAACCAGTATGGTCGTGCGCCGATGAATACCTTTCCTGGGCTCTCTGATGCCGAGATAGACGCCATTCTCAACTATGTCAATAGCTATTCCGAGCCGGTGGCGAAGACCAATACGTCTACCCTGCCAAATCCTCCCGAGGAAGATCACAGCCTTCTTTATGGCATCGTCAGCTGTATCCTTGGCCTTTTTGTAGTTGGTCTCTATCTGCACAATCTCAATCTTAAAAAACTCGCCGAAGAAAAGCAGGGACTCGTTTCGCCCCCACCTGTTCCGGTCTACCGGAACAAAATATATATAACCCTGGCCAGCATTTTGCTATTCGGCGTGATTGGCTATTGGGTGACACAGCTGGGTATCGGGCTGGGGCGGTCACAGGGCTATCAGCCGGAGCAGCCGATATATTTTTCACACCGGGTACACGCAGGTCTCAACCAGATAAGCTGTCTGTATTGCCACAGCAACGCCCTGGACAGCAAGCATGCTACCGTCCCCTCTCCCAATATCTGTATGAACTGTCACCTGGCCATCAATGACTATCACGGTGAGCGCCTGCAACGGGAGGACGGCAGCAGCGTCAACCCCAATGACGAGATCAGGAAATTGTATAGCTATACCGGTTACGACCCCGATAAGAGAAAATATACGAAGGATGGGCATCCGATCGAATGGGTGAAGATCCACAACCTTCCTGATCATGTTTTTTTCAGCCATGCCCAGCACACTAAGGCCGGCAAGGTCCAGTGTCAGACCTGTCATGGACCTGTTCAGGAGATGGACGAAGTCCGGCAGTTCGCTCCTTTGAGCATGGGCTGGTGCATCAACTGTCACCGGACCACGAAGGTCGATTTCCCCGACAGCACCAAAAAGGGCAACCGGTTCTATAGTATCTACAGTAAATTCGCCCGCGAGCTGGCTACGGGCGAGAAGGACTCCGTTACCGTTGAGAATATTGGCGGGACGGAATGTCAGAAATGTCACTACTGACGGATCCCGGCTGCTCGTCCTGCGGGATGAATTCCCTTCCGTCTTTTGAATATTCGTAGGGCCCTCTGAAAACCTCGGGCACTTCTCCCGGCCAGTTGCCGTGACCGGGTCTTATTGGCGTCGTCCATTCGAGAGTATTGGCTTTCCAGGGGTTCTTCTCTGTTAGCCTTTCTCCTTTGAAGATCGAGCGGAAGAAATTAACTACGAACACCAGCTGTACGAAAAATGCTAAAAAGGCAAACGAGGAAATGACGATGTTCAGCTTTTCGAACTGGCTGAAGGATATCCATCCTGAGAAGTCGAAATACCGGCGAGGCATACCTGCCAGGCCTTCATAATACATCGGCCAGAAGATGAAGTAGACGGATACCAGGGTTATCCAGAAGTGGATATAGCCAAGCACGGGGTCCATGAACCGGCCGAACATTTTCGGGAACCAGTGATAAATGCCCGCGAACATGCCAAACACGGCTGATACGCCCATGACGAGGTGGAAATGTGCGATCACAAAATAAGTATCGTGCAACTGGATGTCGATGGTAGAATTGCCGAGGAAGATGCCCGTCAGCCCGCCCGAGATGAAGGTGCTGACAAACCCGATGGCAAACAGCATCGCGGGAGTGAAACGGATATTGCCCCGCCAGAGCGTCGCCAGCCAGTTGAAGACCTTTACGGCGGACGGAATGGCGATCAGCAGCGTGAACAGGACGAACAGCGAGCCGAGAAAGGGGTTCATACCGGTTACGAACATATGGTGGGCCCAGACCATGAAGGAAAGGGTCAGGATGGCGAACATCGAATACACCATCGCCGTATACCCGAAGATCGGCTTGCGGGAATTGACGCTCATTACTTCGGAGACGATGCCGAAGGCGGGGAAGATGACGATATAGACCTCCGGGTGGCCGAGAAACCAGAAGAGATGCTGATAAAGGATGGCGCTTCCGCCTTCGTAAGGCATCGCGCGGGCGGTTGAGGTCATGAAGATGTCGGAGAGGTAAAAGCTGGTCCCGGCGTTGCGGTCGAACAGCAGCAGCACAAAGGCCGCCAGCAATACGGGGAAGGAAAGCAGGCCCATGATGGCTGTGAACAGCAGGCCCCAGACGCTCAGGGGAAGCCTTGTCATGGACATTCCCTTTGTGCGCATATTGAGTATCGTGGATATATAATTAATGCCGCCCATCAGTGTCGAGACGATAAAGAAGGCCAGGCTTGTTATCCAGAGATCGAGTCCGGCGCCGGAGCCCGAGTCCGCATCCTTTAGCGCGCTCAGTGGCGCGTAGGCGGTCCATCCAACTCCCGAAGAGCCGCCGGGCACAAAGAAGGAAGTGATCATGATGACGCTGGCCACGAAGAAGGCCCAGTAAGACAGCATGTTCACGAAGGGAGACGCCATGTCTCTCGCCCCTATCTGCAGCGGGATCAGGAAGTTTGCGAATGTCCCGCTGAGCCCTGCCGTGAGGACGAAGAAGATCATGATCGTACCGTGCATGGTCATCAGCTGATAGTAGGTTTCCGGCTGGAGCTTGCCGCTTACGAACAGTTGACCGGCCAGCTTCTGCAGAAAGGTATGGGAGGCGTTGGGGAAGCCGAGCTGCAGACGCATGAGGACTGAGAAAAATCCGCCGACCAATGCCCACAATATACCGGTGATAAGGAACTGTTTGGCTATTACCTTGTGATCGGTGCTGAAGACATATTTTGTAAGAAAGGATTGGTTTTCCATTACCAGAAATTTTATTCAATTCCTGTGCCATCCCTTATCTCGTCCGAGGCTTTTAGCAGCAGCTGATCGTTGGGATGCAAGTCGCCGTATATCTCGAGGCTGTCCGGTGTTTCCCTACCCTTGACAATATCCACCCACTGGGTCTTCCCTCCGACGACGCGGATAACAAATACCTGCTGCGAGTTGCTGGCAATGGCGGATGCGGGTACGACAAAAGTCTTTTTGTTAGAATTGGCGTATACGAGGTCGACCTGGGCGAACATGCCCGGCAGTAGCTCGCGCCGGTCATTGGCTACGTCCATTTCGATGTGTTCGGTCCGAAGTTCGGTATTCATGCTGCCGGCCATTCTGCTGATCGTGGCGGAGAATGTCCTGCCTGGCAGGGGTCTTACCGAAAAGTGCAGGGAGTCTTTAAGTGCGAGATAGCCGACTGAGGCTTCGGGGATGTCGATCATGAGGCGGAGGCGTTTTTGTTCCTCCAGGGTGAGCATTGGCTTGTCTGAGCCTTTGCCTGCGGGGCCGACGTAGGCGCCCGGATAGACATTCCTGGTACTGATGACGCCTGCGAAGGGTGCCCTGATCTCGAGGTATCCGCTGAGCTCCTGCGCCTGCTGGTAGTGTGACCGGGCTGCCAGGAGGTTCGCGCTGTCTGCGCTCATTTTGGCGTAGGCGTTGTCGAGGTCATTGGGGGATATGGTGCCGGGGATCCTGCTGGTATGGAGCAATCTCTGCCAGGTGGCTTTGCTTCCGTTGAACAGGGCCTCTTGCGTATGCAGCTGCGACTCTGCTTCCTTTATTGCCGTTTCCAGTTCTGGCGCCTGCAGGGTGGCCAGCAGCTGTCCTTTTTCTACTGTGCTGCCAACGTCTACGAACATATCTTTTACGAAGGAATTTTCCTTGGCATACAGGTCCACCGTCTGAAAAGGAGCCAGTATGCCGGGCAGTATCAGTGTAGTACTGAGTCTGCCTTTTGAGAGGGAGAATGTTTTGGGGGTATTGACGGCGGAGTCTTTTGCCGTTGTTGTGATCGCGAGCGCTGAGGCCGGACTCTTACAGGCGGTGAATGAAAGCAGCAGCGCGGTGAATGTCAGGTATGTAATGTGTTTCATAAAAGAGATCTTATTTGTTGGAGTAGTATATGCTTGTTGTATCGTCCGGGTCGAGAGAGACGCTTTTTGTGGAAGCCTTCCGTTGTACCCGGTAGAAGATCAGCGGAAGTATCAGCAGGGCGGCGATCGTCGAAGCAAGGAGCCCGCCGATGACGGCCCTTCCCAGCGGTGCGGTCTGGTCACCGGCCTCGCCGAGTCCCGATGCCATCGGGATCATGCCCACTGTCATAGCGATGCTGGTCATGTGGATCGGGCGAAGACGGACGCTTACGCCTTGCAGGGCGGCCTGCCTGGAATCGCTGCCTGCTATCCTGAACTCTTCGGCGTTGGTGACGAGCAGAATGGCGTTGGATACGGATACGCCGACCGACATGATGATGCCCATGTACGACTGGAGGTTGAGGGTCGACCCGGTCAGCAGCAGCATCAGCAGAGAGCCGCAGAGCACCGCGGGTATTGTCGTCAGCACTACAAAGCCCAGGGAGAACGACTGGAAGTTAGCGGCCAGCATGAGAAGAAGGACGACAAATGTGATGAGCAATCCGTTCTGCAGACTGGAAAGGGTCTCGTCCAGCAGACTACTGTATTTCTTTTGTTCCGGTGATTGATCCGGCTAATATTGCGGCGTTGGGTTTTATATGGAACGACTGCAGGGGGATCGTAGTTTTTGTCCGGACCCGCGCTTCATTGACGGGCGGTTGCGTAACGGGGATTGAGAGCGCGAACCCGGTATAGGTTGGGACGATCGTATCGCGGGTGACGGTGTTTGAAGATGTCGGCGACCGGGTTTTGACGGGCGGATTCGAAAGGTGCTTTTTGGCGAGCAGGAATATTGCAGCTGTAAGGACGATGACGGCCAGTCCGGCGATACCCCATTTGGGCCGCAATGTTTTTTAGACGGAGGCTGCCGTGATAGAACAGCGACAGCAGCTCGCGACTTCGGAACGGATCGTTTCTACGATTGAGTTTATGTGGGCGGTTCTTTCCTAGTATATGGTTAAAAACGAAAAGGTCACCTTTTCGGACGATGTATGTTGCAATATCGGACAGTGCTATCGGGATATTTTCCGTTAATTTATTGATTTTTAATGAGATAATAAATTGGCATCTCCTGTGCTCCTAATCCATTAGTTTTGACCGCGGCGGGCCGGGAGGGGCTGGCTGGGGGGAGGTTTGACCAAGACCGGTATATGGCGGCTAGTTGGGAGGATTTTGACCGCGAGCGGTCTATGGCGGCTGGCTGGGATGAGTTTTGGACGTAACTGGTTGGCAGCGGCGCGCGGGGAGGGTCTTGAACGTGACTGGACTTCAGCGAAGGATGAGACGATCTTGACCTTGACTGTCAGGTAGCGGAGGATGGAAGGGTTTTGACCTTGAATGACAGTTAGCGGAGGATGGGAAGGTCTTGGCCTTGACTGTCAGGTAGCGGAGGATGGAAGGGTTTTGACCTTGAATGACAGTTAGCGGAGGATGCGAGGGTTTTGGTTGAGGGTGGGAAAGATTAACAAATTAAATCGGGGTTATGCTAAAAAATTACTTCAAGATCGCGGTCCGCAATCTTTGGCGGCACAAGGGGTTTTCGGTGCTCAATATTGCCGGGCTTGCCGTTGGCATGTCGGCCTTTTTCCTGATCTACCAGTACGTCCGGTTTGAAACGAGCTATGACAATTTTCATTCGAAGTCGGCGCGTATATACCGGCTGGTTACCGACCTGGAGTCGACGGCTGCGACCCAGCATATCGCCAGCACCTCAATGCCGATGGCTATCAATCTGAAGGCCGACTATCCGGACATTGAAGCCGTGGTCAGGCTTAATAGAAATGCCACGCTGATAAAAAGGGGGGACGTTCGATTCCAGGAGAAGGGTACTGTATTCGCAGACTCGTCCCTGTTCACTCTATTTGATTTTCCGCTGGTTAAAGGTAATCCGGACAGTGCATTGAAGGCCCCTTTCAGCGTCGTGCTTTCGCAGTCCACGGCAAAAAAATATTTTGGTGACAGCGATCCGATGGGGCAGACCCTTCTTTTTTCTGACAGCGGGTTTAGCGCAACGGTTACCGGCGTCATGAAGGACCTGCCCGGGAACTCTTCGATAAAGGCCGATCTGTTCGTATCGATGTCGACGAGGCGACGATTCAGGGACAGCCTTGACTATCGCTGGGGAAGTTTTGGCGTGAGCTCTTTTCTGTTGCTGAAGCCCGGTACGGATCCGAATGCGCTGCAGGCCAAGCTGAGGCCCTTTATTCAAAAGCATATCGGGGAGAAGCTGAAGACCCAGAAGCAGAATTATGTCCTGTTCCTCGAACGGCTGAAGGATATATACTGGTCGTCGCGTGGCGGCTTTGTCAACGGTAGCAGGAGCAATGTCAATATCTTTTCGGTCATCGGGCTGTTCATTCTCCTGATCGCCTGTATCAATTTTGTCAATCTCTCCACGGCCCGGGCTACTGAGCGGGCGAAGGAGGTCGGTATCCGGAAGGTCATCGGCGCCGGGCGATATCAGCTGGCCGGTCAATTCCTTGGCGAGTCTGTGGTGCTCTGCTGTATCGCCTTTGTCCTGTCGGTCGGGCTTTGCAGTCTGGCGCTGCCGCTGTTCAATCAGCTGGCGGGCAAGACCGTCAGCGCTGGTATCTATAGTCAGCCGGCGGCGATGTTGACGTTGCTGGCCATTGCGCTTGTGATAGGCCTGGTGGCTGGTATCTATCCGGCGCTCGTCCTTTCTTCCTTTAAGCCGATCGCATCGTTGAAAGGGCGTTTTACGAGCGGCAAGCAGGGGCTGGTCCTCCGGAAAGGGCTGGTCATTGTGCAGTTCACCATCTCTATCAGCCTGATCATTGGCACCGTGGTTGTGTATTCGGAGCTGGACTATATGCGCAGCCGTGATCTTGGCTTTGACAAAGATCGGTTATTGGTGATCGATACACACAATGATCGGCAAAAGCTGGTATTCCGGCAGGAGGTATCGGGTCTGCCGGGGGTGCAGTCGACCGCTTTTTCCGGTAGTGTTCCCGGCGCGGGCACCTGGGGGGCCTATTCAAAGGTCGAGAACAGCCGGGGAGAAATGCAGATCGCCAATCTCGATCTGACCTATGTCGATTTCGGCTATCTGGAGCAATACGGGATGAAACTGCTGGCGGGCAGGTTCTTTCGTCGCGATATTCCGACAGATACCATGCAGGCGATGATCCTTAATGAGAAGGCCGTGCGGCTCTTCGGCTACTCGTCTCCTGCAGCGGCGGTCGGCCGCAGGTTTGACCAGTGGGGTAAAAAAGGCCAGATCATCGGTGTTATCAAAGACTATAATTTCAATGGTCTTCAGCAGGAGGTCACTCCCCTGAGCATTTGTCTGGACTTCAGCGACTGCAACTTCCTGTCTTTAAAGGTCACCGGGAAACATCTGCCGGGGACCATTGCCGCGCTGAAGAAAAAATGGGATCAGCTGGGTACGCCTTTGCCGCTGGACTATTTCTTCCTCGACGAGGCCTTCAACGAACAATACAAGTCGGAAACAAGATTTGGAAACCTCTTTATCAATTTTGCGGTGCTCGCCATTTTTATCTCCTGTCTGGGTTTGCTGGGGCTTTCGTCCTATAGTACCCTTCAGCGGACAAAGGAGGTTGGCGTCCGCCGGGTGATGGGCGCCAGCGTCAGCGGGATCGTAGGGCTTTTATCTGCAGACTTTCTAAAGCTTGTCGTGGTAGCTTTTGTGATCTCCGTCCCGTTGTCCTGGTATCTGATGGACAAATGGCTGCGGGATTTTGCATACCGGATCGACATTTCGTGGTGGATATTTCTGCTATCGGGTACGGCGGCGCTGTTCATCGCCTTTCTCACGATCAGCTATCAGGCCATAAAGGCGGCTGTTATTTCACCCGTAAAAAGTCTTAGGTCTGAATAGGAAAAAAATTATCTTGTGCTTTCTATGGAAATCATAAGAAGCATCCAAAACAGGATCTATGAGATCCGGGGAGAAAGGGTGATGCTGGACAGAGACCTGGCGGCCCTATATGAGACTGAGACTAAGGCACTTAACCTGGCTGTTAAGCGGAATATCAAGCGTTTTCCCGCCGATTTTATGTTCCAGCTGACCAGGGAAGAATTTGAAGATCTAAGGTTTCAAATTGAAACCTTAGAAAAGGGGCAGGCTTTAAGGTTGCAAAATGAAACCTTAAAGACGGGTAGAGGGCAGCATACCAAATATATGCCGTTTGCCTTTACAGAACAAGGAGTTGCGATGCTCAGCGGCATCCTGAACTCGGATAGGGCGATCAATATGAATATCGCCATTATGCGGGCATTTATAGAGATAAGGCGGATCGTGCTGCAGCAGAATGACCTGAAAGAGCAATTGCGGGAGATAAAGGCGAGGCTGGGTGAACACGACGTTCAATTGAACCATATTTATGATGCGATGGAGAACCTGCTCGACGAGAAGGCGGCGCAGAGGAAGTGGGAGGATAGGGAAAGAATAGGGTTTAAGAACCCGTAATACGTTGGCATTTATGTCAACAATTCGTTATTTCGACCCTCACGACTTTGACAGACCGAAAATGCTGTTGATTTTTGCACCCGATGAAAATCCTGCTTTTCCTAGGGATCACCTTTTGTTCACTTCAGGTTCTTGGACAGTCCCGCTGGGTGTCGGGTACTATAACCGACGCCACTACTCATGAGCCACTGCGGAATGCCAGCGTCACCAGCAAGCCGGAAAATAAGGGGGTCAGGACAGATTCACTGGGAAGGTTTCGCCTGCCGGTCGGGGACGCAAAATTTACGCTGGTTGTATCCATGATCGGATATGCGCCGAAGACCATCGCGTCCTCCGGAGCGCCATCCCCCGGCGCCCCTGCACAGGGTAGCCTTGCCATCGCGCTCGTTCCTGACGCGAAGCGGTTGGATGAGGTTGTCGTCACCAATAAAAGGGGGAAATACAGGAATAAGAACAATCCCGCGGTCGATCTGATCAGGAAGGTCATCGAAGAGAAGGAGAATAACCGTCCTGAGTCCTTTGACAATGTATCCTACGAGGAATACGATAAGGTGGAGATCAGTCTTCGGGATATCGACAGGAACAAGCTGAACCGGAAGGTGCTCAAACCCTATAGCTTTATTTTTGATCACCCGGACACCCTTGCCGGGGAGGATACTTCTCTATTATACCCTGTATACCTCGAAGAGAAACTGTCGAACAATTATCTGCAAACAAAGCCTGCGCGAAGCAAGCAGGTCGTCATCGCGGACAAGAAGGTGGATTTTGGGGACCTCATCGACGCAAAGGGGATGAGCGATTATGTCAATACGCTGCTGGCTGATGTGGATATTTATGACAATAATATCCTGCTGTTCACCAATCAATTCCTGAGCCCTATCTCCAATGCTGCGCCCACCTTTTATGAGTTTTACCTGGGGGATACCGTCGTCTACAACGGAGAGAGACTGGTCCGGCTGAACTTTATCCCGCGCAATCCGGACGATCTTCTGTTCAGGGGGATGTTCTATATCACGCTCGATGGGAGGTATGCCGTCACTAAGGTGGCGTTGACTATCAGCAAAAGGGCCAATCTGAACTTTATCCGGAATCTGCATATCGACCAGGAGTTTGTAAAGACCACGGACGAACATTATTACAGGGTCAGGTCGGATGAGTCGGCGGATTTTTCGCTGTTGGCAAAGAAAAAGGGGATCCACGGGCGGAAGCTTGTCTCTTACAGCGAACTGGTCACTGATCAGGCCATACCGGAGAGCGTGTTTACAGGAGGGGTGAGCGATTCCCTGGCGGCTGCGGCCATTGCCCGCTCCGACTCCTTCTGGAACGGTCGTCGACATGAGGCCCTTAGCGCCGGCGAGTCCCGCGTTTATGAAAATATCGACAGTCTGCGGCACATGCGCTCATTTGTACGGACCAAGGACCTGATCAATCTTTTTATCGCCGGGTATAAGAGTGTGGGGAAGAAGTTTGAGCTGGGGCCTGCCAATACCTTTTATAGTTTTAATCCCGTGGAGGGGTTGCGACTCCGGCTGGGCGGGCGGACGACCCCGGCATTCAGCAATCGGATCTGGCTGGACGGCTATGGGGCCTATGGCTTCAATGACCGCCGCTGGAAATACGACGCAGGTATTGCTTATTCCTTCAATAAGCTGTCCGACTATGGCTATCCGCTGCATTATCTCAAGGCGGCTTTTATGCATGACGTCAAGATCCCGGGGCAGGAGCTGCAGTTTGTGCAGGATAACAGCTTTCTTTTGTCCTTTAACAGGGGTAAGAACGATAAATGGCTTTACAATGATATTTTCCGGCTGGACTATGTCCACGAGCTGGCGAACCATCTTTCGTATGGCTTTGGGTTCAAATACTGGGCGCAGCAGCCGGCGGGCAGCATTCAGTATATCCAGGTCAAGAGCTCTGAGCTTGACACTGTCAGTAATATATCTACCTCGCAGGTATCTGCGCAGATCCGCTGGGCTCCCCATGAGAAGTTCTACCAGGGGAGGGTCTACCGTATTCTCTACCCCAACAAATATCCTATCATCTCCCTCCAGTACAATGCGGGTATCAAAGAACTCTTTGGTGGAGAATATGGATATCAGAACATCAACCTCAGCCTGTTCAAGCGTTGTTATCTGTCTGCTTTTGGCTACACCGACATCAATCTGACGGGCACGTATATCAGCGGCAAGCTGCCATTTCCCTTGCTGGCGATCGTGCCCGCCAACCAGGGCTATATCTACCAGGCTAATTCGTTTAACCTGATGAATTTCCTGGAATTTGTCAGCGACCACTATGCAGGCGTGGACCTGGAGCACCATTTCAACGGCTTTATATTTAATAAGGTGCCTTTTTTGAAAAGGCTGAAGTTGCGGGAGATAATTACCGCCAAGATGTTGTATGGAGGGCTGCGGGCGGAGAATGACCCGGCGAAGGACCCCCAGCTGGTTAAGTTCCCACTGCTGGACGGGCAGGCCAGCACGTTTTCTTTGGGGGGTCAGCCTTATGTCGAAGCAGGCTTTGCGATCGGCAATATTTTTAAGTTCCTGCGGGTCGATGCGATCGAGCGTTTCTCGTATCTCGATCATCCTATGGTGCCCCGGTATGGCATCCGTTTCCAGCTGAAATTCGATTTATTAGGAAATTAACTAATTCGGATTTGTTATCATCCAAATTTTATATTAACGAGAAAATAGCGTAATATTATTAATATTGTGTTTTTATTTTATTTGAGAACCAGGTCAGCCTTCGGCCGGTTGGCGGCCTGCAATCGATGTGATTTTCCTTCTTTTATTTTAGCAAGCTTTCGGGAACGGTACGGCATCTTTCAAATTATGTAATAAAAATTCATTAATTATCATAGATTTAAAAGTTAGACTAATTTTCAATAACGTCTATTTTTTGCTTGACGTAGCATTGCAGTACCCAGTTAATTGGAAAAACTTTAGCACCACGTCTATTTTAGCGGTTGTTAACTGATTCATAATTCTTCAACCAACTGCTTGTTGTATGAAAGCAAAATTACTGCTACATCTATGTGCATTATTGCTCTTTCAAATTCTTTTTTTTACGGCTACGGCCCAAAATCGTATCGTCACCGGTACAGTTTCATCAGAAGCAAATGGTCAATTTCTTGGCGGGGCCACGGTCACCGTCAAGGGGTCCAGGGTAGCGACGACCACGGATAACTCCGGGAATTTTACGCTCAGCATTCCGGCCAGTGCCAGGACGCTCGTCGTCTCCTATATTGGTATGGCCAGCCAGGAAGTTTCCGTTCCGGCGTCGGGATCGATAGCTGTTCAGCTCGAGCAGTCGACCGCGAGCAAATTAGACGAGGTCGTCGTCGTCGGTTACGGAACGCAGAAGAAGAGCGTTGTCACTGGCTCTATCTCGAGCGTGCGGGCAGCTGATCTGGAGGAGCAGCCCGTTGTCCGGGTCGAGCAATCTCTGCAAGGCCGTACTTCGGGTTTGACCATTGCTTCCCAGTCGGGGCAGCCGGGTGCGGCGGCGACGGTGCGTCTCAGGGGCTTTACCACATTTGGCACTGTCGGCAAGAACGATCCGCTCTGGGTTATCGACGGTGTGATCGTCGACGCTGGTGGTATCGGCTATCTCAACCAGGACGATATCGAGTCTATCGAAGTACTGAAAGATGGTGCTTCGGCGGCTATTTATGGTACGCGTGCAGCGGCCGGGGTGATCCTGGTCACAACCAAAAAGGGTAAGCCGGGTCAGCTGCGGATCAACTACAATGGCTGGTATGGAACGCAGGAGCCGATGAAAAAGCTCGGTCTTGCGAATGCTTCTCAGTATGCGCTGCTAAGGGACTCTGCTTTATCGGCTGCTGGCAAGCCGCTGGCTTTCCCCAATCCCTCGTCTTATGGCGCCGGTACCGACTGGCAGAAGGCGATCTTCAACTACAGCGCTCCCAAGACCAATCACGAGATCAGCATCAGCGGCGGTAGCGACAAATCCACTTTCTTTACCTCTTTTGGCTATACCAATCTGACGGGTGTGGTCGCTTCGGACATCTCGAAGTATCAGCGGATGAACTACCGGATCAACACCAATTTCAAGCCGGCGAAATTTATCAGCTTTGGCGAGAACCTGGGTTTTGAGCACGGGAAGAACAGCGGTGTCGGGGAAACGAACCGCGAGTTTGGTGGTGTGGTCAGCTCGGCGCTGAACCTGGACCCCATCACTCCGGCTATCGTATTTGACACGGTGAAATATGCTTCATTCATTCCGTCGAACCCGGCGCAGTGGTCGGCGGCTACAAAGACCGGCGCCGGTCAGTACTATGGTATCTCTCCGTATGTAGGTCAGGAGATGAAGAATCCGCTGCAGTATATCCAGAATCACCTGGGCAACTACAACTGGGACAACAATCTTGTCGGCAACGCCTATGTAGATATCTCGCTGATAAAGGGATTGGTCATCCACTCGACCTTTGGTACGAAGATGGCATGGTATGGCTATGAGTCCTTTACTCCTGTTGCCTACTACAATACTTCTACATCGATCAACGTGTCCAATCTTACCCGGAACGATGCCTGGGTGATCAACTGGAACGTCGAGAATACGGTCTCTTACAATCACTCGTTCGGCGGTCATAATCTGACGTTGCTGGGCGGTTGGGGCGAATACAAGGATGGTAATGCAAGGACGGCTACGGTCGTGTATAATAACACTCCTGCGAGGACTTTTGATCAGGCTACTTTCAATACCGGCGTTTATAACGCGCTGCCGGCCGACCGGCAGAACAGCAGCGCCACGGATGGTACGGATCACCGCATCAACTCGCTGTTCGGGCGTTTGCAGTACAACTACCAGGAGAAGTACCTGCTGCAGGCGCTGGTCAGAAGGGACGGCTCTTCGAGGTTCGGTAATAACAAAAAATTCGGTTATTTCCCGTCAGTGTCGGTGGGCTGGGTACCCACGCTGGAGAATTTCTTTCCGCAGAATGATGTACTCAACAACCTGAAGCTCCGGGCAAGCTATGGCATAACCGGTCAGGATCTTGGCATTAGCGACTTTGCTTTTGTGCCGGTGGTCGGTGCGGGCGGACAAAGGAACTATACCTTTGGTAACGGAGACAATGTTAACATCGGCTATGCGCCCAATGCTCCCGCCAACCCGGATCTGCACTGGGAGCAGACGAAGACCACCGATGTCGGTTTTGACGCCATACTGTTCAATGCGCTGACCTTTAGCTTTGACGCCTATAAGAAGACGACGACCGGCATTCTCGAAGCTCCCGCTATTCCGGGATATGCAGGATACGGCAGCTTTGCCCAGAATCTTGGCGAAATGCAGAATAAGGGATTAGAGTTCGAGCTGGGGTATAAGAGGAAAATAGGTGAATTGACGGTGGGTGTCAACGGCAATATCTCCTTCTATCAGAACAAGCTCACCAAGGGTTTGCCGGGGCAGACCTACCTGGATGACCAGAGCGCCACCTTCCAGAACCTGGGTGGTATTGCGCGGACGCAGATCGGAGGTTCCTACAATCAATTCTACGGATATAAATACGTGGGGATCTTCCAGACGCAGTCAGAAATTGACAACTATGTAGGCGCCGACAAGGTAACCAAGCTGCAGCCGAAGGCAAGGCCGGGTGATCTTAAGATAGCCAACCTCCAGAACGACAATATCATCGACGCCAACGACCGCAGCTATATCGGCAATCCGAATCCGACCATGAGCTATGGTCTGACCATCAACCTGGCCTATAAGAACTTTGATTTCGTCGCCTTCGGCAGCGGCTCGGGCGGAAACCAGATATTCCAGGGTCTGCGGAGGCTGGATATCGGCACGGCCAACTATCTGACGAAATACCTGAATGCCTGGACGCCCACCAATACCGGCGCCAAGCTGCCCCGTATCATCGACGGCGACCCCGGCCAGAGCTATTCGAGGTTCACCGATCTCTATCTGCAGAGCGGCAACTACTTCAAGATGCGGACCATCCAGATCGGCTACAGCCTGCCCAAGAGCCTGATCAACAAGTGGGGCTGCCAGCGTCTGCGGGCTTATTTCCTGGTCGAGAATCCCTTCACCATTACCAAATATGACGGCTATGATCCTGAGATCGGCATCAGCCCTGATTCGGGTGGCGGATCGATGTATGGCGTGGACCGGGGTTCGTATGTTCCTGCCCGTTCGTTCCTGTTCGGTCTGAATGTTGGTTTTTAATCTCAATTCCTCAAACTATTCGCAATATGAAAAAGAATCTTGTATATATCGCGGCGATAGCCCTGGGAACACAGCTGTTGGGCTCCTGTAAAAAAGAGCTGAACGTTAACAATCAGGGACGCCAGACTACTGACACGTATTATAAAACGCCGGCCGATGCTTTTGCGGCGCTGGTGGCGGTCTATGACCGATTTGGCTTCCAGACAGGTGGGCTTTATGACAAGGTGGCGATCAATGACGTCGCAGGCGGCGACCAGGTGGCCGGAGGCGGCAGCGCAACGGATATCAACGATCTGCAGGTGATGCAGACCTGGACGCTGAGCTCCACCTCGGGTCCCGAGGGCTATATCTGGAACAGAAGCTATACGGGCATCTACCGGGCGAATACCCTGCTTTCGAAGATCGACGGCTGCGGCCTGGATGCAGCTACCAAAACCCGGTATATTGCCGAGCTGAAGGCGATGCGCGGAGCATTTTACTTCGACCTTGTCTGGTACTTTAAGAATGTGCCGTTGCTGACGGGCATTCTGCCGATCGACAGCCTTTACACTGTCGTTCAGGCTGCTCCTGCTGACGTATGGACTTATGCAGAGAACGACCTGCTGGCTGCTATTCCCAATCTACCCCAGACGGTAAATATTACATCTGAAGGCGGTCGTCTTACGCAGGGCGGCGCCAAGGCGATACTGGGTAAAATGTATCTGTATGAAAAGAAATGGCAGGCGGCGGCAGATATGCTGAAGGACGTCAACGGCCCCAATCCGGGTGTGGCTCCGTCGATATATGGGTATTCCCTGTTGCCGAAGTTCGCCGATCTGTGGAAGGCCTCCAATAAATACAACCCGGAGTCGGTAGTGGAGTTTGCTCACAGTAGCAAGTCCAACGGTGGTTGGAGCGATGCGGGCGCCAGCGAGGGCAATCTGCTCTGCATCATTACCGGTCCGCGCGGATACTCGGTGATGAAGGACTCGGTAGCGCCTGACTACTATTCCGGCTATAGCTTCCTGATGTTCACGAAGGACTTTTCGAACGCCATGTATGGTGATCCCCGGTATGCGGCGACCGTAGCCAATATGGATAGCCTGCAGGCCATCAATCACGCCAAATACAATGGTGCGGCTGCCTATGGCAATACGGGCTTTTATCTGAACAAGTTCATGGGCCATGCGTCTGATGTGGCCAATGTCAGCAGCACGAAAGAGCTGAACTTTGGCCAGGACGAGTACGAGATCCGTCTGGGCGATACTTATCTCCAGGAGGCCGAGGCGCTGATGAATGCCGGGGCGGATGTGAGCGCAACTTCCAGGGCCTACCAGCTGTTCAATGCGGTGAGGGCTCGTGTAGGTCTGGCTCCTATTCCTGTGACCCAGGCTAACATCGAACACGAAAGGTGGATGGAACTGGCTGGTGAAGGACAGCGCTTCCCTGACCTGGTGCGCTGGGGCAAGGCTGCTACTGTACTTGCCAGCCGTGGTTTTGTCGCCGGAAGACACGAAATATTCCCGATACCCCAGTCGGAGCTGAACAACACCAAGCTTCAGCAGAGCAAGGAGTGGGGTGGTACAAAATAGTTGATGATGCATACAGATCAGAGGGCCCCGCGCCTTCTGATCTTTTTTTTGCTTAGCCATGAAGTACCTTATTACAGGATTGTTGATCGGTTTGGCGGTCTTTTTTTCTCAATGCTTACAGTCGGGCAGACCGGGTGACCCCCGCGGAGACGAATATGCCGGGTCGGTCACCTGCGAGCGCTGTCATGCGGGCATATCTGGCAGCTATCCGCATACGCATCATTTTCAGACATCGTCGATCGCTGCTGAAGACCAATTTAAGAGGTTGATCGGTTTCTCCAATGGCCAGATCTATTTTGCCGACTCCGGCTATGTCCGGGTTGAAGAAGATCCCGGCTCTTTTTTTCAGTCTTATTTCAGGGGCAATCAGCGGAGCCGGTCAGAGCGGTTTGATATCGCATTTGGCTCCGGAGAAAAGGCCCAGACCTATGGTTACTGGAAGGATGATCAATTGTTCGAGCTACCCCTGACCTGGTATGCCAGCCAGAAGACCTGGGCCAACAGTCCCGGCTTTTCTATCCGGCGCGCCCACTACGAAAGGGTTATCACGAGCCGTTGTTTTGAATGTCATGCTTCCTACATCAGCAAGGAAATGGTTCAGTCCGGACCTTTGTCCCTAACAGAAAAGCTGGACAGGAATTCCATCGTGTTTGGCATAGACTGCGAGCGTTGCCATGGACCCGCTGCGCAGCACGTCAGGTACCAGATGGAGAACCCCGGGAAAAAGATGGCCAAATATATTGTTCCGATCAGATCGCTGACCCGGCAGCAGCAGCTGGATGTCTGTGCGGCCTGTCATTCGGGGAACGATCTGTCGCCGCAGCGCTCACTCTTTTTGTTCGCACCGGGAGATACGCTGTCGCATTTTTATTTTCCCACGTTTACGGGGGATACGCATGATCCGGATGTCCATGGCAAACAGCTGCAGCTGCTGCAGTCGAGCCTTTGCTTTCAACGATCAGCCATGACCTGTAACACCTGTCACAATCCGCATGAGACTGAAAATGATAAGCTTGCAGCATTTGTCTCCAAATGCATGGACTGCCACCAGCGGTCCGCGCACGCAGCAGCAATTGCGAGAGAGAACGAACAGAAGAAGCGGGATTTCAACCTGACATGCGCGAGCTGTATCGACTGTCATATGCCATTGCAAGTGTCCAAAACCATCTACTTTAACAGTGGAACGGGGGGAAAAAATATTCCCTACTTTATAAGAACACACAAAATTGCAATATATAAATAAATGTAATTTCGCTGTTTTGAATGAAGAAGAGCTGGCTAGTCATATTATTCACCCTGTTTGCCTCCCTGCATGTTCTTTCCCAGAGCAGCATTCTCATTCCTGAGATCGTCAATTTTTCCAAGAATACCTACGAGGCGGGGAATCAGAACAGGGGGATCGGTCAGGACCACCGGGGGCTGCTGTATTTTGCCAATGACGATGGGCTGCTGGTGTTTGACGGCACTTACTGGAAGACCTATCCCCTTCCCAACGGCAGCATTGTCCGGTCGCTGGAAGTAGTGGACGACCGTATCTACGTCGGCGGGCAACAGGAGTTTGGTTACTTCTTTTTTGACAGCTCGGGTGTTCTCACTTATCAGTCGCTGAAGCAGCTGATCCCTCCCGGAGAAACAGAGTTCAGCGACGTATGGAACGTCGTTAGCTTCCAGGGCGACGTCTTCTTCCGGTCGAACAAACGTATCTTCCGTTACCACGAGGGAAAGGTCATCGCCTTTAAAAGCATCAACTGGGGGTTTCTTGGCGCCGGCGCCGGCCTGCTGCTGGCTCAGGAATATGACAAGGGGCTGATGGTATTCAGGAACGACCGCTGGCAGACCTTTCCATCCGGGTACGATTTTTCGAAGGACAAGATATCCGTCCGGTCGGTGGGCGGGTTTGGTGCGCATAAGACCCTGCTGACTACGCTGAAATCGGGGATGTTTATCATCGAAGGTGAGGGAGTCAACAGGTTCGAGACGCCTGGTATCAGGGCTATTACTGCGGCGCTTGTAAATTCGGCAATTACCATTGACACTACGCAGGTCGTCATCGCGACGCGGCTCGACGGCTATTATATCATTAACGGAAAGGGTGATATCATCCAGCACGTCACTAAGCCGGACGGACTGCAGTCCAATACCGTGAATGCCGTCGCTGCGGATAAAGAGAAGAACATCTGGCTGGGCCTGAACAATGGTATCGACCTGGTCATCTACAACAGCGCGATCAGCCACCTGAATCCCGATGGGGGCAATAAGAGCGCCGGCTATTCTGCTGCCTTGTTTAATAACCGGCTGTTCCTGGGCACTGGTATCGGTCTATACAGCATACCGGTCGAGGCCGGCGATGATCTGCAGGGTCTGCGGGGCGAGTTTACGCCGGTGAACAACGGCAAGGGGCTTGTCTGGGGGCTTTCTGTTGTCAACAATCAACTCCTTGTGGGGCGCAACGATGGGGCTTATATCGTCGGGAATAACAACTGTATTCCTCTGGACACGGTTACCGGCTTCTGGTTCTTTCAGCCGTTGAGCGCCGAGCAGCCCAGTCCGCGTGTGATCGCGGGCATGTACAACGGCATCACCGTCTATAATTTTTCGGGCGGTAGATACCAGAGCCACAGGTCCCATTCGTCTTTCGAATCGGCAAAATACACCGTCGTAGAGGGCGAAGACATATGGGTCGGTCACCCCTATCAGGGTTTATACAGGATCACGTTCAATGATACCGGCGGTGTCGTCAACAGACCCTATGGTGACGTGCATCATATCCTTTCTTCAGGGCATAACTATCTTTTTAAGATACGCGACAAGATCGTCCTCGTCACGCGAAAAGGCTTTTACGAATACGACAGGACGATCGGAGACTTTAAGGAATCCGTTTTTCTTAAGAAGCTTTTCGGTACGGCTTTTATTTCTTATCTGAGAGAAGATACAGAGGGTAATATCTGGTTCGTGGAGGAGAAAAGACCCGGTGTCATAGACATGTCCGAGCCGGACAAACCAGTCAAGGTCTATTTTTCTGAGCTAAATAATCGTATTCTGGGAAATGGCGAAGAGTTCATCTATCCCATCAACAAGAACAATGTTCTTATTTCCAGCGAAGCCGGCTTTTATCATATCGACTATGAAAAATACCGGGAGACCAACCATCATCTGCGGGCGTTGCTGCGTTCGGTAACGGCCTTTAATAAAAAGGACAGCATTTTATTCGGAGGGTATCTGCCCGAAAAAGATTCTGGGTCCGGCGCGGATGTGTTCACTGTCAATCACAAGATAAGTCACCGGTGGAACTCGGTTCATTTTGAGTTCTCTTCCCCCTATTTCAATGGAACGGTAGAATACAGCAGCCGGCTAAAGGGATACGACAATCAGTGGTCTGCCTGGTCGAAGAAGACAGAGCGTTCGTATACCAACCTGCCGGCGGGGAAATATGTGTTTGAGGTGATCGCGAGGGGCAATAATGGCCGGCAGTCGGCGGCCAGTCTGTTCGTCTTCACCATTTCGCCTCCCTGGTACAATACCATTCTGGCCTGGCTTATTTATATTGCCGTGTTCATAGCGTTGCTCTACTATTTTTACAAACGGCAGCAGCGTAAATACCTTCTTCAACATACGGAGAAGCTGAAGAAGCAGCGGGCCAGGTACGAAGAGGAACAGCGGCGTCTTCAATACCAACACCAGCTGGAGATCGAGAAGAGCGAGAAGGAGATCATTCGTTTGAAGAATATCAAGCTCCAGAGCGAGGTCGAGCACAATAATGCCGTGCTTGCCTCTAATACGATGAACCTTTTGCATAAGAGGGAGCTCTTGAACAAGATCAAGGACGAGATACTGGCCGTACAGGAAGAGGTCGAGCCGGAGAAAAGGACGAAGAACATCCGGAGGATCATCAAGATCATCAATGAGCAGCTGGAGATGAACGATGACTGGGAGCGTTTTTCTTTATACTTTGACAAGTCGAATAATGATTTCTTAAAAACGCTGAAGGAATCTTATCCGCTGCTGACGCCATCCGACCTGAAGCTGTGTGCGTATCTCCGGCTCAATCTTTCTACCAAGGCGATCGCCGATCTGCTGAACCTATCCATCCGAGGGGTGGAAAGCAGCAGATACCGGTTGCGGAAGAAGCTGTCCATTTCAAACGAGACATCCCTGTCCGATTTTTTGGGAGGGATAGGAAATCAAATAAAAATATAGTTTGCCGTGAAGAAAATCAAAATCTCTTTTGCTGTTGTTCTCTGTCTTTTTTGTTCTCTGTCCGTGTTACCACAAAGTCACGTCGGTTTTCTAAAAACAAAAGGGAAAATTATCGTCGATGGCAACGACAGGCCCTTCATTCTACGGGGAATGGGCCTGGGCGGCTGGATGTTGCAGGAAAGCTATATGTTCCACCTGGGGGGCATCGGGCCGCAATACCGCATCAGGCAGAAGATCGCCGACCTCATCGGCAATGAAAAGACGGCGGCTTTTTATGATGCCTGGCTCAGTGGTCACACGACGAAGACCGATATCGACTCGCTGGCTTCCTGGGGCTTTAATTCGATACGTCTGCCTATGCACTACAACCTGTATACACTGCCTGTACAGGAAGAGCCGATACGGGGGCAGAACACCTGGCTTAAGAAGGGATTTGAGATGACCGACAGCCTGCTGTCCTGGTGCAAGGCCAACAATATGTATCTCATCCTGGACTTACATGCCGCGCCGGGTGGGCAGGGTAATGACCTGAATATCTCAGACCGTGATCCGTCGACGCCCTCCTTGTGGGAAAGCGAGGGGAACCAGCAAAAGACGATCGCGCTCTGGAAGCGGCTGGCCCAGCGTTATGCGAACGAACCATTTATCGGCGGTTATGATATCATCAACGAGCCCAACTGGGGGTTTGACGACCCGAAGGACACCAGGGGTACGAGAGAGAGGTCGAATAAGCCGTTGCGCGCGCTTATGATGCAAATCACCAGCGCGATCCGGGAGGTGGACCAAAAGCATATCATCATCGTCGAGGGGAATGGTTTTGGGAATAATTACAACGGTGTCTTTCCTCTCTGGGACAATAACCTCGTCCTCAGCTTTCACAAGTATGGGAATTTCAACACGCAGGCTTCTATTCAGAATTTCCTGAACTGGCAGGATCAGTACAATGTGCCGTTGTGGCTGGGCGAGTCGGGTGAAAATTCCAATACCTGGTTTACAGAGGCCATCCAGCTGGTGGAATCCCGCAATATCGGCTGGTGCTGGTGGCAGCTGAAGAAGATGGGCGTCAACAATCCGCTGGAGATAAAGAATACGCGTTCATGGCAGGTGCTGGTTGATTACTGGCTGAAGAATGGACCGAAGCCTTCCTCGGACGAGGCGCAGGCTGCGCTGAATGAGCTGCTCACCAATATTCAGATCAGGAACAATATCTATCACAAGGACGTGACCGACGCGATGTTCAGACAGGTCAGCTCGACCTGGACGGTCCCTTTCAAGGAGCATATCATAAAGGGCGGTGCCGTCATCAAGGCCGTCGATTATGACCTTGGACGGGAGGGATATGCATACAAGGACAACGATACTGCCCGGTATCAGTATGCTACTCCGGCCACGCCGTCGGCGGGCAACCGGGGGTGGTCGTATCGCAATGACGGGGTCGATATTCAGCCTATTGAAGGGCGAGGCGCTCTGGCTCTCGACGCTTCGGGGTACGATGTTTTCAGCATTGAAGACGGCGAGTGGCTGCAGTATACGGTCTCCGTCGAAAAGGCCGGCAGCTATAGGATAACCGCGACGGTTGCCGCTGCGGCTGATTCGGGAAGGCTGTCCCTGCTGTGTGACGACAAGCCGCTGGCCCTGGAAATCGCTATTCCCGCGACGGGGGGAACAACGAGCTGGGAGGTCGTTGGGCTGAAGGATGTCGAGCTTCCGAAAGGGACCCACCGGCTACGGATAGTTGCCAACAAGGGTGGTTTTGATCTGGACCAGCTGTCCTTTTCTATTGATTGAGGATCTTGGGTTAGGGCCGGGTAGATCGGTGGTCAGGACCGTGGGGTTAGGGTCGGGTAGATCAGTGGTTGAGGACTTGATCCCGGGCCGGGGGATGATCAGTGGTTGAGGACTTTGGAGATTAGTCCGTCGAGGTTCAAGGGTGTGCTGACCTTGTCGGTCAGGCCATATCTGTCGCGGACATAGGCCATTTCATTATAGGCAATCCACACTTTTTTCTGCTGGTCTTCCCAGGCGATGACCTTTAGCGGCAGGTCGAGGGCCGCGATGGGGTTCTCCTGCATCACGGGTCCGCCTGCTTTGGGATTTCCGAAGAGCAGGTATTCCAGCGCCCACAGGCTCAGGCCGGCTTTCTGCAGCTCGCTTTGCTGGTCGATGCGGGCATAAATGGTAACGCCCTGTTTTTGCAGGAATTCCTGTAGCCGGTCGATCGTCTCTTTTACTGACCAGGGGCTGGGGTGGATGGTGACACCATTTATTGGATTGTTCATGGCAGTGGTTTTGTTGTTTGTTATGCTTTTGCCAGGCGATAGAGCTCTTTGTTCAGCCAGCGGCTGATCTCTCCGGTGGCGCCTCCTCCGATGATATGATTGTCGACCTGCACCACCGGCACCAGCTGTCTGGTGGTGCTTGTAATGAATGCTTCTTTGGCGGTTCTTAGCTCGTCCAGGTGCAAGTCCCGTTGTTCAACCTTACATTGCCGGCCCGCGAGTTCCAGCAGCTTGAGCCGCGTGATCCCTTTGAGGATGTGGCGGTAGGGGGTTACGATGGTGTCGTTCGACGTGATGATAAAGAAGTTGGATCGGGGGCATTCGCTGATGAAGCCGTCCCGGTGATACAGGACGTCGTCGGCGCCTTTTTCGCGGATATGGGGCTGGAGCCAGATGGCCATCAGGTAGTCGATGGTCTTTACATCCGGCATCTGGCGCTGGTGTGCCCAGGTCATCAGGCGCATGCTCCCGGATAGGTCTTCCGAGACGCGTATGGACAGCGGCTGCTGGGTGACGATGAAGTTTGGCCGGGCCAGGGTATAGCCGTCGGGGGAATAGCCGCCGGTCAGGGTTATGCGGATACCGGAGTCGGGGATGCGGTTGGCGTCCTGAAGCCGCTGGATGATGAGGCGGAGCTCGTCGCGGGTCTTGCCGATGTCCAGCCGCAGCTGGGTGGCAGAGTGAAAAAATCGATCGAGGTGGTCTTCGAGGAAGACGGGTTTCCCGTCCAGTGTCTTGAAGAAGTCGAAGATGCCGTAGCCTCTTTGTATGGACAGGTCGCTGACCTGCAGGGTTGCTTTGTCTGCTGGCATAAGGCTGTCGCCGACGAATACAGTGAGCATAGTTGATAATTGGTCGACCTAAGTTATCGGTTTTTCGGTTATTTTTAGCTTATGAGATTTTGTCTGCTGGGTTTTAGGGGTTATCCTGGCTGTGGCTAGTCTTGCCGGCTGTCGTCAGCGGCTGACGAGTGGTTGGGCGACTGATACGCCGAAGAGGTGATAGCGCAGGAGCCCTAAAGTTTTAGCGGGGTCGGATCGTCCACTGATCGCTGTTTGTGACCGGTTGCATATTAATTCGACCGAAAAAACCCCTGTTTTGGTATTTTGCGTTCCATGAACCGGACTCGCGGAGTTATTTTTATTACCCTATTTTTATTGTTTTCAGGTCTATGTACCAGGGCACAAAGGTCCGGTACGGGAGTAGTCGCGGGAAATATCCTGGAAAAAGAGACGGGCAAGCCGGTGCCTGGCGCTACCGTGGCTCTTATCGGCCTCTCGGATGCCTTCAAAGGAAGGGAGGTGGCCAGCAGCAATGACGGCAGCTTCAGCTTTAGTGACGTAGCCTTTGGGGTTTACCGGCTACAGATATCCGCTGTTGGTTTTAACACCCTTTCCCTGGACAGCATCAATGTTCGCCAGGAGCGGTCGGATTTTAATCTGAGCGACCTCAAGCTGGCACCGAAAAGCGCCGATATGGACGCTGTTGTCGTATATGCGGAGAAGCCGCTGGTCCAGAGCAAGGGCGGTAATCTGACCTTTAACGCTGCTGAGTCTCCTTTGAGCGCCGGGTCCAGCGCCAGCGAGCTGTTGCGCAACGTGCCGCTTGTCGCTACCGATGCCAACGGCAACCTTATCGTCGAGGGAAAAACGCCAATCGTACTGATCGACAGCAAGCCCGTCAACCTGAACGCCCAGCAGCTGCAGGATTTTCTGGATGCCCTGCCCGGTAATATGATCGAGAAGATCGAGGTCATGCCCAACCCTCCTCCGGAGTATGCGAATGAAGAGGGGAGCGTCATCAACATCGTTACGCGCAAGGGAAGGGTCGGCATCGGCGGAAGGGTCAACGTCTATGGCGGCACCCGCGGCGAGTATGGCGCGAATACGAATATCAGCTACCGGGATCACCGGCTGGCGCTAAATTTTAGTGCGGGGGAGGGATACAACAAATGGACCGGCAGTGGTCATTCCGAACGGCAAAATATATTCGCCGACTCCACCAACTACCTGAATACAGCCAACCACTATAGAAATACCAATACCCGCCCCAGCTCGCGGCTCAGCGTAGACTATGACCTGGACAAATACAATTCACTCAATACGGTCTGGCAGATCAACCAGAACAATTTCGACAACCATTCCACTATTGACTATGGTTCGGTCAACCAGCACGGGGCGGCGTATGGCCTCAGCGAGCGGACGAACGGCAGCAACGGCTATAACCTCAACCCCAACGGGAATCTTACTTTCCGGCACAGGGGGCTTCTCCCTGAAGAAGTGCTGGAGGTCACGGGTTCCTATAGTTATAGCAATAACCGCAACGACGTCGAATTCTTCCAGCAATACCTGAATCCCGACCATAGCGCGACGGGTCTTGACTCGACACAGCACCAGCGCAGCGAAAGCCGGATAAAAGGATACGAGGTCCGCGCCAATTACGACAAACCGCTGGACCGGAAGGCGCATACGATAGTTAGCCTGGGCGGCTATTACAACTACAGCGGCAACGACGTGAAGGTGACGACCAGCTTTCTCGACAAGTCGTCCGGCAATTTTGTTGTAAGCGACCCGCTGAGCAGCGACCTCAATTTTCTCCAGACCAAGAGCAACCTGCGCGCATCGATTCGCCAGACCATCGCGCATGGGCTGGTCTTCACCGGTGGCACGTCGGTCAACAAGACCCTTGTAGAGTTCGACCTCTATAATACGGACAAGACTACCAGCAATACTTACTGGAACTGGCTACCCTTTGCCAATATCAACAAGACCTGGGACAACCAGTGGGGAGTTACGCTGGTCTATCGCAGGACCATCCACAGGCCGGGGCTAGACCAGATGAACCCAAGCATCGACTATTCCGATCCCTATAACCTGAAATATGGCAATCCTCAGCTGACGCCCAGCCTCTCCCACGAGTTCAATCTGAACGTGGGAAAGGGAACGAACAACTATTATTTCAACTCCAGCCTTGGGCTGAACAAGGTTCAAAACATTTTCACCCAGATCACCACCCTTCAGCCCAACGGTACCACGCAGACGACCTATGAGAATATTTCCAACCGTACCGAGTATTCGGTGGGTTCCTGGTCGGGCTATACCTTCTCACGTGCGCTGAAGTTCAACCTGGGGCTCAACTATATCTACAGCCAGTACGGCGCCTATGACAAGACGGTGAACAAATACCAGGACAACGGGTCATTCTATACCAACTTCAACGTCAACTATATTCCTGCCAAATTGTGGAACCTGAGCCTCTCCTGTCTGTATAACCGCAACGGGAATCCGCAGGGCGTGTCCACCGCCACGATGAATATGAACCTGGGCATCCAGCGCAAGTTCTTCCAGAAGAAGTTCATTGTCACGCTGAATGTTTCGGATCCTTTTGTTCAGCAAAGCAATACTTCACAGGTGCATGGCCCTAATTTCAACCTGCAGTCATACAGCACTACGCAGACACGCAACTACCGGCTGACCCTTAGCTATGACTGGAATCATACTGTCGACAAGGGCCGGAAAAAGCTGCTGAAGGCGGCGCGGAAGAATGGGTTTGAGACAAAATAGTTATTGATCCCAGTATATCTTTCCCGACTTGACGACCAGGACGACCGTCCGGATATTTTCAATATGTTCCAGCGGGTTGCTGTTCACCAGTAAGAGATCCGCTTTTTTTCCTTTTTCGATCGTGCCGCATACGCCATCGATGCCAAGCGCCTCTGCTGCGTATTTTGTCGCGGCTGTAATAGCGTCTTTCGGGCTGAAGCCGGCGTCATGGACGAGGAGCTCCATTTCACCCTGCACGAAATTCTGCTGGTCGTCGTCTGTGCCCGCGCAAACCTTTATTCCTGCGCGGTGGGCCGCTGCCGTGTATACTTTTGTGATGGAGTAATAGAAGGCCCTCGACGTGTCCTGCTGCGCCCATTGGTGGTAGGCCGACATAGTGACGTCGAGCAGTGTATTGTTTTTCTTCATCAGGCTGAATAAAGCAGACAGGTCCGGAAGCGAGTCCTGCCAGATTTTTTGATCGCGTACGGATCTCCACCGGCGTGGGACGCTGTCCATCGACTGGTGCAGCAACAGCGGGGCATGGGAAATAGAGCCGACCCCTGCCCGGATCAGGTCTGCGGGTTTAGCCGGGTCCAGCCAGGCATGGCCCCAGACCAGCAGCCCCTGCCGCCTGGCTTCGGCGACGATACGGGTGACCAGAGCTGGCCCCAGGTTCGCGTAAAGCTTTATTCCTGTTGCACCTGTCCCTTTTGCCTCTGCTATCGCCAGCGGGAGATCGGTCGTGTCGGTCACGGCCTTCATATAGGGCATTCTACCCGCGATCCCTCCTTTGGACGAGGTCGTAGTCCGCGGGTCGTCAAAAAATGTGGGGCCTGCCATCAATGCCGAGAAATAGATATCTGGTGCGGTGATGTCGCCTACCCGGGCGTCTCTTGAGAGACCTGCAAGTATACGGGCGTCGCCTGCCATATCCCGGACGGAGGTAATGCCCGAGCGTAGCATGCGTTGCAGCGCGTTAAGGGTCGCAGCACGGTTGTCCGTCCCCGAGGGATCGGTAGCGAAGTGTACGTGGGTGTCGATGAGGCCCGGCAGCAGGAATTTGCCGCGCATGCGGATGAGGGGTGTGGAGTCCGGGAGGCTTTGGGCGCCATCCGGAAAAACGTCCGCGATCATACCGTCGCTGACCAGGATGGTCTGGTTCCGCAGGGGAGACTCGTGCCGGGCATCGATCAGGGTGACGCCGGTGAGGGCGTAGCTGCGGGATGGCTGCCGGGCAGGTTCCTGGGCAGGCGATGGAATTGTCATGACCGTCAGCGGCAGGAAAATCAGGAAGCGGATGGGATGGGGGATGCTCATATTCCTTAAGGTACTCAAAAAAATGAGGGTTTGCCCAATTTCTATAATTTTTTTACATTGTGTCATAATAACATAATGAAAAACATGCTTGCCAAACAACTTATTCCTGCTGTAGTACCGGTGGTATTTGCGGCACTCGGCTTTCTGTCCTGCGGACAGGCCGGCGACAATGGTAATACCTACCGTGATCTGAACAAGAACGGTAAGATGGATATTTACGAAGACCGGCGCCAGCCCTTGTCCGCCAGGGTCGACGACCTGTTGGCGCAGATGGCGCCGGAGGAGAAAGCCGGTATGCTGTTCATCAATGGGGCGCGGGTCAATGACGACGGCTCTATCGAAGACAAGCCGGCGACGGGGATGTTTGCGTTTGCTCCGAATGCGCTTAAGTTAGTGAAAGAGGACAGGATGAACCATTTTAATCTCTGGGCCATACCTTCTCCCGTGGCGCTCGCGCGCTGGTACAATACCATGCAGAAGTATCTGCAGGATTCTACGAGGCTGGGCATTCCTATGACCATCGCTTCTGATCCCCGGAATCATTTCAGCAACAACGTTTTCGCCATGGCGGCCAATACTTTTTCGCAGTGGTGCGAGCCGCTGGGGCTGGGTGCTATCGGCGATGAAGGCCTTACGCGGCAGTTTGCGGATGTCTCCCGGCGGGAATGCCTGGCCGTCGGCATCCGGGAGGCTCTGCATCCGCAGGTGGATCTGGCTACGGAGCCACGCTGGGCGCGTATCAGCGGTACGTTTGGGGAAGACGCAGCGCTGGCCTCGAGGATGGCTAAGGCCTATATTCTGGGATACCAGGGTGAGAAGCTGGATTCCAGCAGTGTGGCGACTATGACCAAACATTTTTCGGGTGGGGGGCCGCAGAAGGAGGGACTGGACCCGCATTTCCCGTTCCAGAAGGGGCAGGTCTATCCGGGGAACAACTTTAAGTATCACCTATTGCCGTTCGAGGCGGCTTTTGCCGTGCATACGGCGGCGATCATGCCTTACTATGGCGTGCCGATGGGGCAGACCAGCGAAGATGTGGGGTTCTCCTACAACAAGGACATCATCACGGGGCTATTGCGTAACAAGTACCATTATGACGGCGTGGTGTGTACGGACTGGGGGTTGGTTAGCGATGCTGATTTTGGTGGCGCCGTATGGCCGGCCAGGGCCTGGGGTGTGGAAAAGCTTTCGCGGGCCGAGCGGGTAAAAAAGATCATCGACGCCGGTGTAGATCAGTTCGGCGGGGAGAACTGTCCGGAGCTCGTCTTACAGCTGCTGAAGGAAGGTCGTATCACGCAGGCACGCATCGACAGCAGCGTTCGGCGGCTGCTGCTGCAGAAATTTGAACTGGGGCTTTTCGACAATCCTTTTGTCGATACCGCAAAAGTGGGGCAGGTTATAGGGCATCCTGCTTCCCTCAAGGCCGGCGAGGCCTCGCAGCGCAGGGCGATGACCCTGTTGAAGAACGACGGCAAGGTCCTGCCGCTTGCTCCGGGGAAGCTAAAGATTTATGTGCGCAATGTCGATCCAAAGGTCGCCGCTCAGTATGGGACCGTGGTTGACCAGCCGGAGAAGGCGGACATTGCCATCCTGCGACTGAATACGCCTTTTTACCCGGTGAAGACGAACATCCCCATCGCGGCGCTTTTTCATCATGGCGATCTTGATTTCAAGGGTAAGCAAAAGGACAGCATCCTGCAGCTGCTGAAGACGGTGCCGACCATCGTGGATATTTATATCGACCGTGCTGCTGTTATCCCGGAAATCAGCGCCCGTGCAAAGGGTTTGCTGGCGGATTTTGGCGCCAGCGATGCGGCCGTGCTGGACGTGATCTTTGGAAAGGACAAGCCGGGCGGCCATCTGCCTATCGAGCTGCCTTCATCCATGGAGGCCGTCCGTGCGCAGAAAGAGGATGTGCCGTATGATAGCAAGGCGCCGCTGTATAAGTTTGGGTATGGATTAAGTTATTAAAATAAAGTTAAAGGCCCTGTAAGGGGCCTTTAATCATTAAGAGGTCAGGGACTTCATGTCGATGACAAAACGGTATCTGACGTCTCCTTTCAGCAGCCTCTCGTACGCCTCATTGATCTGCTGGATATTGATCATCTCGATATCAGAAACGATATTGTGCTTGCCGCAGAACTCGAGCATCTCCTGCGTTTCGGCGATGCTGCCGATGGCCGAGCCGGCGAAATTGCGGCGGGGCAGCATGACATTGAAAGGTGCGATCCCGATTGGTTTTTCAGGAACGCCAACCAGGGCCAGCGTGCCGTCCAGCTTTAGCAGCTGCAGGTAGGCGTTGAGGTCATGATTGGCCGATACGGCGTCCAGGATGAAATGACAGCTGCTGCTGTGCTGGTTCATCTGGTCTGCATCTGTAGACAGGACCACCTCGTGGGCGCCCAGTCTTTTGGCGTCTTCGACTTTTGCAGCAGATGTGGTAAAGACCACGACGTGGGCACCCATGGCGCGGGCGAACCTGATGCCCATATGGCCGAGGCCTCCGATGCCGACGATACCTACTTTTTTTCCGGGGCCGGCCTGCCAGTGGTGCAGGGGCGAGTAGGTCGTGATGCCGGCGCAGAGCAGTGGTGCGACGGCGGCAAGGTCCAGGTTCGCGGGAATCTGCAAAACAAAACTTTCGTCGACGACAATGCTTTCGGAATATCCACCGAATGTTCTTGTGTCGAGTATCTTGTCGTGGTCATTATAGGTCTGGACGCATCCTTTGGCACAATACTGTTCGAGCCCATCCTGGCAATGCTCGCAAACCCGGCAGGAGTCGACCATACAGCCGACGGCGGCGAGGTCGCCCTTTTTAAATTTGTTGACGTGGTTGCCGACGCTGGTGACCCGGCCGACGATCTCATGCCCGGGTACAACCGGGTAGATGGAATTATCCCATTCGTTGCGTGCCTGGTGCAGGTCGGAGTGGCATACGCCGCAATAGAGGATCCCGATCCCGACGTCGTGCGCGCCAGTTAGGCGGCGGGGGATAGTGAGTCCGCCCAATGGCCTGTCGGCAGCATCTGTTCCATAGGCTTTTACGGTGGTCTGACCGGTTACGGTCTTTACGGCGCGGTTGAGGTGATTGATGTGCACAGAGAGGTGGTCGGCGAAGTCGACGGGCCGGCGCAGCTGCATTTGTCCCTGATCCGTGTCGATGGGGAACTGGCGTTCCAGCAGCTCGATAAAGAACGTGCAGATACGGTCGTTAGCGGTGCTGGGGGCGGACGGCTCTGCGGGACGGATCTTCATGACCTGATGGATCAGGCTGAGCACCATCGCTCTGATCGAGTCATATTTATAGGCGTAGCTGCCCTGGAGCTCTTTCTCCATATTTTGAAAGATCTCCCGAACCTCTTTTTGTTGCCGGGGCGTCAGCTTGAAGATGGGATCGCCGCCGGGTTGGAAGACCGGGTAAGTGTGCAGTGCTCCAAAGTCCTTAAAGAAATCCGGGGTGAAGATGCAGAAATAGCCGGTCTGGGGTCCCGAGGCTCTGCAGCTATAGGGAACCATTGGGTTGCCGAAGAAGAGGGCGCTCTCCTCTATATCGATCGATCTGTTGGCATAGTGGTAGACATTCCTGCCGATGACGAGGCTTATCTTGTAATAGCTTCTCCTGCTATAGGGTGCGGGTTTGCCGTTGGGGCCGCAGAAGGGTTCGCTTGGAAATATATTGAAATGCGCCATGTCGCCGCGGCGGGCCGAGCGGAAATTCAGTATGTCGGTAAAAAAGCCTTCGGGATCGTAAAATTCCATAGTTCAAATTTCCGTCGTCATCCGGGTCCGGGGGTAGCGCAAATCAAACAAAAAGTTATAAAAATCAAGCAGTATTTTTACCGGTACATATGAAGAACGAACAACTGGAAACGCTGACGATGCTGAGCGCGGGCTATAAGGCCTACCTGTATGACTGCGACGGGACGCTTGCGGATAATATGGGCGCCCATAAAGAGGCGTATGTAAGAGTGGCTGCTTCAAAAGGCGCTGTTATTGATGGGGCCATCATCGACGAGCTGGCGGGCTGGCCGGCGGTAAAGGTGATAGAGGAGATCAACAGAAGGTATGGGACGAGTTTTGATCCGGAGGAGTTCAAGGAACTGAAATACAAGCTTTTTTTGGAGGAATATATCGACCATACGCGTGCCATGGAACATGTGGTTGCGCATTTAAAGGCGCATATCGGAAAGGCGAGGATCGGGGTTGTTTCCGGCAGCAGGAGAGAGTCGGTCGAAAGGACGCTTAGTGTGCTTGGGATCAATGACCTGGTAGAGGTCATGGTCTGCTCGGGAGAAACGCTACACGGCAAGCCCTATCCGGACCCCTTTCTAAAAGCGGCGCAGCTGCTTGGTGTTGCGCCTGGCGATTGCCTGGTCTTTGAAGACGGACAGGCAGGGGTGCAGGCTGCTGAGGCGGCGGGGATGAAGTGGGTGAGGATAGACCAGCTATAGCTTTCTGATAAGATAGAGGATCAGAGAAAACAGCAGGCTGAATATCAGCATGGTTGTGATGGGAATATAGAGTCGGAAATTTTTTCTTTCGACCCGGATATCTCCCGGGAGATGTCCGATCCAGTGGAGCTTATCGTGGAAAAAGTAGACAAAAGCTCCGATCAGGATAATGATCCCACCGATGGCAAGAAGGTACAGGCCTGTATCTTTATTCATACTATAAAATTAAAAAAAATACATGCCGATGCATTGCCTGCAGTAGCAGCGATGGGGAAGAAGTGCTTATAAATTGAAACCGATTGCATTTTTAATCAAAAAGGCCTATTTTTAGGGTCGATTTTATACAAACGATTGTATTTTAAAGCCTTTAATAATGAACAAAGTTCTGTTTGCCGTCCTTACGCCAGTGGTCCTTGCAGCTTGTAATAATGGGGGAGCTCCCGCCACAGTATCTTCTGATTCCACGGGCGCAGATCCGTCGAAGACATCTGCCAATAAGACGCAGTATCTATCACAGCCGCTGGTAACAAATATCTATACGGCCGATCCATCGGCGCACGTGTTCAATGGACGTATCTATATCTATCCTTCTCATGACACGGCTACGGGGATACCTGAAGATGATCTGGGTTCACACTTTGATATGCGGGATTATCATATTCTGTCGATGGATTCGATCGGGGGTAAGGTTACCGACAACGGTGTGGCGCTGGACATCCGTAACATTCCCTGGGCAGGCCGTCAGCTGTGGGCGCCGGATGCTGCTTTTGCGAACAATACTTACTATCTCTATTTTCCCGTAAAGGACAAGAAGGACGTTTTTCATATTGGCGTCGCTACCAGCAAGAAGCCCGAAGGTCCGTTCGTGGCGGAGAAAGAGCCGATCGGGGGGACCTACAGCATCGATCCCTGTGTTTATAAGGATGACGACGGCAAATCTTATATGTACTTTGGCGGCATCTGGGGCGGACAGCTACAGCGGTGGAATAACAACCGGTATGATTCTACAAAGGGCAACCGGAAACAGGATGAGCCGGCGATCTTACCCCGCATGGCGAGACTCAGCGCGGACATGAAGCATCTTGCTGAACCGGTGAAAGAGATACAGGTCCTGGGCTCCGACAACAAGCCCTTCTTTGAAAAAGACAATGACAAGCGTTTCTTCGAGGGTTCCTGGGTGTTTAAATACCAGGGCAAATATTATTTCACCTATTCTACGGGCGATACGCACCGGCTTGTTTATGCTACGGGCAGCTCGCCCTACGGTCCCTTTATTTACCAGGGCGTTATCCTGAATCCGGTGGAAGGCTGGACTACTCACCATTCCATCGTTCCGTTCGGCGGCAAGTGGTGGTTGTTCTATCATGATACGCAGCTAAGCGGGAAGACCTTTTTGCGGAATGTCAAGGTTACAGAACTGCATTTCAATCCTGACGGAAGCATTCAGACCATAACGGCGCAGCACTGATAGGATATCACCACTTTCAGGTATAGGAAAATCGGGAAAAAGAAGCGAACTTATACGCCATAAAGGCATTTTATGGAGGAGCCAACCCGCCGGGAGTTCGCTGACTGGAGTTACCAGGAAGGGCTGCTGGAACTATTGGAGGACGGCGCTGGTCTCCAGGATATCGAACAACGATTCCTGGATGGGGAGCTGCAGGTCCGGGGGCGTTCGCGGGCGGGATCTGGTCGTTCAAAATTAGACGAGCTTATAAAATGGCTTCAGGGTTTCCGGAAAGAACGTATTATTTACGAAAATGAAAAGGTTTACGTTCCGATAATCGAGCTGTGGGCCCCGCCTGGGGGCAAGGCAAGGGTGGAGTATGGCATAGGCAGGGAGGGTAGCGTCTCCGCAGAGCTAAACCTTTTTGGCGTGGCGGGCTTTGGAGGCAGCAGCAAAAGAGAGATAACAGACAGTTTTGCTTTCAACGCCGGACCTCCGGGCACCAGCTTTGCCGTAGGAGTCCTTTTGACGGTGACGCACTATGTCAACAAATCCGGAAAGGGACAGTCTTTCGACCGCATCGATATCCGGGGCGTTGAAGGTGGAATTGATTCCAGACAGTCCAGTCTCTCTCCTATAGAATTCTTTTTACCGGGACAGGAGATATCGGAGAGCGACCTCCTCCCGGACAACTATAGCAATATTTACTATCGCCGGCTTTCAGCCGATACCAATGAAGGTCTCTCATCCTATAGACACAAGGTAGAAGAGTCCTGTGAATGGAACTTCGACCTTAGCCTGCCGCTTTTGAAAGACAAGGTCCATCTGGGTGCGAAGACCAGCCGGTCAGATTCCCTGGACGTCACATTCGAGTGCCCCAATGGTCATGATTATGTTTTCTTCAGCCTTTTCGGTGAAAAACGCGCCGTACCCTATTGCGCGAGAGTAGTCAAATAACACCACTTCATATGAAGCAGCTATCCCCGGAAGGGCGGGTTTGGCGTGATAGGTACTTCCAGGAGCTTGCGGCTTTCGGCGCCTCCGGAATGCGTGATGCTGAAGCGCTCGAAAATGCGGCGCAAAGTCTTGAGTTCCTTTTGCAGCGTGACCCGGAAGCAGGCGCCTTTGTGCAACGGCTGTCGATGCAGGCCGCGATGATCAGCCGCAACGGACAGCAGGACCTCATGGTCAGGCTGGCCAACAATGGCCTTATGGCGGGCATTACCCAGTATTCGGATGATCCGGAAGTCTGTGACCGGGCTAATGGCCTATTGCTGCTATTGATCACAGAGGCCAGGCTGAATGCAGGCGACCGGACGGCGGGGATACAGGCGCTCAAACGACTGAAGGATATTCCGCTGGGTTCGGAGCCTATAGATCGTTGGATAAAAGGCTTGCAGCATTATTTTTCCGGGAGGTTCGAGGAAGACATACTTGAGAAATATAAAGCCTGTGCCGTCTATACGGAGGCGATAGATCACCTGCGATCGCTGATGGAGAGCGACTCCGTCTTTCTGCAGCAATGGGTTGACCTGGTGTATGGTCCTGAGATGCAGGAAGGGGCTTCAGATCAGCAAAAGTTTGCAGTTCCGCTGCTGGAGCTGAAGGACAAGTATGTCAGGAGCTGTTGTGGACTCGTGCGTTGTCAGGATGTGCTTGGCGATGAAGCCCGCCAGCGGAAGAACGCTCTTGCCGCGCTGGAGGCTTTGGATCAGACAGGCCTCAGCATGAGCATCGATCCTTTTTCTTTTATATCCGTGCTCAGCTGGCTTCCGGGTCACGAGGGCCGGCAACAGGCGGAGCGTCTGCTTGCTCATATCGGGAAGAACAGGATGGAATGGGAAGTGGCGGTGAAGACAGGTATTGCGGTTTCTATTAACAGAGAGGGCCAGTTCCGGGAGGCGGCGGGTCTGGCTTTTGAGGCGCAGCGGCAGGCAGGGCAACTGACCTCGAGCATTGCCTCTGTCTTTACGTCGGGTCTGCTGACCGAGATAACCCATCTTCATAAGGCGGATAATGCACACAGCTTCGCCGACTACTTCCTGAAGGCTCTGGCGCTGGCCGTCTATAAAGATCCGACAGTCTGGGCGAATCCCTATTACCGGTCGCTTTTCGAACGGCCCGTGCTGATCGTGCTGGAGAATATGCTGGAGGAATATAGCACGACTGGCGATAGGAAGAAGAGCGTAGAGCTTTCAATTCTGCTGGACGCTGCCAGGGCGGGGACCGCCGCTGATTTTCAGCGATTCATGGAAGGTTATGCGGGGATGGAGGATATGGGTGGGGAAGTGCGGGCCGGGATGGAGCTTGCGAGGGATACGCTGGGTAGGATATATGCGGCGCTGCCCCCCGGCGCGCTGGCCCTGGTGCTGCAGCCGCTGGCGGATGGCATGGGATTCCTCATGATAAGCCGTGCATGGGAGCAGCGGGAGTGGGTAGTCTCGGGCAATGAATACAGGACGTTGGTAGCGCAGCTGCAGGAGGCTGCCGGCGAGTCGCTGAAAGAATTACAGGTGACGGCAGCTATTTCCCCGGATCTGCTGACCGACGCGGGCGCAGCCTTGTTCAATGGGCTGCCGCCTGATGTCCGGAATGCCATGGGTCGGCACGAGACCCTGCTATTGATACCCGACTATAGTTCTGATGGCGGCGTGGTTCCCTTTGAGCTGATGTACGACGGAACTTCTTTTGTCGGAGAAGAGATCGTCACTGCAAGATATATTTCCCTGAAGCATCTGGCGCGATCACTGGATGCCGCTGCCCCGCAGCCGGGTCAGGGCAGGGCGCTGGTCACGCCGATAACCGATGCTACCAACCTCGAAGCCGACAGGCTGGAGAGCGCAGGCCCGGAATGCGAGGCGATCGTACAGCTGCTGCGTGCTTCGAAATATGATATTCCTGACGTTGCGCAGCAATTGACGCCGGCTTATTACACGGATAGGATGTCATTCCTGGATATCCTGCATATAGCGGCCCATGGCGAATCGGAGGAGGGCGATGAGTGGCTGCTGCTGCCCAATGATGAAAAGTTCTATGTCGACGATCTATATGTCCGCAAACAGCGGTCGCTGCCTTTTGTCTATCTGAATACCTGTCATCTGGGCTTCACGAGATATCTGGGCGCCGGGATAAGGAGGGGCTTTGCCTTCAATCTTATCGAGGCCGGGGCGCCCGCCGTGATTGCGAATACCATCGAAACGCTGGATTCTCAGACCGCCCGTCTGTCGATCGGCTTTTACCGGCGGGCATTGACGATGCCTGTCGGTGAGGCGCTGAAGAAGACCCGGCGCGATATGCTGAACAAGGGCGTTTCTCCGGTGATATGGGGAAGTGCGGTGCTATTGGGCGATCCATACTTTAGACTGCCAGACCCGGGGAAGGGGCAATGGCAGGTTACGCAGGCTAATGTCTCTGTCCGCCTGCTGGATGCTTTTTTGGATTTTGGGTCAGTGGACAGGAATTCGGTCTGGCAGGAGGCCGTCGGCGAGCTGGGAGCCGGCTACAATCCCAGACTCGAAGCCTCCATGTTGCTGTTGCAGGCTGTGGAAGGGTATGAAAATACCGACGAAGAAGAGAAGGCCCGGCTGTCGGCGCAGCTGATCCGGCTGGCGGATATGCTCGATCATTTGCCTGCGAAGGCCTATTTCCGATTGATAGAGTTCCAGCGGCTGGAAGAGGCCGGCGAGCATAAGGAGGCCTATGCGGCCGCGAAAGATCTTATTTTGTACCTGGAGGCGCTGTCGTCCGCCAGTGAGAAATGGGGCGCGTTATTGCGCCAGGTGCAGGCCAAGAAGAAAAGATTTGAGCTTGCTTTCGAGGGGCGCAGCCCGACCATCCTTGGACCCGGCAGCCAGCAGTCGGATGAAGTGCTGGCGGCGGCGCTGGATACTATCTATTCCGCCCAGGAGCAGGATGCGGTGTACGATGAAGTAGCTCTGCGAGATGAACGCACTTCCGGGGACATGGTTTGGAACGCAATCGTCCTTGGACACGGCAGCCGGCTGGAGGACAGCCGGGAGACGATAGCATTCGCCAGGCAGCTTTGCCGCAAGCTGATCTATGCAAAGACCCTCGCCGCGGCGGCCGCAAAGGATGCCCCGAGGCTGGTGGCGGGCATGCTCAGGTGGCTCTGGTCGGTACAGAATCTATCTTATCTGGCGCCGGAGATGGCGGAGGGGCAGTCGGGTACGTTCACTGCTTTTATTGCAGATGTCAACCAGCGCTGGGTCAGTGCGATGGACCAGCCCTGGTATGAGCTGCTTTCCGGTCTCGAATTGGAATTGAACGAGGGCCTGGCCCGTCTGGATGCTCTGCCCTACGATGAATTCTATGATCATCTTGATGCCATATTTGAGAAATTTACCGGGTCTTCGATACAGGCCCTTGAGGATATCAGAAAAGACTATCCGGATAGCTTTCCTGTCTGCAGCGCTTATATTGCAGGGATGATCACTGACAGGAACGACTATTCCTATGTGGACGGATCAATACCTGAAACCATGCAGAAGAAAATGGATGATCTCTATTACAAGATCTCGGACAATCAGAAGGCTGATTTTCAGGGATATCTTTTTAAAGGATATGAGACCGTGAGGAACAGGGCCTTCAGCGATATCGACAAATGGAGGATGGGCAGCGGCACGCGGAATTAAATAATTCCGTAAATTCAGCAACCACTCTTTCATTAAAAAACCTTGCTATATGAAAAATGACCTGACCCGGCGCAAGTTTGTTGAAATGACGGCTGCTGCCGGGCTTGCTTTTACTATTGTTCCGAGACATGTACTTGGAAGGGGATATGTAGCCCCCAGCGATAAGATCACACTGGCCTATATCGGCATAGGCACCCAGGGGATCAGGGAATTGCTGCCCTTGCTGGCGGTGCCGGAGATACAGGTGGTGGCGGTCTGTGATCCCAATAAGGAAGCCAGGGGTTACCGGGACTGGGGCATCAACTATCTCAAGGACGAGATACGTAAAACCATCAAAAAGCCGGACTGGGGTCCGGGGGGCGACAATACTATTCCCGGCGGAAGGGATAATGGAAAGGATATTGTAGATACTTATTATGCTACCGTGCGGCCGGAGAAGACGTACAAAGGCTGTGCCGCCTATGCCGATGTGCGCGAACTATTGGAAAAGGAAAAAGACCTGGATGCGGTCAAGATCATGACGCCCGACCATTTGCATGGAGTGCTCTGCATGGCGGCTTTGCGACGTGGAAAGCATGTGCTGGTACACAAGCCCATATCCAACAGACTTATCGAGGGAAAGATGGTGATCGAAATGGCCCGGAGCCATCCGAAGTCCATCACGCACCTCATTCCCTGGGATTCCAACGGTTCGATGGACACGGTGATGGGCTGGATCAATGCGGGCGCTATCGGTACACTGAAGGAAGTACATAACTGGACCAACCGTCCCGTATGGCCGCAGTATCCCGAGCTGCCGACAAACAAGCCAGCCGTTCCCGACGGTTTCAACTGGGACCTGTGGCTGGGGCCAGAGGCGGAGCGAGCATATCATCCGAACTATACCCATATGGTATTTCGGGGATGGTATGACTTTGGCGGGGGCTCGATGGCAGATATGGGGCACTATAGTCTTTGGACCGTTTTCAAGGCGCTGCAGCTCACCTCCCCTACCGTGGTAGAACCACATAGGAGTCATTTCTGCGATTTCAATGGAGCCGTTCCGTTCAGGGTGAATAACGACTTTTCTTTTCCCATGGCCAGCACCGTGAGATTCAGCTATCCGGCCAATGGTGGCAGGGGCCCCGTTGATCTTTACTGGTATGACGGCGGAATGCGCCCGTGCCTTCCGGATGAGCTGGCGAGGGAAAATAAAGAGCTGCCACAGGAAGGGATGCTGTTTGTCGGGGATAGGGGGAAGATACTTGCGGGCTTCAATGTGCAGAACCCGCAGGTCATTTCCGGTCAGAAAATGGAGGCGCCGGCCGCGGGTAATAATTCGAAGGGTGACCAGGTGCAGCAGACTTCGGCCGCCCTTCCGCTGTTCGTAGAAGCCTGTAAGACCGGCAAGCAATATCCCGGGAATTTTGGCGAGGCCGAATATCTTACGGAGGCTGTGAATCTGTATGCGGCTTCATTGAGGGCCAATCAGCTATTGAGATACGATGCGGTCAATCATTCCATCACCAATGTGGCTGATGCCAATAAATACCTGAGCCGCGAGTACAGGCAGGGATGGGACCCTGCAACCATTTAGTAATGACATAACGACAATTATATGACGACGATCAATCGCCGGAAGTTCATCGGCAAAATGGCAGCTGGCGCTGCCTTTGGTTTAGCGCCGTTGCTGGCAAATGCAGGGATGCTGAGCATGCCGATCGGCTTCCAGACCTTTCCTATCAGAGACATACTGGCCAAGGATTTTCCCGGCACGTTGAAAATGATGGCTGCGCAGGGCTATCAGCTTACGGAGATGTGTTCGCCGAGGGGATATGCAGACATCGGTTATGGCCCGCTGGTGGGCATGAAGGCGTCTGAGATGCGTAAAATAATCAACGACGCAGGGCTCAGCTGTCCGAGCTGTCATTTTGGTTTTGCCGAGTTTGGCGATCCGCTGGACGAGCGTATTGAATTTGCGCACGGCCTGGGACTTAGCCAGATGATCTGCTCTACTTTCTGGCTGCCCAGGGAATCGACTTTAAACGACTATCTCGCCGCGGCGGACAAGCTGAATGCGGCGGCGGAAAAGATAAAAAAAGCCGGCATGCAGACCGGCTTTCACAATCACGATTTCGAATTTCATGAGCTCGAAGGCCAGCTCATCTACGACGCGTTGATGAAGCGCCTGGACCCTGCCCTCGTGAAGATGCAATTCCAGACGGAGGTGATCAATCTCGGGTACAAGGCGTCGACCTACTTTAATAAATATCCGGGCAGGTTCGTCTCTGCGCACCTGTCCGACTGGACTGCGGACAAGCGACAGGTGCCGGTAGGGCAGGGGATTATCGACTGGAAAGAATTCTTTACGGCTGCGAAGACCGGAGGCGTGCAGAACTTCTTTGTCGAGATGGACCTGGATAAATTCAGGGACAGCGCGACCTATATCCGGTCATTGTGATCGGGCCCTGTCTATTGGCTGAGCGTTATTTTAAGAACCTGGCCACCGCCAATGGCTTTGGGGCTGAATCCCCAGTTGGATACATAGAGGTTGCCGTCTGGGCCCATCGTCATGCCGGTGGGAAGCGATAGTCCTGTAGCGATCGTCGTCACGTTGCCGGATGGATCGATCTGCAGTACTCTTCCCAGGCCGGGCGTCGGGAAGGGTGCGCCGACCGTCATTTCCAGCACATACATTCTGTCACGGTTGTCAAATACCAGACCCAGCACGGTATTGAGACCGGTCGTTGTTACTTTTATCTCTCCTGACGGCGTGATCTTAAAGATCCTGGAAGCGCCCCCGGGGATCGGGAAGGGATATAGATCGCCCACATAAAAATTGCCGTGATAGCTTAGCGCGGTGGGAACGATATGTCCCTGGCTGGCTGAGATGTCGATGACCCGGCTGATGTTGCCGGCTGTGGTTACTTTGACGAGCTCGCCATGGTTGGGTTCGAGCGCATACAGGTCGCCGTGCAGCTCGATCATGCTGTACCAGGTGCCGTCAGGCTCAAAATCCTCCGGCTCTGGATGCGATACCGGGTGAGCCTGTTGCCAGGCGCTGAGATTGGCTATCAATGTCCAGCTGCCGTTGGGACTAACCTTTACGATGCCATTGGGAATGGATGGAACGCCGTGGGAACAACCGCCCCCGGCCAGTATGGCGTACAATGTGTTTCCGATGAATGCCACGTCTGCGACTCCTTCCACGTCCCCGCCGATGATCTCACTCGCCCGGCTGGAGGGTAGATTGTCGGTGATGGTCGTTCGGATGCCGGCCGCATTAACCTTCGATATCCGCCCGCCCGTGGGACTCCCGGTATAGGGGCCTACGGGAGATACCACAGAGTCACACAGGCCTCTGGAGGAGTTGTTCCCGCCGATACCGCCTTCCGCCACATAGAGATTGCCGTCAGGGCCGAATTTCAGTCCGCGCGGGTTATTGAAGCCCGTTGAAAAAACTGAAACCGTGCCCTGTATGTTGGCTGAGGGCTTTGCGTTGAGCAAATTTGCCCTTAAGCTCAAGCCAGGCTGTTCGGTTGATCTCAGTCCCTTTTGACAGGAAGACATGGCGATCATGGCGGGGATACCAATCGCCAATAACCGGGTAAAATTTTTCATAAATACCTCCTTTAAATTGGTGAATTAATGAGAAAGGTTCCAAAGGAAATTCACAACTGTTGAAGGAGAAGGCCGGTGATAAATTGTTGAAACGGATAAGAATGTGGTTTGAGGGAGATGTGGTTTGGAGGGAGATATCTAAGGTACTCAATTTCGACGGGGACGCCAAGAATTTTTGCATTAATAAAAAATATAATACATTTGATGCGGCCTTCTCTCATTTAGATACTTCTCCCACAAAGGATTCCATTTCTGATCTTCTAAATTTTTAAACCACTACTACCATGCAAGCAATCCAGTATTTTGCCGCAAGTCGGCTTTGCCGGTCGATCCGGGCCACTAACGGTCCGCTCCTTTTTACATTCCTTTTGGGGTTGTTCTTTTTCCTGCCGGACAATCGATCGTCTGCGCAGACAACGGACGCCAAACCTGTCTATGCTTCCGTTACATATATCAAAGTCCATCCGGAAAAGGAAGCGCAGTATCGGGAGCTATTGAAAAAGTATGGGAAGAAGATCAATGAATATTTTTATAAGAACAAGCTCATTCTGGGCTGGTACATGCACCAGGTCATTATGCCTTCGGGCGCTGCCGCGGAATACGATTATGCGGCAGTCAATGTATCCTCCAGCCTGAAAGATCTGCTGGATGATTCCGTTGGCATACGCACTGTGTTCAAGAAAGTTTTCCCGGCGATGACAGACAAGCTATTCGATTCGATCGCGAGTCAATATCAGCGGGCAAGGACAATTGTCAAAAGAGAAGTTTTCCGGTCTGTGACCGGTCTGAACATGGACCCCGCGGCGCCGCCGACCAAATATGTCTCTCTTGATTTTATGAAGACCTTGCCGGGTAAAGCCGCAGAATACGAGAAAATGGAAAAGGAGACCTGGATGCCCCTTCATAAAGAAAGGGTCAATGAGGGCGCTATCAAGGACTGGCAGCTGTTTGAAAAGATCATGCCTTATGGCGCCAAGGAGGAATCCGATTATGTGACCGTGCAGTTCTTTAACGACCTTTCCACGGTGGAGAATCCCAAATACATGGAATCCTTTAACAAAGTATGGGCGGGACAGGACGCCAATAAATTCATACAGAATACAGAAAGTACGAGGACGCTGGTGAAAAATGAATTATGGATGTTGATCGATTATGTTGACGGAACCAATACAAAATGATTGTTCATTCTGCTGAATAAAAAGGCGGGCCGTCGGCGCCCGCCTGGTGATTTATGATACGCTTATTACGCGATGTCGAAGCGGTCGAGGTTCATCACCTTTGACCATGCCGATACGAAGTCATGCACGAATTTTTCTTTGGCGTCCTCGCAGGCGTATACTTCGACCAGCGCGCGCAGCTCGGCATTGGAGCCAAACACGAGGTCGGCCCGGGTCGCGGTCCACTTGAGGGCTCCGCTGACGCGGTCGCGTCCTTCGAAGAGGTCGCCGGCTTCAGATGTGGCGCTCCACTTCGTGCGCATATCCAGCAGGTTTAGGAAGAAGTCGGTGGTGAGCGTTTCCGGACGATGCGTGAAGACGCCGTGTTTTGACTGGTCGAAGTTGGTGTTCAGCACCCGCATTCCACCTACCAGCACCGTCATCTCGGGTGCAGTGAGCGTCAGCAGCTGTGCTTTATCAACCAGGAATATATCGGCTTTTGCGGCATACCGGGGCTGCGCGTAGTTGCGGAATCCGTCTGCTACCGGTTCGAGCGCATCAAACGATTCCACATCGGTCTGCTCCTGGCTGGTGTCAGCGCGTCCGGGTGTAAAGGGAACGCTGACGGTGTAGCCTGCGTTCCTGGCCGCCTGTTCGACCGCCACGCAGCCTCCCAGGACGATGAGGTCGGCCAGCGATACCGCCTTGCCGTCACTCTGTGCGCTGTTGAACGTATTTTGGATACCCCCGAGCGTTGTCAGCACTCTGGACAGTTCGGCAGGGTTGTTCACTTCCCAGTTCTTTTGCGGGGCGAGCCGGATGCGGGCGCCATTAGCGCCGCCGCGTCTGTCGGAGCCACGGAATGTGGACGCCGAAGCCCAGGCGGTTGTCACCAGCTGTGAAACGGAGAGTCCCGATCTGAGCAGCTGGTCTTTCAGCGAAGCGATGTCCTGTTCATTGACCAGGGGATGTGAGACCGCGGGAACAGGATCCTGCCAGATCAGCTGTTCGGCGGGTACTTCGGGCCCGAGGTAGCGGAGACGGGGTCCCATGTCGCGGTGCGTCAGCTTGAACCAGGCCCGCGCGAATGCGTCGGCGAACTGATCGGGGTTTTCGTAGAACCGGCGGGATATCTTTTCGTAGATAGGATCCACCCTCAGGGAAAGGTCGGTCGTCAACATGGTCGGCGCGTGGCGTTTGCTCGGATCGTGTGCATCGGGCACAGTACCGGCGCCGGCGCCATCCTTCGGCGTCCATTGAAACGCGCCCGCGGGGCTCTTTGTCAGCTCCCATTCATAACCGAAGAGGTTCTCGAAGAAATTGTTGCTCCATTTTGTCGGTGTGGTGGTCCATATCCCTTCCAGGCCGCTGGTGATGGCATGTCCTCCGCTGCCGCTGCCATAGCTGTTGCTCCAACCAAGGCCCTGCTCTTCGATCGATGCTGCCGCGGGCTCTTTGCCGACGTGCTTCCCCGCAGAGGCGGCGCCATGGGTCTTGCCAAAGCTATGTCCCCCGGCGATCAGAGCTACGGTCTCTTCGTCATTCATGGCCATCCGTCCAAAGGTCTCGCGGATGTCGCGGGCTGCGGCGATGGGGTCCGGTGTTCCGTCGGGGCCTTCGGGATTTACATAGATCAGGCCCATCTGTACGGCGCCGAGCGGATTTTCCAGCTGGCGTTCGCCTTCATATCTTTTATTCCCGAGCCATTCTGTCTCGGAACCCCAGTAGGTGTCTTCGGCAGCCTCCCATACATCCTCGCGTCCTCCGCCAAATCCGAAGGTCTTGAATCCCATCGATTCGAGGGCGCAGTTGCCGGCCAGCACTATGAGATCGGCCCAGGAAAGCTGCTTGCCATATTTCTGTTTGACCGGCCACAGCAGGCGGCGCGCCTTATCGAGGTTGGCGTTGTCGGGCCAGCTGTTCAGGGGTGCAAAGCGCTGCATGCCTCTGCTTGCGCCGCCGCGTCCATCGCCGATGCGATAGGTTCCTGCGGCGTGCCACGACATCCGGATCATAAACGGGCCATAGTGGCCAAAGTCTGCCGGCCACCAATCCTGTGAGGTGGTCAGCACGTCGACGATGTCTTTCTTTACGGCGGTCAGGTCGAGCTTTTTAAATTCTTCGGCATAGTTGAACCCTTTGTCCATCGGATCAGACAAAGAGGAGTGATGTCTGAGGATATTCAGGTTCACCTGGTTTGGCCACCAGTCGCGGTTCCTTGTTCCGCCACCTGCGACTTGTTTCAGCTGACCTCCTGTAAATGGGCATTTGCCTGCAGCGCCCGGATGGTGCACTGTTGCATAGTGAAGCGTGTTATTTTCCATGATGAGTGCATTTGTGTGAAGTAAATGTATAGAAGTTTTGACGTTCGGCGTTATAGATAGTTTTGATGGCGTATCGAGAAAATCTATATGTTTGTATATGTCTATAGCTAAAGCTGTAACCCTTTTCCTTTTTATATTATGGTCGACCTGTCTGCTGGCGCAGACCGGCAACCAGCTCATCGATGGCAGAAGCAATGATCCTTTCTGCCTCAATTTCCAGACGCTGATCTCCAAAAAACCAAAAGAAGTGCTTTTGGGTGTTCATATTCAGGAGGACGGCAACGTCTATTTTATGATGGACAATGAAGCCTGGTTTAATAAGCTGTTTGTCCCGGGCATGGGAATTACTGCGGATATTGTCAGTGAAGACCGGTATTCATGTTCGCGTGATCTTTCCGATGCGGGTTTATGGACACCCTGGTGAACCTTAGTGCGCCCGATACAGTTGCAGGGCGGCGTTATAGTTACCAGCGGGCGGTAGAGGTAACGGTCCCTTTTGAAAAAAATAAAGATACCTACAACGGATCACGCGTACAAGCCATAATCGATTCATTACATCTCGGTAATTGCAATATAAAGCAGGTAGATATCCGCGCATACTCATCGGTGGAAGGTGCTGAGCGTATCAACCGTCAATTGATGAAGGGAAGGGCGAATGCAATGGTTGCTGTCTTAAAGAAAATGCAGCCCGATCTGAAGGGGATCGATATTCTGGTCGCAGAGAACTGGATGGAGTTCTACCGGGATGTCCAGGCGACAAGGTTCGATGGGCTTGCCAACATGACCCGTCCCGGGATAAAGCTGAAGCTGCTGAACAGGGCTATCGCTGATAGTATTGAGCCGATCCTGTCAAAAGAGAGAAAGCGATCGTGACCTTTTTATATGAGCAAAAGCACGGTCCGCAGAACGTATCGAAGGACGCGCTGCTCGGCGCTTTTTCCCATGCGGTGTCCGGAAAAGAGATCGCCAAAGCGAGGAATATCCAGCGGCAGATATTCGATCTGATCAATGACGACAAGCTCCCCGAGGAATACCTGTACCGGTTGGAAGTTCCGAAAGAGAAGACCTGGTGGCAGCTGATCAATGACCGCATCGTATTTGAGTACCAGATATCCCTGTCTGATCAGGACGAAGCTTTTCGGGCATTTGAGGAGCTTAGAGCGCTTGATCCCGGCAATGGGAGGATCAACTACAACCTCTGCACGTTTGCATTGATGAGATGGCAGATCTATGATTCTGTAGATCAACGGCAGCTCCTTGCCGATATCAACCAGCTGGGGGGGCAGGGGATCGACCAGTCCCTTGTAAAAAGGTTGCTGGTCAATTATAATATTTTATTAAGCAATGTTCTTCTTAGACAGGGGCGGTATGACGAAAAGGACAAGGCGGTACAATATATAAAAGACAGTTACGAACCCCTTCCTCTGACGGACCAGGACCGATTTTCTCTTGCGAAGTATTTTGAGTTCTATTCTCAACGTCAGTGGGCCGAAGATATAATTGCTCATCGGGTCGACCAGCTGGATGTTTCAGAGGATCTGGTCTTCTATTATGTCAATCTTGGTTTTTTCAATAGGGACCGGCAGACGGACGAGCGATTTTCGAAGGCGCTGATCAATTGCTTTACTTTAGATCGGGCGAGATTTTGCAGGTTCTTTAAGCCGATCGATAGGGGAGGCGCCAGTATACAATTGCTGGAGGACAGCAGGTTCAGGCAGCTGTACTGCGAAAAATGCCGGCAGGGTGATTGAGTAGGCGGATTATGCCGCGGAGGTCAGTAGCTCGATCTGGAAGGTTGTGCCATGGTGTTCTTCGCTTTGGACGCTGATCGTGCCGCCGTGGGCTTTGATGATCTGGCTGACGATGGCGAGGCCGAGGCCGAAGGACGTTTCGCCTGCGGTGCCCAGGCGTTTGACGGCGGCGTCGATAGTAAAGAGTTTTCCTTCGATGTTCTTGGGGATGCCCATGCCCTTGTCGCTGATGGAGATGACCGCTTTATTGCCCTGGCGCCGGAGGGCGAGGTCGATGTCTGCTCCGTCGGGGCTGAACTTGATGGCGTTGTCGAGCAGGTTGATGATGACGCGCCAGAGCTTATCGTGGTCTGCGAGCAGGGTTACCGGCTCTGCTTCCAGATGAATAATTTGTTTCTTTCCTCCCGCCTTGAACTGGAGGGTCGATACACAGGTTGCCAGCAGCCGGGAGAGGTCGATCATCTCCAGCTGCAGGCTTCCGATGGGGAGGTCGAGGTGCATGATACCTCCTACCAGGTGTAAAGACTGGTCGGCGGACTGACCGATCAGGTCCAGCCATGTCTTTGTTTGTGCGCTCAGGTCGGTCTGCTGTTTTAGAAGACCAACGGCTGAAGAGATCGCCCCTACCGGATTGCGCAGGTCGTGTGCGATGGACTTGAGCGATCGCAGGTACATCGCCTGATCTTCATTCAATGCATTGATTGCCGTCTGAGTCTGCCGGTTCTCGGCGAGCAGGGCCTTATTGAGCCGGTTCAGCTGACGGATATGGGCATTCGATCTTTGTGCGCCCTTCCGGATGAGGAAGGCGATGACTATCAGCATGATGACGATCGGCACGGCCAGCAGCAGGTAGATGGTCTTGACGTGGTCGCGCTGTTTCAGGAGTTCGATAGTGTACTTGTCTTCGAGGTGCACCAGTTCACGGGGAATGTCTACGGAGGATGCGGCAAGTCTTGTATGCAGCGAGTCTTTACGGGTATTCCAGGCATTGAGTGACGCCCAGGCGCCCGACCAGTCGCCGGATCTGCCGAGCCACTCGGCATGTAGTAGTTGCCAGTCCAGGTCCATGTCGGGGGCCGACCGGTGATCGAGCGCGGTGCGAATCTCGTCCAGCCCGGTGCGGGCTTCGGCGAGGTGGCCCTGGGCCAGGTTCAGACGGACGGTTTTGAGCAGGATGGACAGCGCATTGCCGGAGTCATGGAGGGGCCGCATGTTGACGGAAATGCTGGTTCGGTAGAGGTGCCAGGCCCTCGCGGTATCTCCGTGGTACAACGCGTAGTCGCCCAAATTACCAAGAACGACCGCTTTCGCCGTTTCGATATAGATGCGGTGGGAGGAATCGGGGACGAAAGGCCGGGCTTCCCTGCTGATGAACGAAAGGGTGCTGTCGAAGTAAAAGGCCGCGCTGTCCCATTTCTTCATGGCGGCGTAGCATTCGCCCATATTGTCGAGGTTGCACTGTTCGTAGGCAAAGGCCCTGAAGTCCGGGCGGCAGGCGGCGAACTGATGAAAGGCCAGGTCAAAGAGGTTGTGTGCGTCCGTATAGCGTCCGGCCCGGAAGCTGGCCATGGCGATACGCTGGGTATATTCCGCCATCGTACAGCTGTCGCCGAGGTCCTTAATGGCCTCCAGCCCTTTTTGATAGTAGAAGAAGGCGCTTTCCAGGTTGTCTTCCTGCTGATAAGTTTCGGCTTTATCGATAAGGCATTTGGCGTACTCCCGCGGGTACCGGTTGCGGGCCTGTTCGCTGGACAGGAGTATCAGGCCGCTGTCAACATATCGTTCGGCACTGGCGAGGTCGTGTGCGGTATTATAATAGTAATTCCCTTTATAGTCATAGCGACGCAGCAGGTCAAGGATACCGGGGGAAGGATATCGGGCATAGACAGAGTCGACGAATCGAAAGGCCTCATGGGGAGGAAGGCTCATGCTGTCCATCTGGCGAAAGAGCTTGTCGAAGTAGGCCGGGTGATCGGGCGGAAGAGACGTCGGGTGCTGACAGCGCACGAACAGCGCGACCAGGAAGACAACGGTGGCGCATCTAACAGAGAGGATATCAGAGCAGTTACCCGGCATAGGAGAATTGCAAACGAAAGAGGTGGCGTCCGCAGTATGAGGAGAAGTGGATAAATATGCTTTTTTTCAGCGGGTTATCTCCAGGTAAGCAGCTGGAGGAAGGGCCGGGATTGGGGATATCAGCGGGGTTGAGGAATGTTTTGCAGGGGGGAGGGGATAATTTTTTATGGCGGAAGTTTGACGGGAGCGGCGGTTTTTGACTCCAGACCATGTGTTAAGTAGGTGATAATTAGATCGTTGCCGGGTATCTTGAGACGTCTGGCCCATTTGCCGGAGTCTTTGGTGCCCTGCCCCTGGCATTAGATTTTAAGTAAATATTTAAAACCATGTGATTATGAAAACAAGACTAAGTCTGATGTTAGTCACTACCGCTACTGCCGCTGTTTTGTTGGGTGGATGTGTTTCGAGTAAAAAGTATAAAGCATCTCAGGCAGCCCTCCAGCAATCAAAGAATGACAGCGCCAGGCTGGCGCAGCAGGTGACCTCCTTAAATGGAAATGTACACGACCTTGAAGAGAAGAATAGCGCCCTTCAGCGGTCGTTGGACAGCAGTTCCAATAATTATGCGACCTCTCAAAAATCGCTTAATTATTATCAAAATTACTTTAGCCAGCAGCAAAGTGCAATGTCACAGGTCAGCGACGATCTGAAAGGCGCCATGTCGCAGGCCGGTCTTGCAAATGAAGACGTTCAGCTGGTGAACAATACCGTCTATGTCCGCCTGGATGAGGACAAGGTCTTTAAAAAGAACAGCACTGCGGTCACTACCAGCGGTAAGCAGGCGTTGAACAGCCTCGCGCAGGTGATCAGGAACCGGTCTAACGTCAACGTCATGATCAACGATGGGGATTCTTCGACGGGTCAGGTCAGCAACCCTGCCATGTCTTCCTCCTCAGGGAATGAGAATGCGACTATGACGAACGACAATATGACCACTCGTACGACCACAAAACACCGGTCTTCCCATCATGGTATGGCTACCCGGAAGTCAGCGGCTCCCGGCGGTACTTCCGGCGCTTCAAGCTCAGCCAATAGCAATGTTGCATCGAATACGCCCAAGAGTGACGCCACAGCAACGACGCATAAAAAGGTACACCATAAAGCCTCGGGATCGGAAGGCGGAATGACGATCTACAACAACATGCCCAGGGCCAAAGGAAGCAGGGCATGGGCGCTGAAGCAAGGCCGTATGAATATGGTCGCGAGCAATTTCCTGCAAAACGGTATTCCAAAAGTAAATATGACGCTGAAGCAACCTTCGCCGAATGGTAATCCAGGTAGCAATATTAATGTGGTCATTACGCCTGTCATGAACGATTTTAATCCGCAGAGCGGGACTTCTGCCGGAAGCAGGTAAATTTTTGGATCCAACCTGGGGTTGATCACTATACTGAACCTTGACCGGTCTTCGCCGGTCAAGGTTTTTTAATGCACGATAACTGCAGTGATGCAATAATTGAATCAATATTTGCGTTGCAGGATGGCCGCCCGAACAACTATTATGTTTCTTCTTCCAGCGGCAAGGACACCGTGACCTACGGCACAAGCTCTTCCAAACCATGGAAAACCATCGCCTATCTCAACACGCACACTTTGCATGGTGGCGATTCTGTTTTCCTCAAATCGGGGGATGTGTTCGTTGAGTCCCTTTACCTTAACAATTCCGGCAGCCAGGCGAGCCACATCGTATATAGCACTTATGGAGGCGCCGCCCGTGCCGTTATAAGCGGCTTTTACACCCTGACCGGGGGAACTCAGATCCCAGGCACTAATATCTATGAGTTCTTTTGCCCGGGCCTGACCAGGTATACGAACCTGCTGGTGATGGATGGTGTCCCGCAGGCTATGGGTCGTTGGCCTGATACCGGCTACCGGACTTATACTGCCATTACTTCGACGACCATCACCGATGCAACTCTGCCGAATACTACCAACTGGACCGGGGCGTACCTGGTAGCCCATGACGAGTTCTATATCATCGATACGGCGCTGATCACCGGCCAATCGAGTGGTGTGATCACTGTCAATCAGCCGTTCAGCGACACAAACGTGCACCGGGGCAACGGTTATTTTATCGAAAACGACCCCCGCACCTTGTCGATGACCAGCATTCCGGGACGCTGGTACAACAACTATACGAAGGACAGTACGGAGGTCTATCTTCCTGGCGGTCCGTCAGGTCATTTGCTGCGGGTGCCGGTAAGGGATAGCCTTTGCTGGGTGAATTTCAAAAATTATAACGACGTCTACAATATCGACTTTGAAGGCAGCAATACGAATACGGTGCTCGGCAATCGTGATACTGCGTTCACCATGACCAACTGCCTTTTCCGGTATGGAGGTGGAAATTGTTTTTCACTCAATGAATCCTTCCACACCACGCTTATCAGCGATACCCTCGACTATTTCCAGAATAACGGCGCATTTATCACGGGTAATAACTCGCGGTACTGTGTGGCCAAAAATATACAGGTCAACCATTGTGGACTGATCCCTGGCATGGGTCAGCGGAGGGGCGGCAACGGATCGCAGTCGTACACGGGGTGGGACTGGGCGTTCGGTTTCAGCAGTTTTCAAAACATGACGATTCTGAACAGCGGCTACGTGGGACTTCATTATGGGGGCGACAGCGTCACTATTAAAAATTGCGTTGTCGATACTTTTTGCGTGACGAAGATCGATGGAGGGGCCTATTATACTCATGATCCGAATTTTATCAATTATCAGTCGGGTCGAAGCCTGACTAATTGCATAGCCCTGCACGGACAGAAGAGCGCCTCCGGATTGGTATATGATTCCACTGACGCCAGTTTCGGCTTTTATTTCGATTCACATGCCCAGTCGGTCGTTGTCACGAACTGCACCGGCGCGTACAATGCCACGGCGGGTTTGTTTATCCACGGCTCGAATATCACGTCCAATGGTAACAATTACTATGGCAATGGCTGGACGCAACGATTTATTGCGGAGTCTTCGGGTGACACTATCAGCAATCTGACCCTCCAAAAAGACAGGCTGGCGACCAGCGCTTCCGGACAGCTGCTCTCTGCATTCACTACGACAAGGAACGACCTGAACATGTTTGGGACGGTAGACTCCAACTATTTTGCCAAGACGGACACCACGGGCTTCTATATAAAATCTGGATCCAGCGCGGCTCAGAAAGTTTCTCTCCCGACCTGGCAGCGGCTCACGGTCTATGATCACAACAGTACTTTCCAGAACGTGTGCACTACGTTGGCGTACAATGCCAGTGGCACAAGCATGGCGAGACCGGTGTCCTTCAGCGATCTGGCAGGGAATCTTTACAGCGGATCGGTTACTGTGGCGGCGTTTAGCTCGCTGATCCTGTTTTTCCTGACGCCCTGAGGCGTTTTATCGGCCGTGATTGACAGATTTGTAAGTATTTTGTATATATTCGTTACGTTATCAAGCGGATAGTATATGAAAGCATGCACATTACTCATTTTTGTATTCTTTACGGTAACCGGTTATTCTCAAAACACCATCAATAGCTATAAGTATGTACTGGTTCCCGAACGGTTCGATTTCTCGAAAGAGGATAATCAGTATGGATTAAATACCACGGCCAAACTGCTGCTGGAACAAAAGGGGTTTACCACTTTTATGGGTAACGACGCACTGCCGCCGGCACTGGCTGCCAACAGGTGTAATGCGCTTAGGGCCGAGGTCGTCCAGAAAAAAGGACTATTTGTTACGAACCTTACCTTGTTATTGAAGGACTGCCAGGGAAATATCGTTTTCAAGAGCAAAGAGGGCAAGAGCCGGGAGAAGGAATTTTTGCCGGCATACGACGAAGCTTTGAAGAATGCTTTTGCATCGCTGAATGACGTGCCTTACAACTATGATAGTACGCTGCTGACGCAGCAGGCCGGTGCAATGCCTGTGGCAGCGACTGCCACAACCGCACCAGCTGCGACACCTGCACCAGCCGCGCCGGCGCCTGCAATGGCTCCTGCTGCTGAGATAACGGGTACGCTATATGCCCAGGTCACCCCCAATGGATATCAGCTGATCGATACCACTCCGAAGAAGATCCTGACGCTGCTGAAGACTTCCCTTCCCGATCATTACATTGCCCAGGCCGGTGGGTCCAATGGGATTGTTTTTAAGAAAGATGGAGAGTGGGTCTTTGAATATTATAAGGACGATAAGCTGGTTTCGAAGAAACTGGAGATCAAGTTTTGAGGTAGATACCCAATGGGTTGCAGGCGGGTTTTCCTTTTGAAAAGCCTTCCGCATTATAGTAACTTTATTCCCATGGAAAATAACTCGGACCAGAAACTAGCCGTTTTGATTGATGCTGATAATGTTCCGCCTACACGGATCAAGGCGATGCTTGAGGAAATTGCTAAATACGGCACACCGACCTTTAAACGAATTTATGGCGATTGGACTTCTTCCCGGATGTCAGCCTGGAAACCGGTCTTATTGCCTTATGCCATTACTCCCATTCAGCAGTACAGCTATACCACGGGAAAAAACGCCACGGATTCTGCTCTCATCATTGATGCCATGGATATCCTATATTCAGGCAAAGTAAGCGGTTTCTGCATCGTATCCAGTGATAGTGATTTTACAAGGCTCGCGACAAGGCTTCGGGAGGCGGGTGTGACGGTATACGGAATGGGCGAAAAAAAGACACCTCTGCCATTTATCTCAGCCTGCGACAAATTTATCTATATTGAAATATTAGAGGCGCCAATTCCGGAAGAAAAACCTGCTTCTGCCGTAGCCTCCCCCACGAAGAGGAAAGCTGCTCCGGCGCCTGCCTCGTCGAAACCGATGTCTGCCATTACTCCAGGGTTGGTTAAATTGGTAAAAGACAGTATCAACGATCTGGCTGGGGATGATGGATGGGTATTCCTGGGCAACCTGGGCATCTTGCTGATAAAAAAGCAACCGGACTTCGACTCCCGGAACTATGGATATAAAAAGCTGAACTACCTGATAAAGAGTATGCCGGATATAGATATCCAGGAAAGAAAGGGGAAGGATTCCGATGCGTTGATGGTGTTTGTAAGACTGAAGGAGCCCGGGTAACGACTTGAGTTGCGCAGATCTGCGATCCGGGCTTTGTCGGGTGTCACATAGGGTTTGCCGGGTATCGCAGGCGAAATCAACCGGAATCGAAGAAATGAAAAAACCCGCTGAAAGCTGCTGCTGATTCGGGTTTGAAGTGTTGTTGAGGCTTGTTGATTGTTGGAAGAAACCTCGAAGTTGGCCGGACTGGACGTTTCTCGAACCACTTCTTGGAAGATTTGAGATTGGTTGCAGAGCTAAGTGCCTGATAATTTTATACTTCAATTAGGCTAGAATTTTTCAAGGAGTGCTATTTTGTTAAACAAAGAAACTCTATCCGCACCATCGTCAGTATTCAGCGGGCTCGCAGATCAAGGTGCTAGTGAAAGAGGTTACTCAAAGGGCGTCTGGTTTATATCGGCGGCTGGAATCGGTTAGTACTATATTCCGGTGTCCAGCCTGCTGGGCAAACGAAGAAAAGCCGCTAAGCAAAAAAATGCAAAGGCGTATATATTTCATCGTGTGTACAAATGCAAAAATAAATTTTTGCTTTGCATGAGTCGGCCCAACATTGTTAAACCTTTTATAACACGGCGCGGCAACATTCTTACTGAATAGAAAAGACCATATATTTATTGCTCCCAATCTTCTGCCATGTTTAAAAGCTATTTCAAAACTGCCTGGCGCAACCTGCTGAAGAATAAATTTTATTCGCTGATCAATATTGTCGGGCTGACCATCGGTCTGGCAGTTTGCATGCTGATGATGGAATATCTGGAACATGAGCGCAGTTACGATAGTTTTCATGCCAATGCCGACCGCATCTGTTGGGTGCAGTCAAAAGTCCTGCTGAACAACGATTCATTCTTTACGCCCGCAGTGAAATACCAGGCTGGTCCGATAGTGAAAAGCCGCGTACCCGGAGTGGAAGCTTTTGTTCGTCTTAAGAAAGAAAGGGAAGCAACTATTGTTCAATATGCTCAATATCCAAATCTACGATTCGCTGAACAAAATGTGGCATTTGCTGACAGCAATTTCTTTCGTTTTTTTTCCTTTAAGCTGCTATCCGGTAACAAGGACAAGGTGTTACGGAATCCTTTTACGGTCGTCATATCCCAAAGAATAGCCAGGAAATATTTCGGGACCGAAAACCCGGTCGGAAAAGTATTGCGATTCAACAATACGGACAATTTTGTCGTGAGTGGTGTAGTTGAGGACGCACCTTCCAATTCAAGTATTACCTACGATTTTCTCGCTTCCATGTCTTCTTTGGCTGCATACAATAAAGGGGAAGAGCTAAAGGAGACTGAGTTTGCAACGTATTTGCTGTTGCAGAAACCATCGGATGCCAGCCGCGTGGAGGCGGCGCTGCTGGACCTCTTCAGAGAGGAAAAGGCACCCGTCAAAGTGGATATCCGTTATATAGCGACCATGCTGCCTCAAACACATCTGACCCCTAATTCCGGTAACACATCCAATGTTAAGTACCTTTCTGTCTTTCCTTTTGTGGCGGCGCTCATCTTATTGCTGGCCATCATCAATTACAGCAGCCTTTCTACAGCGGGTGCGACAGCCAGGGGAAAAGAGATCGGCGTAAGAAAAATGATCGGAGCGGGGCGAAAAGCAATAGTCCTGCAATTTTTTACAGAATCGGCCATGTTTACGTCCGTAGCGTTCGTACTGGGCTATCTCCTTTGTATAATGGGTCAGCCGGTCTTTTTTCGCTTCTTAAACATCGAAATAGACAACCGGTTCTTGTACAGTCCATACGTATTGTTGACATTTTTGGGTCTGTTCTTGGTGTCTGTGTTGCTGGCTGGAGCTTACCCAGCACTGGTGCTATCTTCTTATAAACCTTTGCAGGTCCTGTACGGGCGTGTGATCGGAATAGGCGGCGGCCTGAACCTACGTAGATTTTTCACTGTTTTCCAATTTACTATTGCCGTTATGATCATGATCTGCGGATTTGTCATCCGTCAGCAAATGGATTTTTTCAGACACTCCGATACCAGCCTGAACCGCAGCAATATTGTTATGATACCGTTTTCAAAAAAAGCGGGCAAGCAATATTCGGCGTTTAAAAATGACATCCGGTCTTTGCCTGCTATTGATATGGTGAGTACCAGCAGCTACCCCATGTATAAGGACTATACTATCAGCGTCATTCCGGGGCGGAACGGTCAAGGATTCGTACCACTGCCAAGCTTACATGTGGATGGCAATTTCATCCCCATGCTAGGTATCCGCTGGAAGATCGCGCCTCTGGATTCTACTTTTAGCCTGCATCCCGGTTACTCCGTCATAAACGAGGCGGCCGTCGAAAAGATCGGGATTACTGGTAACCCGGTGAACCAGGTGGTAAATGGGCAGTTTAAAGTGGCCGGAGTGGTAAAAGACTTCGATTACTCCTCGCTGCAAAACAAGATTGACGCCATGGTGCTTTCCTTTAACCAGGAAAATGATACCACGTCCGGCTGGGCCAAGGACGGCGGATGTCTCTTTGCCAGGGTAAAAGCTGGTAGTAATGTCCCCTCCATTATCGATGGAATTAAGTCAGTGTATTCAAAATATGACCACAGCACACCTTTCGAGTATTATTTTATGGACGACGCATTCAATAATATATACAGCGCAGAAGACAAATTGCATAGGATATTCATGGTCTTTACCTTATTCACAGTGGTGATAGCATGCCTTGGCCTCCTGGGAATGAGTGTTTTTGCAGTTGCCCGGCGTACAAAAGAGATTAGTATCTGCAAGGTGCTTGGCGCCAGTGTAGCAGACATTGCGACCAGGCTATCGTCTGATCTGCTGAAGCCTGTGCTGATTGCCATAGCCATCGCTTCGCCAGTTGGGTGGTTTTGCATGCATCGGTGGCTACAGGGGTTTGCCTACCGCATTCACATTCAGTGGTGGTTATTGCTGATGGTAGGCCTACTAACAGGATTGATTGCTCTGATAACGGTCGGCTTTCAGGCCGTGAAGGCAGCGACGGCAAACCCGGTTGCAAGCCTGAAGTCGGAATGAACTTTTGCCCAACCTGGATTATCGCGCCCACTCGTCCCTCTTGGGACAGGCTGATCCGCCCTGCACTGCATTACCCAGGTGACCACGCCCGGTTAGCACCGGGCTCATTTTGCTTTCCTGTCTTTCCTGTCCGCTTAAGAGAGCGAAGCTCTCCCCGCTACCGGAAAAAACAAAACCCCTCGCAGAGCGAGGGGCCGCTTGTTGGCCTACCTGGATTCGAACCAAGACAAACAGAACCAAAATCTGTCGTACTACCATTATACTATAGGCCAATCTGTACTTTCAGGCAGCTGTTGGCTGGCAAAAGGGAGTGCAAAAATACGGTCTGCTCCATGATGTTCCAAAAGAATTTGGAAAAAACTGGGGCCGCGGCAAACCCGCCAGTGGCGGGCGGTGGCTCGCTGTGTGACCGGACGCCGGGGACGGTGTGGCTGCCGTTGGCCCGGGAATTATATAAATTTAAAGAGCAGGGCGAGGATCGCGTAGATGAGGGTCGCGGCGAAGATGCCTTTGGCGGTGCTGTCTTTGTGTGAATTGATATAATAGGTGAATAAAGCGATATTGAGGACGAGACAGGGGACTGAGACGGCTGTGATCTGAGACTTGTTGGTTCGCAGGAAATCGAAAAACTCTTTTATCGAAAAAGTGGGATAGAACTTGACCAGATAGTAGATGACAAGGCTAATGATAGGCGCGACCAACCCCAGGACCAGGCCCAGGCGCAGGTTGTCTTTTTTGAATATCACGATTTCCACGTTTTTTCGAGTTTGCTTTTTAGAACGTAATTCGTCATGTCAAATTGTACGGGCACCACACTTACGTAATTGTGTTCGAGGGCCCAGACGTCCGTATCTCTGCCGCGGTCAAAATTTACGAATTTACCCGTCAACCAGTAATATTTTTTAGAGTTGGGGTCATTGCGTTCGACAAAATCCTCTTCATATTTGGCATAGGCCTGGCGGGCCACCTTGATGCCTTTTATCAGATTTTCGGGGACGGCCGGGAAATTTACGTTGAGAATCAGGTGTTTATCCATCGGACGAGAGAGGACCTCCTCGACGATGATCCGCACGTATTTCCGGGCTGCGCTGAAATCGGCCTCTACGCTATAGTCCAGCAGAGAAAAGCCGATCGACGGAATGCTTTCTATCGCCGCCTCCACTGCCGCGGACATGGTCCCGGAGTAGATGACGTTGATCGAATGGTTGGCGCCGTGGTTGATGCCGCTGAGACAGAGGTCGGGCTTGCGGCGCAAGACCTTGTCCACCGCCAGCTTGACACAGTCCACGGGGGTACCGCTGCACTGCCAGGCTTCCACCCCTTCGAAGAGATGGTGCATAGGGTTAAGTCTCAACGGATTACCTATTGTTATTGCGTGTCCCATGCCCGACTGGGGCTTGTCCGGCGCCACCACGACAATCTTGCCCAGTCCCTTCACGGCCTCCACCAGGTTGCGGATGCCGGGAGCGCTGATGCCGTCATCATTTGTAATGAGTATAGTAGGCAGCCTCCCGCCGCCTTTCTTTGACGCGGGTGCGGGCCCGGATGTTACAGCCTGGTCTATTCCGTTTCCGGAAGGTCCCGCGCCAGCGGTCCCTGTCTCCTGACGTATGATGCCGGTCGGCCCGGTCTTTCCTGTCCGGATGGGTCGGCTGGTAGTATCTGTATCCGTGGTCTTGATGATCCCCGTAGCGCCGGTCTTGCCAGGCTTGCGCGTCAATGCCGTACTGCCGGAGCTCTTTTTCTTACCGGCAACGGATTGCCTGGTTTTGCGTTCGTTAGACGAGTTCTTTTTTTCCATAGTTGTTCTACAAAAATCTGTATTTATTTGAAATTTGCCGCGCCGGGACAAGAATTAGCGGGTGGGTAACGGAATTTGTCAGCTGAAACCGGAATGAGCGTGGAAGATAGGTGATTTTGCCGCATCAGGAGAGGAATAAGCATGAAGATAATGGATTTTGCCGCGTCAGAGCATGAATAAGCGTGGAAGATGGTGGAATTTATGGCCGGACCGCGGCGACGGGTAAAGACGGTGGGAAATTGCCGTTGTCCCTGGTTGGAATTATCCCCGCTTTGCAGTACTTTTGCCCCCATTTTAAACAAGACTCAAGTCTATGGCAGGACAACTTAAAGAGGTACGCAACAGGATCAAATCCATCCAAAACTCCCAGCAAATTACCAAGGCCATGAAGATGGTCAGCGCAGCCAAACTCCGCCGCGCCCAGGATGCTATTATCCAAATGCGCCCCTATGCCCAGAAGCTCCAGGAACTGCTCAGCAATATCGTCAGCAACTCCGAAGGAGAGATAGGCATGGACCTCGCCGCCGAAAGACCGGTCGAAAAAGTGCTGCTCGTTGTTATTACCAGCGACCGCGGTCTGGCCGGCGCCTATAATGCCAACCTGATCAAACTCGCCAAGGCTACCATCCGTGAAAAATACGCTGCGCAAAACGCCAAGGGCAACGTCACCATCTGGTCTATCGGAAAGAAAGGCTTTGAGCATTTCCAGAAGAACAACTTCAAGGTTACCGAAACCTACAAGGATATTTTCCTGAGTCTGACCTTCGAACACGTACAGGCCTGCGCGCAAGCAGCAGTCAAGGCCTTTGAAAATAAAGAATTCGACGTCGTAGAGATCGTATACAGCCAGTTCAAGAATGCAGCCACCCAGGCTTTCGTAGTCGAGCGCTTCCTGCCCATCCCCAAAGTGGAGAAGAAGCAGGGTACCACCAACGTCGATTTCATCTTCGAACCCAGCAAGGAAGAGCTGGTCGCCGAGCTGATGCCCAAGATCCTCAACACTCAGCTGTATAAGGCGGTACTGGATGCCAACGCCTCTGAGCACGGCGCCCGTATGACCGCGATGGACAAGGCCAGCGACAATGCCAATGAGCTGCTCAAGTCCCTGCGTCTTTCCTACAACCGTGCACGTCAGGCCGCCATCACTACCGAGCTCACCGAGATCGTCAGTGGCGCTGCCGCACTGCAGGGCTAACAACGGACGGAGGCCCTGGACAGAGGGCGGAGTGCCCGTAGCATAACGGGACCAGCCTACCACGAAACGCAGCCGCCCGCAAAACTTTACATATGGAAATCGGAAACATCATCCCCCACATAGAAGCGCTGATCTTTGCCAGCGAAAAGCCTCTGACCTCCATGGAGATCACAGAGCTGATCAACAACGCTTTTGGTTTTATGGAGGAAAAGCTCACCCTCGAACAGATACAAACGTCTCTGGATGGCATCGTCGAGAAATATGCTTCCGAGTTCTATCCATTTGAAGTACGCGAGAGCGGTGGTGGATGGCAGTTCCTCACAAAAAAAGACTATCACAAGACCGTCGCCCAGCTGAACGGCGAGAAATTCCTGAAAAGACTTTCTTCCGCCGCACTGGAGACGCTGTCGATCATCGCATACAAGCAGCCCATCACCAAGGGCGAGATCGAGGCGATCCGCGGCGTCAGCAGCGATTACTCCATACAGAAGCTTCTTGAAAAAGAGCTGATCGTCATTACCGGACGCAACGAAGAGATGCCGGGTAAACCCCTGGTCTATTCGACCTCCAAGACCTTTATGGACTATTTCGGCATCAACTCCCCCGCCGATCTGCCCAAACTAAAAGAGATCTTTGCCGACACGCTTGTCGAACCCACGATCATCGCCCACAGCCCCGGTGAGACATTGCCGGAGGTAGGGAGTGGTTCCGGAGAAACGCTTTCAGAAGAGGGAGGCGCCGCCGCTGCCGGCGGGGAAGGTACGCCGCTGGAGGGAGCACTGCTGGTCGTCTCCGAACAGGGCGAACTGGTAGAAGGGGCAACCCCGGAAGAATCGGACGAGACGCCGGATACGGATGCGGCTGAGGTTGAAACTGCTCTCGGGACAGGAACACAGCTCCATGAAAGAGATTCGGAAGGCAGCTCTTCGGAAAGTGACGAAGTGGGGGATGAAGAAAGTGACGAAGAAGGGGGTGACGAGAGTGACGAGGAGGATGATGGAGAGAGCAACGAGGAGGGGGGCGACGGGCGTGACGAAGAGGGGGAGGAAGAGAGCGAAGAAGAGGGAGAAGATGACTATAGCGATGATTCGGGCGAGCAGCCTCCTCACGACCCCGCTTCCGATGTAACCGACGAACACTAAACCCAGGCAACCCAACCATGTCAGAACAACTATCCCAGGAATATCTCATACAGCTCGGCAAAGAATTCGGAACCCCGTTGTACGTCTATCACGCAGAAAAGATCAAGGAGCAGTATACCAAGCTTACTACCGCCTTTAAGAACAGTAATACCCTGTTCTTTTATGCCTGTAAGGCGCTCACCAATATCAATATCTTAAGGTATGTCTGCAGCCTCGGGGCCAATGTCGACTGCAGCAGCATCAACGAGGCCCGGCTGGCCCTGCATGCCGGCTTTCCGCCCGAACGTATCCTGTATACCTCCAACGGCATCGGCTTTGACGAGATAGAAGAGGCCGTCTCCCTTGGCATCATCATCAATGTCGACAGCCTTTCCAACCTGGAGAAATTCGGAAAGAAGTACGGGCACAGCTATCCGGTAGGCATCCGGCTCCGCCCCAATATCATGGCGGGAGGCAATCTCAAGATCTCCACCGGTCACGACAAGAGCAAATTCGGTATCCCTGTTGACCAGGCCGATAAGGTGCTGGCTCTCGTAGAGAAATACAACCTCAATATCGCCGACCTGCATATTCATACCGGCAGCGAGATCAAGGACGTCGACGTCTTTGTAAAGGGCATCGAGATACTGTTCGACCTTATCCCAAAATTCTCCGACCTAAAATTCATCGATCTGGGCGGTGGCTTCAAGGTCCCTTATAAAGACGGGGATTCGGAGACCGATATTCAGATGCTCGCTCAAAAGGTATCGGAAGCTTTCGCCAAGCATCCCAATCCGGGCGGCCGTCCCTTGCAGGTCTGGTTCGAGCCCGGCAAATTCCTGGTCAGCGAATGCGGATACTTCATCACCAAGGTGAATGTCATCAAGGAAACGGATGCCGCGACCTTTGTGAGCGTCGACAGCGGATTCAATCATCTTATCCGCCCCATGTTCTACGACGCCTATCACCGTATCGAGAACATCAGCAATCCCAATGGTGCACCCAAGCGCTATTCTGTGGTCGGCAATATCTGCGAGACCGACACCTTTGCCTGGGACCGGACCATCAACGAGGTCCGCGAAGGCGACTATCTCGTTTTTTACAACGCAGGAGCCTACGGCTTCGAAATGTCTTCCAATTTTAATTCCCGCTATAAGCCCGCGGAAGTGCTGGTGAAGGATGGGCAAGCGCATCTTATCCGCCGCCGGGACGTTTTTCAGGATCTGCTCCGCAATCAGATAGACTTATAGGTTAGGTCCCAAATGTGAAGCGCTGAATGTGGGGAGACCGGGGTGGGGTGTGAACCGATGAATGTGCGGAGACCGGAATGGAGTGTGAACCGCTGAAGGAGCAGGGTGTGAACCGCGGAAAAATTTCCTTATTTTAGGGGAACCAAAAAATTCTCTTATGCCTCCCATTCGAATGGTTGACGATCCCAATGACGACAGCAACAACAGTGGTGATGACTCGGGTGGTGGCGGGGGCGGTGGTTTCTCCGGTGGTGGCGGAGGGGGTGGCGGCCTTTTCGGCATCATCCTGGCCCTGCTCGGGCTTTTCCGCGGCCGCGGTCTAATTGTTTTGCTTATCGTCCTCGCAGGTGGCTATTTCCTGTTTGGCCGCACCGGCTGCGGGGCGGGCATCGTTCACCAGGTAGCCCAGGGATTGGCCACGGGCGGGTACCTGGACCCCAAACAGTTCGAGAAAGCGAATATCTACGAGTCCCTCTCCGATGACTCGACAAAGAATCCACTCCCCGAGGCCGTCAATCTTCAGAAATATGCTCCGGGTGTAGGTGACCAGGGACATCAGGGAAGCTGTGTAGCCTGGAGCAGCGCTTATGGTGCCCGCACGATCGCCGAGGCCGCCCGAACCGGTCAGGACCCCAATACACTGAAGTACAGCCCTTCCTTCCTTTACAATCAGATCGGTCTGGAAGGCTGCGAGGGTTCTTACATCGAACGTGCAATGGAGTTCATGACCCAGAGCGGTTCGGTCCCCTATAACGACTTTCCTTACGATGATAAAGACTGCTCGCGGCAGCCTGACCAGCAGCTGCTGGAGATGGCCCGGCAGAATAAGATGCGGGGCTTTGTGCGGCTGACGCCAGGCGACCGGAACAACGTCATCGACCTGCGGGCGATCCGGGAGAACCTGTCCCAGGGTGCTCCGGTGGTCATCGGGATGATGGTCGGCGGCAGCTATATGCATCCCATGTTCGGGCAGGACCTCTGGACGCCGACTGCCGAAGACAAGCAGATGATCGGCTTTGGAGGGCACGCGCAATGCGTTGTGGGTTATGATGACCGCAAGTATGGTGGGGCTTTCCTTATCATGAACAGCTGGGGGCCTAAATGGGGCAATAACGGGTTTGCCTGGGTGCGGTATCCCGATTTCAAATTCTTTGTGCGGGAGGCCTATGGCCTCGAGCCGATGGCGAAGACCGGGGCTGCTGCCGCTGCGCCTTTTTCCTGCGAGGTCGGCCTGATGCAGATCCACTATGAAGGTAATAAAACAGTAACCGACAGCTATATTCCTCTCCAGGTGAAGAATGGAGACGTGTTTGAGACCATCTCCCCGGTGAAAAAGGGCACCCGTTTCAAGATGGAGGTCCGCAACACCACCGAGTGTTACGTGTATGTCTTTGGCAAAGAGACGGACGGCACGAGTTATACGCTTTTTCCTTATCCGAGACCGGACAACCCGTCTAAAACAAAGTATTCGCCTTTCTGTGGCATCACCGGCTACCGGCTTTTTCCAAAAGACAAGAGCATGATGCCCGACTCCATTGGTACGCGCGATCAGATGGCGGTCGTCGTCAGCAAGTCTCCGCTGAACTGGTATTCCATCAATAGCAAGATCTCCCAGAACCCCGGACAGGACTATGCGAGCCGGCTGAATGCCGCGCTTGGCGATCAGCTCGTCCATAATGTCAAGTTCAAAAGCTCGGCAAAGGGCAACATGCAGTTCACCGTGGAGGGCGACCCCGGCGCCAACGGCGTCGTCGCCACTATCGTCGAGATCAGTAAACAGTGATCCATGACAGAGCAACGCCATCCGGGATTTCTGCGGCTCCTCCGGAGTCCCATCCGTTTTCGGCTGTATCTGCTGACACAGCTGCCCAGTGCCTATTTTGCCGGGCTTCGTATCGTCGAGATCGATGAGGTCGGCTGCTCTGTTGCCGTGCCGTTCAAGTGGTTCACCCGCAACCCTTTTCGTTCGACCTACTTCGCCTGTCTGAGCATGGCCGCGGAGATGAGCACCGGTATCCTGGCTATGGCGGCTATCTACCAGCGAAAACCGCCGGTCTCCATGCTTGTTGTTGGCCTGCAGGCCAGCTTTCATAAGAAGGCGACCGGCCGTACGACCTTTGTCTGTGTCGACGGACCTGCGATCAAGGACGCGGTTGCCGGCTGTATAGCGACCGGCGAGGCCAGGCAGGTCAAGGCGCGGTCGGTCGGTACCAACTCCAACGGCGAGATTGTGGCCGAGTTCATTATCACATGGTCGTTCAAAGCGCGGACGCGCCTTTAGTCTTTGCGCGGACGCACACTTAGTCCCTGCAGGGACGCACCCTTAATCCTTAACGAAGGGCAGCGTCTGGGAAACGCCATCCAGGCTGCTGACGTGCACATAATAGATGCCCTTGCTCAGCCGCGAGACGTTCAACATGGTATAGTTCTCGCCCTTCCCAAGTTTCACAACCTCGCTGAACTGTATACGGCCCATGACATCCGTTACCGTCAACTGCATTGTTTCGTTCTTATCCAGTGACGTGTACAGGCTGGTAGATCCTGATGCCGTAAAAGAAGGGCGCAGTCCGAGACGACGGCCAACGGGATCATTGGATAGCTTTACGACAGTGCTGTAAACAGATGTTCTGGACTGATCGGAGGTTTTCACCCGATATTGGATATCCGGACGATTCACGCCTGCGTCGATAAAGCTATAGGCGGTCTTTCCTGCCTCGGCTTTCACGCTGCCTATCGAGATAAATGAAGCATTGTCGGTTGACCGTTCGACCGAAAAGGACTGCGGGGTGAACGATGCGTCCACGGCCCACGATAGTCTCACCGCAGCGCCGGTCAGTTTGTCGGCGGTGAAAGAAGTTATATTCAAAGGCAGCGGCACCGCCAGGCCCACCTGGGCAAATGAAGCGCTGGCCGAAGTACAACCGCCGGGATTGTTCTTTATAAGGACACGGTATTTATTGTTAAACGTGCTCGAGTTTACACTGGGGATCCCTAGCGTACTGGTCGTTGCCCCGGTATAAGAAGTATTGCTGGTAAGTATATTGCTATAGCTGCCGGTTCCGACAGCTACCTGCCATTGATAGGTGAACGGCGCCGTCCCCCCGGTGATGGTTACGGGAATACTGACAGCATCGCCTGCATTGGCCGTTATCGACCCTGCAGCCGGCAGCGTAAATGACGCCAGCACCGGCACTTTTTGTGTAGTGGCAGCGCTGGTGATGATACACCCCGCTCCGTCATTGGCGATATAACGGTACTGATACCCGTCAATGGCATTGCTTAGCGAAGAGATCACAAGCGAGCTGGCGTTAATAGTATACACGACACCGGTAGGGTCTGTACCGGCGACCAGATTCGTCCAGCTGCTGCCGGAGTTAGAGCTTACCTGCCAGGTGTAGGTTGCGCCTGCTGTGCTGCCATTATTTATTGTATTGCTGAGAGTCGGGCAATTGGTAGTGGTGTGTGCGTCCAGATCAGCGCCAGGCCCTACGTTGAGCGTGCCAAAATTGGAAGCAACAGCGCTACCACCATTGATGGATATCAGGGCCTGGTACTTGTGGCCATTCATTGTCGAAGGAGCGCTGGTTATCGTCAGCTTCGGGCTGGTCGTACCGGTATAGATGCCATAGGCCGGATTGGTGCCTGTAGTCGAATTCTCGATAAGATTATGCCAGGTGGCGCCAGCGTCTATACTTTCCTGCCATTGATAGGTAATGGTGCCTCCGGTAGCTGTCACTGTAAAGCTGATATTGGTGCCGGTGCATATATATACTGAAACCGGGGTAATGGGGGCCTGAGCCCAGCCCTCCGCTGTAATCGCTATGACCAGGATGAAGAGAAGTAAAAAGTTTTTCATTGGAACAGATTGTTTGAGTTTAAGGGAATAAACCTACAAAAAAATGTCCCGGATACCGAACGTTGAGCGTATTAATTAAACACTTATCCGTCACTGATAGATACCGGTCCTACTTATCCTATTCTTACGATCAAAAGGATAATAGTTTTCATGTATAAAAAAGCCCGGCAGGTTTGACCTGCCGGGCGTTAAGAATAATCCCTTATTTCACCAATATCAGCTTGGAAGAATACAGCTTATCGCCATTGCGGATAACACAAAAATGAGTCCCCGGAGAAAGCCCGGCAGCACTCAGCTGCAGCTTGTATACCTGGTTGGCATTGGCGGTATTATTGAACAATAGCTTCTCAAGAGAACCATAGCTGCTGTATACCTCTACGGTCACAGGCGAGGTCACGGGCGAAGCGAATTCGATAAAGACTGAAGTTGAGAAAGGATTTGGGTAGGTCTTGTAGACGAACCCGGTCAAAGCGTCTGTACTAAAGCCTTCCGCTCTGGCGCCGACAGCAGCCGGTGTGGCGGCGTTGGAGCCCGAACAGCCCGTGGTATTTTGTATTACCGTGGTCGTGGCCTCGGAGAAGCAGCCATTGCCGTTGTTGGTGACCTGGATGGTGTATGTTCCGGGAACCGTGACCATTGCGGTCGCGCCGGCAATAAAGGTGTTGGAGGGTGTCACCCATGTAAAGTCCACTCCGGGTGTTGAAGAGCTGCTGGTTATGGTCACACTGGTGGAGGTACAATTCAACGGACCGTTGTTCGATGCCGTTACATTGGCGGGAGTGGCGGTATCTGCCAGGGCAGTCGTGCCCACCGATGCAGAACAGCCGTTGGTGGGGTCGGTGACGGTGAGGGTATAGTCGCCGGGCGCGCTTGTTTCGGCGACATCCGTATTGGCAGTATAGCCGCCGGGGCCCGACCACGCGAAAGTGACGCCGGGGGTTGAAGAACCACCCTGCAGATCGATCGTCGGTGTAAAACAGCTGATGACATCGCTGGGGCTGGCCGTAAGGCCTATCGGCACGCTGGTGTTTTTTGTCACCGCGCCGGGCAGCGTCGTGAAGCAGCCGTTGGCAGGATCGGTGACCGTCACCGTGTAAGTCCCGGCGGCATTCACTGTTGCGGAGGCGCCGCTGGTGGAGACGATGCCAGGACCGGTCCAGCTGTATGTCACGCCTGTCGTGGTGGAGCTGCCCGTCAGCAGGATAGTGGGATGGGCGCAAGTGACCTGGGCCGTGGCCGGTACGGCCGAGGTCCTAACCCCTTGCGGAGCCGTTGTATTTTGGGTGACTACTGAGCTGGCTGCGGCGGTACAACCGTTAGTCGGGTCAGTTGCCGTAAGGGTATAGGTACCGGTGGACGAGACGGTTATTGAGTTGGCCGTAGCGATCGGTCCATTGGGACCAGTCCAGGAATATGTGAGGTTTGGCGTTTGTGCACCGGCCGTAAAGTTGACGCTGTTGTTGGTACAGGTCAGTGTCGCGTTGATGGGTATGGCTGTAGTTGTCAGACCTACCGGCGTCGCGATATTCTGTGGTACAAGGGCTGTATCCTGTGCAGAGCATCCTCCTGCCGTCACGGTCAGGGTGTAGATGCCGGGTGTCGAAACCACCGGATTTTGTGTCGAAGACGTAAATCCCAGGGGACCCGTCCAACTGTAAACGGCCCCTGCAGTTGTCGAGCTACCGGTGAGCGTCACCGATGTATTGGTACAGGTGAGCGACCCGCTGGCAGACGCAAGGGCGTTGACTCCACTGACGCCTGTCAGTGTCACATTATCGAAATAATACCGTTCCGTTGGATCTGAATTATTTGTCTTGATGATGATCTGCACCGAGTCGCCGGTCGGGATCGAAGCGGACATAGTAGTATCCTTGGTACCCGTAGTCGTATTGCCGATGCCGGCCAGGTCTTCGTATACCAGGATGGGAGAGCCGTTGCGCAGCTTGTAATAGACGCGGATATAGTCCAGCGTTTCAAAGAAGTCGCTGCTGGAGGCTGTTTCACTCCGAAAGTAAATGCTCAGGACCGTATTGGTCTTTCCTGTTATAGGGATCATCGCGGAGGTCCATACGCCCTCTGCCTGTCCACTGAAAGAGGTCTTGAACTCATTGTTCTGCGCGGAATACGTGCCGACGCCTGTGGTGGCGGATGTCCATGCCGTAGCTCCATTGTCGGAGGTTGTGCCGTTGGGAAGCGTAAAGTCTTCCAGCCAGAATGTCGTTGGAGAAGACACTCCGGTGGTGACTGTTACCGACCGGGAGGCGCTGCACCCGGTGGTACCATCGGTCGCGGTGACCGTATAGGTACCAGCTGTGGTCACGGAGGGTGTCTGCGAAGACGAGGAGAAGCTGCCGGGGCCGGTCCATCTGTACGCAAGCCCCTGAACGGAGGAGCTGGCGGTGATGGTGCCGCTGGTGGCACAGCCCAGGGCTGTGCCGCTCGCCGAAAGGTCAGGAGGGGTGTTATTCGCCGTGACGGTAAAGGTAGCGGTTCCGGTACCGGCAGCGTTCGTACCAACTACCGTATAAGTGCCTGCTGTGCTAACGGATGGGCTGGAGGAGGTAGAGGTAAAGTTATTCGGCCCTGACCAGCTGTAGGAAGTGCTACCCGATGCCGAGGTGCTGGCCTGCAGGGACACCGAAGTCGTTTTGCAAGTGAGAATGCCGTTGCCGGGACTGGCATTGATGTTAACAGGTATCGTAGAGACGGTGCATGGTCCTGTTTCCTTGAAGACGTCATAGTTCTCAATGTAATACTCTGCGTTGCCGGCTGTAAAGTTATATATTCGTATAACGATCTGTACGGTGTTACCCGTCAGCGCCGGTGAGGTTACGGTGGGAGTGCCGAAATTACCGAAATAGGCGCCGATCAGGGTTTCGGGTCCTCCATTCAGCTTGTAATAGACCTTAACGTATTCCGTGCTGGTCAGCGCACCTTCGGAAGATATCTTGGCGTCCACCTGGAAACCGGTATACCCGGATACTGCGAATACTCTTGAATACCAAACGCCTTCCCCGTTGAGCGTCTGAGCCTTAAAGCGGTGGGACCTGGCCGCAAAATAGACGGCATTCGGGACGTTGGTCGCATCGAGGTACCATCCGGTAGCGCTGGCGTCCTGGATGTCCCCGTTATTCGAAGACTGAAAGGACTGTGTCACGATCGGGCACTGTGGGGTAGCCAGCAGCCGACCTGTCAGCAGCGTTAAGAAGAGAGTAAGTAGGCTTCGAGTCATATGTATTGGTTTGGTTTACGGGGTGGAATAAGTGTAACTATATACAATAGGCGAAGAGGCAAAGTAGAGCTTTTCGCGCATTCCGACCCGTAGGAATTGGACTAGCCGCATCTGAATAAATGCATTAAACAAATACCCGTATGCCAAAAATCAACTAAATTGGAGGCCTGACTGGATGGAAAAAATTTATTTTCGGGTAATTTTTTTGCCGAAACCATAACGAAGAATCAGAAAACAATGAAAATAGCTTTTCACGGCGCTGCGCGCGTAGTCACCGGATCCAAGCATCTCGTTACATTAAATAATGGTAAAAAATACCTCCTCGACTGCGGGATGTTCCAGGGTATGGGCGCCCAGACGGACGTCCTCAACCGCAATTGGGGTTTTACTCCTGCGGAAGTGAGCCATCTTATACTTTCTCATGCCCATATCGACCACACCGGGTTGATCCCGAAGCTGGTGAAGGACGGTTTCAGCGGGAAGGTCTTCTGCACCCCTGCCACGAAAGAGCTGACGGCCATACTCCTGGAGGACTCCGCCGGTATACAGCAGGACGAGATAAAATACGCCAACAAACGGCGGACGGCCGAAGGCCTGCCCTATCTCCAGCCGCTGTATAACGAAGACGACGCGGCCAGGGCCATGGAGCATTTTGTCGCGGTTGAATACGGGAACTGGTTTACCGTCGACGAGAACGTACAGGTCCTGTACACCGACGCCGGTCATATCATCGGCAGCGCCGCCGTGCACCTCCGGATAAAAGAGGATGGAAGGGAGACGCATCTTACATTCAGCGGCGATGTCGGCCGCTACAGGGATGTTATCCTGCGTTCGCCCGAGCCATTCCCTCAAGCACACTATATATTAATTGAGTCCACCTATGGCAACAGCCTGCATGACCCCGCCGACACCACTCCGGATATGCTGCTGCAGTGGATCGACAAGACCTGTCTTCAGAAAAAAGGGAAGCTTATCATCCCCGCATTCAGCGTGGGAAGGACGCAGGAAATACTGTTCGCGCTCAATCAGCTGGAGAACGAGAACCGTCTTCCCGACCTGGACTATTATGTCGACAGCCCTCTCAGTGTAGCCGCAACCGAGATCGTCAAGAGTTATCCCCAGTACTTTAACAAGACGATCCAGAAAATACTAGAGACGGACAATGATCCGTTCGGATTCAAAGGACTCAAATACATCAAGTCGGTCGACGAGTCCAAGCTCCTCAACTACCGCGACAAGCCCTGTGTCATTATCTCTGCGAGCGGCATGGCCGATGCCGGTCGTGTCAAGCACCACATCAGCAACAATATCGAGAACAGCCGCAACACTGTCTTGCTAGTAGGGTATTGTGAACCCCATTCACTGGGTGGGCGCCTGATGGCAGGCGCCAAAGAGGTGCATATTTTTGGCATCCTCCACGAAGTGCACGCCGAGATAGGCAGCATCCGCAGCATGAGCGCACATGGCGACTACGAGGACCTGAGCCAATTCCTCTCCTGCCAGGACCCGGGTCAGGTTAAGGCCCTGTTCATTGTCCACGGCGAATACGACGTACAGCAGGCTTTCCAGGAGCGACTTCGGAAGAAGGGGTTTGCGGACGTCGAGATCCCCGCCCTGCACTATGAGCGCGGCCTGGACTAAGCTATAAAACGCGACCAATCTCTCCCTTGAGGTTAATGTCAATTTTACGCTTATTACCGTTTGGTGTGTAAAACACGCCGATAGGAAGCGGAAATGCGCCGTATGCGCAAAAGTTAATAATTGCCTATAATCAGTTAATATCCGTTCTTAATAATTGTAAGATTGACATTAATTTAGTTTCAACGATAATTAAGAAGCCAAGCCCGCATTGGACGTGAACTGATGCGAACGACCCGCGATTGCTCAGCCACAGTTAAGTAGGCTAAACTGGCTGAAGGGATATGTTTTTGCCCATAGCATTTTCTTAGCTAACCATAAAACTTAACGTTTATGAAAAGACTGCTCTTTCTGTTCTTTCCGGCCATAGCCGGGCTCTTCCTCGTGCATACGGCACTTGCCTCTCCCCCGGTACACATCCAGGGTGTTATCCGGGACTTTCAATCCCACCAGCCTCTGGCTGGCGTATCTGTCAAAGCAAAAGGCAGCTCCACTGGTACGTCTACTGATGCCGACGGAAAATTCTCACTCGAATTATCCGGCAGTGAAAAAGCTATCGTCATCTCTAACGTCGGCTACCAGTCGCTGGAGCTTTCGCTGTCAGGACGGACCAATTTCTCAATCGACCTCAAAGCCGTCGCCAGCGACCTCAATGAAGTCGTAGTAGTAGGGTATGGCACACAACGAAAGGGCGATGTCACCAGCGCCATCGCAGGGGTAAAAGCCGAGAACTTTGTGAAAGGCGCAGTACGGGACGCTGCACAGCTGATACAGGGGAAAGTGGCGGGCCTTACCGTCTCTACGTCCTCGGGCGATCCCACCGCAGGCACCCAGATCCAGCTCCGCGGGATCACTACCCTAAAAGCCTCCACTCAGCCATTGGTACTCATCGATGGCATTCCCGGAAACCTGAATTCCGTAGCGCCGGAAGACATCGAATCCATCGATGTATTGAAAGACGGATCGGCCGCTGCTATATATGGTACCAGGGGCACCAACGGCGTAATCCTCATCACTACGAAAAAACTGCACGGCGAATCCAAGGCGACGGTGCAATACGACGGCTACGTAAGCGCGCAGACCATCGCCAAACGCCCGGACTTTCTTACTGCCGCCGACTACCGAAAATATATCGCGCAGGGCGTCGGCTTCCAGGACTTTGGGACGTCGACGGATTGGTTCAAAGCCGTCACCCGAACCCCCTATAGCCATACGCATAACCTAAGCATGCAGGGCGGTAACAGACAGACCAACTATACCGCCTCGGTCAACTATCGCAACTGGGACGGGTTATTTCTGCGTTCAGACAACCGCCAGATCACCGGCCGGGTTGACATCAATCATTCCATGTTCGACGGGAAGGTAAAATTCAATCTCGGCGCCATTAGCCGTACCCGCACCTACTGGACGGGTGGCGACGGCACCAGTTTTAATGGATATGTATATCGTCAGGCTGTTATTCGTAATCCTACAGACAGTATAAAAGACTATCTGGGCAACTGGAAAGAACAGAATGTCTACTTCTACGACAACCCTGTCTCCTATATTATGGAGACCAACGGTCAGAACAGGGAAAAAGAAACCCGCCTTAATGGAAGCATCACCGTCACGCCGATAGACGGGCTGCACGTCAAACTTTTATTGTCCTCCGTCCGTACCGATCAGCAGCGCGGATTCGCTCAAACAAAAAAACACGTCTCCACCATTAAGGACGGAAAGAACGGTTATGCCTCCCTCGGAGAAAACAACGGCACCGACAATCTCATGGAACTCACTACCGACTATTCAAAGACGATTGGCGCCCATAAAATAACCGCCCTCGCGGGGTACAGCTATCAGGACTCCAAGACCGAAGATTTCTATATGCAGAACTGGGATTTCCCCACCGATGACTATTCGTACAACAGGATGCAATCCGGTAATGCCCTGGGCAGGGGAGAAGCCGTAATGAACAGTAGTGCCAGCTCTTACAAACTCATTGGCTTCTTCGGCCGCCTCACCTACAGCTGGAATGACAAATACCTGCTGATGGCCAGCGTCCGCCGCGAAGGCTCGTCCAGGTTCGGCGCCTCGCATAAATGGGGCACCTTCCCGGCCGTATCTGCCGGCTGGAGGATCACAAAGGAGAATTTCATGAAGGACGTCACCTTTATCAACGACCTCAAACTGAGGGCTGGTTATGGCGTCACCGGTACCGCACCGGACGCATCCTATCTTTCGCTGACCAGCCTCAACTACGGCGACCGTTTCCTGTATAATGGCAACTGGATACAATCTCTATCTCCCGTTCGTAACCCCAATCCCGATCTTAGGTGGGAACGCAAAGGAGAATACAATATAGGTCTGGACTTCTCCATGATGAACAGCCGGATCAGCGGTTCTATCGATCTTTATAAAAGACAGACGAAGGACATGTTATGGGATTATGGGGTTCCCGTTCCCCCCTACCTGTATAATACCATCACGGCTAATGTAGGCACAACGGAGAACAAAGGGGTGGAAGTACTGGTCAACTTCATCGCTATTCAGAAAAAGAACTTCGAATGGACTACAGGAGCCAACTTCTCCACCAATACCAATAAGCTGGTTTCGCTGTCCAACGACCTGTTCCAGACCACCGTCAATTATATCGATGCCGGTTATACGGGCGAACCGATCCAGGAAAGCACTCACCGTCTCTATGTAGGCGGCCCCGTGGGAGACTTCTATGGATATAAATCCATCGGTATCGATGATAAAGGCAAATGGATCATCGAAGGTGCCGACGGCAAACCCAAAGCAATGGCGGATCACCAGCTCGAAGACAAAAAAATACTCGGCAACGGTCTTCCGAAATACTATCTCGGCTGGAACAACACCTTCCGGTATAAAAACTTCGACCTCAGCGTCCTGGTCAGAGGCGCCTTCAAGTTCCAGATACTTAACTTCCAGCGCATGTTCTACTCCGACCCCAAAGTCACCCAGTATAATATGCTTCGCTCCGCCTTTGATAAGGTATATGGGAAAACCTTACTGACCGACGATCTGGCCTATGTCAGCTATTATATTGAAAATGGCGATTACGTAAAGGTGGATAATGTCACGCTGGGATATACCCTGCCTGTAAAGAATAAATACATCCGTACCGTACATCTCTACGCCTCAGGCCTCAACCTTCTGACCGTCACTGGCTACAAGGGCATTGACCCAGAGGTCACAAGGACGGGCAACACCACCGATCTGCGTCTTGCTCCCGGCGATGATCAACGCGACAAATACCCGACGACACGCACATTTACGCTGGGCGCAAACATTTCTTTCTAATGGTATGGTAAAAATCTGCAAATATATGAAACACAAATTTCCCATATTAACAATAACTTCTACCCTGGTAGCCACGTTGATCCTTAATGGCTGTACCAAACTGGATGAGACGGTCTATTCCGAGGTCATCGCTGATAATTTCAAACCCACCGCGAGCGATGTCCCTTCGATCATTGCGCCCGTATACACCAATCTCAGGCCACAGACAGCAGGCTGGCAGGGCTGGTTCGATGTGGAAGAGGAAAGCGCTGACGAGATCGTAACACCCGTCCGGCCCAACGGATGGTATGACGGCGGCACCTATCAGCGGATGCACCGCCATACCTGGACGCCAACGGAAGGACAACCCAGCGGTTTGTGGTCCAATTGTTTCACGGGCATCAACACTGCCAATCGGGTGATCTACCAGATCTCGTCCGGCGAAATACCCATCACGACAGGGAAGGACAATGTCATCGCCGAATTGAAAGCAGCCCGTGCCTTCTATTATTATCTGCTTTGCGACAATCACGGCAATGTTCCCATCGTCACGGATTTCAAGGCTAAGGATCTGCCCAAGCAAAGCACTCGCCAACAGGTCTATGACTTTGTCGTTAAGGAACTCACCGATGCTCTGCCCCTTCTTTCTGAAAATGTAGACAAATCCACCTATGGCCGGTTCAACAAATGGGCGGCTAAAGCCATATTGGCAAAAATGTACCTCAATGCCGGCGTTTATACAGGCACACCACAATGGGATCAATGTATCCAGCAATGCGACGATATCATCAACCAGGCCACGGCAAAGGGGTCCTATTTGTTGGAGCCCCGGTATAGGGACATCTTCAAGACGGATAATGAAAACTCAAAAGAGCTCATCTTCACCGTCCCCTATGATGAAACATTCGGCCCCGAGTTCCAGATCCATATGAAAACGCTCGACCCCCTGATGCAACAGGTATTCCCGATGCAGGTACAACCCTGGGGTGGAGATTGCGCGGTACCACAGTTCATTGATACCTATGACGCAGACGACTCCCGGCTGAAAGACACCTGGATACAGGGACCTCAATACAGCGCCACTACGGGCGCCCTGGTCATCACCTTTACAAAGAGCGTCAACAGTATCGAAAAAACCCAATCCAACGAAGGCTACCGCATCGGGAAATACGAGATCAAGCCAAACGCCAAAGCCGGTCTGAGCAACGATTTTCCTATCTTCCGCTACGCGGATATCCTGATGATGAAGGCAGAATGCCTTTTGAGAACGGGCCATGCTGACGATGCGGCAGCCCTGGTCACCCAGGTAAGACAACGAGATTTTGCAGCCAATCCCGTAAAGGCTACTGTCACCGGCGCAGACCTGATAAAAGGGAGCGTTTATAAATATGGTTACTGGGACAATGGCGCCATCACAGAATTACAGGGCGGCGATGATATCATCTATGGCCGTTTCCTCGATGAACTGGGCTGGGAGTTTGCTGCCGAAGGCCACCGGCGTAGCGACATCATCCGCTTTGGCGTGTTTACAACAAAAAAGTGGTTCCAGCATGCCAGCTCCAGCCAGGACAAGACACTGTTCCCTATCCCGGAGGATGAACTAAACAAGAATCCAAATTTGCATCAGAATAGCGGCTACTAACAGGCCGTTAATGGTTACTACACATAAGGTCCCGCCAGCAGGCGGGGCCTTTTTTTATTCCGACCGCAGGCTTTTGACCGGGTTGACCAGCGCTGCCCGTATGGCTTTATAGGCTACGGTGGCCCATGCCACCATCAGGGATATGCCCAGTGTCAGCGCAAACGTCTCCCAGCCGAGGGAGATATGATAATAAAATCCGTTCAGCCAGTGGCTCATAAAGAAATAGCCGACCGGTGTTGCGACCAGGAAGGCGATAGCCGGCAGGATCGTGAACTCTTTTGAGAACAGATAAAGGATGCTCCATACCGGCGCGCCCAGGACCTTCCGGATGCCCACTTCCTTGGTCTTTTGCACGGCCATAAAGGCCACGAGGCCGTATAATCCCAGGCAGGAGATAAAGATCGCCAGCGACGCAAATACCCTGACCAGCTGTGCCGTCGTCTCTTCGGTCTGGTAAAAATGGGCGACCTTCTCGTCAAGCCAGGTGCAGTCGAACAGGTAATTGGGATATACAGACGCGAAGGCCCGCTGCACCGCCGTTGTCGTCTCTTTTATCCTTTCAGGAGCCAGGCGCAGCGCTGTCAGGTTGTAGGCGTCAAGGCTCGGTGTCACGACCATCGGCGGGATGGCCTCGCGAAGGGAGCGGCTGTTATAGTCCTTTATTACTCCCACTACGTGGAATCGCCAGCTGGTGTCGTCTAAGGCAATTGTTTTTCCCAGTATATCTCCGGGTGAATGGAGACCAAGCCGGTGGATCAGGGTCTCGTTGACCATTATTTCGTTGCGACCCGTGTCGGCGGCGCGGCCGGCGGCGAGGCCTATGCCGAAAGCTTTCAGATAGTCTTCATCCGCGAACTGGGCAGTTATTTTAAAGTCTTTTTTGATGGGCTCGTTGTTGTAGAACCATTCCCGTTCGTACTGCTGTCCGCTGGCCGGCGCAGCATGGCAAAGGCTGGCGTATTCGACACCGGGAACTCTGCTGAGCACCGTTTTTAAATGTAAATATCGCTGCTTGTCGAGGCTGTCGCTGGGCAGGTCGATCATTGCTATGGCCGACTTGTCGAAGCCGAGTGGCCGGTTATGAAAGTAGTGTGTCTGACGAACAACCACGATAGTTCCGGTGATCAGGAGCTGCGCGATGACAAATTGCATTACTACCAGTCCTCTGCGCAGGGAGACGCCGCCGATTGTCCTTGTGGTGATCCTACTTTTTATGGCGGCGATGGCGTTAAAGCCCGACAGGACCATGGCCGGGTAAAAGCCAGCCAGGAGGACGATGGCGATAAAGGTCAGGAAAAGAAAGAGCAGCAGGGAGGGGGATGAGAGCCAGCTGGCCTGGATATTTTTCTGCGTTATCGTCTGGAGCAAGGGCAGAGACAGCTGCGCCAGTATACAACCCAGGATCAGGGCCGTGAGAGTGATCAGCGCGGTCTCGGTCAGGAATTGTCCTGCCAGCTGCGACCGTTTGCTACCCAGCACTTTACGCACGCCGATCTCTTTTGCGCGGTTGACCGATTGTGCGGTGGAAAGGTTGATGAAATTGATACAGGCCACCAGGAGGAGGAATACGCCTATAGCGCCCAGGGACCATAGCGTTCTTTTTGTCAGCGCGTCTCCTTTATAAGTTTCGAACCGTTGGTCCAGATGCATGTCTGCCAGCGGCTGCAGGGATAGCCGTGTCCTTGTTGGATAGACAGTCTGGTCCTCACCGTAGTATTTTCTGACTATTCCTGCCAGTCCTTGCTCGACGGTTGCCGGTCTTTGTCCTTTGCCGAGCAGGATAAATATGTCCGAGCCTGAAATGCTGAAATGCCATCGTCCAGCGGAGGTATAAAGGTCGGGATAGATGGCTTTGAAGGTCGTGATGGAGGGCACCAGCTCCAGTGGCAGGTCTGTGTTGTCGGGCAGGTCTCGGAAGACCCCGCAGACTTTCAGAGGGATACGGAATGACCAGAGCTGGATGGTCTTGCCGACGGCGTTGCGCCAGCTGCCGAAGAATCGGTTGGCAACGTTCTCCGCGAGCACCACGGTGTTGGGCATGTGGAGGTCCGCTGCACTGCCATCGAGCCAGCTGAAGCTAAAGATGTCGAATATCTCCGGCTGGACGAAATAGAGATCCTTTTGGATGAATCGTCTTTCGGTGGCGGCATATTCGTCCCGGATATAGACCTGCGCCCGATCGCCCAATCTCAAAATGGCCGCCGTCTTTTCGAGGCCGGTAATCTCCGGGCGTATGACCTCGTCCAGGCCCAGGGGCACGGACGCGCGCTGACTGACGATCTCGCCGTTGCTTTTGTTGACCATCGATGTCACGACCCGACAGATGCGGTCTTTATTGGTGTGATATCCGTCGTAGCTGGTTTCATGGCGGATGACCAGAAAGATCAGCAGACTAGCGGCAATGCCTACCGCCAGACCCGATATGTTCAGAATTGAGAATGCTTTATTGCGCTGCAGCGCGCGCAGGGCTACGAGAAAATAGGCTTTGAACATCCAGGAGAGTTTACGGGCAAAGGAACAAAAATTGGGTCAAAACTGCATTTGATTGATTTTCAGCGTAATAACGGGTGGGTGGCTGCTCGCGAATGTTCGTTTCCGATACATCCGCTGTTCGTTGTACCATTCATCATCCATACTTTTCCATTCCTATGGGCGGCGGTCCGGTATTCCCTATTCTGCTTTCACTATCCGGATACAGCGATTAATTTTACGCCTTCAATTAACAGACATATGATATCGAGACCCTGGCCTGTCCTGCTTCTCCTTTT